>Ga0070669_100001382_pt1 | contig 17506 bp, 22 predicted proteins | sample KBSS53metaG_FD_64680 | JGI IMG/M metagenome (GOLD analysis project Ga0070669, IMG submission 64680) | Switchgrass rhizosphere microbial communities from Kellogg Biological Station, Michigan, USA - KBS S5-3 metaG | ecosystem: Host-associated > Plants > Roots > Rhizosphere > Soil ... | reverse complement strand
TCCTTGCGCGGCATCCCGAAGTAGCCGCCGTGGTAGTCGAGCGTCTCCTCGACGGTCAGGAACCAGTCGAGGTTGATGTCCTGCGGCGCGAGCCCGACCGCCAAGCGCGCCTGTTCGTAGTGCGAAACGGCGTCGTGGCCGAACACGCGGATTGCTCCCGACGTCGGCGCCGCGAGCCCGGTCGTGCAGTGGATCAGCGTCGACTTGCCGGCGCCGTTGGGACCCAGCAGGCCGAAGAACTGGCCGGGGGAGATCGTGAGGTCGACTCCCTTGAGCGCTTCGGTGCCGGTCGGATAGCGCTTGACGAGGTCTTCGATTTGGAGCGCCATCTGGGGACCATTGTACGCGCAACGATCCGCGGGCGCGCCGCGGTGGTGATTGACACTCTGCTAGTGGACTATTAGTGTCGCCTGGGTGCTCGCCCGTGTCGACCGCGCCTTCCTGCCCGCCCGTGGCGTGTTGGAGGAGACAGGCGACATGGTCATCCTCACCGGCAAGACGATCGTCTCGGCGCTGCGACCACCGTATCCCTACGGCGGCGAGTTCGTCTCGCAGTTCCTGTTCGCGCTGAAGCTGTGCTGGTTCCCGCTGCTGGTCACCACGTTCGTCGCCTCCTACGCCGCTCCGGGGCTCCAGGCGGCGAACTTCCTGATCCCGCTCGGCGCGCTCGACCGCATGGGCGGTTTCTTCGTGCTCGCCGTCATCCGCGAGTTCGCCCCGATCTTCTGCGGCATCATCGTCGCCGGGGTCGCCGGCACCGCGATCACGGCGGACCTCGGCGCGCGCAAGATCCGCGAGGAGCTCGACGCACTGCAGGTGCTCGGCGTCGACCCGGTCAAGAACCTCGTCGTACCGCGCTTCCTCGCGTTGATGCTCGTGACCGGCCTGTTTGATGTCTTCGCAATCGTCGCCGGCCTCTGCGGCGGCCTGCTCGCGAACGCCTTCAACGGCGGTGCCACCGGGCACTTCTTCGCCACGTTCCTCGCCAACGCCAACACGACCGACCTGTGGGGCTCGGTGGTCAAGTGCACGCTCTACGGCGCCGTCACGGCGATCGTCTGCTGCTACAAGGGGATGACCGCCTCGGGCGGCGCGGAGGGCGTGGGCCGCGCGGTCAACCAGGCGGTCGTGATGACGTTCCTGCTGATCGGGGCGACCGACTACATCTTCACGCAGACACTGCTCGCCACCCACCCCGAGATCAACATCATCCGCTGACGTGCGCGGGTATACATGCGCACGTCCCCCGACCGCGAAGGGAGCCGTGACGATGGGCGAGCGCACGCAGTATGCACCGGGCACGTTCAGCTGGGTGGACCTGACGACGACCGATCAGGACGCCGCGAGAGCGTTCTATCGCGACCTGTTCGGCTGGGGCGCGGACGACATGCCGGCGGGGGAGGGGATCGTCTACTCGATGATGACCCGCGACGGGCACCACGTCGCCGCGATCTCGCCGCAGCCGCAGGCGCAGCGCGAGGCGGGCGTTCCGCCGACCTGGAACTCCTATGTGACCGTCGCGAGCGCCGACGAGACCGCTGCGAAGGCCGCCGAGCTGGGCGGGACGGTCCACGCGCAGCCGTTCGACGTCTTCGATGCCGGGCGGATGGCGGTGATCCAGGATCCGCAGGGCGCCTGGTTCATGGTGTGGGAGCCGAAGCGCCACATCGGCGCGGGCCTCGTCAACGCGCCAGGGGCGCTCGTGTGGAACGAGCTCGGGACAACCGACGTCGACGCTGCGAGCGCCTTCTACGCGCAGCTCTTCGGCTGGGAGATCGCGCCGTTCGAGGGCAGCGAGCAGCCCTACTGGTCGATCAAGAACGGCGAGCGCAGCAACGGCGGCATGATGCACGTTCAGCCGCCCCACGCGCCGCCGCACTGGGCCGTCTACTTCGGCGTCGAGGACCTCGACGCGTCGCTTGCGCGCGTGCAGGAGCTGGGTGGGACCGTCCACGCCGGGCCGATCGACATCCAGATGGCGCGGATCGCGGTGGTCGGAGATTTGCAGGGCGCGACGTTCGCGCTCTACGACGGGATGCTCGAGTCCTAGCGGGCGTTCGGGCGCGCCGGCCCTACGCGGCGCCGGCGCGCTCGCGCGCGGCCGTGACCGCTCTCTCCGCTTCGGCGTGGCCGATGTATGGCACGAGCGCGGAGTAGAGCAGTTCGGGCAGCATCTCGACGAGCTCGTTGGCCGCGTTGCGCTGCAGGCGCGCGTAGATGATCTCGTAGATGCCGCCCACCACTATCTCGGCGGCGATGTCCGGCACGCGGATCCCACTCGGCGCCTCGGCGCGGCCTGGCTCGAGGAAGTCGACGAAGACACTCATCGCCGCGTCACGGCGACTGCGCGCCTCCGGCCCGGCGGCGACGACCTCGACGATGCACATACGCGCGAAGGCGGGCTCGGCGGCGAGGTAGGCGAGGAACGTCTCAAGCCCGTCGTGCACCTTCTGGGTCCAGCCGTCCGCCTGCTCGTAGGCCTGCCCGACCGCGCTCAGAAGCTGCTCAACGACGGTGTCGTAGGCGGCGAGGAAGCACTCCTCCTTGTCCGCGAAGTGCTCGTAGAAGGTGCGGCGCGACAGACGCGCGCGAGCGATGATGTCGGCCACCGTCGTGGTGGCGAAACCCTGTTCTGCAACCGCTTCAGCAACGGCAAGCAGCATCCGCTCGCGCTGGTTGTGAACGATGAAGCGTCGAGGCAGCCCGTGGCGCCCGCGCGGCAGGCGCTCGGGCACGCGGTCGGCAGCGATCGGCATCACGCGACCATAGACGCCCTCAGGAAACATCGCCGTCCTCCCGCGTGCGCTGCGATGCCCCCTGCCGCCGCTGGTGGTTGACCTCAAGCGTTCGGATGGTCGCGTCGCAGGCTGTCGATGAAGCCCCCACACGCGCGACAGTAACCAATGCGGAACTCGTTGACAACAAAAGACGGTCCTGTTTATAGTTTTGCGGCGCGCCCTCGTTCATCTTGGCTCGCCGGCTCGCATCGGGTCGGCGCAGCACAAACGTTCCGAACGGTGGACGAAAATCCCGCCGCCGGAACACCCGGTGCGAGGCTACGTGCCAGCCTTGCGCTCGACGCGGCCGGGGCGTGCGGATGGGATCCGCCCCGGCCGCGTCATACCTTCGTACGCGGGTTCGTCAGGCTGTGACGACGGTGCGTGCCACACCGACACCGAAAGGGCCGCGGATGTCAGCGCGGCGCAGGACCCCGATCAGGCGGCCCTCCTCCGTCACCGGCACCTGCACGAGATCGTGCTCCATCATCGTCGTCCAGACATGCTCGATCGAAGCGTTCGCGTCGACGCTGGCGACGACCTGGACCGGCAAGCGGCCGATCCGGATTGCGTCCGGATCGCAGCGCTGGGCAACGATCCGTACGACGTCGCGCTCGGACAGCATGCCGAGGACACTGCGGTCCTCGCCGCAGATCGGCAGTGCGTCGACGTTCAGCTCGGCGAGCTTGCGGGCGCCCTCGAGCACGGTCTCATACTCGCTGACGCACTCACCGAGACCGGTGACGTACTCCCGTGCCGTCTTGTGCATCTGCTCCTCCTAATTTGCGCCCCCCGAATGGCAGGTGAGGACCAACCGACGGCGTGCATCGACCTACGCACGAGGCGTCCCCGGCCTCGCGCGCGACATCCCGTCGCGGTGCGACCGGCGTGGCTGACACGTCCTCCTGATACGGGTGCTGCGGATGGGATACGTCAGCTTCCCAGTCAGGCCGTCTGCGTTCAAGTGACAACCGTCGCATGGGTAGGTACCCACCCGATCGGCGTGGTACTACTCGGGCTGGAGGCTGAGCAGCGACAGTTCCGAGATCGCGGGGCGCGCCCCGTCTGGCGGCGCTCCGACGATCCACACGAGCAGGTAGCGATATGGCTGGTCGGACAGCTTCAGCTTCGTCCGCGCCGCAATCCCGGAGCGGCTCGCCAGATGGTCCCAGCCGGCATCGGTGATCGACGCGGGCGGTCCGCTCGTGGCGCCATAGATCTCGATGTCCATGCCGGGGGTCGGCGTCTGCAGCTTGAGGCTGTGGAGCGTCTCCTTGGCGGCCAGATCGACGTAGATGCCAAGCTGCGGCGGTGCGGCGGGGTCGACGGCGACGGGCGCCTTCCAAGCCGTCCGCGTCGAGCCGTCGACAGCGCGGCTGGGATCGCCGAGGTCCGCGTCCGGCGGCGCGTAGGGGGCGTAGGCCACCGCGGCCGCGCCGAGCGCGATGTCGCTCAGCGCGAATTGGGGCTTCGGCGGCGTCGTGGTCGTGGTCGTGTGCGTCTCGGGCTCGACCGACCCGGTGCCCGTGGAGCCTCTGGATATCGTGCCACCGCCGTTGGAGTGCGAGCCCGGCGAACCAAGCGGGACCACCGGGGCTCGCGGGCCGCTGCCGAAGTTCGAGGTCGACGTGTCCGGCAGCGTGCTGGGCGGTGTGTAGCTGTACGGAGCGGGCTCCTGCGTCGCCGGCGGCAGCGACTCGGCCGGCGTCGTCGCGGGTGCCTGTGCCACGGTCGTCGCCGGGGGCGGCGGCACCTTGTCGTCCTGCAGGATCGTGTACCCGCCTGCAGAGGCTGCGCCCACCAGCACAGCAAGCGTCGTCGCGATCCCGATCGCGGAGCGGACGCCGGCGCGGCGCGGGCCCGGCAGCTCGTGACCGCACTCCAGGCACCAACGCTGTGGGGCGGCGGCGGGTGCGCCGCAGTTCGGGCAAGCGCGCTCGCGGGGGGACTCCATCTCGTCAAGGTACCCCATCGACTCGGCGGGATCGCCGGCAGGAGCCGGCGCGCCGGGCTCTTCGCTAAGCTGCGGCGCGTGATCGCTCTCGCCTCACCTGCCTTCACGTTCACGTTCGGCCTGCTCGTGACGTTCCTCGGCATCGGCGTGATCGCCAACGTCCTGATCGCCTACGCGGTGATCCAGGTGCTCGGCGAGCGCCAGCAGAACGAGGAGCACCGCAGCCAGCTCGACGCCTGAGGCGTCGCTGCTTCTAGAACGGCAGCGCTGCCGCGACGTCGGCCAGCCGCGGCGCGTTCGCATCCCGCTCGGAGACGATCGGCTCGACCTCCGTCGGCCACACGATCGCCAGCTCCGGATCGTCGTACGCGATCTCCGCCTCGGTCGCCGGGTCGTAGTAGCTCGAGCACTTGTAGACGACGTCCGCAACCTCGCTCAGGACGCAGAAGCCGTGCGCGAAGCCGGCGGGGACGAACAGCTCGCGCATCGACTCGTCGTCGAGCTTGAAGCCGGCCCATCTGCCGTAGGTCGCTGAGCTGCGCCGCAGGTCGACGGCGACGTCGAAGATCGCACCGCGGGCACAGCGCACGAGCTTCGCCTGCCCGGGTGCCGTCTGGAAGTGCAGCCCCCGCAAGGTGCCACGCCGCGAGCGCGAGTGGTTGTCCTGCACGAAGGTCACCTCAACGCCAGCGTCGGCGAGCGCCTGCGCGCGGAACGTCTCCACGAAGAAGCCGCGGTGGTCGCCGAACACGTCCGGCTTGATCTCGAGCACGCCGTCGAGCGTGGTGGGGAGCACATTCATCGGCGGGCAGCATAGAGCGACGACCGCCGTGAAGGAGAGCACCGGGCCGGCGTCGAATCCATCGCTGCCCATGAAGCGAGCATCGACGACGATCACCACGCCTACCGTCGAGCCGCCACGGCCACACGGCCACCAGGCGCTCTCCGACTACATCACCACCCGCTTCGACGAGTTCTCGCGCTCGCAGAAGGACGTCGCGCAGTACATCGTCGACCACCTCGACGAGGCCGCCTTCCAGACGGCCGAAGAGCTCGCGCGGCGGGCCTCGACCTCGTCGAGCACGGTGGTGCGCTTCTCGCAGGCGCTCGGCTTCGAAGGTTTCCCTGAGCTGCAGCAAGCCGCCCGCGAGGAGTACCGACGTCAGGCTGGAAGTCCCGGCTCCAACGGCGGCGCGGTCACCGTCGCGGCGCCGCTCTTCTCGCTCGATCAGACCGAGTACGAGACCGCGCTCGCGACCGATCACGTCAACGTGGAGGAGACCGCGCGCAAGCTCTCGCGCAGAGAGATGGAGGCGGCGATCGAGGCGATCTCAAGTGCGGAGCGCGTGCTGATCGCCGGCACCGACCAAATGGCCTTCTTCGCCAGCTACCTGCGCCACCTGCTGATGCTGCTCGACATCCGCGCCGAGGTGGTCGCCTCGCCCTCACAGGAGGCGCTCGGGCGGCTCGCGCGGATCGACGAGATGACGCTCGTGGTCGGGCTCTCAGCCGGCCGGCCGCATCCGCTGATCGCACGTACGATGAAGCTGGCGCGCCATCGCAGAGCTCCGACGCTCGCGATCACCGACGCGACGCTCTCCGAGGTCTCGAGACTCGCGCGCATCCGGCTCTACTACTCCTCGAACAGCCCGGCGTACGTGCGCTCGCACGTGGCCCTGCTTTCGCTGCTGCAGGGGCTCGCATACGGGGTCTACGCGCGGGATGCGCAGCAGTACGAGACGCGTATCAAGGCGTTCCGGCTGAAATAGCCTTTCGCACGACGTCACCGCTCCGCCACGTACAGCCCCTGCTGCGCACGGCCGACGTGGCCGTGCTCGTCGTAGAGTGCGCTGTCGCTCACGCCGATCCCGGCGTCACCCACCCGCGTGACCGCGTCGAGCCCGACCCACTCGCCCTGCGGCAGCCGCTCCACGTAGAGCGTCAGGTCGGGGTTGATGAAGACGTGCGTCGCCCACGAGACGGCGGTCGCGATGCCATTGCCGAAGTCGCCGGCGGCGGCGAGCCGCTGCAGCGGCGACGGCTGCTCGCCGGCGACAAGCGGATGGCGCAGGCGGAACCATGCGAACGCCGGGCCGACGTCCGCGAACGCGCCCTTCGCGAAGCGCACCTCCATCCCGTCGCGCGCGAACATCGTCGGGCCGGCGTCGAAGGCCGGCATCGAGATCGGGGCGCTGTCGGCGGGGCCGCCGTGCGCCGGCGGTTCGGGATCGCCGTCCGGCGCCGGGACGGCGTCGCTGCGAATCCGCAACGCGCTCGCACGCGCGACCTCCAGCTCGCCGGCATGCAGTCGTGCTTCGACCAGCTGCACGCGCTTGCCGTCGCGCAGCACGCGCGTGCAGAGGTCAAGCGGCGTCAATGGGACAGGCCGCAGGAACTCGTAGGTGATGCGCACGACGTCCATCGGGACAGGACTCTCGACCCGCTCGATCGCGCGCGCGATCAGCGCCGCGGGCGCGCCGCCGTGCTGGGCGTTGGGGTCCCATGGACCACGTGAGAGCTCGGTCGGAACGAAGCGGTCAGGACGCTCAGGAAGGTAGATCGCATCGCACACGGCCGCGAAGGCTAACCGGCCGACCGTGGCCCCGCGCCGTGGCTATATTGCAGCCACGATGCGCGACGAGGCGACCTTCACCGTCAAGGCAGGACTGGCCGAGATGCTCAAGGGCGGTGTGATCATGGATGTGGTCACGCCCGAACAGGCGCGGATCGCTGAGGCAGCCGGCGCATGCGCGGTGATGGCGCTTGAGCGCGTCCCCGCGGACATCCGCCGCGACGGCGGTGTCGCGCGCATGTCGGATCCCGAAATGATCCGTGGGATCCAGGAGGCCGTGACGATCCCAGTGATGGCGAAGGCGCGGATCGGTCACTTCGCCGAGGCGCAGGTCCTGCAAGCGCTCGAGGTCGACTACGTCGACGAGTCCGAGGTGCTCACGCCCGCCGACGAGGTCAACCACATCGACAAGTGGACGTTCAAGGTCCCATTCGTGTGCGGTGCGACGAACCTCGGTGAGGCGTTGCGGCGCATCGGTGAGGGCGCGGCCATGATCCGCTCCAAGGGCGAGGCCGGCACCGGCGACATCGTCAACGCGGTCACGCATATGCGCCGCATCACCGGGGAGATCCGCAAGCTGGGAGCGCTCGACGAGGCCGAGCTGGCGAGCGCCGCGAAGGAGCACCAGGCGCCGCTCGACCTCGTGCGCGGCGTCGCCGAGCGCGGCAAGCTGCCTGTCGTGTTGTTCTGCGCCGGCGGGATCGCGACTCCGGCGGACGCCTCGCTGATGATGCAGCTCGGCGCCGAGGGCGTGTTCGTCGGCTCCGGCATCTTCAAGAGCGAGGATCCCGAGCGCCGCGCGAAGGCGATCGTCGAGGCGACCACGCACTACGCCGATCCCGAGCGCGTCGCCGCCGCCTCGACCGGCCTCGGCACCGCGATGGTCTCGCTCGAGTCCTCCAAGCTCGAGTCCGAGCAGCTGCTCGCCCAGCGCGGCTGGTAGGGCGGGGCACATGTCGGCGCCGGTCGTCGGCATCCTCGCCCTGCAGGGCGACTTCGCCGCGCACGCCCGGATGCTGCGCGAGCTCAGCGCCGAGCCGCGCGAAGTGCGCGTGCCGGCAGATCTGGACGGGCTCGACGGGCTCGTGATCCCCGGCGGCGAGTCAACGACGATGACGCTGGGGATCGAGCGCGAGCAGCTCGCCGAGCCGCTGTGCGAGCTCGCGGCACGCGGGACACCGCTGTTCGGCACCTGCGCCGGGCTGATCATGCTCGACCGCGAGCACCTCGGCCTGATGGACCTGCGCGCCGAGCGCAACGCGTTCGGCCGCCAGGTGCGATCGTTCGAGGCCGATCTCGACGTGGCGGGGATTGACGGGCCACCGGTGCGTGCCGTCTTCATCCGCGCCCCGTGGGTCGCCGAGCATGGGGAGGAGGTTGAGGTGCTGGCAGCCGTCGACGGCCATCCGGTCGCCGTCAAGCAGGGCGAACGCTTCGCGATCTCGTTCCATCCTGAGCTGAGCGGCGAGCCCCGCCTGCACGCGTACTTCCTCGAGCTCGTACGCGCCCGGGGAGCCCGCCTCCGCCACTCCTAGACGCGCTGCCGCTCGCGCTCGCGCGCATAGCGCCGGAACGCGCGCTCGAACGCGTCCCAGTCGGTCGGCGGCGGCTTCGGTCTGCGGCCGCCACCTCCGCCGCCTCCGTCATCGCCGTCGTCATCGCTCGGAGGCGCGTCGCCACGGCTCAGCCAGCCAGCCGCGCACACGAGCTCGCCGGCACCCGCCAGCAGCAGCGCCCCGGGCACGACCGCCCCGGCTGCCAGCGTTGCAGCCGCCGCTATGTATCCCGCCATCCCACCCGACAGCAGTGCTCCGCGCACGCCGCCGGCGGTTCGTCGCCGGGGCGGCGGACCGAGGAATGCAAAGCCGACCGAGACAAACAGCAGCAGCGCCAGGCCGAGCTTCGTTGCAAACGCCATGCCGACGATGTACCCGGATCGCCGGGTCAACGCAACCGGGGCGCCTACGGACGCACGTAGGGCCAGATCACCGCTCGCGGTTGCCGACCGCGAGCGGATGGAGCTCGGCCGCGGCCGCCTCGGCAGCCGCAACGGGGCCAAGGAATGGTGCGAGCGCGCAGTAGAGCAGGTCGGGCAGCATGGCTGGCAGCTGCGCCGTTGCGCCGCGGCGCACGTGGGCGGCGACGAACGTCTTGCGCGAGACACTGGCCCGAGCGATCACGGCGCTGACCGTCATCGCCGCGTAGCCGTCGTGGCCGGCAACCTCGACGGCAGCGCGCAGCAGTCGGATCCGTTGCGAGCGGATCACCTCTTCCCGCGGGAGCCCATGCCGCCCGCTCGGCAACGGGGCAAGCGGGACATCGACGTCTTGGGCGCGCACGGAGACGGCAGCTTACACGCGAATCTCCCGACGCCACGGGCGATCGCGGCGGCTCCGATCAGGCGGAAGGGCGCGCGACGCCAAGCAACATGAAGGTGTAATGGAGCAGCTCGTCCGTCAGCTCCGGGAGCTGTGCCGCCCGACCCTGAACCAGCTGCGAATAGATCAGCTCGTGGATCCCGCCGACAATCGCCTGGCCCACGAGCGTCGGTGGCGTTGTCATCGCCTCTGCACGCTCACGCGTGAAGTCGATGAAGCGCGCGAGGCGGCGCAGTGTCGCTTCGCGTCGCGCGAGCGCACGCGGTCCGGCAGCGAGCACGTCGACGACGCCGAGGTGGGCGAAATCCGGCTCGGATGCAAGCGTTCCGAGCAGTGCCTCGTATGCGAGAGCGATCCCCGCCTCCCACGTCGTACCGGCGTGATAGGCGGCGATCAGCCGCTCGGTACAGACGCCGACGATCGCATCGTACGCGGCGATGAAGCAATCTTCCTTGTCGGCGAACTGCTCGTAGAACGTGCGCCGCGAGACGCCTGCCGCTCTCAACACCTCGGCGACTGGCGTGGCGGCATACCCGCGTCGCGAGACCGTCACGGCCATGCCATGCAGCAGGCGATCTCGTTGCGTGTCCCGCGCCAGAGCCCGCGACCGTGGTGCACCCCCGTCGATTACGTCCGTTCCCATCGCAGCTCCGCCCGCTCGCAGTCTGAAAGACGCAGGCGTTTACGGTAGTTCATCTCCCGACGCCATGTATCTGCGGTGCTCCTGAACGCGAAAGATCTCTTGAGCAATAGCACCGGTCTGAGCATCGCAACAGCCCGCCGTACAACGCGTTACCAGTCTGTGGACCGAGCGCGGAACAAGGTGGACACCCCAGCAGGAGTCATGGTAGTTTCCCATTTGAAGCTGGTGGCGCTACGGGTCCTCGCATGGGGCATCAGGCGAGGGCCGGGGCAGCAATCGGGATCGCCCCAACAGTGGCCCGCCAGGAGCCGAGAAGAGGGGACCAGTGGTGGCTCGATCCGACGTGTCGGGAATTCGACGGCGGCGACAGTGGTCGCCGGATGCGCGAGCGCTCGGCGTCGTCGGAGATCGCTGGATCCTCTTGATCGCGCGTGAGCTGGCGTTCGGGGCGCTCCGCCTGTCGGAGCTGCAACGCGCGTTCCCGGGCATGTCAACCGGTGCGCTCGAGCAGCGGCTCAACCGCATGACGTCCGAAGGCCTCGTCGAGCGCCACCGGTATGCGGAGGTGCCGCCGCGCGTCGAATTCGAGCTCACCGACTCCGGACGCGACATGCTCGCGATCCTCGCGCCGATGGTGCAGTGGGCGCTCCGTTGGGCCTGGTCAGCCCCGCAGCCGGACGAGTGGGTCGACGTCACGGCGATGTTCCGCCTCGCCGGCTGCGTCGTTTCGCCGCCGGCCGACGCGCATGCGGAGGTGGAGCTGATCGTCGAGGACGAGCAGGGTGTCGCGCTCGACCTGTACACGCTGCGAATGGGCGGCGGCGCGGCCACGGTCGTGCACCGTCCGGCCGAGCATGCAGACACCGTCATCAAGGGCACTTCCGGCGCCTGGGCGCAGGCGCTGGGCCCGGCCCACAGCGTCGACGGGCTGCGGATCGGCGGGAATCGCCGTGCGGCCGACATCTTCCTCGCCGGCTTCCGTCCCACGATGCAGGGACCGAGCTAGGTACGCGGCTTCGCTTGGGGGACGGGCGCGGGGGTTGGGGGACCCCCGCGCCACGCTTGCGGGACACGGCGCGGAGGCTTGGGGGAGCCTCCGCGCCAGCTCGTTGTGACGTCGCGCGAAGCTCGTCGCTTGCGATGAGCGGAGCGCGAAAGCGAGCACGCGAGTGCGACAATCCCCCCCATGCGCATCGCCGTCGCGGCAGACGAGCTGACCGGAGTTGCGCAGCTCGTGCCCGACGCCCTGAGGGCGCGCGGACATGAGCCGGTGGTGCACGGCGTGCTCGCCCCAGGAGAGCGAACCGACTGGGCGTGGGCGAGCGAGCAGGCCGCACGTGACGTCGCCGATGGCCGGACACAGCAGGCGGTCGTCTGCTGTTGGACCGGCACCGGCGCGTCGATCGCTGCCAACAAGGTGCGCGGGATCCGCGCCGCGCTGTGCGGCGACGCCGAGACGGCCGCCGGCGCACGCCGCTGGAACGACGCGAACGTGCTCGCACTCAGCCTCCGTACCACGTCCGCCGCGCAGCTGGAGGAGATCCTCGACGCGTGGTTCGCGGCCGCACCGAGCGAGGAAGCGGACGACGTCGCCAACGTCGCGCACGTCGGCGACATCGAGCGGGGCTAGACTCGGGCGCGTGTCCGCCGCCGAGCGCGAATGCCCCCACGGTCTCTGCGACGGCAGCGGCATGGTCGTCGATTTCGACGCCAACACCTCGTACCGCTGCAGCTGCTGGCCTGAGCAGGTCGCGCGCAAGCGCGCGAGACGGTTGTCGCACAGCATCCCGAAGCGCTTCCGGAATCTCAGCTTCGAGCGCGAGCCGATCCCGTCGATTGCCCGCGACGCGCCGGAGGTCGTGCGTCCGGTGCAGCGCTATTGCGACCGCATCGACGCGATGCTCGACCGCGGCGAGGGCATGTGGTTCCTTGGCAGCCCGGGGACGGGCAAGAGCCATCTTGCCTACCTCATCTCGCAGACCGCGCTTGCCGCCGGCCGGTCGGTCGCGATCTACACCGGCCCCCGACTGCTGGACGAGATCCGACGGACCTATGGCGAAGACGACTCAGGTGCGACGCTCGACCTGATCGATCGCCTCACGAATGTCGAGCTGCTGCACATCGAGGACCTTGCGGTCGCGCGGCCGACCGACTGGGTGCTCGAGCAGCTCTACAACATCATCAACGGGCGCTACGAGAATCAGCGGTCGATCGTCTTCACGTGCGACCTCACAGGCGACGACCCCGACGCGAACCCGCGCGATCCGTCGCCGCTCGCCAACCACATCACCCAGCGCAACTTCTCGCGGCTGATGGAGATGTGCGGCGACCCACTCGTCCTCGCGGGAAGCGACAACCGGCGCATCCAGGTTCGTCGACCCGCATACGACGAAGTCGCCTAGGCTGATCGGGTGACCGACGCCCAGGATCTCCGGCCAGAGGACGAGCCGGCCCGCACGGCAGACGAGGAGCTGCTGGTCGGTCCACCGGAGGTCGCGACGGATCCGATGCGCCTCCGGCGCATGCGGCGCGAGTTGGAGGTCGGCTTCGCCGCGCTCGCCGACGTCGAGCACGGCGTGACGATCTTCGGCTCTGCACGCACGCACCCGCAGGATCCCGAGTATCACCAAGCCGTCGAGGTCGCGAGACGGCTCGGGCGTGCGGGCTACGCGATCATCACCGGCGGCGGCAGCGGGATCATGGCGGCCGCGAACGAGGGCGCGCGCGACGTCGGGGCGCTGTCGATCGGCCTGGCGATCGACCTGCCGTTCGACGAGCCGGAGAACCCGTGGATCGACCGCCCGCTGCACTTCCACTACTTCTTCACCCGCAAGGTGATGTTCGTCCGCTACGCCTCGGCGTTCGTCGTCTTCCCCGGCGGCTTTGGCACGCTCGACGAGCTGTTCGAGGCGCTGACGCTGATCCAGACGCGCAAGATCCGCACGTTTCCGCTCGTGCTGGTGGGGACCGAGTACTGGTCGCCGTTGCTCACATGGCTGCGCGAGCACGTGCTGCGGAGGGGCAAGATCTCGGCGAGCGACCTCGATCTGTTCACGATCGTCGACGAGACGGATGAGGTCGTGCGAATCGTGACCGAAGCGACCGAGCGCCGCAGGGCGCGGCGTCCGGCGGGCTAGCGGCGCGCTTCGATTGCCGTCACGCCGCCGAGCACGCTCTGGACCCAGCCGCCCGCGGTCGGCAGGTCGAGCAGGTGGTCGATACGGTCGACCTGCAGGCCCAGCGTGCGCAGCCGCTCGATCAGCGTCTGCGGTGGGATCACCACGCGGTGCTGTGGCGCGCCCGGGGCGAGCAGTCGTTCGCCGAGCGCGCGCGCCTGCATGCGCGCCGGACTCGGCTGCGCGATCGCGAGCAGGCCGCCGGGCTTGAGCAGGGCCGCCGCGTGGTCAAGCGCGACGCCGGGTGCACGCAGGCGCCCGAGCGACTGCCAGAAGACGATCGCCGCGTAGCGCCCGCCCAGTTCGGTGATCTCGGCCTGCTGGAGGTCGCTGCGCGCGGCGGAGCTCGGACGGCCGGACACGATGCCGGTCGTCAAGCGGCCGGTCGCTCGCAGCGCGTCGAGCAGCATGCGATCGCCGCTGCTGACATCGAGGACGGGCCCGGGCGGAGCAACGCGTGCGATGCGTGCCGCGAGCCGTCTGCGCACACGCCGGCGCGCCGCCTCGCCAAGCGTGCAGATGCGGTGCGCCCCGCGTACGTGCGCGACGGGCACCAGCGAGACTCGCGGCAGCTCTCGCTCGATTGGCCAGCCGACCGCAGTCGTCGCGCCGCAGTGGTCGCAGCGCAGTTGCCCGAACGCGCGCAGCGGTCCGTGCGCGAGCGGCTGCTCGCACCATGCGCACGTCGGGGTGGTGCGCATCGCGTCCGGGGGATCCGCGATCACAGCGTAATGACGGTACCCGCCATATAGCGCTGACGCGCCGCTACGCCGTATCAGTCGGCGCCGCAACCGAGGCGGTCGCCTCGAAGCGCACGACGCCGTTCTGCTCGTGCTCGACGACCGCGCCCTCGACCACCAGCAGATCGAGATGCCCGAGTACCTCGGACAGCGTCAGGAACGCCTGGGTGACCGCGACGTTGCCCCACATGCGCTGCGCGAGCTCGTGGGCGGTGAGCGGTCCGTTGGCGAGCAGGCCGTGCATTTTTCGCTTGCGCCGCTCGGTCAGCTGCAAGCGCTCGTCGATCAGCGCGCGATGATCGGTGACCGGCTCGCCGTGTCCGGACAACACGAAGCGTGCCCGCAGCTCACGTGTGGCGACAAGCGAGGCGATGTAGGTCCGCAGGGCCTGTGGGCGAGCCGCCGGGTTGCTGTCGGCGTCCAGCGGCCGCGCGACCAGCGGGTTGGACGAGATGTGCTTGATGAGGTGGTCGCCACCGAGCAGGATGCCGCTCGCCTCGTCCCAGAAGACGGTGTCGGAGGGGCTGTGCCCGGGGCGATGCTGGATCGCAAACGTGCGGTCGCGGAGTCTCAAGCGCCCACCGTCCTGGAGCGGCATCGTCACGGCGGCACCGCTGCCCCAGCCGCGAAATGCGGACGAGACCGAGCGCAGCGCCTGCGTCATCTCGGCGGGGATCCCGTGGCGCAGCATCAGCGCGACGGCGAACTCGTCGTCGAGCTCGGCGGCATGGCGGTAGTCGCCGAGGTAACCGGTCAGCAGGTCGAGCGCCGCGACCTCGGCGCCCGAGCGGCGCACGAGCACCTCCAGCAGGCCGATGTGGTCGATGTGCTGATGCGTGACGACGATCAGGTCGAGGTCCTCGACGCGGCGGCCGCGCTCGGCGAGCGCCCGCTCGAGCTCGTCGAGCGCCTTGCCGGAGTTCGGGCCCGTGTCGACCAGTGTCAGCGGGTCGTCCTCGATCAGGTAGCAGTTGACGCGCCCGACGAGGAACGGCGTCGGGATCGGCATGCAGTGGATGCCCGCGGATGCCGCCTCGGCGAGCGCCGTCTGCGGATCGAGGGCGGCAGCCACGTCAGCTGCGGATCAGCGCGAGCACCTCGTCGCGCCGCCGCTCCATGTCCGCCTGGGAGACCAGCGACTCGAGGCACAGGCGCAGCAACGGCTCAGTGTTCGACGGACGCACGTTGAAGTGCCAGTCGTCGTAGTCGACCGAGACGCCGTCGAGGTGGGTGATCGCGGCGTCGGCATAGCGCGCCTCGATCTCGGCCATCTTCGCCTGCTGATCGGCGACCTCGGAGTTGATCTCCCCGGAGATGAAGTATCTGCTGCGGAAGCCCGCCACCAGCTCGCTCAGCTTCATGTCGCGCCGCGAGAGCAGCTCGAGGATCAGCAGCGCGGGCAGCGTGCCCGAGTCCGCGTTGTAGAACTCGCGGAAGTAATAGTGGCCGGAGACCTCGCCGCCGAATGCGCCGCCCGTCGCGCGCATGCGCGTCTTGAAGAAGGCGTGGCCGACACGGTTCATCAGCGCCGTGCCGCTGGCCGCCTCGACCGTGTCGCGCACGGCACGGCTCGCGCGCACGTCGTAGAGGACGGTTGCGCCGGGCTGCTTCTCGAGCAGCGCCTGTGCGAGCAACGCGGTGAGGAAGTCGCCGTCGACGAACGTGCCGGTGTCGTCGATGAAGAAGCAACGGTCCGCGTCGCCGTCCCACGCGATCCCGAGGTCCGCGCCTTCGGCCACGACCTTCTCCATGATGAACGCGCGGTTCTCCGGCAGCAGCGGATTCGGCTCGTGGTCGGGGAAGTTCCCGTCCGGCGTCCAGTACGCGGTCACGAGGTCGAGCCCAAGCCGCTCCAGCAGCGGACCGACCATCGGCCCGGCCATCCCGTTGCCGCCGTCGACGACGACCTTCAGCGGGCTGATCGCGCTCGTGTCGACGAGCGCGAGCGCCGCCTCGTGGAAGGGCGCGTAGAGGTCGACATGCTCGACCGAGCCGGCTCCGGCCGGCGAGTCTGGGATCCCGGTCTCGATCAGCCGGCGGATGTCCTGGATGCCCTCGTCGCCCGACAGCGCGAGCGCGCCCTCGCGCACGAGCTTCGCGCCCGTGTACGCCTTCGGGTTGTGCGACGCGGTGCACATCAACCCGCCGTCGAGCTCGCGCGAGCCGACGAGCCAGTAGAGCATCTCCGTCCCGACCATCCCCGCGTCCAGCACGTGGGCGCCCTCGGCGACGAGCCCGTCGCGGTAGCGGCCCGCGAGCTCTGGCGCCGTCAGGCGCATGTCGCGGCCGACCGCGACGCGCAGCTCGCCGACCGGCGTGCCGGACAGCTGCGAGAGCACGTGCGCGAACGCGCGGCCGATCAGCTCGGCGATGTCGCCATCGATGTCCTGGCCCGCAATGCCACGGATGTCGTACGCCTTGAAGATGCCGGGGGAGATCTGAGGCATTGGACGGCGGATCCTACGTAACATCGCCCGCTCATGAGCCCCAGCGAGACCCCGGTCGCGATCCTCTGCGGCGGACGTGGCACACGACTCCAGGAGCGCACGCAGTCGATCCCCAAGCCGCTCGTGGAGATCGGCGGCCGCCCGATCGTCTGGCACGTGATCCACCTGTATCTCGCTCAGGGCTTCCGGCGCTTCCTGCTGTGCACGGGCTATAAGGGCGACGTGATCGAGCGCTTCGCCGCGCGGGAGGAATGGCCACTGGGCGTCGAGGTCACCTGCCTCGACACCGGTCTCGACACACCAACCGGCGGCCGCGCGCTCGCCGCCGCTCAGCGCATCGGCCCCGTGCCGTTCTGCCTCACCTACGCCGACGGCGTCGCCGACATCGATCTGCACGCGCTGCTGGCGGCCCACCGCGCGCACGGCGCTCTCGCGACTGTGACGGTCGTGCGGCCGGAGCTGCAGTTCGGCGTCGCCGAGATCGAGGCCGACGGCCGGGTTTCCGGCTTCCGCGAGAAGCCGCGCAGCGAGCACTGGGTCAACGGCGGTTTCTTCGTCTGCGAGCCGGGCGTCGCCGCGTACCTCGACGAGGACAGCGTGCTCGAGCGCGAGCCGCTCGAGCGGCTCGCCGGCGCCGGGCAGCTGCACGCGTTCCGCCACGCGGGCTTCTGGGATTGCATGGACACGTACAAGGACGCGGTGTTGCTGAACGACCTGTGGGAACAGGGACTCGCGCCGTGGAAGGCGCGCATCCCCGCATGAGCCGCTCGGTCTTCGTCACTGGCGCCTACGGGCTGCTCGGCTCGTGGCTCGTGCGCG
>Ga0070669_100001373_pt1 | contig 17563 bp, 16 predicted proteins | sample KBSS53metaG_FD_64680 | JGI IMG/M metagenome (GOLD analysis project Ga0070669, IMG submission 64680) | Switchgrass rhizosphere microbial communities from Kellogg Biological Station, Michigan, USA - KBS S5-3 metaG | ecosystem: Host-associated > Plants > Roots > Rhizosphere > Soil ... | reverse complement strand
TGAACAGAGCGGGCAACGTGCCGCGCGTGGCAGTGGTGACCAGGTCCGCCCCGCCGACGGCCAGTTCGCGCATCCGCCGATGGAGCCGCGGCGGAATGCCGGAATCGCCGTGCAGTCGATCGTCGCGCGCGCGCTTGAGGAGGGCGGTCGTCGCGGCGGAATTGAGCGTTGAGGTGAACGCCGCGGCCTGACGCAAGTCGGCGGCATCGGATGTTTCGCCGCGTATCTCTGCAAGGTCCGCCAGTGTGTCGAGGGCCTGGGAGATTGGAGAACGTCCGGTCACCGTTCCGGCGCCTGACGGTGGCGCATGTGGATGCGCGGAACTGCCATCTCGAATATTGTCGTCAGCCGATCGGCGAAGTGTCAACTCGCGACGCTGGTCGCGATGCGTACAGGCACGAGCGGGACGTGTGTGCCCTGGCGGGCGGAGTCCAGGTCCCAGCCCGCCGTTCTACGCCCTGGTCGAATGCGAGTGCGCGTGACCCGGGTTCGCATGTACGATCCATCCCTGCGAACGCCGGCCGCACACGATGCAGCGCAGAAACATCGCACCGCTATCGCATGAGACGGTGTAGTCGTGCCCGGTCACGTAGCAATAGATCCAGCTCCACATAAGTCACCTTTCAGAACACTATGGCCGCCGAGTGGCAAGGGCAGTGCCATGTGCACGGGCTCTTGACCTACATGAAAACGTGCGCAGAACGAAAGCCGTTGATTTGTGCGAGGATTTTCTTGCGCGATCGCGGCCTCGAAGTTGCACGCGGAATTACGCTTTCGAAAGCAGCTTTCACAACCGAAGGTTGGCATTCGCCCGGCGACCGAAAGCACCGAGCGAGCAGCGAAGCTGCGAAGCTACTTTGTAAAATCCACGAATGCGATGGCGGGCGCCGTCGCTCTCACCGTGACCGTGACCTGGCGGTCGGGGAACGTGGGATTCTTGAAGACAACCTCGTGCGTGCCGAGCGGAACACGCAGGGCAGCGAGGGGTGTTTCCCCCACCTTTTTGCCGTTCATCCAAACTTCTGCCCACGGCGTCGCATTCGCATTCAGTTCCCCGGTTGCGGGAATGGTGACCGACGACTCTTCACCGGGTTCGACGTCGACCGCCTGCGTTGTTTTGTAACCCATGTCGCGGTTGCTGAACGTCAGCGTGTGGCGGCCCGGCGAAAGCATCAGGCGGCCCTGCTCGGTTGTCCCGATCGATTTGCCGTTCTCCGCGATGTCGAGCGTCACCGGTGAGAACACGGCGAGCCACCCCGAATAGATCGGCACTTCGAGCGATAACCCCTTGCCAGGTTCAACGCGGATTGGTTTCTTCACAGTGCCGCTGGAGGTGACAAACGTCAGCGTGTGCTTCCCGGCGGGCACACTCTGCAGCGTCACCGGAGAGTCGCCCACCGGTTTCCCATCCAGAAACACGTGCGCTCCGGCGGGCTGCGTTGTGATCGCGACCGTGCCCGGTTTGCCAGTGCCAGCCTCCACCTTTTCCGAGGCCGCGGGTTCCTTGGTGGGGGCGGGTTCTGCAGCTTCGGTCGGTTCCTTGTGGGTGGCCAGGAAGTAACGTCCCACACCGATCACCGCAATGATGCCGATCACTGCTGCGGCGGCCATGTGAAATGGGAATTTGCTCGGTGCTTCCGATTCCTGCCGTTCAAACGACGGCATGCCGAGACTCGGCGCCTCGCGCCGCTCCATTCGTGAAGCCGGTGGATTGAATGTCGAGGAAGAATCCGACTTCAATCGCAGTGGCGCATTCGCCGGCGCATCTGACTTCAATCGCAGTGGCGCCGCTGGCGGTGGCGCAGGCGGCTGGAATGCGACCGGTGCCGGCGCAGGCGCGGGCTGACGGAATTGACCCGGCGGCGGATTGAACGTCGGCATCGGAATGGCCACCGGCGGGGCCGGAGGCGGCGGTTCTGGCTTTGGCGCCGGTGGCGGCGCAGCGTTCGATCGCAGCTTGTCGCGTCGCCCCTTCGATCCACGCTTCTTGCGCTTTGACTGTTCCTTCGACGCCTGCGGTGGAGCTGGTGCTGGCGCCGGAGTAGCTGGCGGCCTGGGCGTAGGTGCGGGAGTGGGCACCGGTGTCACAGCTTCCAGCTGCACAGGAGGCGCCGCCGCAACGCGTTCAATCGCGGTAACCGGCGCGTCGAGTTTGACCGGTTCCGGCGGTGGTGGCGGCGGTGACGGCGGATCCGGGGCGACCATCTGCGGCACGACGATCGGTTGTGGTTCGACGATGACCGGTGTTCGGATCGCCTCGGGCTCCACGGGACGAGATGGTTCCGGGCGAGATGGTTCAGGAAGAACCACACGCTCGAGGATAACTGGTGCGAGCGCGGCAGGCGGCGGCTCGATCGCGACTGGTAATACGGGTTCGAACGACGGAGAAAACTCGGATGTCGAAATGTGATCCGACACGTCGGTCTCCGCCGCGGCCGCGGGTGGATCTTCGAACGCATCCGCACCGACCGATGCGTCGAATTCATCGAAGGATACAGAGGATTCGAGCGCAGGTTCGATGGCGCTGTGCGAATCCGCGAGACCATAGTCTTCCTGAGGGCTCGAGAAATCGGGAATCATCGCGGCAGTCAGTTCATCGACCGCCGCGTCAATGCCCAGAAGCTCCGACTCGTGGGACTCACGTTCTGCCTGCTCGCGTTCTTCCGCGAGCACACGGTTCATGTCGTCGACAAACGCGTTCAATGCCGTTCGACAGCGGCTGACACCAATCTCACGGGCGAGATGGCGAACCTCGGCGGCTGCCTCGGCCGCGTTGGCGTGCGCCGTGCGACTGGCGAGAGGCAGCGTTCGTTCCAGATAGGCTTGGAGTCCGGATCCGAAGTCGCTGCTGCCGCGAATCTGTGCGATCTCGATCACTTCACTGACGAGCGTGCCGAGGGCATCGGGATATTCGTTTTCCCGAAGTGGTCTACCGAGCACGATCATCATCGCCATCAGCGATGCCTGCGAGACATCCGCGGGGATGTCCAGCTTCACCAGTCCCGCCGCGGTCGGCACGGCCACTCCAAGTTCAGACCACAACCGTCGTCTGTTGAACTGCAGGCGCTGGATTGTCGGGCCATACAGCCAATCGAGCACGACGACCTGACTGGTGGGCGTGAGGACGACGCGGCCAGGCGCGAGGGTGCCGTGGGCATGGCCCCCGTGTTCATGCAGCGAGCCGAGCGCAGGAAGGATTTCCAGCAGGAATCCGAGCGCCGCATCGACGCTCGGGCATGTCGCTTCGTCCGCAGGAAGGCCGGTCGCCGCTTCCAACAGCTCTGACAGGCGAGTGCCTGCGACGAACTGTGAAATTATGGTCAGGCCGCTGCGCGCATCCCGCTCGATCCCTTTGACTTTCGCGAACCGATCGTCCTCGAACGAGGTCGTGAATGCGACGCGCTCACGAAGGAAAGCTTCGAAGGCCCCAAGCTCCGGCCGCAGATGCAACCGTTCGAGCATCGCTCCGGATTCGCGATCGATTTCGAGCGAGCGGCGACCGAGACCGTCTTCGTATCCCGAGGCGGACAACGAGGCAGCATTGACGGTCGTGGGCTCTGACATTTTCGGAACAGATCACCGCGTGCAACCTCCGCTCCACAGCAATGTGTGCGCCGGCCGGCTCGAATCGGGCAGCAAACAGCACACGTTCGATGTCGCCGAACGACGACTTCTGTCGATGTGCACGAAAACGTAACGCCTGATTGCACTCCTGTAATCGCGCGCGGCGTGGTAACATTAGGGGTTCGCGTTCACTCGGTTCTGGTGGCCATGCGAGTGCCCGCGAAGTCACCTTTACAGAGTGGGGGCGCGTAGCTCAGCTGGGAGAGCGCTGCGTTCGCAATGCAGAGGCCGAGAGTTCGATCCTCTCCGCGTCCACTTACAAAACCTCCAGATACTTCAACGCGCCGCCCGTGTTGAACACCACGACCGAGTCCTTCGGTTTGATGCGTCCGTCCTTGATCAACACTTTGACCGCGTGAAGCGCTGCGCCACCTTCGGGCGCGGCACTGATCCCTTCGCGACTTCCGAGCGCGCGCATGCCGGAAACCATGTCCGTGTCGGAAACGGCGAGTGCGGTGCCGCCGCTTTCACGCACGGCACGCAGCACGAGAAAATCTCCCACGGCTTTCGGCACTCGCAGACCGTCCGCGATCGTTTTCGCGTTCAACCACATTTCGGACCGCTCAGCGCCTTGCTCGAATGCGCGAACGATGGGCGCGCAAGTGTCTGCCTGAACCGACACCATTCTTGGGCGAGACCCCGGCGTCTTCCAACCCAGTCGTTCCATCTCGTCAAACGCCTTCCACATGCCAACCATGCCGGTGCCGCCGCCGGTCGGATAAATGATCCAGTCGGGAAAGTTCCATCCGAGCTGTTCGCCAAGCTCGTAGGCCATCGTCTTCTTTCCCTCGATCCGGTACGGTTCCTTCAGCGTCGAGACGTCGTACCACCCAAGCGGCTTTCCACGCTCCGCGGCGATCCGGCCTGCGTCGGTGATCAAGCCGTCGACCAGGTTCACTTCCGCGCCGTACAACTCGCATTCCTGGATGAACGGTCGCTTGACGTCACGCGGCATGAAGACTTTTGCTTCGAGGCCCGCGGCGGCGGCATACGCGGCCATCGCATTGGCGGCGTTCCCGGCAGAGGGCACCGAGAGAGTCTTCGCTCCCAGGTATTTCGCGCGCGTAACCGCCGCCGAAAGTCCGCGCGCTTTGAATGAATTGGTGGGGTTGAGCGATTCGTCTTTCACGAACAATCGCTCGACGCCGAGGTCAGCGCCAAGACGGGACGCATGTATGAGCGGCGTCCATCCTTCGCCGAGTGTGAGCGGTTGCTCATCGTCGAAGAGCGGCAGCAACTCGCGGTAGCGCCACATATTCGCCGGGCGACCTGCGAGCGTGTCGCGCGTCCAGGCACGCGCGGCGTCGAGATCGTAACCAACGAGCAGCGGCGCGCCGCACTGGCAGAGATGGTGCTCGCGTCTGGGATCGAGCGCCGGCGCGCCGCAGGGAACGCTACACTCGAGATGAGAGAAGTACGACACTTACCGATTCAACAGTTCTGCGTCTTTCTTTTTCTGCAGATCATCGATCATCGCGACGTGATGATCGGTCATTTTCTGCACCTCGTCCAACCCTCGCCGTTCATCGTCTTCGGAGATGCTGTGATCTTTGAGCAGCTTTTTCAGCCGATCGTTCGCGTCGCGGCGGACCTGACGAACCCCGTTGCGGCCATCTTCGGCATGCTTGTGCACGAGTTTTGAGAGTTCCTTCCGGCGTTCGTCGGTCAACGTTGGAATCGGGATGCGGACGACCTTCCCGTCGTTGGTGGGATTCAACCCGAGGTTTGACGAACGGATCGCTTTCTCCACGGCGCCCATGAGTGACGGATCGAACGGTTGCGCCACGATGAGCGTCGGCTCCGGGATGGAGAGGGAAGCCACCTGATTCAACGGCATTGACGAACCGTATGCCTCGACGTGAACACTGTCGAGAATGGTCACCGACGCGCGCCCCGTGCGGACGCCGCCAAGCTCTCGCTTCACATGTTCGATCTGCGCGTCCATGCGCTTCTTGGCTTCTGCGAAAAGGCCTTTCAGATCCTTCACGTCCATAACAGTCCTCTATGCCGTCACGGTGGTCCCAACAGGTTCGCCGGCAATGACGCGGCGAAGATTACCAGCGGTTCGAAGGTTGAACACGACAATCGGCATCTTGTTATCCATGCAGAGCGAGATCGCCGTCGCATCCATGACTTTCAGCCCGCGCTCGAGCACCTTTAGATACGAGATCTCCGAGAACTTGGTGGCGTTCGGGTCGAGCATCGGATCGGCCGTGTAGATGCCGTCGACTTTCGTCCCTTTCAGGATGACGTCCGCTCTCATCTCCATCGCGCGGAGAGCCGCCGCCGTGTCGGTCGTGAAGTAGGGGTTGCCGGTGCCGGCGGCGAACACGACGACGCGTCCCTTTTCCATGTGGCGGACGGCGCGGCGGCGGATGAAGGGTTCGGCGACAGCTCGCATCTCGATCGCGGTTGCCACGCGCGTGTTGACGCCGGCATGCTCGAGCGCGTCCTGCAGCGCCAGCGCATTGATCACCGTGGCGAGCATGCCCATGTAGTCGGCGGTCGCGCGATCCATGCCGCGGGCGCTTGCCGCCAGCCCGCGAAAGAGATTCCCTCCGCCAATCACGATGCCGGTCTGTACCCCAAGCTGCTGGATCTCGTAAATGTCCTTGGCAATCTGGGTTGTGACGGCCGGATCGATCCCGAACTGCTGTTCGCCCATCAGGGCCTCGCCGGAGAGCTTCAGCAGGACACGGCGGTAGGCGGGAGACATATTCCGCCGATTATAGCAATGGGACCAGAGTGCTTCCTGCCCGTTTTTGTTTTGCGTTTTTGGTTTTGCGTCTTCGGTTTGCAGTTTCGGGCTGGCGACGACCCGAAAACCCAGAACGAAAAACCCGGAACGAGAAACCTAAAACGGACAAGTTATGCACTTTCCCCGAGCTTGAATCGGACGAATCGAGCGATCGAGATGTTCTCGCCGAGCTTCGCGATTGCCGCTTGCACGACCTGACCAATCGTCATCTTCGGATCGCGAATCGACGGTTGATCGAGAAGGCAGACCTGCTCGAAGAAGCTATTCAGCTTGCCTTCGACGATCTTGTCGATGACCGCAGCCGGCTTGTTCTGGCCTTCCATCTGCCCCCGGTAGATCCCGCGCTCGCGGTCGAGCACGTTGGCTGGCACCTCTTCCCGACGCACGTACTGCGGACTGGCGGCTGCGATGTGCATCGCGATCTCGCGAGCCAGACCCTGGAAGTCATCCGTCCGCGCGACGAAATCCGATTCGCAGTTCACTTCCACCAGCACGCCGATCTTTCCACCCATGTGGATGTAGCTGCCGATCAGTCCTTCGTTCGTCGACCGGCCGGCTTTTTTTGTCGCCTGCGCCAGTCCTCGCTTGCGAAGAATCGTGGTGGCTTCTTCGAGATCACCCTTGGCCTCCGTGAGGGCAGCCTTGCATTCCATCATTCCCGCGCCGGTGGCATCGCGGAGTTTCTTCACGAGGGCGGCGTTAATCTCTGGCATTTGCTGAGTCTCCGTCATGGCTCAATCTCCGAATGTCACTTTGGGGTTGTCAGTTACCAGGTCGCAGTCTCTTCTTCGTCTGGAGACTGGCGTATTGGAAACTGGGAACTGTACAAAAAAACGCCGGCCCATCGTTCAGGCCGGCGACGTCTCTAGCAAATCTGGTCTTAGACCGACGCCGGTGAAGTCGCCTGTTCGGGACGAACCTGGCGGCTGGCACGGCCGCGTCGCCCACGGTCATCCCCGTCGCCGTCTCCGCCTTCGTCGGCCTGAGCGGACTCGCGGATCGTCCTGCCGGATACGATGGCGTCGGCAATCCGCGAGGCGAACAGCCGAATCGCGCGCAGTGCGTCGTCGTTGCCGGGAATCACGTAGTCGACTTCATCCGGATCGCAGTTGGTGTCGACGACGCCAATGACCGGAATCTTCAGCTTGCGCGCCTCGTCGACCGCGATCTTTTCCTTGCGCGTGTCGACGACGAACAGGGCGTCGGGGAGGCGCGACATGTGACGAATACCCTCGAGATTTTTCTGAAGCTTCCGCTTCTCCTTCTCGAGCTGTGCGATCTCCTTCTTCGAGAGTGATTCGTAGCGGCCGTCGGTTTCCATCGCTTCAAGATCACGGAGCCGCGCGAGGCTGCGCTGAATGGTCGAGAAGTTGGTCAACAGCCCGCCGAGCCAGCGCTGGTTGACGAAGAACATGCCGCTTCGCTGCGCTTCTTCGGCGATGGCATCCTGCGCCTGCCGCTTGGTGCCAACGAAAAGTACCGTGCGTCCATCCGAGGCCAGGTTCGAGACGAACTGCTCGGCATCGCGGAACAACTTTGCGGTCTTTGCGAGGTCGATAATGTAGATTCCGTTTCGCTCGCCAAAGATGAATGGCTTCATCTTCGGGTTCCAGCGCTTCGTCTGGTGGCCGAAGTGGACCCCCGCCTCGAGCAGATCCTTCAACGCGATGCCGGTCAAATTGCCTCCATAAAAAAAGCTCCCAGCTCCCAGTTGCCAGCTCCCAGCAGGAAGCTGGCGACTTGAAGCTCTTTCTTCTAACGCTTGCTGAACTGGAATCGCTTACGCGCTCCCTTTTGTCCGTACTTTTTCCGTTCCTTGATCCGCGCATCGCGGGTCAAGAAGCCAGCTTTCTTGAGCCGTTGCCGCAGTTCGACGTTGTATTCCACGAGCGCCCGCGCAATCCCGAGCCGCAACGCGCCGGCCTGGCCGGCGATGCCGCCGCCGCTGATCGTGGCGAGCACGTCGAACTTATCGGCCGTTTCGGTCACCGCTAATGGTTGCTTGATTTGGGTGCGGAGTGCTTCGGTCGGAAAGGCCTGTTCGATTGGTTTCTTGTTGACGACCATTCCACCCGCGCCTGGCCGGAGGAACACGCGCGCGGTTGAAGTCTTGCGTCGGCCGGTGCCGTAATACTGAATCCCTGCTGCCACGTCTATACGCCCTCGCGCTTTGTCTTAACCTTCACGGCCGCCGGTTTCTGCGCCGCGTGCGGATGATCGCCACCCGCGTAGACCTTCAGTTTTCGCCACATCGCTTCGCCGAGTTTGGTCTTCGGCAGCATGCCACGCACGGCCTCCTCAACGAGGCGGACCGGGTTTTTCTGACGAACGTCCTTGGCGCGCTCCTCGCGGAGCCCACCCTCGTATCCGCTGTGGTACCGGTAGATTTTCTGCTCTTCCTTACGGCCCGTGAGGCGCACCTTGGCGGCGTTCACGATGACGACGTGATCCCCGGTATCGATATGAGGCGTGTATATCGCCTTGTGCTTTCCCTGGAGCAGTCGCGCCGCTTCGGTCGCGATCCTGCCGAGCACGACGTGCTCAGCATCGATAACATGCCACTGCCTCTGCACACTTCCGGCAGTGGGGACAAACGAACCCATTCAGAGATCCCTTTCGGCGGCCTTCACCGGGGCTCCGGCGAGTCACCGAAGCAATGTGGAGGCTGTCAGCCTCGTTCGAAGGACGGCAAACCAAAAGGATACCGGCGTTTGGCGTCGTTGTCAAGGTAGCGAGGCACTTCGGTATGCGACGCCAACATGTGCAGTTTCTGCATTACATTTCTGTTACTCGCATACAAAAATAGGCACACCGACCAGTCCTCTCAGCTCGGCTTGATATCAGAATTGCCCGTTTCTGCCGAATTTGATCACCTGCTCGGCCGTGGCATCGCGCTTGCCGCCGCAGGTGCCGATAAATCAGCCGACGAGCTCGAATTCGTGGATCCGTGTGGCCCCGAACGACGGCACACACACCGAATTCAAAGCGGCAACTGATTCTCCACTAACCAGTTGGGTCGACCACAGGATTGGACATAGCCGGTGTTTCGCAGAGCGAAATCTCTGGTCGGTCTGGATATAGGTTCGAGCGCCGTTAAAGCGGTCGAACTCAAGCAGGCCGGCAAAGCATTCAAGGTGGCGGCTTTCGGGTCCGAAGCGATTCCACCCGACAGCATCGTCGACGGCGCCATCATCGACGGCGGTGCGGTGGCGGACGCGATCCGGCGGCTGTTCACCAGCGGCGCCATCAAAACCAAGGACGTTGCCGCGTCACTTTCCGGCAACGCCGTCATCGTCAAAAAGATCACGCTTCCGCAGATGTCCGAAGCGGAGCTCGCAGAGTCGATCTATTGGGAGGCGGAGCAGTACATCCCGTTCGACATTCAGGACGTCAATCTCGATTATCAGATTCTCGACAAGGGAGGCGACGGCGGCAAAGCGACGATGGACGTCCTGCTCGTCGCCGCCAAGAAAGAAAAGATCGCCGACTACACAGGGGTCATTGCCCAGGCTGGCCGGTCGGCGGTCGTCGTCGACGTCGATGCCTTCGCCCTTCAGAATGCGTACGAAGTGAACTACGGCATCGAGCCCAACACCATCGTCGCGCTGCTCAATGCCGGAGCCAGCGCCACCAACATCAACATCCTCAACGGCGATCAGTCGGTGTTCACGCGCGACATCTCGATTGGCGGGAACGCCTACACGGAGGCGCTGCAAAAAGAGCTCAACCTGCCGTTCGATCTCGCGGACCAGTTGAAGCGCGGGATGCCCGTCGATGGTGTCACGTACGAAGACGCGAAGCCGGTGCTTCGCGCGGTCAGCGAAAACGTGATGCTCGAGATTCAGAAGACGTTTGATTTCTTCAAGACCACGGCATCGTCCGATCGTATCGATCGCATCATGCTGAGCGGCGGAGCATCGCGCGCTGAAGGTTTCAAAGAGATGCTCAGCGACCGCTTCGACGCTCCGGTTGAAGGCCTCGATCCGTTCAAGCGTGTCGGGTTCGACTCCAAGAAGTTCCAGATTGACTCGGCGGCCGAAATCGCCCCCACGGCGGCGGTTGCGGTTGGGCTCGCGTTGCGGCGGGTGGGCGATCGATGATTCGCATCAACCTCCTCGCCGTTGATCGTGAGCGAAAACGCAGTACCGGTGTGGTGATTCCGGCCGCGCAGCGCGTGACGATCGCCGCGAGTCTGATTCTGCTCGGCACGACCCTGTTCGTTGGCTGGTGGTTCTGGTCGCTGCATCAGGCCTCGACACGAGTCGATCAGGAACTGTTGAAGGGCGAGCGCGAGATGCAGCAACTGCGATCCGTTCTCGCGCAGGTGCAGAAATTCGAAGCGAGTAAAGCGCAGCTCCAGCAGCGCGTGACGCTGATCGAGCAACTTCGTCGCGGCCAGAGTGGTCCGGTCCACATCATCGACGAGATCAGCAAAGCAGTTCCCGAGCGCCTCTGGCTCACCGAGATGAACCAGAAGGGGGACAACATCGTGCTTGCCGGGATGACAACGTCTCTGACCGGGCTGTCGGACTTTGTCGCGAATCTCGAAGGCAGCACATGGTTCAAGAAGCCGGTCGACATCGTTGACAGCCAGGTCATGTCGGACCCGAAGTCGGGTGACATTTTCAAGTTCTCAGTGAAAGCCGTGTTCAACAATCCGGACGCTCCGCCACCACCGCCGGCCCCGACCGGCCGCGGCCGTGGCGTGCCTCCGGTGAAGAAATAGGTCGCTAAAGGCAGAGTCGGACGGCTCCGATATCGAACAGGGATTACATGGATATCTCGCTCAGCAAACTACCGTGGTACGCCCAGATCGGCGCATTTGTCGTCGTGTCGGCGCTCGCGGTGTTTGGTTTCTGGAAGTTCTACGTCGCGGAGATGCAGGCCGACATCGACACGCGACAGACCCGGCTCACGGCGCTGAAGACAGATATCGCAAAGGGCGTTGCCACCGCACGACGACTGCCGCAGTTTCAATCGGAAGTCGCGGAACTCGAGCGGCGTCTGGAGAACCTTCGCGCGGTGCTGCCGGAGCAGAAGGACGTGGCCGACATTCTGCGACGCGTTCAGGGGCTCGCGACGCAGTCGAGCCTGACGATTCAGCGATTCACGCCGCAGGAACCCAAGCAGGAGGCGATGTACGCCGCACTGCCATTCAAGCTGCGCGCCGAGGGGACCTATCACAATCTTGGTTTGTTCTTCGATCGCATCAGCAAGTTCCCGCGGATCATCAACGTCGGCGAAATCGTCATCAAGCCACGTCAAGAGCCGGGTTCGGCGACGAGCATTGAAGCCGAGTGCGTCGCGACGACGTTTGTTCTTCAGGAAAGCAAGGCTCCAGCAACGGGCCGCGGTGGTCGCGGCATCGTGCCGAAGCAGCCGTCAACGAAATGAGGTCGAGGATGCGTTTCGTTTCGGTGATGCTCGTGAGCCTCCTGATAAGTGGTGCGGTGTCCGCGATGGCGTTCGCACAGCAGCGCGACCAGGCTCCGGCGCCGTCGAGCGCGCCGCCTGCGCCTGCTCCGGCTCCAGCGGAGCAGCCCTCCAAGCCGGCTGAAGCGGGTGCTCCGTTCACCTACAGCCCGGAGGGACGTCGCGATCCGTTCGTGAGCTTGCTCGGACGCGGGAACGATCCCAAGACAAACGGAGTGCGACCCGCCGGTGTCCCCGGACTGCTCATCAACGAAGTGAACGTGAAGGGCATCGTGCGCAACAGCACCGGGTTCGTTGCGCTGATTCAAGGTCCGGACAACAAGACCTACATCGTCAAACCGGGAGATCGGTTGATGGATGGTTCGGTGAAATCCATCGTCCAGGACGCGGTGGTGTTCTCGCAGGATGTCAACGATCCGCTCTCTCTCGTGAAGCAGAAAGAGATTCGGAAAGCCTTGAGATCCGCCGAGGGGGGACGTGGATGAGGCAGCAGTTGCGATCGAGGGGTTTCTCGCGCGCCGGCGCGTGGCATTTGGCGATTATCGTATCGCTGGCGCTCGGCAGCAGCCTGTCGCTCTCGGCAGGCGCCATACCGGCTCGGCTGCTGGGCGTGTCGGCCCAGGGGAACGCCGTTCTGATCGAGTCAACCGAACCGGCCGCCTATGCCGTCAAGCGTCCGGACCCGCTGACTGTTGTCGTCGAACTCCGGAATGTTGCTGTCGCCAGCACGGCGAATCCTGTTCTGGAGCAGCGCGCGCGTGATCCCATCGCCAGCATCACTCTCGAGCAGGGGACCGGCGACGATGGCCAGCCGGTTGCGCGCGTCCGAGTAGAACTGTCACGTCCGCAGGAGTACGTCGTCAAGAGCGCGCGAAACACCATCCGACTTGAATTAACTGCGCCAACCCGCGCCGCCGCGCCAGAGGCGGTACCGCAACCACCTATCGCTCTCGCGCCAAAACGCGAATCGATCGACGTGGTTCGAGCTGCCATCGACGTTCCCGCAGCCACCATTCTCGATCGCGTCCGTTCCAAGTACACGCCTGGGGCGACGACGATCACGCTGGGTGGCAATGGGCGTCTCACGCCGGCCGATGTGGCCGAAGCAGATGGCGCACCGCGCCGCCTGATGCTGGACTTTCCAAACGTCACGTCGAATGCACCAACGCAGGTGAACGTCGAGGGGCCGCTTGTCAAACGCGTGCGCGTGTCGCTGAACAGCCGCACCCCGCTTGTGACTCGCGTGGTCGTGGACGTTGCCGAAGGGGCCACATATCACGTCGAGCGGGCAGGAACCGCGGGAAGCGATCTGGCGGTCGTGTTCGAACCACCACAGAAATCCGGCACCGTTCTGCTGGCCGCGCCCGTAGCAGCCGGAAAGACTGTCGATCCCGAACCAGACATTCCGCTCGAGCAGGCGATTGCGAATGCGGCGGCGATCACTCCGAAGGAGACGCCGGTCAGCACGCCACCAGCCGCGGCACCTGTGGCGTCAAAAACGCAGACGCCGTCCGCTCCGGCTGCGGCACGCCAGCAGACCCCGCCGGTAGCGCCGCCGACAGCACGGCAGCAGCCGGTCGCGGCGCAGACGGTAACGCCGCCGATCGCCGCGCCGCAGACGCCACCGCCGCAGACGCCACCGCCGCAGACTGCGCCGCCGCTCAGCGTGCCGCCGCAGGCTGCGCCTCGGCCGACGCAGCAGGTGATTACCGGCACCGGCGAAAAACAGTACAAGGGCACGCCGATCACGCTCGATTTCTCTGGCGCTGACCTGCGATCCGTTCTTCGCTACTTCAACGAGATCAGTGGCCTGAACATCATCATCGATCCGTCGGTGCCGGCGACGCCGATTGACGTCGTGCTTCGCGACGTCCCCTGGGATCAAGCGTTTGAAACGCTCCTGAAGACGCACAAGCTCGGGTACGTAGCCGAGGGCACCATCGTCCGAATCGCGCCGCTTTCCGTGCTCGCGGAAGAGGAAGGTGACCGTCGCAAGCTGGCCGAGGCGAAGGCGCTTGCCGGCGATCTTCGCGTGCAAACGTTCTCTCTCAGCTACGCGAAAGCCGGAGACGTGTCGCCGCTGCTCGTGAAGTCGGCGCTGTCGCAGCGCGGACAAATCCAGGTTGACGCCCGCACGAACACGATCATCGTCACCGACTTGCCCGATCGTCTGCAGACGGTATCGGCGCTCCTTGGCGCGCTCGATCGTCCTGAACCACAAGTCGAGGTCGAGGCGCGTGTCGTCCAGACCACGCGTGAATTTGCCAAGGCGATTGGTGTGCAGTGGGGATTGAACGGCCGTGTCACGCCAGCCATTGGCAATACGACTGGCCTGGCGTTTCCCAACAACGGCACGCTGAATGGACGGACCGGCGCGGTCAATTCCCCGGCCGACAATCGCGCGACGGCAAACGATTCGACCGGGACCGCGGTGAACCTGCCGGTTCCCGGAGCCAGTTCAGCGATCGGCCTGGCGGTCGGTGCGGTGAACGGCGCCTTCAATATCGATGTTGCCCTCTCCGCACTCGAACGCAGTGGCAAAGGTCGGATCCTCTCGACGCCGCGACTGACCACGCAGAACAACGTCGCCGCGGAGGTGACGCAAGGGCTCCAGATTCCGATTCAGACCGTCGCCAACAACACCGTCACCGTCAGCTTCAAGGATGCTGCGTTGACGCTGCAGGTGACACCGCAGATCACGTCAGCGAACACGGTGATCATGCAGATCACCCTGGAAAATGCGACACCGGACTTCAGTCGCCAGGTCAATGGTATTCCTCCGATCGATACCCAGCGCGCGCGCACACAGGTGCAGGTCGACGACGGCGCGACGACGATTATCGGTGGAATCTTCGTGACCCGCGAACAGGTGTCGACCGAGCGCACGCCGGGACTGTATCGGCTGCCGCTGCTCGGGTGGCTGTTCAAGCGCGACACGACATCCGATGAAAGCCGCGAGCTGTTGATCTTCATCACACCTCGCATCATCAGAGGCTGACGAGTATGACGAAAGTGGTCTGGGGTTCTGGAATTCGCGGGGTGGCGGTTTTCGCTCTGGCGGCTGCGGTTTCGTCGTGCGGCGATCAAACGCGACAGGGAACGGCGTCATCGTTTTTGATCATTGGCGCGATTGAAGCGGCATCCGGCGCCGACCCGTCGACGTTTAGTTCCGGGCTCGCATCCGACGTGATCACGGTGAAAGACAACGTCGCCACGGTGTTCAACGATCCCGGTCGCGTGACGTTGAAGCTGGCCCTCAAGGATCCAGGTCCGGCGGCGTCGCCGAATGCGCCAACCCAGAACAATTGGATCACGGTGACGCAGTATCACGTGCAGTATGTGCGATCCGACGGCCACAACATCGAAGGCATTGACGTTCCTTACGCGTTCGACGGCGGCCTCACAGGCACGGTGTCCGGCGACACGACCCTTGGATTCACCCTCGTGCGCAATCAAGCCAAGATGGAAGCACCGCTGGCGGCACTGGCGTCAAATCCGATCATCATCTCGACGGTCGCGCGAGTGACCTTCTACGGGCACGATCAGACGGGGCGAGAAATCAGCGTCACAGGAAATGTCGACATTGCGTTCGGCAATTATGGGGACCCCAAATGACACGTCGCGGTGCCGATCAGGCTGTCGCCGGGCAGCGGTGATTCAGATATGACGAAACCAGCATGGATGCGGCGGATGATCACGTTCGCGGTCGCGATCGCGGCGACCTCGCTCGGCTGTACGATGAAGAGCCAGGACACGCCTCCGCTTACCGGACCGTCGGAGCTTGGCGTCTCGGTCTCGTTGAGAACCCAGCCCGAGATCCTCGTTCAGGATGGCTCGTCGCAGTCGCTCGTCACCATCACCGCGCGCGACTCGAATGGCAAACCCAAGAAGGATCAATCGATCCTGAGTGAAATCTTCGTCGGCGGAATCCGGACCGACTTCGGCTCCTTGTCGGCACGCAACCTGGTGACCGACGCGAATGGTGAAGCACGGTTGATGTATACGGCGCCAGCGCTTCCGTCGGGACCGGCGGTCGACAACGGCACCATCGTAGAGATCGGGGTGACGCCGCTCGACCGAAACGGGACCGGCGGCTTTGGCAACAGCTTGACGCGGTTTGCGTCGATCCGGCTCATCCCGCCCGGAATTGTCGTTCCTGCCGATGGCCTCTCACCGTACTTTACGGTGACGCCATCGAGCCCGACCGATCATCAGGTCGCCTTGTTTGAGGCATGCAATGATCCGGCGAGAGCGTGTTCGCCGGCAAGTAATCCAATCGTTTCCTATTCCTGGAACTTTGGCGACGGCACGACTGGCAACGGACGACAGACAACACATTCGTTTAACACGCCCGGCACCTATGCGGTCACGCTGACCGTTACGGATCAGTACAATCGAAGCGCATCGACGTCACAGACTATCGATGTCGCCGGCGGAACTGGGCCAACGGCCAGCTTCCTGACCTCACCGTCGGCTCCGCTCGTGGGTGACAATGTCAACTTCAACGCGTCCGCCAGTGTGGCGGCGTCGGGTCGCACAATCCGCACGTATGCATGGGATTTCGGCGACGGGACCCAGAAGACGACGACTGGTCCAATCACGACGCATGACTTCGTCAAGGCGGGCGTCTACAACGTCACGCTGCTGGTGACCGACGACGCCGGGCGTCAAGGGGTGACGACTGTCTCGGTGACCGTCAACACTGATGCGCCGACAGCCGACTTCACGTTCTCGCAGTTGCCGCCGAACGTGTCGCACAACATGCAGTTCAACTCGTCTGGATCGCAGGCTGCTCCAGGGCGCACGATTGCTTCTTACTCATGGGACTTCGGCGACGGTGGCAGCAGCACGCTTGCGTCACCAACGCACACCTACGGAGCAGCGGCCAGTTACAACGTGACCCTGACGGTCACCGACAGCACCGGCAAGGTCGGACGAGTGACCAAGACGGTACAGGTGCAGTAACCTTCGCCCGTGGCAGATAGTCCACGCATCGAGGAGTTGAAACGCCGGGTCCAGTCGGACCCGGCGTCGATTGCCTTTGCTGCCCTGGCAGAGGAATATCGCCGCGCCGGGAGATTCGAAGAAGCCATCGAGACGTGCACGAACGGTCTCATTCGACATCCGTCCTATCTCTCCGCTCACGTCACACGCGGCCGAGCGCTCATTGAGGTCGGCCGGCTACCGGAGGCTCGCACCGAACTCGAATACGTCCTGAAACTGGCGCCGGAAAACCTCGCCGCGATTCGGGGGCTCGCGGAGATCCATCATCGGATCGGTGACGAGCACGCGGAGCATACTGAAGCGGAAGTCCCTGTAGAACCTCCTCGGCTCGTAGTCGAGCAACCGGAACCGGCGCCCCTACCGACGCCGATATCGCGGATTCCGCTGAAGACGCGCGTCGACGAACCTGAGGTGCCGCTTCCTGATTTGACGGCTCGCCCGGATGGAATGCCGGAGGCGCAACCTTTGCCGCCTCTCACCGTCAGTTCAGTCGATGAAAGATCGGAATCACCGGTCTCAGTCTCAGTTCCAGTGCATACGCCGACGGCGACTCACACCGTGGACGCGCCTGTTCGAGTAGACTCGCACGTGATGTCTCCGCGGCCGGTTGATCCGGCCCTCGCCGGTTTAGAAGAATTCCTGAACGCAATCATCCGCGCGCGGGCCGAGCGGGCTTCGGCCCGCTGACCCTCTACATCCCATGAGTGCGGCGGCGTTTTTGGCATCCGGCAGACGTATATCCAC
>Ga0070669_100001372_pt1 | contig 17568 bp, 13 predicted proteins | sample KBSS53metaG_FD_64680 | JGI IMG/M metagenome (GOLD analysis project Ga0070669, IMG submission 64680) | Switchgrass rhizosphere microbial communities from Kellogg Biological Station, Michigan, USA - KBS S5-3 metaG | ecosystem: Host-associated > Plants > Roots > Rhizosphere > Soil ... | reverse complement strand
CTTTGGCAACGGCAGGCGCGTAGCGATCGTGGCAGGGGTGCGGACACCCTTCGCCCGCTCGGGCACCGCACTCAAGAACATCTCTGCCACTGAGCTGGGCAAGGTGTGCGTCGCGGAGCTGATCCAGCGCACGAATCTCGACGGGCGCGAAGTCGACGCGCTGGTGTTCGGCACGGTCGTCCCATCGGTCATCGCGCCGAATATCGCCCGCGAGGTTTCGCTGCTTCCCATGCTTCCCAAGGGAGTGCAGGCCGTCACGGTCAGCCGCGCCTGCGCCTCTGCCAACCAGGCCATCACCGATGGCGCCGACCAGATCGTCCTGGGACATGCAGCCGTCGTCATTGCCGGGGGCGCGGAATCGCTTTCGAACGTGCCCATTCTGCACTCGCGCGGGTTCTCGGATGCGCTCGTATCGGCATCCCGCGCGAAGTCCATTGGCGGCCGAGTGAAGGCACTCTCTCATATTCGGCCGAAGGACCTCGTACCCATCACCCCTGCCATTGCCGAACCGTCGACCGGCGAGACCATGGGACAGTCGGCGGAGAAGATGGCGAAGATCAATCACATCGCGCGTGACGAGCAGGACCAGTTCGCGCTGCGCTCGCATCGCCTTGCGTCGGCCGGAACCAAGGATGGGAGGTTGACCAGCGAGATCGCGCCCACGTACATCCCGCCGAAGTACGAGTCGGTGCCGACGAGCGACAACGGCATTCGCGACGATACGAGCATCGAGCAGCTCACGGCCCTCAAACCGGTGTTCGATCGAAAGTATGGAAGCGTGACCGCCGGCAATTCCTCCCCGCTGACGGATGGCGCCGCGAGCGTCCTGCTCATGAGCGAGGAGCGCGCCCGCGCGCTCGGCTACGCGCCACTCGGCTTCATTCGCTCGTACGCGTACGCCGCGCTCGACCCGGGCGAGCAGTTGCTGCAGGCGCCGGTGCTCGCCGCGCCAGTGGCATTGCAGCGGGCCGGCCTGTCGCTCCGTGACATGGATCTCGTCGAAATGCACGAGGCATTTGCAGCTCAGGTGCTCTCGAACTTACGTGGCTTCGAGTCGAAGGACTGGGCGGAGCGTGCCGGATTTTCGGAGCCGGTAGGTGAGGTCGATCGGGCCCGGCTGAATGTCATGGGCGGCTCGATCGCGATCGGCCATCCGTTCGGCGCGACCGGTGCCCGCATAACGACCACGCTGTTGAATGAGCTCGGGCGCCGCGGTGGCCAGTTCGGGCTCATGACCGTATGTGCCGCCGGCGGGATGGGGTTTGCGATGGTCGTGGAGCGCCAGTGATCGCTTGCTCATGACCACAGCCCTCACGACGGACATCCGGGACGGCATCGCGGTCATCACGCTCGACGTGCCCGGCGCGCCGGTCAACACGTTCGCACGGTCCGTCCGCGAGGAGTTTGCCTCCGTCCTCGAGCGTCTCGAGCGCGACCAGGAGATTCGCGCCGCGGTCGTCCGCAGCGGGAAGCCCGACGTATGGGTGGCCGGTGCGGACATCGAGGAATTCCTCGAGATCGAGACCGCGTCGCAGGCAGAAGCGATGAGTCGAGACGGGCACGCATTGCTCGAACGGCTCGAGAAGCTGCGCACGCCCGTCGTGGCCGCGATAAACGGGGCGTGCCTCGGCGGTGGCCTCGAGGCTGCGTTGGCGTGTGCCTACCGTGTGGCGACTGACGCGCCGAAAACCGTATTCGGATTGCCCGAGGTCCAGATCGGTCTCATTCCCGGCGCAGGTGGCACGCAGCGATTGCCGCGGCTCATCGGACTCGAGGCTGCGCTCGATATGATCCTCACCGGCCGCAACGTGCGTGCGCGGAAGGCGCTACAGGCCGGACTCATTGACGAGCTGGTTCATCCGGCACTGCTGGATGAAATCGCGATTGCCCGTGCACGGGCACTGGCCGATGGCTCGCTGCGTCGGGGAGCGTCCAACGGACCTCACGGCGCTCGCCACCTGTTGCTGGACGAAAATCCGATGGGCCGAGCGCTCGTGCTTCGCCAGGCCCGCGAGAAGGTCCTCGCGCGCACGCGAGGGCAGTATCCGGCGCCGCTCGCCGCGCTCGACGTGGTCGCGCTCGGGTACTCGCAGAGCCCGGAGCGTGGATACCGCGAGGAGGCGCGCCTTTTTGGCGAGCTCGCCGTGAGCGAGGTATCGCGGCAGCTCGTCTTCCTGTTCTTCGCGACCGCGGCGCTCAAGAAGGATCCCGGCGTGCCCGAGCCGGCGCCGCCACCGCGACCCATTCGAAAGATCGCGATCCTCGGCGCAGGGTTCATGGGCGCGGGCATCGCGTCGATCGCCGCGCCCCAGGGCACGCTCATCCGACTGAAGGATGCGGACCATGCGCGGGTCGGGAGGGGACTGGCCGCCATTCGCGAAGGGCTGCGCGAGCGTCTGACCAGAAAGCAGATCACACGACAGCAGCTGGACGACTACATGTCGCTCGTCGGCGGGACCGTGGACTACTCGGGGTTCCGCAGCGTCGATCTCGTCATCGAAGCCGTGTTCGAGGATCTGGCCGTCAAACAGCGCGTCCTCAAGGAGGCCGAGGAGGCGACGCGGCCCGACGCCATCTTCGCGTCGAACACGAGCACCATTCCGATCGGCCGTCTTGCCGAGGCGTCGGTGCGGCCCAGTCGCGTGATCGGAATGCACTTCTTCTCGCCCGTGCAGAAGATGCCGTTGCTCGAGGTGATCGTCACGCCCGAGACGAGCCGCGAGGTCACGACGACCGTCGTGGCGTATGGAAAGTCGTTAGGCAAGACGGTCATTGTCGTGAACGACGCGCCCGGGTTCTACGCGAACCGGATTCTGGCCCCGTATGTCAATGAAGCGGGGCTCCTGCTGGATGAGGGCGTTGGGATCGATGCCGTGGATCGCGCGCTGGTGGAATTCGGCTTCCCGGTCGGTCCGATCACGCTGATAGACGAGGTCGGTCTGGATATCGCGGGGAAGTCCGGCGCGATCATGATGGATGCGTTCGGCAACCGCATGGCGCCATCTCAATCGCTGCAGCGCGTCGTCGCCGCCGGCCGGCTCGGCCGCAAAGGGAAAAAGGGCTTCTACAAATACGACGACAAAGGAAAGAAGAGCGGCGTCGACCCGTCCGTGTACGAGCTGTTGCCGATGGGGGGGCGGAGAATCGAGGTCCCCGCTGACGAGATCCAGCGTCGCTGCGTGCTCGCAATGGTCAACGAAGCGGTGCGCTGTCTTCAGGAAGGAATTCTGCGCACTCCGAGAGACGGCGATATCGGCGCTGTGTTCGGGATCGGGTTCCCGCCATTACGCGGCGGACCGTTCCGCTACGTTGATTCGCTCGGTGCTGAACGGGTCGTTCGGGCCCTGCAGGGTCTGAACGCGGATCGCGCGCCGCGATTTACGCCCGCGCCGCTGCTTACCGAAATGGCCCGCGCAGGTCGCAGATTCTACCCTGAGCGTGGACATCCGCTGGCAAGCCAGGAAGATCAGGCCAACGGTTAACCTCGCTGGCTGCGGACGTGGCGGGCTCATCCTGTTGGCGCTCAGCCAGACGAGTCGTCATCGTTCAGCGCTTCATCGCCCCGATCCTTCCTCCCGACGCCATGCCACGATTACGGTTGCTCGCGGTCGTCTCGCTGTCCTGCTCGCTGTCGCTCATCGCTTGCACCCAACCGCCATCGGCCGGCAGTCCGGCGCCTAACGTTTCAGCAGCGGTTCCCCCGGCCGTGTCGGACGCGCGACTCCCGCGGACGCGCGCCGAACGCACTGGATATGCCGAGACATCCCACTATGACGACGTGGTCGCGTTCATCGATTCGCTGCGGCGGATCGGCGCGCCCATCTCCGTCGGCTCGATCGGAACGACGAGCGAGGGCCGAGCCATTCCCTACGTGATCGCATCTCGGCCGCTGGTGACGACGCCGGAGGCGGCGCGCGCGCTCGGACGCCCCATCCTGTACGTCCAGGGCAACATCCACGCAGGCGAGGTCGAAGGGAAGGAAGCGTTGCAGGCACTGGTGCGCGATCTCGTGTACCAGTCGAAGCGGAACGTGCTGGACTCGATCGTGCTCGTCGCCGTGCCCATCTACAACGCCGACGGCAACGAACGCTTCGCGGATCAGGCACGAAACCGCAGCGAGCAGAATGGGCCTGTGATGGTCGGGCAGCGACCTAACGCGCAGAGCCTGGATCTCAATCGCGACTACATGAAGGCCGACGCCCCGGAAACGCAGGCGTCGGTCGGCATGCTCACGCGCTGGAATCCCGACGTCTTCGTCGACCTGCACACGACCGACGGAAGCTATCACGGCTATGCGCTCACGTACTCACCGTCGTTGAACCCGGCAGGTGCCATCGGTCCCGCGTTCGCGGGCGCGGCCTACGCGCGCGACTCGTTGCTCCCCGAGCTGCGGCGCCGCGTCCGGACGCGCCGTGGGTACGAGACCTTCGACTACGGCAACTTCGTCTCGCAGGACTCCGCCGAGCGTGGCTGGTTCACGTATGATCATCGCCCGCGGTTCGGGACGAACTACTACGCACTCCGCGGTCGTATCGCCGTGCTGAGCGAGGCATATTCCCACGACCCGTTCGCGCGTCGGGTGGCGTCCACGTATGCATTTGTGAATGAGCTGTTGTCGCTCGTGGCTGAACGTAGCGAGCGCATTCGCGGGATGGGCCCGAAAGCCGACACCGCCGTGGCAGCGTGGGCGAGTCAGCCAGGGTCCGCGCAGATTCCGATTCGCGGCGACCTGACGACGACCCCTTACATGGGCGATGTGATCGTGGAGTCGCTTCAGCGCACGGGCGATACAGTTCGCAGCGAGCCGGGCGTACGACGAGGCTTTCGTCGAACCAACACCTTCCGGACAGTCCGAATGCCGGTCTATGACCGCTTCGTGCCCACGATGACGACGCCGAGTGCATGGGGCTATGCACTCGGCGCCGCGGACACGAGCGGTGTGCGATTGCTCGCCCTGCACGGTGTGACGGTGGAGCGCACGCGGGCCGATTGCACGGCGAACGCCGAGTCTTTTACACCCGACTCGGTAGTCGTATCGCCGACGGCATTCCAGAACCGGCGCAACGTGCGGGTGGAAGGCCAGTGGCGACGGGCCGACGTTCGGTTCGAGCCAGGTACCTTTGTCATCCGACTTGCCCAGCCCCTCGGTGTGCTGGCGACGTACCTGATCGACCCTCGCAGCGACGATGGCCTGGTCGCCTGGAACATCGGCGACCGTGCTGCCGCCGGTCAGCTTCGGCTGAGTCCCACGCGATTGAACGCGCCGCTGCCGCCCGCGTGCGGCCTTGAAGCCCGCTAGATTCCCGATCGCCTTCGCCTCGCTCACTGCGCGCCGACGAATACGAGCCCTCATGCTGCGGAAGACGTTGCTCTATCTCTCGAACCAGCAGAAAGTCTTCACCTTCGTTCGGCGCAATCGGCTCGCGAAGCGCATGGCGTCGCGCTTCGTGGCCGGCGAGACCATCGCGGACGCGATGGTCGCCGTACGCGCGCTCAACGCCCGTGGCATTACGGTGTCGCTCGACCTGCTGGGCGAGAGCGTGTATCGGGAGGAGGAGGCGCGCGCCACGGCGCAGTCGTACCTGGAGCTGCTCGATCGAATTCAGGCGGAGAAGCTCGACGCGAACGTGTCGCTCAAGCTCACCGCGATGGGCCTCGACGTGTCCGAGGAGCTCTGCGTGGCGAACATGCAGACCGTCCTCGACCGGGCGCGCGATTACGGCTCGTTCGTGCGCATCGACATGGAGAGCAGCCACTACACGGAGCGCACGCTCCACATGTTCGAGCACCGCCTCTATCCATCGTATCCCGCGAACGTGGGGATCGTGCTGCAGAGCTACCTGCGGCGCACGCAGGCCGACGTCGACAAAGCGAATCGCCTGAAGTGTCGTGTCCGTATCTGTAAGGGAGCGTACCAGGAGCCGCCATCCGTGGCCTTCCCGGGCAAGCGCGACGTGGACGAGAACTATGTACACTGCATGCATGCGCTCATGAGCGACGGGAACTACCCGGGCCTCGCGACGCACGACGAGCGCATCATCGCCCAAGCGAAGCGGTTCGCATCGGAACGCCGGATTTCGGCCGACCGGTACGAGTTCCAGATGCTGTACGGGGTACGACGCGACCTGCAGGAACGACTCGTGCGCGAAGGCTATCGCATGCGCGTGTACGTGCCATTCGGCACCCAATGGTATCCGTACCTCATGCGCCGTCTCGCGGAGCGGCCGGCGAACGTCGCGTTCATGACCGGCAACGTCGTGAAAGAGATGCTGCGCGGCCGATAACGATGTCAGGTCGATTCCTCCCTCCCGATCACGCGCGTGGCGACGCCAACACGATCGGCGGCTACGCGGCCGCGCACGCGCGCCCCGCGGCGTTCGAGGGAGCGGATGGAATGTCCTACAGCGTCGAGATCGTGGTCGATGAGACGGACATCGTCGGACGCCCGTTCGGCGGCTACTTCCTGTTTCTCCGCTGGCGGCGCATCGGAACGCAAGGCGTCGAGAGTCACCTCGAGACCGACTACCTCGCGTATGGGCCCACCGAGGAGGCCGCTCGCGCGGCGATCGGGGCGATGGCCTTGAGCGCGGTGAAGCAATTGCTCGACGACTTGATCCGTGAGCACTCGGCCAACCAGCCGTCGCGAAAGTGGTGGGACGCGATGAGGGACGAATGAGTCGCCTTCCGCGCGTGGCGGCATGAGAGGGACCGTGCTGTCGGGAACGGGCGGAGTCTGGCGCGTGCTTGGCGCGGACGGCGCGATCTACGAGAGCTCACTGCGTGGTCGCCTGAAGCAGGGGGGACTCAAGCTCGCCGTTGGCGATGAGGTCGAGCTGGAGCAGGGGGAGCGTGGCGAAGGGCTCGCGATTGCCGAGATCCACGAGCGTCGATCGAAGCTTGCGCGCCGCACGCCCGGCGGTGGGCACGGGGAGCGCATCGTCGTCTCGAACGTCGATCAGGTGGTCGTCGTGTTCGCGCTCGTCAAGCCGACCCCACACCCCCGCATGCTGGACCGCTTTCTCGTGATCGCCGAGGCGAACGAGCTGGCCGCGCGGATCGTCGTGAACAAGGTGGATCTGGCGAGCGAGTCCGAGGCGGCGGCGATGTTTGCGGACCACGAGCGGGCGGGTTACCCCGTGCACCTGACTAGTACCAAGGCCGGGGGCCGTGGCCTCGAGGCGCTGCACGACGCCTTGCACGGTCGAACCTCGGTGCTCACCGGTCCGTCCGGGGTAGGAAAGTCGTCGCTGCTGAACGCGCTCTACCCGGGGTTGCAGCTCCGCGTGGGTGAGATCAGCGAGTCGGTCAACAAAGGGAGACACACGACGGTGGGGGCGTCGCTGCATCCGCTTCCCGACGGCGGGTTCGTCGCGGATACGCCAGGTCTCCGCGAGATCGGGATGTGGGGGCTGGATCCGACGCACCTCGATACGTGTTTCCCCGAGTTCCGAGCGCTCACGCCACGCTGCCGCTTTGCCGACTGCACACACACGGTCGAACCGGAGTGCGCGGTGCTGGGCGCGATCGCCGCCGGCGAGGTGAGCGCCGCGCGCCACGAGAGCTACGTCAAGCTTCGCGACGAGCTGCAGGAAGCCGCGCGTCTCTGGTAACCGCTACCCGCTCCCGTCTCCCGTCTCCCTTTCACGGCGACAGCCGATCGATCCCCCACCCGGACTCTCCGCGCCGATACCGCAGACGATCGTGCAGGCGGTCCGTTCGCCCCTGCCAGAACTCGATCTCATCCGGAATCACGCGAAAGCCCCCCCAGTGCGGCGGAAGCGGTACATCCCCATCCGCGAAGCGCTGCGTCATTTCCTCGAGTCGTCGCTCCAGGTCCGATCGGCTCGGAAGCACGGCACTCTGGTGCGAGGCCCACGCCCCGAGTCGGCTGCCGAGTGGCCGGGATCGGTAGTACGACTCGGACTCGCCGGCGCTCACGCGCGACACCGCGCCAGCGACCCGCACCTGCCGCTCGATCTCCTTCCACAGAAACGTCAGCGCGGCGAGCGGATTCTCGCTGAGCTCTGCGCCCTTGCGGCTCCGGTAGTCCGTGAAGAACACGAAGCCCTGCGCGTCCACACCCTTGAGCAACACGATCCGCGCCGATGGCACACCGTCGCGCGATGCCGTCGCCAGTGTCATCGCGTTAGGCTCCAGCACCTGGGCGGCCACGGCGTCGGCGAACCACCGCTCGAATTGACGGATCGGATCGGGGTCGACGTCGGTCTCCAATAGCGACGACAGTGCGTAGTCCCGACGAAGCGCGGCGAGATCGAAGCTGGTCATTCGAGGGCAGCCGGAGCGAGGATTTCGGGGACGATGGCGGCCGCGGGGCCTCGCAGCGCGAGCGTCGCGGAACCGGTCAGCGGCGTGTCCGCAACGTTGATCTCAATGACGTCGCCGCCGGCGCGCCGCGTCAGGTCGGCCAGGCCGGCCGCCGGGTGAACGAGCGCGCTCGTGCCGACGACGAGGCACACGCCGGCGTCCGACGCAAGCTCCACGGCTTCTCCGAGCACATCGGGATCGAGTGACTCTCCAAACCACACGACGTCGGGCCGGGCGAGCGCCCCGCACGACCGGCACCGAGGCAACCGCTCGACCGAGCTCGCGTCGACGTCAGCGCGATCGTCGCGGCGTTCACCGCATCTCGTGCATCGCGTGCGAAAAAGCGATCCGTGAAGCTCGAGCGCCTGGGCCTCGGGCGACGATGCCGCGGCGGCATGGAGCCCATCCACGTTCTGCGTCACGATGCGGAACCCGTCCCGATCGGATGCCGCTGCGGCGAGGGCGACGTGCGCGGCGTTAGGCACACACTGCCGCACGACACGCCGACGCCAGCCGTACCATTCCCACACGAGGCGCGGGTCGCGAGCAAACGCATTAGGCGTCGCCAGGTCTTCGGCCCGGTGTTCCTTCCAGAGCCCGCCCGGGCCGCGAAACGTCGGCACGCCGGATTCGGCGCTCACGCCCGCACCGGTCAGCACGACGACATGCTCCGCTTCGCCCAACAGCCTGCGGGCCCGGTCCACCGCCGCGCGCGGCACGCCCGCCATGCCCGGCGTCATGTCACCCGTCCTCGACGATCCGCCGCAACGCTTCCACCTCGTATGGCTTGTCGACAATGGCGGACAGGGCGAGCCCCTCGATGCGATGCCGCACGGCTGGGGTTGCCGTGTCGCCCGTCGACAGCACGAACCGGGCGTTCGCGCAGGTCGGCATCTCCTTGAGTCGCCGAATGACCTCGGCACCGTCCATGCCCGGCATGCGCAGGTCGCAGATCACCACATCAAAGCTCGCGCGCTCGGCGACACGCAACGCCTGACGACCTTCGTGCGCCGCCACCACCGCATGGCCCCGCGAGGAGAAGTAGCGGACGAGGAGGCCGACGATGACCTCCTCGTCGTCGATCACGAGGATGTCGAGGGGACGATCCGCGTTCTGGCTGGGCGGACCGAGGGGCGCGGATTCGATGGCGGCGAGGCCGTCGACACCGTCGCGCCGGAAGGCGGGCAGCGAGACGACGAACGTCGTTCCCGCTCCGACACGCGTGTCGACGTCGATGGTTCCGCCGTGCGCCGTCACGATACCGTGCACCACGGACAGGCCAAGTCCGGTGCCTTCGCCTTCCTCCTTCGTCGTCCAGAAGGGATCCCAGATGAGCGGGAGCTGCGTGGCCGCTATGCCACGCCCATTGTCACTGATCTCGAGCGACACCGTGTTGTTTCGCACCGACGTGCGGATGACGACCATTGGCGCGCGCGTGGCGCCCGTGGAGACGCGACCGGCCGCCACCGGCGCCGTCAGCGCTTCGAGTGCCTGACGTGCGTTCACGAGCAGGTTGAGCATGACCTGCTCGAGCTGGGCGGAGTCCGCGGAGACGAACGCCGGCTCATCGCTCAACACCAGCTCGCAGTGGACGCCGTGCGTCTCCATCGTGTACCGCTGCGTGTCGGCGATGTAGCGAACGATGTCGTTCAGGTCCACGCGGTGCCGCTCGGACGATTCCTGCCGCCGAGCGAACGTCAGGAGATCCTTGACGATCTTGGCGGCGCGCTTGGCTTCGCGATGGATCGTCTCGATCGCGCGGCGATCGTCGTTGGGCAGGTGTGTCTTGAGCAGGATCTGGGCGAAGCCCGAGATCGCTGCCAGCGGATTGTTCAATTCGTGCGCGACGCCGGCCAGCGTGTGTCCGAGACTCGACATTCGCTCCGCGCGGCGCACGACCGCTTCGCGGAGCAGACGCTCGGTGACGTTTTCGGCGATGCCCTCATACCAGACCACGTCGCCGTGCCCGTCGCGCGCGGCGCGCGCCGAAAGACGCACCGCGATCGGCACGCCATCCTTTCTCTTCCAGGTGACGTCGAACCATTCGGGATGCGCGCCGCTGTCGATCGCTGCCATCCAGCGTTCGCGCTCTCCGATGTCGACGTACAGCTCGCGCAGAATGTCGATCCCGAGTAGCTCGTCCGCCGTGTCGTACCCCAGCATCGTGACCAGCGCCGGGTTGGCATCGAGGAACCGACCCTCGCGCGTCGAACGGAAGATGCCGTATGCCGCGCGCGCGATCAGGGCACGCATCCGTTCTTCGGATTGACGCAGTGCCTCCTGCGCCTGCTTGCGCCCCTCGATGTCACGGGTGACGCTGAGCAGCCGGTCCGGGACGCCGGCCTCGTTTCGTAGCAGCGCCGTGTGCGTCTCGACCCAGATGTACGTTCCGTCCTTTCGGAGACACCGCCACTCGACCAGCGGTGTCTCTCCACGCAGCACGGCGAGGTATGCGTCGCCGGCGAGCTTCGCCAGGTCGTCGGGGTGCGTGAGCGCGAAGACGTCCTTGCCCACCAGCTCCGCGGGTATGAAGCCTAACGCCTTCTCCGTCGATGCCGAATAGTAGAGCGCCGTCCCGTCGAGATCCTGCAGGCACACGATGTCGTCGATCGACTCGGCGAGGAGGCGATACTTCGCTTCGCTCTCCATCAACGCGAGCCCGGCGGCGCGGTGCTCGGTGGCGTCGCGCGCCGTGAGGCGATAGCCGACGACCTGGCCGTCATCCTCCAGCACGGCGTCGGCGCGTGCCTCGATCCAGATCCAGGTGCCGTCCTTTCTGCGCACGCGCGCCGTTTCCGTAACCGGTTGGCGCTCACGGATCGACTGGACCGACTGCGTAATGCGATCGCTGTCCTTCGAGTCCAGGAGCGTCCACCACTCCAGGCCCAGGATCTCATCAGGCGTGTAGCCGAGCACGTGTTCGATGGACGGTGACACGTAGGTGAACCGCCCTCCGTGGAGGGCCACCAGCGCGATGATGTCGCTGGAATTCTCGGCGATCAGACGGTAAAGCGTCTGCTGTCGGCGAAGCTCGACCTCGACGGACACTCGCGATGTGACATCGTTCAGCGTGCCGCTGACCCCCACGATCGTGCCGGAGAGATCGAGCATCGGAATCGCCCGCAGCTCGAGCCAGTGAACGTTGCCCGCGACGCACCGGAAGCGGATCACCTGCTCTCCGCGCGATTCCTGGCCCTGCATCAGCCGTTCAAACAGCGCCTCCAGCTCCGCCGCGTCGTTCCCGACCATCACCAGCGTGGCGACCTGACCGATGCTTTCCTGCGGCGACCGGCCGGTGACCGTTTCCCAGGCGGGATTCAGGAAGGTCCACCGTAGGTCCCGGTCGACCTGGAACACGATGGTCGTCAGATTGTCGACGAGCACGCGGTACCGCTCCTCGCCACGCCGGAGCACCTCCTCGGCGGCTTCGCGCTGGTGGATGTATTCCTGCAGCACCGAGCGCAGCGACGTCACGTCGACCGTGAGCTCGTCGATGGTCGCGTTTCGACGTTGCAGCTCCAGCGTCGCCCGGTACCGGCGGGCGCGCTCGGCGACGAGCGCGATGACGGCACCGATGGCGGTCGCGACCGCGATCGCAGCGGCAGCGGTAGGCGAGTCGAGGATCAGCGGATCACTCCGGACGAAGGCTGACGATGGCAATTGATACGCGGTCGAGCACGTCGGCGGGAGGGGCGGGCGAGCCCCCTTCCGGCGAGGGCGCGCCAGAGCGGCCTCCGCCGCTCGACCCGGCGGGAACCAATGGTGAGGAGTCCCGCTTAGTCGGGGAGATGACCGCCTCGTCCCACACCACGCGCGAGGGGGACCAGCGCTTCGAAGCAGAAGCGCTGCCGTACATGGATGACGTGTACCGATTCGCGCTGTCGCTCACGCGCGACCCATCGGACGCGGACGATGTCGTTCAGGAGACGTTTCTTCGCGCGTACCGTTCATGGCACACGTTTCAACCCGGGAGCGACGCACGCCGCTGGTTGTTCACGATCACGCGGAACGTGTTTCTGCGGTCGCGAGAGCGTGAGAAACGTCTCGTGGACCTGGAGGATGGCGATCTCGAGGCGTTGAGCTCGTTCGCCGTGCACAGCCAGATGGTTCGCGACGGCAGCGATCAGATTCTGTCGCGGATTGATCTGGGGCCGGCGTTGCGGCGTGCGCTCGACGAGCTCGACGAGCCATTCAAGTCGGCTGTGCTCCTGGTGGATCTCGAGGATCAGTCGTACGAGGCCGCCTCGCAGATCCTCGGCATCCCCATTGGGACCGTACGGTCTCGCTTGTTCCGAGGGCGACGAATGCTGCAGGACAAACTCATTACCTACGCGCGCGACGCCGGCTTCTCGACCGCGCAGCGCGGCCAACGCGGACCGAAGGAATGACTGACTGTAACCGCGACATTGACTGCCGCACTGCGGTCCAGAAGCTCTGGGACTATCTGGACGATGAGTTGACCCCCGAGCGCATGGACGATGTGCGGCGGCATCTCGAACGGTGTGGCAGCTGCCTGCCGCACCACGATTATGCTCGTGTCTTTCTCGCCGCGCTGTCAGCCGCCCGTGAGGGTGAAGCGCGCGCTCCCGAACAGTTGCGGCGTCGCGTCATGGACAACCTCCGTGCCGCGGGGTTCAACGCCTGATCCCGCGACACGCGGTCGACACCCTCTCGCCTACATCCCCGGGCGGCCAGCGATGTCCACGACGACGACGTCGCCGAGCTTCGTTGCCCGCAGCGTCGGCTCGATCGATTTTCGATCGCCTACGATCACGATGGCCAGCTTGTCGGGATCGATGTACTGGCGTGCGACGCGCTGAACGTCCGCTTGTGTCACGGCGGCGATGCCTTGTGTGTAGGTGTTGTAGAAGCTGAGCGGCACATCGTACGTGACGAGCTGCGAGAGCTGACCCGCAATGCCTCCGGTCGTCTCGAACCGTCCGGGCAGCTGGAGCTGCAGGTAGCGTTTCGTCTTCTCGAGCTCGTCCTTCGGTAGCGTGTCACGGATGGCTCGAAGCTCCTTGATGAACTCGATCAGCGCGGAATCGGTTTTTGCCGCGACGACCTCCGCGCTCGCAGTGAACGGACCCGCTGTGCGCCGCATCCCGAAGCCTGCCGAAGCCCCGTACGTGTACCCCTTGGTTTCACGCAGGTTCTGATTGAGCCGGCTGGTGAAGGACCCACCCAGGGCCGTGCTCATGACGGTCAGCGGGAAATAGTCCGGCGTGTTGCGGGCGACGCCGACACCTCCGATCCGGAAGGAGGACTGGGCCGCACCGGGTTTGTCGACCAGGTAGATCGTCGTGCCCTTCGCAGCGGGCGGCTGCCCATAGCTCGCGGGCGGGACGTCCCGACGCTCCCACGCGCCGAACATGGCGCGCACGCGCCGCTCGACGTCGTCGGGCTTGACGTCACCGACCACGAGCAGCGTCGCGTTGTTCGGGCGGAAGTGGGTGTCGTAGAAGCGGCGCACGTCCGCCTGCTGAATGGCCTTCGCGCTCGCTTCATCGCCCGTGAGCGGGCGCCCGTACGCCGCGCTGCCGTAGACGATCGCGGCGTAGGCGCGGTTCGCGATCTCGGGCCCCCGATCCTTGACCTGCAGGAGGCTCGTTAGGCGCGTCTGCCGGAGTCGCTCGAGCTCGTTGGCCGGAAACACCGGGTGCAGCGCGATGTCCGCGAACAGCGCGAGCGCACTGTCGAGTTGCGCGGTCGGCGTATGAAGCTGAATGGTCGTAGCGTCCCATCCGCTGCCCGCGAAAATGTCGACCCCGAGAAACGCTTCCTGGTCGGCGATCTGCAGGGAGTTTCGCGTCGTCGTGCCTTCCTTGAGAAGCGAGGTCGCGAGCGTGGCCGTGCCGAGCTTGCCCGCCTCGTCCGTCTCGCCGCCGCCCTTGATGACCAGCACGAAGTCGGCGAGCGGCAGTTCGTGCTGTTCCACGACCATGAGCCGGAGCCCGTTAGGCAGCTCGCGCGTGACGACGGCGGGAAGGGCCAGCGCCTTCGGATCGCCGAGCACCGGCGGCTTCGTCAGGTCGACGGACGCCGAGCTCGGGGCAGGGGTCGAGGTTGCCGACGACGCGGCGCTTGGGCTGTGCGAGCAGGCCGCGCCGCTCAGTACGCCCGCGAGCAGCGCGGCTCGGAGCCAGTCGCCGCGGGTGCGTTCCGTCGCGCGGATCACGGCGCGGTTCATTGAATCACCCCCGTCACCATGAGGTCGCGCTTGCCTTCCGGGACCACCGTCAGGGTTACGCGCGGCTTGGTGAGGTAGGACGCCGCAGCGCGCTTGAGGTCTGCCAGCGTGACCTTGTCGTACCGTGCCGCATCCTGACGCGCATAATCCGGCGTACCGATGAAATAGTTGTAGTAGTTCAACTGGTCCGCCTTGCCGAGATTGCTCGCGATACGATCGAGGAACTGCGCGCGCGTCGAGTTCTGCGCTCGGGCCAGCTCGCGGTCGGTGGCCCCGTCAGTGACGAGCTTCTGCAACTCCTCGTTGACCAGCTTGGCCATTTCCGCCGGCGTGTGACCCGGCTTGGGTGTCACGACGATCTGGAAGCCGCCGTCGAGGCGCTGGCTATTGTTGAAGGCGCTGACGTCCTGTGCGACCTGCAGGTCGTACACGAGGCGCTTGTACAGCCGTGAGTTCTTGTCGCCGGCGAGCACGTACGCCACGAGGTCGAGCGGCGCGTCGTCTTCATGGAACGCTTTCACAGTCCGCCACGCGTAGTAGAGCCTGGGCAGCTGCACCTTGTCCTCGAGCACGAGGAAGGTGTCGCGCGCCACTGGCTGTGACGTGATCTGGGGGCGCGGTGGCAGTGCCGGCCCGCGCGGAATGCCGCCAAAGTAGAGCTGGACGAGCTTCTTCACCGAATCGCGCTGGAAGTCGCCGACGATCGAGAGCGTCGCGTTGTTCGGTGCGTAATACGTGCGGAAGAAGTTCTTCACGTCCTCGAGCGACGCCGCACTCAGATCGGTCATGGACCCGATCGTCGAGTGTGAGTACGGATGAGTCGCCGGGTAGAGCGCCGCGAGGATCGTTTCGAACGCGCGACCGTACGGAACGTTGTCGTAGCTCTGGCGCCGTTCGTTCTTCACCACATCGCGTTGCAGGTCGAGCTTGGGGAGGTCCATCGTCGGCAGCAGCCGTCCCATGCGATCGGCGTCGAGCCAGAGCGCGAGTGGAAGCGCGTTGGCAGGCAGCCACTCGTAATAATTGGTGCGGTCCCCATTCGTCGAGCCGTTGTTGTTCGCGCCAGCCGCTTCGAGCCACTGATCGAACTTCCCGACGGGAACGTTCTCGGAGCCCATGAACATGATGTGCTCGAACAGGTGGGCGAAGCCGGTGCGACCGGGCGTCTCGTCGCCCGACCCGACCTTGAACCACGTATTCACGGCCACCACCGGCACCGAGTGGTCCTCAGCGAGGATCACCTCGAGTCCGTTAGGCAACGTGTACTTCTCGTGCGCGATCGCCGGCGCCGTTTGCGCCGCCGCCGGGGCGGAAGCCGCCGCGACGCCGACAACCGCGACCGCAATGCGAACGAACGCGGCGACGTGGACGTCGGCACGATCGCGTGAACGCTGTATGCTCACGAGCGAATCCTCATATGGAGCCGGGGGATGTGCCGGGACGCGACGAATCGGCGGCGTCCGAGCGCGCACCGCGTGGAAGGAAGGGGCGTGGCGCAAACGCGCGCAAGGTTGTTGGGATCGGCCGTCCGGCGGCGCCGGCAGTGTCATTGACATAGGGTGGGGGGGTATCTAGCTTACTGCAGAACACGGAGAGGAGAAAAAATGAGCAAGCTCGAGCTCGATATCGAAGGAATGTCCTGTGGACACTGCGTCGCCGCCGTGTCGGAAGCGCTACAGGAGCTTCCCGGTGTGAACGTGGAACAGGTCCGCATTGGCGCGGCTGAGGTGACCTACGAGCCCGCGCAGGTGTCACCCGAGGAGATCGTGCTCGCCGTCGAGGACGCGGGCTACACTGCACAGCCCCGCGCGTAGATCCATGAGTGTGATCGATTCGGTTGTCGTCGCCGCCGAGCACAGCGAGCTGACTGAGCGCATCGACATCCCGGTGTCGGGCATGACGTGCGCCGCGTGTCAGGCGCGCGTACAGCGAACGCTCGCGCGGCAACCGGGTGTACGCGACGCCGCGGTAAACCTCATGACGCGCACCGCCACGGTCACCTTCGACCCCGGTGCGTCGTCGCCCGAATCGCTCGTGACTGCCATTCGGTCAACCGGGTACGGGGCCGAATTGCCGGTGCCGGATCGCACCGCGCTGGACGAGCAGGAAGCTCAGGACCGCGCGTACGCCGAGGAGTACCACGAGCTCAGGCGCAAAGCCGTCGTGAGCCTCGGCGCTGGCGTCGCGGCGATGCTGATCTCCATGCCGCTCATGGTGCCGGCGAGTCATGGTGCCATGGGCGGAACGTCGGATCCGTTCATGCGTTGGGTATCGCAGTCGTTGACGCCGGTGCTCCACGCGACTCTGCCGTGGCTCTATGCCGTCGATCCGCGCGCGCTCTCCTGGCTGTTGATGGGACTCACGCTCGCGATCATGCTCTGGGCGGGTCGCCACTTCTACGTCCGGGCATGGGCGTCCTTCCGCCATCGCGCTGCCGACATGAACACGCTGATCGCGGTGGGAACTGGTGCCGCGTTTCTGTTCTCCTTTCTGGCCACGGTCGCGCCGGGCTTCTTCACCGCGCGTGGCGTCCCACCCGATACGTACTACGAAGCGGTCGTCTTCATCATTGCGCTGGTCCTCGTCGGAAACGCGCTCGAATCCCGCGCGAAGCGGCAGACGGCGACGGCGTTGCGAAGTCTTGCCGCGCTCCAGCCGAACACGGCTCGCATCGAACGCGATGGCGAAGAGGTGGAGCTGCACGTCGGTGCGGTCAGGCGAGACGACGTCGTGCTCGTGCGTCCGGGAGAACGCTTGCCGGTAGACGGAGAAGTCGTGGGTGGGACGAGCGCGGTCGACGAGTCGATGCTGACGGGTGAATCGCATCCGGTCGTGAAGCAGCCTGGCGATCGCGTCATCGGCGGTACCATCAACCGGACCGGCGCATTCCGCTACCGCGCCACGACGCTCGGCGCCGAGAGCGTGTTGGCCCGGATCGTTCGCCTCGTGCGCGAGGCGCAGGGGTCGCGAGCACCCATTCAGCGGCTTGCGGACCGTATCAGCGCCGTGTTCGTCCCGGTCGTCATCTCGCTGGCCATCGCCACGTTCGCCAT
>Ga0070669_100001368_pt1 | contig 17581 bp, 15 predicted proteins | sample KBSS53metaG_FD_64680 | JGI IMG/M metagenome (GOLD analysis project Ga0070669, IMG submission 64680) | Switchgrass rhizosphere microbial communities from Kellogg Biological Station, Michigan, USA - KBS S5-3 metaG | ecosystem: Host-associated > Plants > Roots > Rhizosphere > Soil ... | reverse complement strand
TCTGTAAATTCCTGCACAAATCGCTGCAGGTAGGGATCGGTTGCAATCATGAATGTCGTGATCGGTATTTTTAATTTCTTGCATTGCGCTGCGAGGTTCATACAACGGTTCACCACTTTTCGGTCAAGACCAAAACTATTTTTATAATACCGCTTTCCGATCTTTAAACACGTGGGCTTACCATCGGTGATCATGAAAATTTGTTTGTTTGGATTTTTACGTCGCCGCAAAATATCCATCGCAAGTTCCAGTCCTGCTACGGTATTTGTGTGATAAGGGCCGACCTGCAAATAGGGGAGGTCCTTCACCTCGATTGGCCATGCATCATTACCAAACACCACAATGTCCAAAGTATCTTTTGGATATTTAGTTTGTATCAGCTCGCTTAACGCCATGGCCACTTTCTTGGCCGGTGTGATCCTGTCTTCTCCATACAATATCATCGAATGGGAAATATCAATCATCAGCACGGTGGAAGTTTGGGCCTTAAAATCAGTTTCCCGGATAGTAAGATCATCTTCATGTAAGCGGAAACTCTCTACGCCGTGATTGATCTGTGCATTTCGGATGGATTCGGTGAAATCGATCTGTTCCAGCATATCGCCAAACTGGAACTGTCTTGATTCAGGATTCTGTTCATCACCAAGACCAGGTTTGAAACTGTGGTGATCGCCTTGTTTGGTTTTTTTGAGCTTGCCAAATATTTCTTCAAGGCTTTTTTTACGTATTCCCTGCTCTGTTTTAGGAGTTATTTTTATTTCTCCGCGCTGGTTGTCGTCGGTGATATAACCTTTTTCTTTCAGCTCTTCCAAAAAATCGCCCATTCCATACTCATCGTCGGTAAGCTGGTATTTTTTGTCTAATTCATTTAGCCATTGCAATGCTTCGCTGACATCGCCGCTCGTATAAGTAAGCAGTTGCATGAACAAGTCCAACAACTGGTCAAAACGGCTTTTGCCATTTTCATTGGGGTCAAACCGGGTAAAATGAAATCCTCTCACAGAAACAGGTTTATAGCAATTTACAATATTAAAACGATTAATAGCCGCAGTTGGTTTAAACTAGCCGTAAGTCAAATTCATTTTTTTGCCGGCTTCCACGAATTGCCGGCTTTAAATTTGCGTTAATTATTTTCCCATCCCATTCTCTTACGAAGACTTGTAATATGTGCGACGTGATGCTTTCCATGCCAGGAATACATTCCCAAAAGGTACCAGAGTCGCAAAGTTTTTTTATGTTCGGGATGGAAAACTGTCCTGTTGTTCCAATCATCGTCTTGTACATATTTAAGCGATTCGTACCAACGCATGTGCAGTGCATGCAATAAAGTGATAGATACATTTACCGGCAATTTTTGCACATCATTCATTTCGGACCATAGTTTCTCTTCGTAAGTCTTAATAGTTGGGTTATCTTCTGTCAGTGCAAGCTTAAACCGGCAGTAAGCATTGATATGGCTATCGCAGATGTGATGAACCAGTTGGTGAATCGTCCAGCCTCCCTCCCGATACTGGGTCTGAAGTTGCGCGTCATCCAGGTTAAGAATGGCATTCTCAAGCAAGAGCGGCAGAAATTTAATGTCGGCCAGCCATTCTACCTTTCGTTCAATTGAAAAAGGCTGTGCTTCGTATTTCCCTATCGGATAGCGGGGATCGACAATGGTTGGCATATAGAAAGATTGTTTTAACTCATGATCTGTAATAATTCCACTTCAAACATCAGGGTGGCGCCGCCCGGGATATCGCCACCTGCACCCCGGTCACCGTACGCCAGTTCCGACGGAATCCATAATCGCCAGTGACTGCCTTCATTCATTAAAGGGATTGCTATTTGCCAACCCTTTATAAGTGATCGTAGATTCGCAGTGAATGGTTGGTTTCTTTTAAACGAACTGTCAAATTCCTTTCCATCAAGTAAAGCTCCCTTATAGTGAGCTTTGATCGTGGCGTTAGGAGCGGGTTTTGGACCATTTCCCTGTTTTACCACTTCATACTGTATTCCTTCCGGCAAAACCACAACTCCCTCCTTATTCTTATTAGACTGCAAAAATTCAGCACCGGCCTTCTTTTGTGTTTCAATCTTACTTTCCATAAATGCCTTTAGTTTATTTTGAATACTCATTTGGTAAATGACGTTTTGATACCTGCCTGCTGCGACTTTGATCCGCCAAGTTCGGAAAAGCAGGTGAATTAATCTTTTTTGGACATGGTCACTCGTCTCGGAGTGCATGCCCCGTCAAATGTATAAATACATCTTCCATATTAGCCTTTTTTACTTCCCTCGGACGCTCAAACCCGGTTGCTATAAGCTTGTCGATCATAGCTTCCGGTGAGTCAAGGGCAATTATTTTGCCAGCGTCGATGATTGCAATCCTGTCGCACAGGTATTCGGCTTCGTCCATGTAATGTGTCGTGATAATAACAGTAGTGCCCCTGTCGCGAATTTCTTTTATCAACTCCCATAAATTTCTCCTTGCTTGTGGATCCAGGCCGGTGGTAGGCTCATCGAGAAAGATGATTTTAGGTTGATTGATAAGCGTGGTCGCCACAGAAAATCTTTGTTTTTGTCCCCCGCTGAGGTTTTTAAACTGCGCCCTGGCTTTGTCTTTTAAATTAACGGCTTCCAGCAGTTCCATTGCAGACACATCCCGATTATATAATCCGCAGAAAAGATCGACTAGTTGCAGTAAGTTCAGCCCAGGGTAATATCCGCTGCTTTGAAGCTGTACCCCAATGATTTTTTTTATTTCATTTGGATTCCTGTCAAGATCAATTCCATCAACGGTCACTTCACCACCAGTTTTCTCCCTTAATGTTTCTATTATTTCCAGGGTCGTTGATTTGCCCGCCCCGTTGGGACCCAGCAAACCGAATATTTCACCCTCATACACATCAAATGAAATTCCCTTTACTGCCTGGAAATTTCCGTAATTCTTTACAAGGTTTTTTACAGAAATGATGGTTTTAGTCATGCCCAAATTTATAGGATTAATTCCATCCTGACATCGGCCGTCTCCATCGGTGCGTTGACGACCTCCGTGTGCTGAAATCCATATTTGGCGTAAAGGCTAATCGCCGTTTGCAACTGATGATTTGAAAATAAAGTAACTTTCTGAGCGCCTATTTCTCTCGCCTGGTACAGGCAACGTTCTATCAGTAATCTTGCAATTCCTTTACCACGATAACTTTCTGTAACTGCCATTTTAATCAATTCATAAACGCCTTGATGCTCTTTCATGAGCCCTGCAGAACCTACAATTTTTCCGCCGACTTCGGCCATAAATATATACCCGCCCTTGTCAATTACTTCTCCTTCCGGATCATCCAGGATCATCAGGTCATGACTTTCAGTGAGGTTAAAATGATCCAGCCATTCAAGGTTCAACTGCTTGAAATCAGCGCGGTGTTCGCTACGGTATGGAATGATTTTAATATCCATATCTCAAAGTTCAAAAAAGCGAAACAAGATTAAGAAAGAAAACCCCGCGAATTATATATCAGATCGACCTGGGGAAGGTATATCAGATATGTGAATGGCGCATAAGACGCTTAGACGATTGATTTCCGTACCGTCGGTAAGGGTGTCACCCTAGTAATTTAAATCGTTTTTGTGTAAGCTAACCGGCAAAAACTTGCGTGTAATAGATTCGACCTCTGCGGTCCCTGGCTATACCAATCCCGATGTACTTATAACTGCCCGTCAAATTGCGTCGATGGGGAGGCGAGTTTTTCCATTGTGTTACCACTTCCTTTCCGGAAGTAGCGCCATAGGCCACATTTTCAGCAAAGCGGTAAAGTGGATGGATCACTTGTTTTGCCAAGTTGTTTCTTTTTGAAAAGCCGGCATGGCCAAATGCTACTTTTCCACGGGCCATATCAGCGCTGTGCTTTTGTGCAATGGCATTCAGCTCATCATTTATAATCAGAACAGGTAGTCGCTTCGACTTCCTGAATTTGTTCGTATATGTCAGCACATCCTTTACAAGACCCGACTCCGTGTCATATGAAAAAAGATCATGATGGAGAAAAAGCAAAAGGCAGGTAATAGAGACAACCAAAAAATTTTGCTTCATAGGATGGCGGTTTTCAATAAACAGTCAATTTTTATACCAATCATTATCTGCAAAAAGCCAGGGGAATATATATTCCTGCTGATTGGGTACAATCAACGAATTTTTTCCACGTTGATTTACCTTTTTACTGCCGTCACAGTGAAAAATTACTTTCCCATAATCTTTTTACGGTGGGAGACTCCCCATTTGCGCAATTCGTTGATCACGTTCTCAAGGGATTTTCCATGAGCCGTGATCGAGTACTCAACGGTAGGAGGGAAGCTATCGTACACTTCTCTTTTGATCAGCTGGTTCACTTCAAGGTCCTTCAGTTCTTTCGAAAGCACCTTGTCTGTAATCCCATTCAAATCTTTTGCAATTTGTTTAAACCTTTTTGTACCTAAAGAAAGGGATCCAATGATGGCCAGTTTCCACTTTCCATTCAATACTTCCAGTGCATCACGAACAGGACGTACAATGTCCTGGCAACGTTCGTGTGTAACTTCTGTTTCTTTTGTTAATACGGTCATAATAGATGTTTTACTTTCCAAAAGGATAGCGCTATCTATCAGGTAAGTGCTATCTGAAAGGATAGTACTATCTTTTGGTTAGCAAATATAACTAAGTTTGCACTAACAAACAACAATAAAATGACAACAACAAAAACAACATCGACAAAGTGGGCATTGGATGCTACACATTCTGAAGTTCAGTTTAAGATCAGGCACCTAATGATTTCAACGGTGACCGGCCAGTTTAACAAATTCGAGGCAGACGTTGAAACAGAAGATGACGAGGATTTTACAACGGCAAAAGTCTCTTTCTCAGCCGATATCAGTTCAATCAGTACGAATAATGAACAAAGAGACGCACACCTCAGGAGCGGAGACTTCTTTGGTGTTGAACAATTTCCCAGGCTCAAATTTGAGACGGAAAGAATTGAAAAAGAGGATGATGAAAATTACAAGATTTATGGTTACATCACCATCAAGGGAGTTACTAAAAAAATCGTTCTAAAAGCTGAGTTTGGTGGCATAGTCCAGGATCCCTGGGGAAATTCAAGAGCGGGATTTTCTTTGACAGGTAAATTGAATCGTTCCGATTTTGGATTGAGCTTTGGCCTTATTTCCGATGCTGGTGGGGTTGGACTTGCCGACGAAGTGAAGATATTGGCAAATGTGCAATTAGTGAAACAGGTTGAGGAATTAGTTTGATATCAGCGCGAAGAAAGATTGGATGATGATGAGTATTGAGTAATGAGTAATGAGTGTGTCAGGGATTAAAAGATCCGTTAAGCTTTAATTCCATTTTAATATTGGTGCGGGAATAATGCGAATTTTCTTCAAGTGGAATTTCTTTAAATCCGTATTTCCGGTATAATTGAATCGCAGGAATAAGCCGGGTGCTGGAATATAAAAAGAGACGATCCCAATTTTTCTCTTTGGCCAGCTGAAGGCAGGCATCCAACAGCATCTTGCTTATTCCTTTACCCTGGCAGTTCTTCGTGACGCACATCTTAGTAAGTTCAAATGATGAGCTGTTCTCTTTCATCAAGGCGGCAGTGCCGATAATATTTTCATTCTCTCTTGCCAGGAAAATGTGTCCGCCTTTGTCAATAATTTCAGTGATAGGATGGGATAGCTGGAATTCATCGTATGGTTCAACAGTAAAATATTCATTCAGCCATTCGATGTTAAGCCTGCGAAAATCATTCGCATATTTTTCTTCAAATGGAATAATGGCGATCAAGGAAGAGTGCGTGTTTTGTTAATTGGCTCTTTTAAAGGCAACATTCAAAATAAGCTAAACAAGGCCAGGCTGTTAACTTGATGCATTCGTTATACAAGATGCGAGTTCATCCATCATTTCCCTGCTACCAATAAACATGGGCGTGCGCTGATGCAATTCGGTGGGCTGCACATCCAAAATCCTTTCTTTTCCATTGGTTGCTTTTCCACCCGCTACTTCTACGATAAAAGCGAACGGGTTGCACTCGTAAAGCAACCTGAGCTTACCTTTTGGTTTGTCAGTGGTGCCCGGATACATAAATATCCCTCCCTTGATGAGGTTTCGGTGCACGTCGGAAACCATACTGCCGATATAACGCTGGGTATATGGCCCTCCGTTCGCCTTGTCCCGTTTTTGACAACTATCAATATAATTCTTTACTCCTATGTCATACTGGAAAAAATTGCCATGATTTACCGAGTATATTTTTCCTTTCGGCGGGCACTTGATATCGGGGTGGCTCATTGTCCATTCTCCAATCGAAGGATCTAAGGTGAAACCGTTGGCCCCTCTGCGCGTAGCGTACACCAACATGGTTGACGATCCGTAAATGATATAACCGGCGGCCACTTGCTGAACTCCTTTTTGCAGAAAATCTTCTTTTGTCGCGATAGCGCCTCTCTCGGTAACCCTGCGGTAAACGCCAAAAATAGTTCCGATTGATACATTTACGTCGATATTGCCACTACCATCAAGGGGATCAAATAAACAAACGTACTTGGAATTTTTGCTGATCGGATCGTTGAAGGCAATATAATTATCCAGTTCTTCGCTGGCAATCCCGGCACAACTGACCCCGTGCTGCAACACCCGGATGAATTGATCATTGGCAAATACATCTAATTTTTTAACATCTTCACCCTGAACGTTTATACTTCCTGCATCACCAAGTATGTCGACAAGCCCTGCTTTATTCACTTCAACATTTACCCGCTTTGCCGCAAGACCAATATCGCGCAGCAGGCTACTCAGTTCACCTGTCGAATTTGGGAAATGACGAAGCTGCTGGATCGTGAATTCATCAAGCGTTAAAACCTGTCGGTTAACATTCATACGGTCAAGTTAGTTCTGAACAAATGTAAGCGATATTGTTTTCCGAAATAACGGCATAGGTAATTAGGAAGTCGCCTCCCTATCTTTGCCACCGTAAAATTTTTTACTGACCGATGAAAGTTTTCAAGTTTGGCGGCGCTTCTGTCAATAGCGTGGACCGGATAAAAAATGCGGCAGCAATTCTTGGGCATTATCCCGGGGAAGAGTTGGTAATAATCATTTCCGCGATGGGCAAAACCACCAATGCGCTTGAAAAAGTCGCGGAAGCTTTTTATGCCGGAAAAAAAGAACAAGCCATCGAGCTGTTTGAACAGGTAAAGCAACAGCATGTAACAACTGCCAAATACTTACTGGTCACACATTGGGAACAATGTGAACAACAATTGAAGGATTTCTTTACCGAAGTGGAATGGTTGCTCCATGATAAGCCTGCGCGGGAATATGATTATTATTATGACCAGGTCGTATGTGTTGGGGAATTGTTGTCGACGGCGATCGTAAGTCACTACTTCAATGAAACAGGGATCAACAATAGATGGATTGACGTGCGTGATATCATTCGGACTGACGACAATTTCAGGGACGCGAATATTGACTGGGAGTTCACTCTTTCCAGGGTAAAGCATTCCATCATTTCCGAGCTTAAAACTTCCCGGATTCTTATTACGCAGGGGTTTATCGGGTCAACCGACGAAAACGAAAGCACCACGCTGGGAAGAGAAGGTAGTGATTACACCGCTGCTGTCTTTGCTAATATGCTTGATGCAGAAAGCCAAACCATCTGGAAAGATGTTGAAAGCGTGATGAACGCGGATCCCAAACAGTTTCCCGAAGCGCAACCGATTCATGAGCTGAATTATAATGAAGTGATTGAAATGGCATATTATGGCGCCCAGGTCATTCATCCAAAAACAATAAAACCTCTCGAAAATAAAGGCATCCCTTTATATGTGAAATGTTTTCTGAACCCTTTGTTAGAAGGAACTGTTATTCATAAACAAACATTGAAACACCTGCCGCCAATCATCGTCCTGAAAGAAAACCAGGTGATGCTTGAAATGAGCTCGAAGGATTTTTCATTTGTTGGAGAACACCACGTCGGGCATTTATATCACCTGTTTGAAAACCTCAAGGTGAAACCGAATCTTACACAAAACGGCGCGATAAGTTTTGTTTGTGTACTCGACGACAGGGCCGAGAAAATCGAAAAGCTCGCTTTAGGGGCATCGGAGCTTTTTGATGTACAGGTAACAAAAGGGCTTTCTTTACTTACGATCCGTCATTACAATGATGCGATAGTCGAAAAGATGATCCTGAAAGCATCTATCCTTCTACGTCAGCAGACTCCGGAGACAATACAAGTATTAATGAAGAATTAAAGAAGGATCATTCAATAAAGCGAAACGTAGAGGCAGAATAAGAACTACATTTTTTCGGGCATCTCTACGGCGATTGTTTGCACCATTTTCTTTGGCACAGGCTTGTCGCGCAATATCGCAGGCTTCCAAAGAGGCATTTTTTCAAGACGTGTAATTAGTTCATCCCGGAAATCGTCATTGTCTATCCCGCGGAGAATTTTAAAGTTTGTGGGTGTGCCGTCTGCGTCTACGATAAACTCAACCTGCACATAGACTTTCTTAATATTGACAGGTAAAAATTCAATCATGTCCTTACCAGTCTTATCAAGAAATTTCATAAAAGCCTCACCGCCGCCCGGGTACTGCGGCCATTCGTGCACCGCTTCAACAAGCCCGGTAATATTACGCATGCGGTGAGCAACATAAACAGTCTTCGCTTTTTGTTCTGTAGTCAGGTTCTTTATTGTTGCGCCGCTTAAAACATATTCGCCATCTTCGTTGATAAGCACAATGGGTAATTGTTTATACCTTTCAAAATAGTTAAAAGCATCTTCCAGCCTGCCTGCAAATTTCTTCAATGCCGGATCATCCTTTGCGAAATTTTCAAAGTATTTGACACTCCTGGCGACATTAAACCGGATTGGAAAAATGTGTACCGGTATGTAATCCTGTCCCAGGTTTTTTGCGTGTGCCGCTAAGATGTACACTTCATCTATTTGCTGGTCGGTGATGGGGATACAACCTACCGTTACGCAGCTGCCATGGATGTAAATTGAACCGCCTGGCCGCAGCGAATCGCTTAATATCTTATCTGAAACATTGGGATAATTAAGACCCAAAGAAAGATAGTATTGACTACGTGGATTAAATTCATTTATGTAATAAAATCCTTCCGGCACCTGGTAGTCTCCTTCAAGTCTTTTTGGACCAAGCGTACCTGCGAGCGCACAAACTTTGTACGTTTTGAAAAGCTTAAATGGTTCTTTTATTGCATCTTTTACCCAAACTTCTAATTGACTGTCGTACTTGAACGAGCGTATATAAATGTACTTGGCTGGCCACTTCAGGTGTTTGGCCTCAAACTGTTTTTGAAGTGTATCTTCTTTTCGACGAAACGACTCATCGGGACGGGGAAAGGTTTTTTGATAGTCAACAAATGAAGAAAAGGACGTACCGATTTTGTAGGAACTCTGAGCTGACGTTTTCATCACAAAAGCCCCAAAGAAAATTATAGTAAGAAAAAGACTCTTCATAGCTGATTTCCTGATCATTAACGTTAGCCGGTATATTTTATTTCCTGTAGCGTGGAATATCCGTAAAGATAAGAATGCAAGCGATAAATTTGGTGCCGGAATTTAGCAACAACTGTGGAAAAGCCTAAACTATCGCGAATCTCCAGTTTCGAATGAGTCAAAGCTGCACGTAATATCTCGTGGTGTTTATAAGTTACCCCTTGCTTCCTGCTCTCTTTCAATAGCTTCAAACAGGGCTTTAAAATTTCCCTTTCCGAAACTTTTGGCCCCCTTTCGCTGAATGATCTCAAAGAAAAGGGTGGGCCGGTCTTCAACTGGTTTTGAAAACAGCTGTAGCAGGTACCCTTCGTTATCCCGGTCTACCAAAATGCCGAGCTCCTTCAGTGGCACAAGATCCTCATCAATTTTTCCGACCCTTGCCAGGAGATCATCATAATAGGAGGAGGGAACCGATAGAAATTCTACTCCACGGTTCATCAACTGCCTGACTGTGGATACAATATCGTTTGTCGCGAGTGCCACATGTTGAACTCCTTCTCCCTGGTAAAATTCAAGGTATTCTTCAACCTGGGACTTTTTCTTTCCTTCCGCCGGTTCATTAATAGGAAATTTTACAAAACCGTTTCCACTGCTCATGACCTTACTCATTAATGCCGAATATTCTGTTGAAATATCTTCATCATCAAACGTTAGGATATTTTTAAACCCCATTACGTCTTCATAGAATTTTACCCATCGGTTCATGCCGTTCCATCCTACATTGCCGACGCAATGGTCGACGTATAATAAGCCGGTATCCGGGGTTTCAAATATGGGGACGTGCCAGCGCCTGAACCCGGGCAGGAATGCCCCTTTATAGTTTTGCCGTTCAATAAAAAGATGAACCGTTTCACCATAGGTGTGGATGCCGCTCATTACTACTTTGCCCGATTCATCACCCAAACTTTGTGGTGACAAATAGCTTACCGCGCCGCGCCGGGTTGTTTCTTCCCAGGCCCGGGCTGCGTCGTTGACGCGGAGGCAAATGGCTTTCACACCATCCCCGTGTTTATATACATGATCTGCAATCGGGTTGTCTGAACGAAGCGCTGTCGTGAGCACAAAAGTGAGCTTGTGCTGCTGCACCGCATAGCTGGCTCTGTCTTTTATCCCGGTTTCCGGGCCGGCGTATGCCAGGGGATGGAAACCAAAAGCTGACATATAATAATGAGCCGCCTGCTTGGCATTGCCCACATAAAATTCAATATAGTCTGTTCCCTCAAGAGGAAGGAAATCCGTGCTGTTGTCTAGTTTTGTATCAGGTTTAAATATAGTTGACATATTAAAGGGAGTTCTTGTAAAGTAAAGGTGGTTAAATATTACGCGATGCCTGTCGCCGGGAAAAACCTTTTTCAGGAATTGACACCGTCCATGGCAAGTGTTTCCATCAGCAAGTTGAAACAATTGCGATGATCAGGGAAGAATTTATATGGATAATCTGGTCGCACTTCAGATGCAAAATTAAACCGCTGATCATAAACTGCAAACAATAGGGCAGAAACCTATCTTTGCGCCATGCAAAAAATAGGTATCCTCGGTGGTGGACAATTGGGGAGAATGTTACTGCAGGCCGGTGCAAATTATCCTGTAGAAACCTATGTGTTGGAGAACGATGAAGAGTGCCCTGCGGCGCATTTGTGCCACCGATTCACAAAAGGAGATATCCGTGATTTTGATGCCGTGTATACCTTTGGCAAAAACCTTGACGCTATTACCATCGAAATCGAAAATGTAAACATTGATGCACTGGAAAAACTGGAAACCAACGGCGTAAAAGTTTATCCGCGACCTTCCGTTTTGAAAATTATTAAAAACAAAATCCTTCAAAAAGAATTTTATAAAAGTCACGATATTCCTTCGCCCGAGTTTAAGATTACTCAAAACAAACATGAATTAATAGCGTCCGAAGGTTTTTTGCCGGGCGTACAAAAGTTAGGTGAAGGCGGATACGACGGTCGCGGAGTACAAGTGCTCAAAACAAAGGAGGATTTGCTTAGCGGGTTTGATGCTCCCGCCGTGTTGGAAAAAATGGTCGCAATTGATAAGGAAGTAGCGCAAATGGTTGCCATTAATGAGAAGCGCGAGACTGCTTTATATCCGCCCGTTGAGATGGTGTTCAATTCTGACCTTAATTTGCTTGACTACCAGCTTTGCCCCGCCGAAATCGATGAAAGGACCTTGTGGAAAATTGAGGCTATTGCCCTGTCCGTTGTTAGAAACTTAAAATCACCGGGGGTCTTTGCCATCGAAATGTTTATAGATAAAAAAGGTGATGTGTGGGTAAATGAGACAGCGCCGAGGGTACATAACAGCGGTCACCATACCATCGAAGCCCATTACAGCTCACAGTTTGATATGTTGTGGCGGATCATGCTCGGTTATCCTCTTGGCTATACTGATCCGATTTTACCCTCACTCATGGTTAATATTGTTGGCGAAGAGGGATATAAAGGTGATGTAAGATATGATGGACTCGAGGACGTTCTGAAAATTGAAAACGCGTTTGTCCACCTTTATGGTAAAAAGCAAACCAGGCCGGGCCGTAAGATGGGCCATGTGACTATTCTCAGCAAGGACAAACAGGATTTGTTGTACCAGTCGAACAAAATAAAACATACTTTGTTTGCCCGATCCTGATATTCCTTTTATCCCACTGCGAAGCCGTCTATCCCTGTCACTATTTCGAGTGCAGGGAATTAGACTCATTTGACGTCAAAGAGTCTCTTATCCTTACCTTTACCTTCCTTAGATCAATTAACCATTGTTCCTAAATTTTGTATGAGAATAATCACCGGACTGGCAATCGTATTACTGTTGGGAGGTTGCAGGACAAAAGGTAAAAATGACGCTCCACCCCAACAAATGGGCGCCAATCAACCTGCCTTGTCTGTAGAAGCATACATTGTAAAGCCACAAAGCCTCGACGACCTCGTGGAGGTGCCCGGGAGTATATTGCCTTTCGAGTCGACGGAGATTCACCCCGAAGTCTCAGGCCGGATTGTTCTGTTGAATGTAAATGAAGGAAACTTTGTAAATAAAGGCGCTTTATTGGCCAAGATTTATGACGGCGACCTCCAGGCCCAACTCAAGAAACTGGAAGTGCAATTGGATATTGCAAAGCAAAACGAAAAGCGTTCAGCTCAGTTGTTGAAAATTCAGGGAATCAGCCAGGCTGACTATGATTTGAGCTTACTCAACGTTAATAACATCAATGCCGATATTGAGATTACAAAAGCAGATATTTCCAAAACTGTAATATTAGCTCCATTCAGTGGCAAATTAGGATTGAAAAATATAAGCCCGGGTGCCTTTGTTACCCCAACGACAGTTATTACAACGATCGGGCAGGTCGACCAGTTAAAATTGCAGTTTACCGTCCCGGAAAAATATGGTTCGGAACTGAAAAAAGGCCAGGACATTCAATTCTCAGTCGATGGTTCTCAGAAAGTGTTCCATGCGAATATTGCGGCATCAGAAATTGCAATTGCTGAGGATACCCGCAGCTTGATGGTTAGAGCCGTAATTAAAGGACAGGATGCGGATCTGATTCCCGGAGCTTTTGCAAAAGTGAAAATTGTGATGGGGGCGACAGACGATGCGATCATGATTCCCAATAGCGCCATTGTTCCTCTTGGAAGAAAGAAGCAGTCATTTTTATACCGGGCCGGTAAGGCCGTACCTATCGACATTACAACCGGTATTCGGGATTCTTCTAATGTCCAGGTATTGACAGGAATTAATGCGGGAGATACACTTCTTACTACGGGTCTCTTATTCCTCAGGCCGGGAATAGATGTTAAGATCTCTAAAATTACACCGGAAATCGAAGGAGGCAAAGGAGATGGAGCACATTAAATTTTTGAGCAGAAAAATCACAGGAAAGGGAAACAAGATGGCGACGAGGATGTTACTACTAATAACTATTCTTTTAAGAAATAATTTCCAGAAAAGCGGAGGGATATGAATCTATCAGAACTTAGCTTACGAAGGCCGGTATTTGCAATAGTATGTTCCATCGTAATCATCATATTCGGAGGTATCGGCTATAAATTTCTTGGCGTAAGAGAATATCCCGCCATCGATCCATCGGTTGTTAACGTTAGAACTTCTTATGCGGGTGCAAACGCGGACATTATTGAGCAGCAGATTACGGAACCGCTGGAAAAATCAATAAATGGCGTCCAGGGAGTCAAGAATATAACATCCAACAGTTCGCAAGGATTCAGCAACATAACCGTTGAATTTGAGTTGAGCGTAGACCTTGAGACAGCGGCCAACGACGTACGCGATAAGGTTTCACAGGCGCTCGGCAACTTGCCGCAGGATATCGATGCACCGCCAATTGTTAGTAAGGCAGATTCCGATTCAGATCCGATCATGTTTTTGCAAATCCAAAGTGAAAGAAAAGGACTGATGGAGCTTACGGATTACGCCGAAAATGTCGTCCAGGAACGGTTGCAAACCATACCTGGCGTGAGTGGCGTATCTGTATTTGGCCGGCGTTATTCTATGCGCATGTGGATCGACCCTGACAAACTGGCTTCGTATAAAATGACTATCGGTGATATACGCAGCGCATTGGACCGTGAAAATATTGAGCTGCCAGGCGGCAAGATACGTGGGAATGAAACCCAGCTTATCGTTAAGACATTTGGTAAGCTGACTACCGAACAGGATTTCAATAACCTGATCCTGCGGGAGGACAACAATGGAGTCATTCGTTTTAAAGATGTGGGTTACGCAATTCTTGGACCCGACAATGAAGAAATGTCTTCAAGGAAGAACAATGTTCCATCTGTGAACATGGGAGTTGTAGCCCAGCCCGGAAGCAACCAGATTGAGATTGCGGATGAAGTTTATAAAAGAATTGCTGAGATTAAAAAAGATATTCCGCCCGATATCCTTCTCGAGGTCGGATATGACCGGTCAAATTTTGTGCGCGACGCTATTAGTGAAGTAGAAGAAACGTTGCTCATTGCAATTGGTCTTGTAGTTCTGATTATCTTCCTTTTCTTTCGTGAATGGATCATCGCATTTCGTCCGCTGATTGATATTCCGGTTTCATTAATAGGCGCATTTTTTATCATGTACCTTATGGGGTTTTCCATCAATGTGCTTACGCTTCTTGCTATCGTTCTTGCAACGGGACTCGTAGTGGATGATGGCATTGTGGTGACTGAAAATATTTTTAAGAAAATGGAGGGCGGGATGAACAAGCACAAGGCTGCCCTCGAAGGAGCAAAAGAAATCTATTTCGCCGTAATCGCTACTTCCATTACGCTTGCTATCGTTTTCCTGCCCATCATTTTCCTGGAAGGATTTGTGGGACGACTGTTTCGTGAATTCGGTATCGTATTGGCGGGCGCCGTATTGATCTCAGCATTTGTTTCCCTGAGCCTGACACCAGTGTTGAACATTTTCCTTACCAAGAAAGATGTACACAAGCATTCCTGGTTTTACCGGAAGACCGAACCTTTTTTCGAGAGGCTTGAAAATCTCTATCGAAGAACACTGCAGGGTTTCATGCGCCTGCGCTGGCTAGCCCTTGTAATAGTGGTCGTGTGTGCCTGTATCATTTTTTTTATTGGCAGAAAACTTCCTTCAGAACTGGCCCCTATGGAAGACCGCAACCGGGTACGGGCCAGTATACTCGGTCCTGAAGGAACGGATTTCGATTTTACCGACAAAGTTTCTTATGAAATAACGCAACAAATACTGGATTCAGTTCCGGAAAAATCTGTAGTGCTAACCTTTGCGCCCGGTTTTGGGCAAGGTGGTTCCAACGCTGCATTTATAAGCATCGGACTGGTTGATCCCACCGAAAGAGAAAGGTCGCAGGATGAAATTGCGCAGCAAATGAGTCGGATGTTTCGCCGCTACACCAACGTGAGAGTCTTTGCCTTGCAGGAACAGACCATTTCTGTTGGTATTGGAGGCCGCGGTTCTCTCCCGGTACAATTTGTGTTACAGAATTTGAATTTTGATAAACTGAAGGAAAAGGTGCCGCTGTTTATCGAGGAAGTAAGAAAAAGCCCGGTCTTCCAGGGGTTTGACGTCAATCTTAAATTTAATCAGCCTGAATTATTAATTACGATCGATCGGTTGAAGGCAAACGAGCTTGGGGTTTCCGTGCTGGATGTAACCAACACGTTGCAGCTTGCATTGAGCGGGCGTCGATTTGGATACTTTATCATGAACGGTAAACAATACCAGGTCATTGGCCAGGTGGATCGCAAAGACCGTGATGATCCACTTGACCTAAAAGGGTTTTTTGTCCGCAACTCTCGTGGTGAGCCGATTCAACTGGACAACCTCGTGAAGATGGAAGAAACGGCAAACCCTCCAACTATTTATCACTTCAATCGCTTCAAGAGTGCCACGGTGCAGGCAGGCTTGACTCCGGGCAAGACCATTGGTGATGGTATTGTTGAAATGGAAAAAATCGCAAGCAAGGTGCTGGATGAAACATTTGAGACATCGCTTGCCGGCGCTTCACGCGATTTCCAGGAAAGCAGTTCAAATACCTCATTCGCATTCATACTGGCATTAATATTAATATTTCTCGTTCTTTCAGCGCAATTTGAAAGTTTCATCGATCCGTTCATCATCATGATCACAGTTCCTCTGGCACTTGCGGGAGCAGTATTAAGCATGTGGATATTTGGACAAACACTTAACATCTTTTCTCAAATTGGTATCATCATGCTTATTGGACTGGTGACAAAGAACGGAATCCTCATAGTGGAATTTGCCAACCAGAAGCGACGACACGGAGAAAGGAAAACTCCTGCAGCGCTTGAAGCTGCAGTGGCACGTCTGCGTCCCATATTAATGACAACGTTGGCAACCACGCTGGGCGCCTTGCCCATTGCTATGGCTATCGGTTCAGCAGGTACAAGCCGCGTGCCATTAGGTATTGTAATTGTTGGCGGCATGTTGTTTGCCCTTATTCTAACATTATATGTAGTGCCTGCGTTATATACATATTTATCTTCACAAAAGAAGGTAAGTCAACTGGACAAACAACTTGCGGAACCCACTCCAATAGTTTCAGAACATGAAATAATTAAACCAGCTTAAATTTTCTGACCGGCCATGTCGCGACGCTCCGTTTATCTTTCCGTACTCAGTTCGACCTCTTTCTGCCGTGTTCTGTTCAACGGGGGTGCAGGCAAAAAGGGTAAGTTTCGGCGCGCACCAATTTCCAGCAACATTCAATTTTTGTTTTCAACAACGCATTTTGTACCAGCCCTAAAATTCATTTGCCTGTCCTTTTTTTCATTTTTACTGTCAGCTAACATTTCGGCGCAACGGGTTTTAACTGTCGAAGAAGCTGTTGCCACAGCATTGCAAAACAATTACGACATACAACTATCACGCAATGATTCAATCGTGGCTGCGCTGGATTACTCCTACCGGAACGTGGTTTTTCTTCCAACAATAAACGGATCTGCTGGAATGAGCAGCGTAACCAATAATCAGAAGTTAAAATTTGTCAAGCGCAGCGGGGGTGGCGACAGTGCGGTTAACAGGGACGCAGTGAGAACCGACAATGTCAATTACAGCGCAAACCTCAACTGGATATTGTTCGACGGCCTTAAAATGTTCACCACACGTGCTAAGGCCGAAGAATATTTGAACCTCGGCTCGCTGACGATAAAGGACCAGGTGGTTAATACCATCGCAACGGTTGTTTCCACATATTACGACATCGTCCGGCAAAAACAGCAGATCAGGGCCATTGACGAGCAAATCGTCTTAAATGACGAAAGGGTGAGGCTGGCGCAGTATAAGCTTGATATTGGAACAGGAGCGAAACCGGACCTTCTTCAAAGCAAAGTTGACCTCAATGCACAAAAGGCGTTAAGGCTGCAGCAGGAAACTCAAATTGATGTCCTGAAAGAACAGTTGATACAGGCGATGAACACAAATAGCCGCGAACTCTTTGACGTAAGCGATTCTATACCGATCAACCAGCGGATAACGCTTGGCCAGATTCAAAACTCAATCGAACAAACAAATCCCGGGCTGCTTATTGC
>Ga0070669_100001367_pt1 | contig 17583 bp, 10 predicted proteins | sample KBSS53metaG_FD_64680 | JGI IMG/M metagenome (GOLD analysis project Ga0070669, IMG submission 64680) | Switchgrass rhizosphere microbial communities from Kellogg Biological Station, Michigan, USA - KBS S5-3 metaG | ecosystem: Host-associated > Plants > Roots > Rhizosphere > Soil ... | reverse complement strand
TCTTCTCTGCCAGATCGCTCAGGGCGGGATCGGGCGCCGGTTCAACCAGCGCGCCGGCGATCTGGTCCAGCTTGGCGAGGGAGTTTTTGAAATTCGGCAGCCAGGAAAGCCGGCCGGAAACCGCTAACAGATCGCTGACGAGATCGATGGCGGCGCGCGTCGCCTGTGAATCGGCGCTTTGGTCCTGCGTCCAAAGCAGCATTAGCGCGAGATGCAAACCATACAAACTACGCGTCATACCTTCCGGCCCGATCTTCCGGCGGTCGCGGGCCCCGAGGACCACGGCGGAAAAGACGCCCATAACTTGACTGCGCACAATCTCGGTTTGCGGGCTGAGCGCGCCGAGTTCGTGACGCGGATCGAGGAGCGTCGCGAGTAGAGCGGCCAACGCTTGCCGGTACGGCGCCACGAGGGAAAGCTTGGCAAGCATGATGCTGCGAAAGCGCTCCGCCAGATCGGCTTCGGGTAACTCGGCGAGGCGCGACTCGAGCTCGGCAGCCAGGCGCGCGTAGAGCGCTAGCACTAAATCCTCGTCGCGTCGAAAAAATATCTGAGCGCGCTGGAGCGAGCAGCCCGCGCGACTCGCCGCAGCGGGCAAGAGATCTCCGGAAAGGCCGCGTTCAGACAGCAGTGCAACTCCAGCCTCGAGCACGCGCTGGCGCGTTCGGCGGTCTGCTGTCTTGAGCGTTTCCATTTCGGATTCGTGTCGCTTCTTTCCGGGTTTGTATGACTTCGTGGTCGTCCTCCTGGTTTGGCAAGAGGAACGACCACGAAAATACACGAAGTGCAGACGAAATCACACAAAACAGATCACTACTACGCGACCTGAATGATATACTCGCGTCCCACATCAGAAGGGAAAAGCGCCGCTCGGTAGACCACAGATTAAATGCAACCGCCAAGTCGCCAAGCACGCCAAGAGGTAAAGGATTCGCAATGCTTCGTGGCGTTAGTACCTGGCGTCTTGGCGGTTGATCTGACTATCCACATTAATCGTTGCCAAGAGCTTCATAAGACGAGATGAAGATTGCCGTACTCAGAGAAGATCTGCCGGGCGAAGCGCGGGTGGCGCTGATGCCGGAGTCAGTCAAGAAACTTCTTTTGCTCGATGCGACGGTGTTGATTGAGAGCAATGCCGGCTTGCGGGCCGCGCGCGCTGATGCGGATTACGTCGAAGCGGGCGCGGAAGTCTCGGCCGATCGCGGCGCGATACTGGGCCAAACAGAAGTGCTGGTTACGGTGAACCGGCCTGACGAGAAAGTTTTCAAACAACTTCCTGGGGGCGCGGTTGTGCTTGGCTTCCTGCGTCCGCTCGACGAGCCCAAGGCGTTACAGCCGGCGCTCGACCTCGGTCTCACGACGTTTGCGATGGAACTGGTTCCGCGTATCACGCGCGCCCAGGCGATGGATGCGCTCTCGTCGATGGCCACAGTCGCCGGTTACAAAGCGGTGCTGCTCGGCGCGTCGAACATTCCGCGCATGTTTCCGTTGCTGATGACGGCTGCCGGCACCGTGCCGCCGGCGCGCGTCCTCGTGCTCGGCGCGGGGGTCGCGGGCTTACAAGCGATTGCTACCGCACGGCGCCTGGGAGCAGTGGTCGAAGCTTACGACGTGCGCGCCGCGGCCGGTGAGCAAGTGCGTTCGCTGGGCGCGACGTTTTTGGAAGTTGATCTGGGTGGACTGAAGACTGAAGACGCGGGCGGCTACGCAGTTGAGTTATCCGAAGAAGCCTTGCAACGCGGACGAGACCTGGTCGCTGAACACGCGCGGACGGCGGACGTGATCATCACTACCGCCCAGGTGCCGGGACGTCGCGCGCCGTTGTTGATGAACGAAGCGGCAGTGGGCGGTATGAAGCGCGGCTCGATCGTTATCGACCTGGCTGGAGCGACGGGAGGAAACGTCGAGACGAGCAAGGCCGACGAAGTTGTAGAACGCGACGGCATCACGATCCTCGCGCCGACGAATCTGCCGGCGACGGTGCCCGTTCACGCCAGCCAACTCTATTCGCGTAACGTGACCGCGTTTCTTAGTCTGCTAATCAAAGATGGCAAGTTGAACATCGATATGAGCGACGATGTGGTTGGGCCATCATGCGTGACGCATGAGGGGAAAGTTGTAAACAGTCGGGTCGCGGCGGCGTTAGGCGCTCCCGTTGACGCAACAACATGATTTAGGATTCGGATTGGTTTTTTCCTCTGTGCCCCCTTTGTGTGCTCTGTGTCTCTGTGGTGGATTTCCGTGGCAAACATCCACCACAAAGGCACAGAGAACACAGAGTTCGCACAGAGAATTCCAATCGAAATCACGCAAAAACGGTCGACGGACACAACTAACATGACTCCAGAAATATTGATTTCCGCGCTCTATGTTTTCGCGCTCGCGGCGTTTCTTGGCTACCAGGTTATTTCGCGCGTGCCGCCGCTCTTGCACACGCCGCTGATGTCCGCCACCAACGCCATCTCGGGAATTTCCCTCGTCGGCTCGATTGTTACTGCCGGCGCGCACTACAACCTCGTCAGCACGATCCTGGGTTTCACCGCAGTATTTTGTTCGACAACCAACGTGGTCGGCGGCTTCGTTATTACCGACCGCATGCTGCGGATGTTCAAGCGCAAACCTACGGAAAAGAAATAGGGCTTTGGTCTTGGTCTTTGAACTTTGAACGTTTGCACTTTGAACCGAAGCTTGAAGAACAAAGTACGAAGCACAAAGTACCAAGCTCAAATTCAAAGACCAAAGCCCAAAGCCCAAAGCCCCAAAGACCAAAAACCAAAAACCAAAGACCAAAAGCCAAAGACCTTAATAACAAGTGCGCACTTACTTCATCGAAATAAGCTACCTGCTGGCTTCCATCCTTTTCATTCTCGGCCTCAAAGGCCTGAGCCATCCGGAGTCTGCCAAGCGCGGCATGCATCTCGCCGAATTTGGGATGCTGATGGCGATCATCGGCACGCTGCTGCACTTCGAGATCGTCACCTACGTCTGGATCATCACCGGCCTGGCCCTCGGGTCGGTAGTCGGTCTGGCGATGGGCCTTTGGGTGCCAATGACGGCGATGCCGCAACGCACCGCGCTGTCACATGCGTTTGGCGCTTTCGCCGCGGCCCTGGTTGGCATCTCTGAATTCTATCGGGCTGGTGGTCACCTCGAAACGATCACGATGGCGGCGCTTGGTTTTGAAGTGATGCTGGGCGCGCTAACCACGACCGGCAGTTTGCTCGCGTTTGTGAAGTTGCAGGGACTGGTTCGCGGAACTCCGGTTACCTACCGCGGCCAAAATATTTTCAACATGGCCCTGTTGGCGACAACGGTCGGCATCTTTATCTACTTGATCTTCGTGCCGGGTTCGATGCCGCTGTTTTTTGCGATGGTCGGATTGGCTTTCGTGTTTGGACTGCTGCTGGTGATGCCGATCGGCGCTGCTGACATGCCCGTCGTCATGTCTCTGTTGAATTCTTACGCAGGGCTGGCCTCCGCCGCCACGGGCTTCGTCTTAAAAAACAACGTGTTGATTATCGCCGGCACGCTGGACGGCTTCTCGGGCTTCATCCTTTCGATATTGATGTGCCGGGCGATGAACCGCTCGATGACGAACGTTCTGTTTGGCGCGTTTGGCAGCGCTGCGAAATCCGACGGACCCGAAGGCGCGCAGGGCGTGATGCGCGAAGTTGGTTTAGACGACATCGCGGTGCAGTTGGCTTACGCAAACAAAGTTATCTTCGTGCCTGGTTACGGCATGGCCACCGCGCAGGCGCAGCACGCGGTGCGCGAGTTGGCGGACACGCTCGAGAAGCGCGGCGTCACGGTGAAGTATGGCATTCATCCGGTGGCGGGGCGCATGCCGGGTCACATGAATGTATTGCTGGCCGAGGCGAACGTTCCTTATTCGTCGCTTTACGAGCTGGAACAAATCAACCCCGAGTTTCCCACGACTGACGTGGCCATGGTCATTGGCGCGAACGACGTGGTCAACCCGGACGCGCGCGACAATCCCGGCAGCCCGATCGCCGGTATGCCGATCCTCGAAGTCGATCGCGCTAAGTCGGTGGTAGTTTTGAAGCGCGGGCAAGGCAAGGGTTTTTCCGGACTGGAGAACCCGTTGTTTTTCAAAGACGTGACCGGCATGCTCTACGGCGACGCGAAAGACACACTGACCAAGCTGGTGGCGGCGGTGCAGCACGCGTAAAAGTACTAGTCGCGGATTTACGTGGATGAACGCGGATCAGAGCAACGCATAGATAGTTAACGTCATCATTCTCTTTTCATATCCGTCTCATCCGCGTTAATCCGCGGCTAATTCATCTTCGGGAGTCTCATGCGAAAAACAGTTACCACTTTATTATTAGCCGGCTTTCTTGCCTTCGTTGTTTCGTTACCGTCTTCGATTACGCCGGGTCTGGCCCAACGCAAGTCCAACGTCGCCGCCAAAGTCGCGCCACCTTCACTCGCGACCCAGCGCGGTGTCGACACGATTTCCGCGACCCAACTGCGAGACTACCTTTCATTCATCGCCTCCGATGAGATGGAAGGACGCGACACTCCGTCCCGCGGGTTGGACACCACGGCCCGCTTTCTCGCGATGAATTTGTCGCACTGGGGCCTGAAACCCGCCGGAGACGACGGCAGTTATTTCCAAAAGATCTCTTTGAGCCGGGACATCATTGATAAGGCGGAAACGCGCGCGCAGTTTAACGACCAACCGCTGGTCCTCGGTGAAGACTACATTCCGGTCGCGCGCCCGGCAGACATTCCCGCGACGCAACTCGTGTTTGCCGGCAATGGTTGGTTCGTGAAGTCGAAAAACATCGATGCTTATCGCGGCCTGGATGCGCGCGGAAAGATCGCCGTTATCTTCGCGCCGGCCAACGGCATTCCGCGCGGCATTACGAATGCCGACCTCGCCGGCAGCAAGCGTGGTGAGGATTGGATGAATGCGGCGGAGTATGCCCAGAAACAAGGCGTGTTGGCTCTGATCGTCGTGCCTGATTTTCAGTATCTGGCGAACTGGGATCGCAACCGCAGCCGGCTCACTGAGCGCGGCACGATGAAGGTCGACAAGTTTCAGTCGCCAGCTTCAGCGACGCAGATACCGCAGATCGTGATTTCTCCGCGCGTTGCGAATTTTCTGTTTCAGGGAGAGAACCGCAACGCCGTCCAGTTGTTTGAAGCAGTTTTCGGCGGACAGCCGACCGAGGCGTTTGAACTCAACGCGCAGAAAAAACTTTCGCTCACGGTGAAGGTGAAGTCGGAAGCCGCGACCACCCAAAACGTCGTGGCCGTGTTTGAAGGAAGTGATCCGGTTCTCAAGAACGAGTACGTAGCGATGGGCGCGCATTACGATCACGTCGGCGTTGGCGCCCCGGTGAAGGGTGATGCGATTTACAACGGGGCGGACGACGATGGCTCCGGCACAACGGCGCTGCTGGCGATGGCCGAAGCTTTGACGAAAGCAAGTGTGCGGCCCAAACGCTCGGTGCTTTTCGTTTGGCATGCAGGCGAGGAAAAGGGACTTTGGGGCTCGCGCTACTTCACCAGTTATCCCACCATCCCTTTGGAAAAAATCGTGACGCAGTTGAACATCGACATGATCGGCCGCAGCAAGCCGGCAGGAGATACCAACCCGCTGAACCGCGAGCTCTCAGGCCCAAACGAAATTTATGTGATCGGCTCAAGGATGATGAGCATGGAGCTGGGCGAGTTAATCGAAAATGTTAACAAGCAGTATCTGAATCTTACTTACGACTATCGCTACGACGATCCGCTCGATCCCAACCGCTTCTTCTTCCGCAGCGATCATTACAACTACGCGCGCAAGGGAATTCCCATTGCTTTCTTTTTTGACGGCGAACATGAAGACTATCATCGGCCCGGGGATTCGGTTGACAAGATCGACTTTGAAAAAATGCAGAACGTCGCGCGCACGATCTACCTGACACTTTGGGAAGTGGCTAACCGTCCGGCTCGTCCGAAGGTTGATAAGCAGTTGCCGCAGCAGTTGAATGTGGAACGAGGGAATTGATCTCGCCGATCGATTAGAGGCGGGCAGTGCCCGCCTCTAAACGAACGTTTCTTAGCGCCCGCCTCTAAACGATCGTCGTACTGACTTCATCGTTCTGCAACCAATCGCCGGTAAGCCTCGTCACGAGAAAGTCCCAGTTCACGAGCGGCGCGCTTGAGCGCCTGCCGGTGGTCCAGCCCTTCGGCTTCCAGTTTCTCAACCAGTTCCGTCACACTCGACTCATTTTCACTTTCATTGTCGGTTGCAATGATCGTGCGATCGATGAGCAGAACCATCTCGCCGCGCGCATTCTCATCAACTGAAAAGCGCTCGGCCAGTTCACTTAAACGACCGCGCACAACTTCCTCATGCAGCTTGGTCAACTCTCTGGCGACCACAGCTTCGCGCTCGCCCAGTATCTCGCGCGCGTCGTGAAGCGTCGCCGCGATGCGATGCGGTCCCTCGTAAAAAATTAAAGTGGCCGGCGTCGAGCGCAGCTCTGCGAGTCGCGCGCGTCTCGCTCCCGAACGCGCCGGCAGAAATCCGCCGAAGAAGAACTCGTCGGTCGGTAGACCAGACGCAACCAGGGCCGCCGTGAGTGCGTTTGGGCCGGGAACAGGAACAACCGCGATGCCGGCGGCAATGGCAAGTTTTGTTAACCGGTAGCCGGGATCGCTAATCGCCGGCGTGCCCGCGTCAGATACGACGGCGACGTTTCGGCCAGCCTGCAACTGCTCCAGCAGTTCAGCCGCCCGCTCGCGTTCATTATGTTCGTGGTAGCTGATCGTGCGCGTGGTAATGCTGTAGTGATTGAGCAGCTTCTTGGTGTGGCGCGTGTCTTCGCACGCGATTAGGTCAACTTCGCTGAGCACGCGGACGGCGCGATGGGTTATGTCTTCGAGATTGCCGATGGGAGTAGCGACGAGATACAGCGTGCCGGACATGCGCGCTATTCTGTCACTAATGTTATGCAAACTGTTAGTTTGCATTTTAGCTTGGGAGCGCAGACATCCTGTCTGCAATGAGCGCGAAGCGCGAAAAACCGATGCAGGCAAGATGCCCGCGCTCCCAGCTTTGCTGAACGCTTAATAAGGTAGCGGTATTCTGCGCCACCAATCGTTGTTTCCGTTTCGGTTGGGCAGGTTACGGCCGTTCGGATAGTAACCGCCGTTGCCATAACCCAAACCATACGCGTCGGAAATTATGCGCAGCTCCTGCTGAATCTGTGACCACTCGGAAGCGACGCGGTTGTCCATGGCGCCGCGTCCCAGCCGGTTGAACTGCTGCGACTCGGCCAGCACGCGCTGCGCTTCGTCGCGGCTGCGATTAAGATCGCGACCGTTCCCAAACGCAGACTTCAGATTGCCGACGGCGCGGCGAAAATCGTGGCCCTGCGCGTTGATGCGGTCTTCGCGCCGGGTACCGTCCACGCGGCTGTGGTCCAGCGCGCGATCAAGATCTCTTTCGAAATCTTTGGCCAGTCGATCGAGCCGGTGGATCGAATCCTTGAGATAGCGCTCGTCATAACGGCCGTAGTTGCCATTGCGGTTGCGGCCATAATCCGGATAGCCGTAACGGCCTTGCGCGGCTGCCAACACCGGCAGACACAGGGCCAGGATCGCAGCCGCGAAAATTGAAAACGTGAATGTGCGTCGGTTTGTCATCAGTATCCTCCTAAATTCTCGGTGGGGTTTGACTGGACACCGCGACGCTTCGCCGCAGGTCCAGTTCAACCCGATTTCCGCTTCGCAATGGGGGACACCAAACATTGCGAGCGAGTTCGCGCAAGCGACATTGGCAAGCATCATGCCTCGCTCTGTGCCGCCTTTGTGTTCTCTGTGCCTTGGTGGTGGATGGCGCGCTAAATAATCACCACAAAGGCACAAAGAACACAGAGGAAGCACAGAGATGTTTTGGTAGCGGGCGCGAAAACGTGCATGGCGCTGCGGAAATCGTCAGTGTGCAAGTGGATTACTGCGGGCGGGAATCGTCAAGCAGAAGGGCGAGGTGCTGAGTTACGGTTGCCTCGTGCAACACGCTGGGTTCTTTCGAGTCTTGTTGCAGCCAGCGTGGTGTCCCGGCATCGTCGAGCGAAAGGCGAAACTCTTCGTTGGCGGCTTTGATTCCGACGTGCTTGATATTCGCACAAGCCAAACCGCCGCCGCGCATGAACCCGTCGCGCGGCGTGCGTGGCCACCCGACTTCAATCACCAGCTGGCGCACGCCTCGCGCAAAACTAATGCTGGTGCCGATCATGGTTGTGTTCGCAACTTTGAAATGGTGGTTTTCTTCAGTCGACACCTGGATTGACGCGCCTTTGCGATTTGCTTCGGCCGCAGCCTCGGCAAACAACCCAAGCAACCAATCGCTGGATATTTTGCGAATCAAGTCGTTCGAATTGCGCAAGGCCAGATACTCGGCGATGTCCGCGCGCCCCACCGTGCGCGCGCGCGCTTCAGCTTCCGCGATTCCCAGCGCCCACGCCTCATCGAGTTCGCTCACCGCAACCTCCGAATTGATCCCTACTCGCTGACAGCTGACGGCGATGGTATCATGGGCCTTCTAAGCGTCCCCATTTTCGGTGTCCTAAAGTTGTGTTGTTGGGATTCAAATCGGGGCAGTAGCCCGACCGTCAGGAAGGGCTCCATTGTTTCAATGCCTTCTAAACCCTCCCTTACGGTCGGGCTACTGCCCCGGCCTTGCGGCTCTCCCCCCGACAGGCAAATTCTAATAATGAAAGAGTCAAGCATGATTCAATTTACTCAGCGCCTTAATACCCGATTGCTCGTCTTCTTCGCCGCCACGGCCATGTTTCTTTCCCTTGGCGTCAGCCAGCTCGCGCAAACTAAGCAACTGCCCGCGCCCACCGGTCACGTCAACGACTTCGCTGGCGTCGTGGACGCGCAGACGCGCCAACAGCTCGAGAATCTTCTTTCAAACTTCAAACTAAAAACGGGAATTGAATTCGACATCGCCACGGTTGAATCGACCGGGGGACAAGACATCACCGAGTTTTCCTTGCAGGTAGCCAAAGATTGGAACGTCGGCACGCGCACCAGTCCCAAAAAGAGTTTACTTTTGGTTCTCGCAGTAAACGAAAAGAGTTCCTTCACGCGGTTCAGCCGATCCGTTCAGAACGATCTACCGGAAGGAGTGCTGGGAGAGATGGGCCAGCGCATGCGCGCGCTTTTCGACTCCGGCCAATTCAGCGAAGGTCTGAATGCGGGTGTGCAACACTTCGTTAACTCAATGGCCCATAAGTTAGCGATTAGCACCGACGACCTGGCCGCTGCGTCACCAGACTCGCCGGATAAGATTGCAGCGCCGACGCCTGAGAATACGCCGGGACCGCCGCAGAAAGCCACTGACGAAATCGGACCGGCGACGGTTGCGCCATCAAAGACCGACGAAGTCGCGACGCCCGTCAATCCTCCACCCGCTCGCCGCGAGAGTGCGTCCACCAGGGTGCGACGATCGAACGCGATCGTTGACGACTTAGCGGAATCTGAAGCAGTCGAAGTCACGCTTTCGCTCCCGCTCGAAAAGCGCGTGACCGCGCTCAAAACTTTTATCGAGCGTCATCCTGATTCGAAGTCGCGAGTTCGCGCGACCGAGTTATTGGTCAGCTCATACGCAGCTTTGGGCGACGAACGATTGAAGAATGCAGACAGCGCGGGGGGCGTCGAGCAGCTGCTGCTGGCGATCGCAGTCGCTCCGGCAAACGCGTCGGAGAAACTGTTTGGCGGCGTGATCGCTCAGATTCCTTTAAATCTTTACTTGCGAGGCGAGCCGGCCGCGGCCTTGAAAGCCGCGCAGAATATCGAAGCAAAGTTTGGCAACGACGCGCGGCGGCTGGCGATGCTTTCGGATTTTTATATCAGCACCGAGCAGGGCGGCGAGGCCGTTCGCCTGGCGACACAAGCGGTGCAGCTCGCTCCCGATCTGGCCGAAACGCATCAGGCCCTCGCACGCGCGCTGCATATCTCGCTTCGTTTAGACGACGCGACGGCAGAATACAAGCGCGCGCTCGATCTCGATCCGAATTCCAAAGCGCGGCTGAGTCTCGCCGATCTCTATCGCGCCTCGGGTAAAGCTGAAGATGCACTCGCGCTCTATCGCAATCAACTGGAAGCACACCCGGAGGACAAAGCGGCACGCACCGGACTAATTCTCTCCCTGCTGGACACGGGACGGTCTGACGAAGCTAAACGTGAACTCGACAAAGCACTCGCCGCGGAACCGCGCAGTCTCGGTTTACTGGCGGGCGCAGCCTACTGGTTTGCGGCCCACAACGACCCGGATCAATCCGTGGCGCTCGCGCGCCGGGCGGTCGAAATCGAGCCGCGCTACACCTGGTCGCAAATTGCGCTCGCCCGCGGTCTGGTGGCGCAACGGAAACCGCTGGATGCCGAGCGCGCGCTCCGCTTCGCGCGGCAGTACGGAAAGTTTCCTACCCTGGATTATGAGCTCGCGAGCGTGCTGGCCGCTACGGGCCTTTACGACGAGGCGGCGGAAGTTTTAAGGCAGTCGTTTAGTTTGAAAGACGGACAAATCGAGGCGCGACTGGCGGGCCAGAGCCTGGTCCGCAGTGAAAGTTTTGTCGACCTGCTGGCGCCCGAGCGACGCGCCAGTATTTTTCAGTACACGGCAGCCGACAACGCTGCCAACGCAAGAATGCTCAAGGCACTCCTCGCCTTTGCTACGGCAACCGATCCCGAGTTGTACGGGGGCACGATCAGCGAACAAGGCGCAGTGGCGGCGGCGAAGGAGTTTGCCTCCGGAGACGATCCCGCGCGCGTTCATCGCGAACTTTACGCAGCCATACGTTTGCTTCAGAGAAATGTCGGTTTTCAAACTGCCTATGAGCTGGCGGAAGCCGCGCGCAGCAGCGCCGACGCCGGGCTAACTGTGCCGGAGTTGACACTCGCGGTGCAGGCTGATGAATTTCGTTCCATCCGGGCCCGCGCGATTGCGGCCGGAGGCACGCCCGACATTCCCGAAGCGCCGCGAAACGTCTTGTCTAACCTGCTGCGCGGGCGAATTGAAGATACTTCGGGCTGGGCATTGATCAATCAGGACAAAGCGGACGAAGCAGTTGGACCACTGAAACGCGCCGTCACGATCCTTCCCGAGGGCACGCCGGCGGCGCGCGCTGCGCTTTGGCATCTCGGCGTGGCGCTGGAACGTCAGGATAAGAAAGCCGAAGCGCTTTCGTATTACATCAAGAGCTATAACTCCGGCGATCCCGATCCGGTGCGCCGATCGGTGGTTGAACAACTCTATCGCAAGGTCAACGGCTCGCTCGATGGACTCGACGAACGCATTGGGCCACCGCTAACCAGCGCGCAACCGTCCGCAGCAAATGTCAGCGAGAACGCGCCGGCAACGACGCCGTCGCCCGCAACTACGACACCGATCGCCGAAGCTACACCAGCGCCAACCGAGCCTGCGCCGTCTACTGAAACGCCGGTTGCTAAGCCGGAGGCGACACCCGCGTCGGAGCCGCCGCCTTCAGCGTCGCCATCGCCATCAACATCGCCATCCGATCCCGCCGCGGGTCACGCAGCCCTCGCCCCGGCCGCTGCCACGCCGTCACCTGAAGCTCCAGCGTCCGCAACGGCAACGCCTTCGCCGGCTGCTGAATCGAGCTTGGCGAGTTCGCCCGTGGAAACAATAAACAAACCTGCGCGCACGACGGTGGCGATCACCGGCCGCGTTAAAGACACGAACGGCAATGGAGTTGCGAACGTGGTGGTGGTGCTGATCAGTCCGCAGGGGACGGTGCTCGCGTCAACGACGGACGAGCAGGGAAACTATTCATTCACCGTGGCCCGGTCGGAGGCGACGCGCAGTTACCGAATAATTCCTTCGAAGGATGGGTTTGCTTTTGAGCCGGTTGATCGAGTGCTGCCGTTGGCGAGCGACGATGTGAAGGAGTTGGACTTCGTGGAACGACCAGCGGCTAAGCCTTGACCTGCGCGGCTTCGCCGCCTGCCCTGCGGACGTTTAGAGGCGGGCACCGCCCGCCGTCTCAATGCGCGAATCGAATCGGCGGGCGGTGCCCGCCTCTAAACTAACGTCTCTCTACTGCCCGCCTGGGATCAGTTTTCCTTCCGCGTCGTAAACTTCCACCGTCCCATACTTCGCCAGAATCTGTCGCGTCTTCGACGCGTCGCCCACCGCGACAATCTGCAGGTGGCCCAGGTCGACGTACTTGTTTGCCGCCCGTTGAATGTCGTCGACGCTGATTGCCATCACGCGTTGCGGGTAAGTGTCCCAGTAATCCGCCGGCAGGTCGTAAAGCTTTTGTGTGACAATGCCCTGGAGTAGCGTGTTTGGTTGTTCGAGGGAAAGCGCAAAGCTCCCAACAATCGCCCGCTTCGCATTCTCCAACTCCACAGCGCTCACCTTTTCCTCCCGGATGCGTTTCAGCTCATACATGAATTCCTTCATGGCGCCTTCGGTCACATCAGTTCTGACCTCTGAAGCCGAAACTACGGTGCCGCGAAACTTCGAGCCGCCGAAGTTGCTGTAGGCGCCGTAGGTGTAGCCGTTCTTCTCGCGCAGGTTCAGAAAAAGACGCGCCGCCGGCCCGCCGCCGAGAATTTGATTCATGACCAGGACCGCGAAGTAGTCTTCGCTGGTACGCTCGATTCCCAGGTTGCCGAGCTGGAGCGCGGTTTGCACCGAGCCGGGCCGATCGATCAGCTGAATCTTCATCACGGCCGGCGCGGGCGCCACCGGAATGCTGGTCTGCGGCACCTCGCCTTTCTGCCAAGTGCCAAATGCCTTCTCGAGTTTCGGCAGCAGGGCTTTCAAAGTGATGTCGCCGACGACAGTTAACAGCGCATTGTTTGGACGGTAGTAAGTGGAATGGAAGCCGGCCAGATCCGCTGACGCGATCCGTTTTAGCGATTCAACTGGAGGAACAATCATGCCCGCCGGGTGTTCGCCGTACACCGCTCTTTGAAAACGTTCCGCTGCCAGAAACTGCGGCAGCGAACGCTGAAACTGCAGCTGGGCCAACTGCCGCTGCTTGTATTTATCAACCTCTTCCTGTGGAAACTTCGGATTACGCACCACATCCTGAAAGATGTCGAGCGTGGCATCGAAGTTCTCGATCAGGCCAGACGTGGTGACCGTGCTCGTAAACGAGGAAAGCCCGGCGGACGCGTTGAGCGTGGTGCCCAGAGTGTCCAACTGCTCGGCGATGTCTTTGCTCTTGCGCGTCGCTGTTCCTTCACGCAACAACGCGGCGGTGAATTGCGCGAGACCATGATAGTTTGCCGGGTCAGAAAGTCCGCCGCTCAACACCACCAGCTGCATCGTGAAGGTCGGCACGCGATTATTTTTCAACAACACTACGCGCAGACCATTCGCGAGCGTCGCCTCCTCAGCTCGCGGCAACTTCACCCTCAGTATTTCTTTATTCATCGGCGCGCGGCCTTTGATCTCAGCGCCGGTTACCGATTGTCCGGCGGGACCCGTTTGCCCGGCCGGGCGCTGCGCGAAAACCGAGGTTGATGCCAATGACAAGACTATGAGTGCGAAGAACGGCTGTGCACAAAAAGTAAATAAACGGGTGGAAATCGTCGCATCAGAACCGGGAGCAATAGCGACTGGCCAAAGATTCAACTTGAAAAAGCGAAGGTTTGCAAAACGCATGAAGAGTATTTGGCCGGTCGCTACCGCTTCCGGTTCTGATGTTGAGCACTTTTTGTGCGAAGCTGCGGCTAATAGTTTACTTTTCAAGTTTGTCTCCTTTTGGAAAATTACTGCCTGGCCGCAGTCGCCGGGCTGGCGCTCTTGGGCACGGTGATGACGACGGTGCGATTCGCCGCTGTCAGATATTTGTCAGCCACGCGTTGCACGTCAGCCCGGGTGACGGCATTCACCTTGTCGAGACGCTGGTTAATCAGGTTCGGGTCGCCGTAGTAGACGGTGTATTGACCGATACTGACGGCGCGCGAGAGCGAGCTCTGCAGTCCGTTAATGAAATTTCGCCGCGTCGAATTTTTGGCTTTCTGCAATTCCCAGTCAGCGATGCCTTCCTTTTGCAGTTTGGCGATCTCGTCGTAAATAAGTGCCTCGACAACTTCGGGCTTGCCGCCAGGCTTGAGCGTGGCCGAGACGTAGAGCGCTCCCGGGCCGCGCTTCTCATCCATGAACCCGCCGACACTTGTCACCAGTTGTTTGTCTTTGACGAGCGACTGATACAAGCGTGAGCTCTGTCCGCTTTGCAGCGCCGCCGACAAAACCTGCAACGCGTAAAAATCGGCGGTGTTGCCGGGCACGGCCTTGAACGCAATATCGACTTGCGGCGCGCGCGCGAGTGCGTCGTCAACATTGGCGCGTCGCTCCGCGGTTTGGGCCGGCTCGGTCATGTCTACCGCCGGCGGCGCCGGTTGCTGCGGGATAGCGCCGAAATTTTTCTCGATCTTCTTGAGGGCCTCCACGCGATTGAAGTCGCCCACGAGCGTGAGCACCGCGTTGTTCGGCGCGTAGTACATCTTGAAAAACGAAGTGACGTCCTCGAGGCTCGCGGCATTCAGATCGTCCATCGAGCCGATGGTGGTGTGCTTGTAAGCAAAGTTGTCGTACAGCAGCTCCTGATGAACCTCGCCGCTCTTGCCATAAGGCTGATTGTCCACGCCCTGACGGCGTTCTTCCTGAACGGCGTTGCGCTGGTTGTCGAGATTCTCCTTGTTGATGGTGAGACTGCGCATCCGATCCGCTTCCAGGAAAAGCGCCAGGTCAAGCTGGTTGGCGGGCAGCGCCTCGAAATAGTTGGTGCGGTCTTCGTTGGTCGAGCCGTTCATGTTTCCGCCGTTGTTGAAAATCAGATAGTAATACTCGCCGTTGCCGACGTTCTCTGAACCTTTGAACATCAAGTGCTCAAAGAGGTGCGCGAAACCAGTGCGGCCGGGCCGCTCGTTACGCGAACCAACGTCGTAAGTGAGCGCAACTGCGATCACCGGCGCGCTGTGATCTTCAACGGTGATCACGCGCAAGCCGTTCTTGAGTGTCGTTTCCTTGAAGTCGACATGGACACCCGGCGCCGTTTGTGCCTGGACCGGGAGAATGAACGCACACAAGATCAAAACAGCCGAAAGCTTCACGGCGTATCTCATAAGACCGACTCCTTTAACCGATATAAAAATCACCTGACTTGCTTTGAACTCTCTGCGTGAGAGTTTGCTCAATTGAATTCACCACAGAGACACAAAGACCACCAAGGTGGCACAGAGGAAAGCTGAAACCAGCGCACACCTCAAAAGACATTTGATAGGGGAGACAAGTTGGTGTGGGGATGCAACGGACTTTAAGACGCGCTCTGGAACACTGTCAAGCCGGAGATCCAGTTGGCGCTGCGCTTCCGGGGCAGTAGCCCGACCGTCAGGGAGGGCTTTTTCAATCGCCCAAGCCACGCCCTCCCTGATGGGCGGGCTACTGCCCCGCCTTTAGCGTTGCGTTGCCTAGCCAACCGCCCGCCGCTCTTTACCATCCAAAATCCCGAAGTCCGACAGCTCGATCTCGTAGCACGAATTATTCCGTCGCAGCTCAAGGTTGGCCGGTCGAGGTTGTATACTCAAGCACTAAATATCAGCAAAGCAGAGACAAAATGAAGATATCGAAGCCGAACTTTCCCCAAACGTTGTCACTTAAGACCCCAGTTAACATCGCAGTTCCGCGTCGCGACCGTCTGTCTTCCTGGTCGAAACAGGTTTGGCTGTCACTCGCAGCGGTGTTTCTAACCGGGGTCGCGGTTAACGCTCAGCAGCCGACGCCGCAACAGTCTGCCAGCCGCTTCGACATAACCAGCTATCGCATCGAGGCCCAGCTGATTCCGGACCAGCACACCTTGCGAGCCGGAGCCGACATTACGGTTATCCCTACCGACTCGACTCGTTCACTCGTCTTTGAACTCAACGGTTCCCTGCATGTCGAAAGCATCGATCTGAACGGCCGGCCGTTGACCGGATTTGTGCAGGACCCGGTCGGCGTCGGTTCGGTTGGACCAAGCGTGAGAGTTGATCTCGGGCAGGTGGTCCCGGCCAGTCAGCCGTTAACCCTGCGCTTCCGCTGGAGCGGCGCCTTGCTGTCGCCTGAGGGTGGTCCGCTCGCGACGAAGCGGCTCGCGTATGTCGGACCCGAAGGTTCTTACCTGATGTATGCCTCGCGCTGGTTTCCGTTTCACGATTACGCCGCCGACCGGGCCACCTCCGACATCACTTTGATCGTCCCCACGGGCGTGCAAGTGGCCGGCACCAGCGACGATCCGGTGACGCCGCAAGCTTCACCGAAGGATGGCTCGACGCGTTTCCACTTCGTGCACCGGCAGCCGGTGCTGATCGGAAACTTCGCGGCCGGACAATACATCAATCGCAATCTGCGCTTTGGGAATTATGAAATTCAGTTTTACGCGAAACCGGGCAGCGAGGGCCGCATAAATAACTACGCCGAGATGATGGGCCAGGTGTTGGAGTTTTATGCCAAGCAATACGGCACGCCGCTCTTCGGCAACCGGCTCGTCGTGGCCCAGGTTGACGACGAAAGTCTCGATACCTATTCCGGGCCCGGCATCATCTTCCTGGCTTCCAGGTTGTTTGATTCGTCTCGTCCCGTACCCGAAGAAAAACTGGCGCGCGAAGTGGCTTATCAGTGGTGGGGGCAAACCGTCGGGCTCAAGTCGTTTGACGATGCCTGGCTGTCGCAGGGACTTGCCGAGTGGAGCGCCTTCGCGTTTCGCGAATCCAATTTGAGCGGTGGGGCGCTCGAAGCAGCGCAACGCGAGCAGCAGGAACGCGCGCTCACGTTTGAGCAAACGGCGTCAATCGCGCGGGCGCCGAGCGCGCTTGACGATCAGTCGGCCGCGTATCAATCAATCGTCTTTCACAAAGGCGCGATGGTCTTCCGCATGCTGCGCGAATCTATGGGCAAAGACAAATTCGATCGCCTGCTGCACGACTACCTCGAACAGTATCGCGGCAAGAATGCCTCGATCGATGATTTCGAAAAGCTGGCGTCGAAAGTCGCGGTGGAGAATCTTCGTTACTTCTTTGCGCAGTGGGTTGAGGGCACAGGCGTGCCCGAGTTTAGCGTCGACTATCAAATCATTCGCACTCGCTCCGGCAAGTTCCGCACGCGGGGAACGGTGAAGCAATCGCTCGACACCTTGCGACTGCCGGTGCAATTGATGTTGCGCAGCGAAGGGGACAATCAGATCACCACCGTTCGGGTGGAAGGCAAGAGCGAAGATTTTGATTTTGAATCCAACGGTCAGCCTATCGAAGTTATCGTCGATCCTAACTACCGGATTCTGCGCATGTCGGACGAGCTGCGCATTTCGATAATCGCGCGGCGCGGCATCGAGCAGATGAAAGAAGGTCTCTACGCGGAAGCGCAGCAGCAGTTTGAAGCTGCGTTGAAGCTCGATCGTTCGAATTCTTGGGTCTACTACAATCTCGGCCTGCTCTACCTCGAGCAGCGCAATTGGCAGCCGGCGCTCGATAACCTCGACGCCTCGCTCGCCGGCACGCTCAAGCCTTCCTGGATCGAAGTGTGGGCGCACATCAAGAAGG
>Ga0070669_100001362_pt1 | contig 17614 bp, 17 predicted proteins | sample KBSS53metaG_FD_64680 | JGI IMG/M metagenome (GOLD analysis project Ga0070669, IMG submission 64680) | Switchgrass rhizosphere microbial communities from Kellogg Biological Station, Michigan, USA - KBS S5-3 metaG | ecosystem: Host-associated > Plants > Roots > Rhizosphere > Soil ... | reverse complement strand
AGTTTGTCGCCACCATCACCCGTCGTCGTCGTGGACGCGGCATCGTGCTCTCCCTCCACGCATTTGGCGAGCCCCCCTCAGATCTTCTGGAGCGCGCCCGCGCCATGCGATCGACCGGCGCGGAGATCGTGAAGATCGCGATCGAAGCAACGCGTGTTTCCGACATGTTGCCGCTCATGCGAGTCGCCGACGAACCCGACTTTGCGGATCCAGACGGCATCGATGGCCACGTGTTCATCGCAATGGGGCAACCGGGTGTGCCAACGCGCGTGCTGGCCTCACGGCTTCGCAACCGATGGACCTATGCGGGCAACGCCGTCGCACCGGGGCAAATCCCGGCGGCGCGGCTGCTGGGGGAATTCGGATTTCGTCGCATTCATGCCGACGCCACGCTTTACGGCGTCGTTGGAAGACCGATCGCGCATTCGCTCTCTCCCGTGATGCACAACGCGGGATTCAACGCGCTCGGCATCAACGCCGTCTACGTTCCGCTCGAAGCCAACGATGTCGACGATTTCGTGCTGTTCGCGCGCGAGATGCACATGGCCGGCGCGAGCATCACCGCACCGTTCAAGGTCGGCATGCTGTCGAACGTCGACGAGACGGATGAAATGGCTCAGCGCGTCGGCGCCATCAACACCTTGATCGTCCGCGAAGGGCGGTGGATTGGCGCCAATACCGACGTCGACGGATTCCTCACTCCGCTCATCGGCCGGATGGCTTTGAAGGGCACACGCGCCTCAATCCTCGGCGCAGGCGGTGCGGCGCGCGCCGTCGCGGTTGCGCTGGGTTCCCAGGGCGCTGCCGTGACGGTCTGTGCACGGCAACCCGCAGCGGCAAAGGAAGTCGCCGCGCTCGCCGGCGGCACGGTCGGCACCTGGCCACCGAAGGCGGGTGGCTGGGACGTGCTGGTGAACGCGACATCGTCAGGGAGCACAGGTCCAGACGACGATCCGATGGCGGGCGTCCGGCTCGATGGTGAGATCGTGTTCGATCTCGTCTACTCGCCGGCACGAACGCCGCTGCTCGAGCGCGCGGCGCGCGAAGGATGCATGACGATCGGCGGACTCGAAATGCTCGTCGCGCAGGCCGAGCGCCAGTTCGAGTTGTGGACCGGCTGCCGCCCGCCACACGGGTTGTTCAAGTCGGCCGCATCAACGGCAACCGGCGAGAGCCACGAGACAGCAGTCAGAGGACAGGCGTGAAACAGACAACCTTCGAAGAGTTCGTCGAGCTGGCGCGGCGCGGCACGTTCGTCCCGGTGGTCAAAGAGATCATCGCCGATCTGTTGACGCCGGTCTCGGCCTTTCTCAAGATCGCGGAACACTCCGATTATGCGTTTCTCTTCGAGAGCGTCGAGGGGGGCGAACAGGTCGCGCGGTACTCGTTCCTTGGAAAGGATCCCTTTCTGGTTCTCCGCCAGAGCGGCGGCCGCACGATCATCGACCGCTCCGGCGTGACCAGCGAAACGAACGAGCCGTTCGTGAAGAGTCTGCGCAGGTTGATGGCGGAGTTTCAGTCTCCGTTCGTGCCAGGACTTCCTCGCTTTACCGGCGGCGCCGTCGGCTTCATCGGCTACGACGCGTCTCCAGCATTCGAACCGGCCCTGGCCGACGCGTGGGCGAAAGCGCCGTGGCGAACCAACGGCACGCTCGATCCGTCCGTCGAGGACGATGCCGGGTTCATGTTGTTCGATACGGTGCTGGCCTTCGATCACGTCAAGCATCGCATCCTGATCATTGCCAACGCCCGGGTCACCGCTGACGAGGACCTCAGTGCGCTCTATCAGTTCGCCTGCGCGAAGATTCAGTTCCTCGAACGTGAACTCGAGCGAAGCCTATCGCAGCCCGACGCGCGATCGAACGCCGCGCCGGCGATCCATTCCAACATGGAGCGCGACACCTACGAGTCGGGCGTGCGATCGATCAAAGAACGGATTGCCGCCGGCGACATCTACCAGGCCGTGCTGTCGCAGCGATTCGAAGCCGAGGTGACCGCCGATCCATTCACCGTCTATCGCGCGCTGCGACACGTCAATCCGTCCCCCTACATGTATTTCATTCGCATGGGTGGCCTGGCGATCGTCGGGTCATCGCCTGAGATGCTCGTCCGCGCCGAAGGACGGCGTGTCGAAACCCATCCCATCGCCGGCACGCGTCCGCGCGGCCAGAACGAAGACGAGGATCTGCGCCTCGCCGAAGAACTCAAGCGAAACGAAAAGGAACGCGCCGAACATGTGATGCTCGTCGATCTCGGGCGGAACGATCTCGGCCGCGTCTGCGAGTTCGGGACGGTCAAAGTGCCGCAATACATGGCGCTCGAGCGCTACTCGCACGTGATGCACCTGGTTTCAACCGTCGATGGACGGTTGGCCGAAGGGCACGATCATCTCGACGCGCTGGTCGCGTGTTTTCCCGCAGGAACGGTCTCGGGCGCCCCGAAGATCCGCGCCATGCAGATCATCTCCGAACTCGAACCAACCCGCCGCGATCTCTACGCCGGCGCAGTTGGCTACATCGACTTTGCAGGCAATCTCGATTTCTGCATTGCCATCCGGACGATCACGATTCGCAACGGCAAGGCCAGGGTCCAGGCGGGAGCCGGCATCGTCGCTGATTCCAATCCTGCGGCCGAGTACGAAGAAACCCGTGACAAGGCCCGCGCGCTTCTGACGGCGCTGACGATGGCGGAGGCGGGACTTTAACGTGTTGTTGCTCCTCGATAACTACGATTCGTTCACCTTCAATCTCGCCCAGTATCTCGGCGAGCTTGGAGCGCCGCCGGTAGTGAGGCGAAACGACGAGATTTCGCTTGATGAGATCGGAACGATGCAGCCGGATCACATCGTCATCTCGCCAGGACCCGGGCGTCCTGAAGACGCCGGGATCTCGGTCGAATTAATCAAACGATTCGGCCCGACAATTCCGGTCCTCGGCGTGTGCCTGGGACATCAGAGCATCGGCGTCGCCTTTGGCGGGCAGGTCGTGCGCGCAGCGCAGTTGATGCACGGCAAAACGTCGTCTATTCAGCATGACGGTCGTGGCCTCTTCCGCGGCGTGCAACAACCGTTCGTCGCCGGTCGATATCACTCGCTGGTGGTCGCCGAGCCGCTGCCGGATTCGCTCGAGTTGGCGGCGCGGACTGAGGACGGCACGATCATGGGCGTCAGGCATCGCGCGTTTCCTGTTCACGGCGTTCAGTTTCATCCCGAATCGGTGCTGACCGGCGAAGGCCGCCAGTTGCTGCGAAACTTCCTGGAGATGTAGATGTTCGCCGCGCTCATCGAAAAACTCCAGCGGCATCAGGACCTCTCGCGTGAAGAGGCGGCGGCAGCCATGGAAACCATCATGGAGGGGCAGGCGCAGCCAGCGCATATCGCCGGTTTCCTCATTGGTTTGTCGATGAAAGGCGAGCGGCCGGCGGAAATCGTTGGCCTGGCGCAGACGATGCGGGGACGGGCGACCAGATTGTCGCGCACGCATGCGCCGGTGTTCGACACGTGCGGAACCGGTGGCGACCGCGCGCACACGTTCAACGTGTCGACGATTGCCGCATTGGTGCTGGCGGCGTGCGGCGTCAAGGTCGCCAAGCATGGCAACCGCTCGGTGTCGAGTCAGTGCGGAAGCGCGGACTTGTTCGAGGCGCTCGGGGTCCGTGTCGCCGCGGAGCCCGCAGTGGTCGAGCGTTGCCTCGACACAGCAGGCATCGCGTTCTTCTTCGCCCCGACGTTTCACCCGTCGATGCGGCACGCTGGCCCGACGAGAAAGGATCTTGGTGTCCGGACCGCGTTCAATCTGCTCGGGCCCCTCACCAATCCTGCAGGCGCGTCACGGCAACTGGTCGGCGTGCCACGGCCGGAACTCACCGAGCTGGTCGCGCGATCGCTTGCCCTTCTCGGATCGGAGCGAGCCTGGGTCGTCCATGGCGCTGACGGACTCGACGAGATCTCCACGACGGGCTACACGAAAGTGTCGGAATGCCGGGACGGAAAGGTCAACACCTTCTATGTGCATCCGGCAGATTTCGGATTGCCGAAGAGTGCGCCCTCTGACCTGCGTGGTGGCGATGCCGCCGCGAACGCCGCGATCGCGCGTCGGCTGCTTGCCGGCGAGGGAGGCGCAACCCGCGACATCGTGCTGTTGAACGCAGCCGCATCTCTGCTGATTGCCGAGCGGGCTGGAACAATTCGCGAAGGAATAGCGGCCGCAGCCGAAGCCCTCGACGGCGGCCGCGCCGCTGCGATCCTGGAGAAGCTCGTCGCGGTGTCAAACGAGCGAGCGGAGGCGGCCGCATCATGATCGCCGCACCGGATCTGCTCGGCACGATCGTCGCCGCGACTCGCCGCATCGTCGAGTTGCGCGAGGCAGCTCGGCCGGCGCGACTTCTGGAGCACGGGCAATTCAGAACTCCTCGTGGACAGGCGTTCGAGGCAGCGCTCGCGAGCGATCACGCGAAAGCCACGGCGCGCGTGATTGCCGAATGCAAACGCCGGTCTCCGTCGAAGGGAATTCTGCGAACTGACTACGATCCGGCCTCGCACGCGCGCGCGTACGCCGAGGCGGGCGCATCTGCGATTTCGGTACTCACCGAACCCACGTTTTTTGATGGGAGTCCCGAACACCTGCGCGAGGTCCGCGCAGCGGTGAGTTTGCCTTTGCTCCGCAAGGACTTCATCGTGACCGAGTACCAGCTGATCGAAGCCGCAGTCCTCGGAGCGGATGCGGTTCTGCTGATCGTCGGCGCGCTGGATCAGCAAACGCTGCAGTCGCTTCTTCGCGCAGCGAACGGGTTGTCGCTGGCCGCGCTGGTCGAGATCCACGATTTGGATGAGTTGCAGCGCGCGGTTGATGCCGGCGCGCGAGTTATCGGTGTCAACAGCCGCAATCTTCGTACGCTCGCAGTCGATCCCAGCGTGTTCAATCACGTCGCGGAACGGCTGCCACGGGACACGACCACGGTCGCGGAAAGCGGCATTCGCACTGCCGCAGACATCGCCCGTTTATCGCAAATTGGCTACAACGCGTTTCTCGTGGGGGAGCGCCTCATTACGCAGGCGGATCCTGGAGCCGCGTTGCGGGAACTGGTGGGGACATGAACACACCCCGCGTGAAAGTGTGCGGGATCTGCCGCTCCGAAGACGCGCAGTTGGCCGTCACCCTCGGGGCTTCGGCCATCGGCTTCATTTTCTGGCCGTCGAGTCCGCGATTTTGCGACCCGGCGCACGCACAGGAGATCGCCGCCCAGCTGCCGCCGCTCATTACGACCGTGGGAGTGTTCGTGGATCAGCCCGTGAGTCACGTGATCGACATCGCCGATCGAGTGTCGCTGGGCGCGATCCAGCTTCACGGCGGTGAAGCGGTTGAGGAATTCCGGCGCGTCCGACAGCCGTTGATCAAGGCCGTGGCGGTGACAGGCGCGCTGGTGCCGGAAGAGGTCGATCGGCTTCCCGAGGACGTGACGGTTTTGCTCGATGCGCATGACCCGATTCGGCGCGGCGGAACCGGCCGGACGATCGATTGGACAACGGCAGCGCAGGTGGCTGCACGGCGCCGCACGATTTTGTCTGGCGGGCTGCATTCCGGCAACGTGCGCGAGGCCATTGCGTGTGTGCGCCCCCACATGGTTGATGTGTCATCGGGAGTCGAGTCGGCACCAGGCGTGAAAGATGCCGGAAAGCTGCAGGCATTTTTCGCCGCCGTGGCAGCCGCGTGAGTCAGGCAATGAATCCATCATTTGGCCAGCGAGATCCGGACGCGCGAGGGTATTACGGCCCCTATGGCGGGCGATTCGTGCCCGAAACGCTTGTCGCTCCGGTTGAAGAACTCGAGCGCGCGTATTTCGCAGCCCGAAAAGACGACGAGTTTCGCTCGAAACTGCAGACGCTGCTGCACGATTACGTCGGGCGGCCGACGCCGCTGTACGAGGCGCAGAGGCTATCGACGTCGCTCGGCGGCGCGCGGATTTTTTTCAAACGCGAAGATCTGGCGCACACCGGCGCGCACAAGATCAACAACGCCCTCGGTCAGGCGCTGCTCGCCCAGCGGATGGGGAAGCGACGCATCATCGCGGAAACCGGAGCGGGGCAGCATGGCGTGGCGACCGCCACCGTGTGCGCGCTGCTCGGGCTTGAATGCGACGTCTACATGGGCGCGGAAGACATGGAGCGCCAGGCGCTGAATGTCTTTCGCATGCAGCTGCTCGGGGCAACGGTTCGCCGGGTCGACGCCGGCGCCCGGACATTGAAAGACGCCATCAACGAAGCGATGCGCGACTGGGTCGCCACCGTCGGCGACAGCTACTATCTGCTCGGGTCCGTCCTCGGGCCGCATCCATACCCGCTCATGGTCCGCGAATTCCAGTCCGTGATCGGGCAGGAGGCACGGCGGCAGTGCTTGGACTCGATCGGTCGGCTGCCTGACGTTATCGTTGCCTGCGTTGGCGGCGGCAGCAATGCCCTCGGCATTTTTGATGCCTTCATTGCCGATACAGATGTGCGGCTGATCGGCGTCGAAGCCGGCGGGTACTGCATTCAGCCAGGCAAGCATGCCGCCAGGTTTGCCGGAGGCAGTGGTGGCGTGTTGCAGGGCACGCGAAGTTATGTGCTCCAGGACGGCAACGGCAACATCGAATTGACGCACTCGATTTCAGCGGGTCTCGATTACGCGGCCGTTGGTCCGGAACACGCCTGGCTGCACGATTCGGCCAGAGCCGAGTACACGTGGATCAACGACGCTGATGCGCTCGCGGCGTTTCAACGGCTGGGAAAAGAAGAGGGCATTCTTCCCGCGCTCGAATCGTCGCACGCCGTTGCCCACGTGTGCCGCCTCGCGCCGACGATGACGCGCGATCAGATTGTGCTGGTCAACCTGTCGGGACGAGGCGACAAGGACGTGATCAGCGTGCAAAAGGCGCTGGCCAGCGGAAACGGAAAAGGGTGATGTCGAAGATTCGGCAAGCCTTCGATCGACTTCGCGCCGAACATCGGGGGGGCATGGTCACCTATGTCACGGCCGGTGATCCGAACGCCGACATGTCGGCCCGCATTCTTGTGTCGCTGGCGCAGGGAGGAGCCGACATTCTCGAGGTCGGTGTGCCGTTTTCGGATCCGCTGGCCGATGGCCCCGTGATCCAGCGGGCGACCGAGCGCGCACTGGCGGCCGGCATGACCCTCCGCGGGACGCTCGATGTCGTGCGCGCCGTCCGGCAGGAGGTGGAGACACCCATTGTCCTCTTCACCTATGCCAACCCGGTGCTGCGAATGGATCCGGTCGTCTTCGCGCGCGAGGCGAAGGACGCGGGGGTCGACGGCGTGCTGATCCTCGATTATCCCGTCGAGGAGGCCGAACCGCTTCGCGCGCCACTCGTCGCCGCTGGTCTCGATCCGATCTTTCTGATCAGTCCCACGACGAGCGATGGCCGCATTCGGAAATCGGGTGAACTGGGACGCGGATTTCTTTATGTGATTTCTCGGCTCGGAGTTACCGGCGTTCGCGACACGCTCGCCGATGACGTGACCGGTCTCGTTGCGCGCGTGCGGGCGCAATCGTCGCTGCCTGTGGCGGTCGGGTTCGGCATTTCGTCGCCGGAGCAGGTGGCCAAGGCGTGCGCCTCGGCTGACGCCGCCGTCGTCGGAAGCGCGCTGGTCAATGTCATCGCTGAACACGGTGGCGCGCCGGACGTGGCGAAACGGGCAGGCGAGTATGTGCGATGGCTGAAGAGCGCAGTGTGAGCCGCATCGACGAACTTCGGCAGCAGATCGACGACATCGACGAGCGGCTGGTGCAGCTCCTGAGCGCGCGCGCGGCGTGCGCGCTGGCGATCGGGCATGAGAAGAAACTTCTCGGCCTCGAGGTCTACCAGCCGTCGCGTGAAGCGGAAGTGGTGGGACACGTGCAGCGGATCAACAAGGGGCCGCTCGACAACGAAGCCATGAGGCGGCTGTTCGAACGGATCATCGACGAAGCGAGACGCCTCGAGCGCATCGCCGATGAAGAAGCGGAGCGAGAGGCACAACCGGGCGATTCACTAACTTGAAAAGGGCAAAGAGGTAGTTATGGTGGTAGTGATGCAGGAGCGCGCGACCGACGACCAGATACAGCGTGTGATTTCGCAGCTCGTGGAAATGGGGTTCGACGTTCACCGATCGACCGGTGCGCTGCGCACGGTGATCGGCGCCGTCGGTGGCAATCGCGCCGGCGATCCACGGCTGCTCGAAGTGCTCGATGGTGTGCAGGAGGTCCTCCGAATCACCGAACCATACAAGCTGGCGAGCCGCACGTTCAAACCGGAGAACAGCGTCGTCTCGATTGGCGAATTACGAATCGGTGGTGACGAGGTCATCGTCATGGCCGGCCCGTGTTCGGCGGAAAACGAAGATCAGGTCGAGGCCGCTGCCGCAGCAGTGAAGCGGGCGGGCGCGAAGGTTCTTCGTGGCGGCGCCTTCAAGCCGCGCAGTTCACCCTACAGTTTCCAGGGACTCGGGGAGCAGGGGCTGCGGCTGCTCAGAAGCGCTGCCGATCGGCACAACCTGAAACTGGTGTCGGAGGTGATGGACATCAGTCAGCTCGAGATGATTCAGAAGTACGCCGACATTCTGCAGGTCGGGGCGCGCAACATGCAGAACTTCACGCTGTTGCGGGAACTCGGTCACGCCCGCACCCCGGTTCTTCTGAAACGAGGCATCTCCGCGACGATCGAAGAGTGGCTGCTTTCGGCGGAATACATCCTCGCTGGCGGCAACATGAACGTGATGCTGTGCGAGCGCGGTATTCGAACGTTCGAAAGCTATACGCGCAACACACTCGATATCTGTGCGATCCCGGTTGTTCGCAAGCTGAGTCATCTGCCGATTCTGGTCGATCCCAGTCACGGCACCGGCCTACGCGACAAGGTGGCGCCAATGGCACGCGCCGCAGTTGCGGCCGGAGCCGATGGCCTGCTGATCGAGGTGCATCACGATCCGGATCATGCGCTGAGCGACGGGGCGCAATCGCTGTTCCCGGCGCAGTTCGATCGGCTGATGGCCGAGCTCCGCATCATCGCTCCAGCCATCGGCCGCAGCATCTGCCTTGAACCGGTGGCGAGGCGTGGCTGGGGTGTTTAAAGGGAAAAGGGAAAAGGGAAAAGGGAAAAGGGAAAAGGGTTGATCGATGAACCCTGACACCGAAGCACACGCCGACGACGGCCCGTTTACGCGCATTGCGATCGTGGGCTTCGGGCTCATCGGGGGATCGATTGCGCTCGCGGCGCGGAAGCGCTGGCCTCGGACGCAAATAATCGCCATCGATCGTCCCGACGTTGTCGCCACGGCTCTTCGCTCTGCAGCAGCCGACGACGGCGGCGAGCACTTGCGGTTGTGTGCCGGCGCCGATCTGATCGTCCTCGCCGCGCCGGTCGAGACGAACGCCCGTATCCTGTGCGACCTTCCGAACCACGTGGCCGGGACGGCCATGGTTACCGACGTCGGCAGCACGAAACGTCAGGTCGCCGAGACTTCCCGTTGTTTGCCCGAACGCCTGCCGTTCGTTGGCGGCCACCCGCTGGCGGGTGCCTCGACCGGTGGGCTCAACGCCGCGCGTTCCGATTTGTTCACCGACCACCCGTGGATCCTGACGCCGAAAGGCGAGGGACCACACGTCGACCGTCTGTCGCGCTTCATCGAGGGGCTGGGTGCGCGCGTCCACTTCATGCCGCCCGAAGCCCACGACGATGCCTTTGCCTACCTGAGTCATCTTCCGCAAATCGTCGCCAGCGCGCTGATGCATCTCGTCGGCGAAAAGACTGGTGAGGGCGGTCTGGCACTCGCCGGACGTGGACTTCGCGATACCACACGCCTGGCATCCAGTCCGGCCGACATCTGGCGCGATATCGCATCGACCAATCGCGACAACATCGGACCGGCGATCGATGAACTGATTCACGTCCTCGTTCGCATGAAGTCGGGAGGAGACGCGATCGCCGCGACTTTTGAATCAGCGGCGCGCTGGAAACGTGTCCTCGACGCGGGTCGAGAACCCGCATGAGCGGACGACGCGTCGTCGGCACCCGCAGCTACCTGGAGATGAAGTCTCCCTCCCAACTGGTGCACGCCGCGCTGCCCGACGCGGAATGGCGCGTGGAACGGATGCGCGACTGTGCGCCGGAGTTCTGGCGCTATCTCTACGCCGAGGTCGGGCGCGAGTACCACTGGGTCGACCGCTTACCGTGGTCGATCGACGAGATCAGCGCCTACATCAACGACCCCGCGATCACGGTCTGGCTTCTGAGCGTCTGGTCGTCACCGGCTGGTTACTTCGAGTTGCGCAAGGAAACAGATGGCAGCGTTGAGATCGCTTACTTCGGTCTCTTGAAGCACTTTCATGGCCGCAGACTCGGCGGTCACTTCCTGACGCAGGCGGTACAACGCGCGTGGGAGTCTGGCGCCAAGCGCGTATGGCTGCACACCAACACAATGGACCACCCTGCAGCGCTGCCGAATTATCTGAAGCGCGGGTTCAAGGTGTTCAAGACGGAAGACTTTTTGATTGATGTGTAGGTCTCATTCGGCGCCTTTCACTGCCACACTGATACGTACCCACGCTTTCACTTCGAAGAATCGAAGAGTCGAAGATTCGAAGCTGATTTATTTTCCTCTTCGAGTTCTTCGAGACTTCGAGTCTTCGACGAAATGCCGTCGGCTCGTTGCAGTGTGACGGGGAACCACCCGGCTATACTTGCCTCGATGCCTCCCATCTGGGAACCCTCCGCTGATCGCATCGCCAACGCCAGAATCACGGCGTTCATGCGCCACGTCGGTGCAAAGACAGGACGACAGCTCGACAACTACTCTGATCTGTATCGCTACTCAGTCGAACACCGCGCCGAGTTCTGGTCCGACGTCTGGACTTTCTGCGGCATACGCGGCGAGATGGGGAATCGCCCCGTCGACGACCCTGACAAGATGCCTGGCGCGAGGTTCTTTCCTGATGCGCGCCTGAATTTTGCCGAGAACCTCCTGCGCCGCCGCGACGATGCGCCGGCACTCATCTTCAACGGAGAAGGGCGCCGGCGGACCGTGACTTACGCTGAGCTCTACGCGGATGTGGGACGTTTCGCGAGCGCGCTGAGGCACGCCGGCGTTCGCTCCGGCGACCGCATCGCCGCGTACATGCCGAACCTCCCGGAAACCATCGTCGCCGCTCTGGGCACGGCGTCAATCGGCGCGGTCTGGTCGTCATGTTCACCTGATTTCGGTGTGCAGGGCGTCCTCGATCGCTTCGGCCAGATCGAACCTCGCATACTCGTCGCAGCGGATGGCTACTTTTTTGCTGGCAAGCGTTTCGACATCGTGCCGCGGCTCTTGGACATTCAGCGAGCCCTTCCGTCAATTGAGCAGACGATCGTCGTCCCCTATGCAGGCGTCGATTGCGATCGGCTTCCGCGATCGACGCAATGGGCCGAGTGGCTGCGGGCCGGCGCGAACGAACAGATCCGGTTTGAACAATTCTCATTCAACCATCCGCTTTACATCCTGTATTCGTCCGGCACGACGGGCGTTCCCAAGTGCATCGTTCATGGGGCAGGCGGAACACTGATCCAGCACCTCAAAGAGCATCAGCTGCACTGCGACATCAAAGCCGGCGACCGCGTTTTTTATTTCACAACCTGCGGCTGGATGATGTGGAACTGGCTGGTGACTGGACTGGCATCCGAAGCGACGCTGTTGCTCTACGACGGGTCACCATTCCATCCGGATGGTCGCGTCCTGTTCGATTTCGCCGACGAAACAGGCATGACACTCTTCGGCACCTCGGCGAAGTTCATCGACGCCCTGAACAAGGCCGGTCTTTCGCCTGGGCGCACGCACCGCCTTGATACGGTTCGGACAATGACGTCGACGGGGTCGCCGTTGGCGCCCGAGAGTTTCGACTTTGTCTACAACCACGTCAAACCCGACATTCATCTCGCATCGATCTCTGGCGGAACCGACATCGTGAGTTGTTTTGTCCTCGGCGTTCCGACTGCACCGGTGTGGCGCGGGGAGATTCAGGCCAGAGGACTTGGCATGCGCGTCGAAGTGTTCGACGGTCAGGGCCAACGGGCACCCGCTGGTGAAAAGGGTGAACTCGTCTGCACGGCGACCTTTCCGTCGATGCCACTCGGATTCTGGAACGATCCAGGCGGCCGGAAATACCACGCCGCGTACTTCGAAAAGTTCCCGGGCGTCTGGCGGCACGGCGACTACGCCGCGATCACCGAACACGGCGGTGTGATCATTTACGGCCGCTCCGACGCGGTACTCAACCCGGGCGGCGTTCGCATCGGCACGGCGGAGATATACCGTCAAGTCGAGCAGATCGACGACGTGGTCGAGAGCCTGGTGATCGGGCAACAGTGGGAGCGCGATGAGCGGATCGTTCTGTTCGTCCGGCTCAAGGACGGCGTCCGGCTGACGCCGGAACTCGAAGATCGCATTCGACGACGGGTGCGTGAGAACGCATCACCTCGTCATGTGCCGGCGCGAATCCTGCAGGTCACCGAGATCCCGCGGACGAAGAGCGGAAAAATCGTCGAGCTCGCGGTGAGGGAAGTCGTGCACGGGCGAGAGATCAAGAATGCCGAAGCGCTCGCGAATCCTGAGGCACTCGAGCAGTTCAGGAATCGCGCTGAACTGCAATCTTGACGGAGGAGCAATACGCATTGGACGAAGCTGTCATTCTGAGTGCGTGCCGAACACCGATTGGATCGTTTGGCGGAGTGTTCAAGGACCTGTCCGCGGCGGATCTCGGCGCCATCGTCATACGTGAAGCAATCGCCCGGGCGGGCATCCAGGCCAATGATGTCGGCGACGTCATGATGGGCTGCGTCCTGCAGGCGGGCGCCGGGATGAATGTGGCCCGGCAGGCCGCGCTCAAGGCCGGCGTACCTGTTGAAGTGCCGGCAGAAACGATCAACCGCGTATGTGGGTCCGGCATGTCGGCAGTGGTGCATGCAGTGGAAGCGGTAAAGGCTGGCTTCGTCGACGTGATCGTTGCCGGCGGCACCGAATCGATGAGCAACGCCCCGTTCCTCCTGAAAGGGGCCCGGTGGGGCTATCGCATGGGAAATGCGGAAGTGATCGACTCGATGCTGGCTGAAGGACTCACCTGTGCCATCAACGGCTGTCACATGGGAAACACTGCCGAAGAGATCGTCAGGCGCTACCACGTGAGCCGCGAGGATCAGGACTCCTTCGCTGCCGACAGCCAGCAACGCGCCGAACGAGCAGTTGCCTCTGGCGCGTTCGATCGCGAGATCGTCGCCGTCGAGGTTCCGCAGCGGAAAGGCGCATCGCTCCGCGTAACCCGAGACGAATACCCCCGCGCCGGGACGACGGCGGAGAAGCTGGCGGCTCTCAAGCCGGCGTTTGCGAAAGACGGCACTGTGACGGCGGGGAACTCGTCGGGGATCAACGACGGGGCGTCGGCGCTGGTGATTGCGACCGAGAAGAAGGCCCGCGATCTCGGCCACGCGCCGCTCGCGCGAATTCTGTCGTACTGCACGACGGGCGTCGATCCCATGATCATGGGAATGGGACCGGTCGACGCCATCCGAAAGGCGCTTGATAGAGCGAAGCTGACGATCGCCGATCTCGATCTCATCGAGCTGAACGAAGCATTCGCCGCGCAATCCCTCGCGGTCGTCCGCCAATTGAATCTCGATCCCGCCAAGGTCAACGTCCATGGCGGCGCCATCGCGCTCGGACATCCGATCGGGGCGAGCGGCGCACGCGTGCTCACCACGCTGGCCCACGCGCTCCACGCCCGAGGATCAGGCCGTGGCGTCGCATCGCTGTGCGTCGGGGGCGGCATGGGAACGGCGATGGTTATCGAGGCGTGGCGCTGAAGATCGCGGTGCGCGTGCTCGATGGATTGATTACGCACGCGCGTGATGAAGCGCCGCTCGAATGTTGTGGATTACTCGCAGGGCACGGCGATGTGATCGACGAATATGTGCGAACCACCAACACCAGAGCGAGTGAGGTCGCCTACGAAATCGACCCGCGCGAGCACATCGCGATCATGAAGGACCTTCGCCTACGCGGCCGCTCGGTCCTCGGCGCCTACCATTCCCATCCAAGAACGGCAGCCTTCCCATCAGCGACCGATGTCGCTGAAGCACACTATGAGAGGGATTTCGTTTACGTGATTGTCTCGCTCGAGCGCGAACCGCCGGATGTCCGCGCGTATCGGCTCGAGCGTGACCGGCTCATCGAAGTGCCGTTCGAAGCAGAAGTGTGAGCTCTTCGTCTACCGATCAATCAAGCCGCCATCCCGGATCCCTGGGCGAATCTTGACGTCGGTGGATCCCCGTCCAACAATCTTGTCTTTCTGCTTCAGGCGGAACTCGACGCGATAATCACCCGCCGTATTGAACGTGTGATCGATCGAGAAGTGACGCTTGATTTCGCTCTTGCCCGCCTCGTAGGGTTCGCAGTCCGTTTTCGACTCCGACCGCGTATCGTCGCCCCAGTCCCACTCGATCGTCGCGCAGTAGAACTCTTCGTAGTCGTTGGCGCCGCCCTTGAGGTCGGCAGTCAGGACCATTCGCGCCGGGGAAAACCCGGTCATCGGCGAGACTTTCACGCTGATGCTTGGTTTGTCCTTCTTATCCGGACCGGCTGCCTGCGCGGACACAGCAAGAGCCAGCGCACACAAAATCGCCGGCAACAGCCGGCGCAGGGGGCTCACGTGCATGTCAACCTCCGAGAGAAAGTCGCGGAGCGCTGAAGCCTGGCGATGGAACGCGAAGCGGTCGGCGCGTGGTTGGCTTCGGTCGCCACGTACGATCCTACCATGCGCGGCTGCGGCTGCGGTCCGGCAAACCGGTAAATCACTCTATAATCAAGCATGCCCTCGACCGTCTCGTTGCCCGCGATTGCCCTGAGTGCCGCGTCGCCCGCCGACATCGACACCGAGTTGCTCGCGGTCCCAATTTTTGAAGCAGACAACGAGTCGGCGGACCTTCACTCGCTGGACGCTGCTACCGGCGGCGCGCTCCATCGAGCCCTGCGCTCACAAGAGCTCACCGGAAAACTGTACGAAGTGTTCGTGACGCCCGTCACCAACGGGTGGCGAGCCGGCCGCATCGGGTTCATCGGCGCCGGCAAACGATCGGATTTCAACCTGGAGCGGGTGAGGCGTGTGGCGGCTGCGGCATCTCTCAGTGCTCGCACCCGACGAGTTCAGCGTTTTGGCTGGCTCAACCGTGGTGATCTGCCGATCCTCAAAGCCGTCCAGGCGGCGACCGAGGGCATCGTCCTGTCGGCGTACAGTTCGGATCGGTACAAGAGCGGCGAACGCGGCGCACCTCCGATCGATCAGGCGTTGATTGCGGCATCCGGGGCGGACCGAAGCGATCTTGAAGCGGCGATCAATCGAGGACGTGTTTTCGGCGAGTCGTCGAACATCGCGCGTGAGTTGAGCAACGAGCCATCAAATGTGCTCACGCCGACGACATTTGCCGAGCGGGCCACGGAAATCTGTGAGCCGGCTGGAATCGGCGTCGATGTCCTCGAGGCTCGCGACATCGAAGCGCTCGGCATGGGATTGCTGCTCGGCGTCGCCCGCGGCAGCGCCGAACCGCCGCGCGTCATCGTCATGCGCCACCGCCCGGCCGGTGCTCCGCAGGCACCGGTTCTCGGGCTCGTCGGCAAGGGCATCACGTTCGATACCGGCGGCATCTCGATCAAGCCGGCTGACGGGATGGAACGGATGAAAGACGACATGGCTGGCGGCGCGGCAGTCGTCTGTGCCATGCGCGCGATCGGACTGCTGAAGGCGCCAATCAACGTCGTCGGCGTCGTGCCGACGACCGAAAATATGCCGGGCGGACGCGCGATGAAGCCCGGCGACGTCCTCACATCAGCGTCCGGCAAGACCGTCGAAGTCATCAACACCGACGCCGAAGGACGGCTGATACTTGGCGATGGGTTGTGGTACGCGCAAAAGCTCGGTGCGACTCACCTCGTCGACGTCGCAACTCTCACCGGCGCCGCCGTCGTCGCGCTGGGCAAGGTGACTTCCGCAATTTTCGGTCAACCGGATCCGTGGGTCGACCTCGTGCGCCGAACGGTCGAAGAGGGAGGCGATCGTTGCTGGCCGATGCCGCTGTACGACGAGTACGCGGAGCAGCTGCGCAGCGAGATCGCCGATATGCTCAATACGGGCGGACGCCCGGCGGGTGCCTGCACCGCGGCGATGTTCCTGAAAGAGTTTGCCGGCGGCTTGCCCTGGGCGCACCTCGACGTCGCTGGCACCGCATGGTTCGATGACCCCAAGCCATGGATGATCAAGGGTGCGAGCGGTGTCGCCGTCCGAGGTCTCGCTGAGCTCGCCTTCACGAGCGCCAAATGGAAATGATGATTCAGCAGCAGCCGATCATTGTCCACGTCGTTCAGCCGGCAACCGAGTCGACAACTGTCTCTGATGTGTTGATCGGCGCGTTCGGCCTGACGGGCCTTCTGGTGCTTCTGGCAATCCTGCTCGGTCTGGTGCTGGGAGGAATCCTAATCGGGATCAAAGTCGTGCGGCGACGGATGAACATCGAGCCGCCGCCGGATGCCGGGATCATCCATATCTTCTGAATTCTCCGAGAGACGTTTTCCGGAATCCGGGATCCGACGCTATCTGGCGCCCAGACCAATGACAGCTGCCTTCGGCTTCTTCAAACCTTCCTGATACTTGATCACGGCTTCGAAGAGCGCTTCCGCAATCTGCTGCCGATAGGCGGTGCTCTTGAGCAGCGTGCCTTCCTGATGGTGGGTCACAAACGAGATCTCGGCGAGCACGCTGGGCATTGATGCGCCGATCAGCACGACGAACGGTGCCTGCTTCACACCAAGATCGCGTAACTGCTTATTTCTGGTTGCCAGTTTGCGAATCATCGAGCGCTGCACGAGTTCGGCGAAGTCTCGCGACTCGTCGAGCTTGTTGTTCAGGGCGATCGCTTTCACGATGTCGGGAAGGCTATGCATGGCGCGGCCAGAGCTCGCATTCTCGCGCGCGGCGACGGCTTCGGCCTCCGGGTTGTTCGCAAAATTGAGGAAGTAGGTTTCGACGCCGCGGGCCTTCGGGTTACGGCTGGCGTTTGCGTGGATCGAAAGGAACAGGTCGGCGCCTTCGCGATTGGCAATGGCGGTGCGTTCCTCGAGTGGCACGAACACGTCGTTGTCGCGCGTCATCACCACTTCAACGCCGGGCTGCTTCAGCAGCAGAATGCTCAGCCTGGTCGCGACGTCAAGGGTCAACTCCGCTTCGTTGACGCCGTTGGCCTGCGCTCCCGGATCATGCCCGCCGTGGCCTGCATCGATGACCACGCGCGCCACTCCAAGTCCCAGCTGGCGAGCCAACGAGAACTTTCCATCGAGATTTGCAACAGGGGAGCCCGCAGTCGACGTTGCTGCCGCAGGTGTCGGCGTCGATGCTGGAGGCGGCGGGACGCGGGCGTCAGTGGGCCTCAGCGGGGGTTTCGGCATCGCTTCCCATCGAAGTTTCGCCACAGCGGACGCCGACAGCGGGACGTTTTGCAGAGACGGCAGGGGCGGCAGTGGCGTCTGCAGCGGCACGATCACCGGGTTCACGGTGAGCTCTTTCAA
>Ga0070669_100001361_pt1 | contig 17616 bp, 11 predicted proteins | sample KBSS53metaG_FD_64680 | JGI IMG/M metagenome (GOLD analysis project Ga0070669, IMG submission 64680) | Switchgrass rhizosphere microbial communities from Kellogg Biological Station, Michigan, USA - KBS S5-3 metaG | ecosystem: Host-associated > Plants > Roots > Rhizosphere > Soil ... | reverse complement strand
GCGGAATTATCGGTTGGCAATATTGATAACTCATCAGTATGCATGACTACCACGCCACCTGTGTTCGCGCCATATAAACTCCCCCCGGGTCCTTTCAGCACCTCTATTGCTGAAACAGTATTGGGATCAACCAGGTTTAAGTAAGTGTTTCCACCTGCATCTGTGAACGGCATATCGTTCCAATACACTTTTATATTGCGTACTCCAAAAGGAGAACGGAGCAAGCTACCCCTGATGTTTAACCGGTAGCTTCCGGGTGACCTTTCCTCCATGCGAACACCTGAAAGTGTATTTACCGAAGGCAATAAAGAAACATTGGAATATCGTTGCATGTCTTTGCCGGTAACGAGGCCAATCGCAACGGGTGTTTCAAGCAGGGATCGGCCAGATTCGTAGCCTTTGATCACTACAGGACTAAGTGTAAGAACGGAATCTTTTTGAGTAGCGTGGTTCTCGTCCTGGGCGAATACCGTGAAGGGAAGCATCAATAGGAAGAGGATAAACAGTTTCATAATGGTTATTGATTTTGGTCTTGTTCCTGGTTCGAGGCACAAAAATACCATTGTTCTTTGTTTTTATTAAAGTGTTTTTTAATAATATCCCCGATTCCGGTTACAAGAGCCTGCAACCTGGTGATTGCTCCAGCATCTGTATTCCTTCATTTTTGGAAATAATAAAATCTTCCAACAATCACTAAAAAAAAGACATCAAATGAAAACAGTATTTATTGCAATGACAATTTTAATGTTACTATCCTTTGCGACAGACAGACTGATCGGGCGCTGGGAAACTAAACCTTCCGAAAACGGAAATGTAACCGGCGTAGTATTTAAACCGGACAGCAGTTTTGAAGGATATGTTAACCGGAAACCGTTCGTGAGCGGCAAATTTGTGTTTCATGACAGCATTTTCACTTTTACCGACAATGGATGTGACGGGAAACAGGGCATCTATAAAATTGTGTTTTTCAGTAATGGCGATTCCCTTCGGTTTGTACCGATCAATGATAGTTGTGCCCAACGCAGAGAAGGGATGAGCAGGCTTATTATGGGAAGAGTAAAATAATTGTACCGGTATGAAACAATATTCTATATACGGTATCGCCGGTATTGCGACAGTACTTATTGCCCTGTCATTTACAAATATAGAACCGGGCAATAAGGCCGAGCTGGGAAAATTGCTATTCTTTGATCCTATTCTTTCCAAAGACAAAACTATTAGTTGCGCCAGTTGCCATAAACCTGAATTCGCTTTTGCCGACACGGCAACAGTAAGCAAGGGCGTTGAGGGTAAAAGGGGAACCCGCAATTCACCAACCGCCATGAATGTAATGTTACGTCGCCCATTTTTTTGGGATGGCCGTGCAAAAACGCTGGAGGAACAGGCATTGGCGCCCATTGAAAATCCTGTTGAAATGAATCTTCCGCTGGATTCGGCCATACAAAGATTGCAAATTAGCCGTGCGTACAGGGACTATTTCAAAAGAATATTCGACAGTGAACCAAGCAAGGAAACCGTAGCCGCAGCCATTGCTGCTTTTGAAAGGACCCTGGAAACGAGCGACAGTCCCTTTGATAAATGGAAGTTTTATGATGATAGTAATGCAGTAAGCGCAACGGTGAAAAAAGGATTTGAAATATTTAACGGGAAAGGCAAATGCAGCAAATGTCACTTTGGAGCAGACTTCACGCAGAATGATTTCCGGAATATCGGGTTGTTTAATGGAAAAAATTTAAATGATAGCGGACGAATCATTGTATCCGGCAGGAAAGAAGATCTCGGAAAATTCAAAACACCTTCTCTTCGAAATGTTTCAGTGACGGGCCCGTACATGCACAATGGGATGTTTAAAACACTTAAGCAGGTAATTGATTTTTACAATGAGCCGGAAAAGGCAGTCTCCAATTCAATTAACAGAGACAGTTTGCTCGCCAAACCTTTTGGACTCACACTAAAAGAAAAAAATGAATTAGAGATGTTCCTATTTTCGCTGACAGATCAAAAATTTGTAAATACAAATGCAGCGAAGCCGGTATCGTTCCGGAAAAAATAAATTTGCAATTGATTTTCCAGTTTAGGATTTCGATTGAAACATGCAGACCTTACAAATTAATTACGCGAAACTTTATCTCTCCTATCTTTATTTCCCGGATAGAATTCTAAAATTAAAGGGAATGAAAAATGGATGCTTAACAATGGTCCTCATCTTGCTTGCGCACAGCGTATGGCCGCAGGCAGATATTGTAGTGAGTGAGAACGGGCGTTATTTAAAGTATAAAAATAGCGGGAAGCCATTTTTCTGGATGGGCGATACTGCGTGGGAACTTTTTCACCGCCTGAGCCGCGAAGAAGCTGATAAATACCTCAGCACAAGGGCGAGCCAGGGATTTAATGTGGTGCAGGCAGTGGCACTGGCCGAGCTGGATGGATTAAACACTTCTAATTATTACGACGAGAAACCGCTGGTCGATAATAATCCGGCAAAACCGAACAATGCGTATTTCGAGCACATAGACTGGATCATCAAAAAAGCTGCGGAATATAAAATTCACGTCGCATTGTTGCCCACGTGGGGTGACAAAGTTTATAAAGATAAATGGGGCGCCGGACCTGAAATATTTAATGAGGAGAATGCCAAAATGTTTGGAGCATGGATCGGTAACAGGTATAAAAAGGATTCAAATATTATCTGGGTAATGGGTGGAGACCGCAATCCCCGGAATGATAGCGACGTGAAAATTTGGCGATCAATGGCCCTCGGAATCGAAGAAGGTACCGGCGGAAACATGAATGCATTAATAACCTTCCATCCGCAACCAAATTCAGTAGAAGAGGCCGGGTCTGCGAAGTGGTTTCATAATGAATCCTGGCTTGACTTTAATATGTTTCAAACCGGGCATTGCCGTGAAAATAATATTTGGGACAGAATAAAAGTTGCATATGACAAAAAGCCTGTCAAACCGGTATTGGATGGTGAAACTATCTATGAAGACCATCCCGTTTGTTTCAATGCCCGTGATCTCGGCATTTCCAGTGCGTATGACGTTCGCAAGCACGCGTATCTTTCTGTTTTTTCCGGCAGTTTCGGTCATACCTATGGTTGCCACGACGTGTGGCAAATGTATGCACCGGGTCGTACGCCCGTAAATGGCCCCCATTTCTATTGGTATGATGCATTGGATTTGCCGGCAGCGAATCAAATGAGATTCCTTCGCAGGCTAATCGAATCACGGCCGATGGAGGAACGCGTGCCCGACACAGGGTTGATTACAGATCCTTTGCACGAGCATGACCACATTCAGGCGACCAGGGGAAAAGGATATGCTTTTATCTATACGTCGCAGGGCAAGGAAATGAGTATTGTGATGGGAAAAATTACGGGCGAATCAATTGTTGCGACATGGTATAATCCGCGAAACGGTGAAACAAAGGAAGCGGGAAGATTTAAAAACAGGGGCCAACTAAAGATAAAGGCGCCTTCCACAGGATATGGACAGGATTGGGTGCTGATATTAGATGACGCGGACAAAAATTATAAATTACCAAATTGATTTTCGGGGTCCAGTTCAAATAAAAAGGGACAAACCGAATATTAGAGTCTGTCCCAATCGTTGAGCTACTAGGATTCGAACCTAGACAGACAGAACCAAAATCTGTAGTGCTACCATTACACCATAGCTCAATCCGAAATACCTTTGATTCAGCAGAAATTGACCTTCATCAAAAGGAGTGCAAAAATAGGGTTTGAGTGCTTTTCCCCCAAATGGTTTTTAAAAAGATGACAGCAATTAACTTACTGTCAATTAAAGGCTAACAGCCGAGAGCTTTTCCTGTTTCTCCTCTTTTTCCTTCAATTCGCTGATCTTATCCAATGCCCGGGCCACAACATCGCACATAATCGTAACAAGACTGCCGGGTTTAGAGTTTAAATATGCATAGTCAATTGCCTCGTCTTCATTTGGAATGACAACGGTGGGGATGTTTGAATTCACTTTGTCAATCCCTTGTTTTAAAAGGGTTATGATCTCATCGGCAGTGCGGCCACGAAGATTCCGGTCACAACGGATAATGATTTCATTGAAATATTGGGCGGAGATAACGCCAAGTTCTCGTATATCTTCATCCCGGCGATCGCCCGTACCGCTGATGATGCCAACCCGGTTTGAATAATCCAGCTTACTTACGAAATCACAAAGCAGCTTTAGACCATGGGGATTATGTGCAAAGTCGGCAAGGAAAGTGAGGTTCTTAAAATGGAAAAAGTTGAGTCGTCCGGGTGTTTGAGCAGAAGACGGCAAGAATGTCAATAGTCCCTGGCGGATATCCTCAATCGTGATGTCGCGATATAAATAGGTTGCGAGAACGGCGGGAAGCGTATTGGAAATATTGTGCCCGGCCTTTCCTCCAAAAGTGACCGGTATATCTTTTACCGCGGCCACCCTGATTTTCCATGTACCCTTCATGATGCTGATATAGCCATTTTCAAACACAGCCGCCAAGCCACCATTGGCACAATGTTTCCTGACCCGTGGATTTTTTTCATCCATGCTAAATAATGCGACGTTACAACTAAGGTCATCTTTCATCTTATAAACAAGATCATCATCAGCATTAAGTACAGCATAGCCGTGAGGAAAAACCGTTTCGGGGACCACAGCTTTTAATCTTGCCATTTGTTCGAGCGTATTAATCCCTCCAAGTCCCATGTGATCGGCTGCCACATTAGTAACGATAGCCACATCGCAGTTTTGAAACGCGAGCCCCGATTTTAGTATGCCGCCCCTCGCACATTCCAACACTGCAAAATCAACGGTCGGATCTTTTAACACGAAAGCGGAACTGATCGGGCCCGTGCAGTCTCCTTTCATCATCATCTGGTTTTGGATATAGACACCATCTGAAGTTGTGTATCCCACTTTTCTTCCGGCGCTTTTTGCAATGTGTGCGGCTAAACGAGTCGTCGTTGTTTTGCCATTTGTGCCCGTAATAGCGATGATCGGAATGCGACCGATACTACCTTTTGGAAAAAGCATGTCGACAACGGGCTCAGCAGCATTCCTTGGCAAACCTTCTGAGGGATCAATATGCATGCGAAAACCGGGAGCGGCATTTACTTCAAGTATGGCACCGCCACTTTCACTTACCGGCGTACGAAGATCCTTCGCCATAATATCAATTCCACAAATGTCAAGGCCAATGATGCGGGCGATACGCTCGAACATAAAAACGTTCGCCGGATGCACTTCATCAGTAACATCTGTTGAAGTACCCCCCGTTGATAAATTTGCCGTAGGCTTTAATGACACTAATTCTCCTTTTGCCGGAATTGTCTCCAGGGTATATCCTGCGTCGTCGAGCATTTTTTGAGTAAACTGGTCAATGGTTATTTGCGTTAACACTTTTTCATGGCCATATCCCCTGCGCGGATCTTTATTCGTTTCCTCAATTAGAAACTGTATCGTATTTACGCCATCACCCGTTACAGCAGCCGGGGTTCTTAAAGCCGCGCAGATAAATTTGTAGTTAACGACCAGGGCCCGGAAGTCATATCCTGTGATGAATTTTTCAACTATTACATTTCTGCCATATTCCGTTGCCGCCTCAAAAGCTTTTAGCGCCTGGTCCTTGTTGACGATGTTAGTGGTGTTGCCTTTGCCGTGATTGCCATCAATCGGTTTTATCACCAGCGGATAACCCAATCGTTCAATGGCATCATCCAGGCCGGATTCACTACGAATGACCACGCCTTTAGGTACCGGCACTTCTGCAGCTTCCAAAAGGTTTTTTGTTTCTTCCTTGTCACATGCAATGTCTACAGCAATATTGGAAGTTGTTGATGCAATGGTGGCGCGAATTCTTTTTTGATGCACCCCATAGCCAAGCTGAACGAGACTTTGTTTATTCAATCGGATATACGGAATTCCTCTTTTAGCAGCTTCTTCTACAATGCAGCCGGTTGATGGTCCCAGTCTCGTATCTTCCCTGATCTCCCTCATCGCCTGGATATCCGGGCTAAGATCATATTCCTTTCCATCTACTAATGCTTGTGCAATTCTCACCGAGGCCCTTGCCGCGTATACTCCGGCATCTTCTTCCATATAATCAAATACCACGTAGTATACACCTTCTTTTTCTCCCGCGCTCCTGGTACGCCCAAAGCCACAATCCATTCCTGCCAGTGTTTGAATTTCCAATGCAATATGTTCGATTACATGACCCATCCAGGTACCTTCATCAACGCGACTAAGGAAACCACCGGGCACACCTTCGCTGCAACGATGCTCATATATCGTTGGAATCAGCGCTTCGAGTCGCTGACGGAAACCGTCAATTTCATTTGTCGGACGTTGCTCTAATTCTTCAAGATCGAGTTTCATTTGCACCAGCTTTGGCCGGCGAACACTCCAGTAGTTGGGGCCTTTCAGCACTTTTATTTCAAGTATTTGCATAGACAAAAGTTGTCCTATCAATTTAAGTGATTTTGACTTCGCTGCCAACTTTCGCGCCTGCTTTGATCTATAAAAATCGTACATTCAGTGCCAGCTCCGGACGTTACGCTTGCGATTAGTAGTGGATAAATCTTGCAAAGCTGTCCATGAAAAAAATTTTCTTCGCCTATTCGGACGATACAGAAGACATTGGTCTGTATAATGAACTGAAGCAGCATTTTACTGCATATGCGCGGCAGGGTTTTCTTTCCATTATTGATAAGGATGAACTTTTTCGCATAAGCGGCGACCGTGATAAGACCAATGAAGTGTTGCGCAATTCTGATTTTGCAATTCCTCTTTTAAGCATTGACTACCTCAACAGCAACGAATGCCTGAAGTTGTTAGACGATGCCAGGGCGTCGAACAAACCTATAATACCGATACTCCTGAGAGCTTGTGAATGGGAAGCAGTAAATGAGCTGAAGAACCTGCAGGGAAATATACTTCCGGATAAAAATCAATCTGTCGTGCAGCTGATATCGGCAGACAAAACGGGCGATGTTATTTTCTCGGGCATTGCCAGAAAAGTGAAGGCTGTGATTTTTGATGACGATCTGAAGAAACTCGAAGAAGTACAGGTAACCGGCAATAGCAAAGTATTTTATTACCTCCTGGCAGGGATCGTGCTTGTGATTGGAGGACTTGCATCTGCAATTGCATATTCGCGGATGAGAGACTGGAAAATTGCAGCCGTGATCTTTTTGATGTTTGTGGCAGTGGCGCTCCTGGCGCTAAAGAACGTTTTATTTCCCACTAAATTTAAGGTTCGCTAAAATTGCTGCTTATGGAAAATGCAACAAAGAAAATAGAGTTGCTGGACAAGTTCATGGCGAATGAAAAAAAGTCAAGGTTGTGGACAACGATCAATATTGGTATTTTTTGCCTGTTGGGTCTGTTCATTTTTTTTCTTGCCTATGAGTTAAACAAAACCAATGCAAAATATAAGGTCATCAATGAGCAGTTGAAAAAAACACAGGACAGTCTCGCGGTTGCCCTGGATCAGCTGGATAGCTACAATGGATCTTTAAGACAGGATAGTATTTCACTTACAAAGAGAGTGGGTAATTACGATTCCCTGAAAAGCGTCCTTGACACAGTTGTGATGTTGATTAAGAATCAGTCTTTGCATGTATCCGATAATATCAGGAGTATGATTGCCATAGAGACGCCGGCCAGGCCGCGGGATCCTGTCTATACCGTTTTTGTACAATGCATGCCTGATTTTGAAAAACTAATGCCGGCAATAGTAAAAGATCTGAGAGATAAGAAATATAAAGTCCCTAAATGGGAAACTGTTCGGGAGATTAGTTTCAACCCCGTCATTAAGTATTTTTATGATGAAGATCATGACGAGGCAAAAAAGATTGCAGCATTTGTCAATAGTTCAAATAATTTTTTTCACCATAATCCTGTGCATATTCAAAAATTCAATCTGAAATCACCTCTTCATCAAATAGAGATTTGGGTGGGCGAATACCAGCAAAAAGACCTGCAACAAATCATTCAGCAATCGACAATCGACGAGAAAAAGCACCAGCGTAACTAAGGCGTTGTAAACAAAGTCAGCGGCCTATATAAGCAATATGTATGCTTTTGAAATTGAAATTAAAATGCGATGGTAAGCTTAAGGCGAAACATGCTAAAGCGCAAATCCGTACATTTAAAAAAAACTCTTATGAACTCCCGACGGTCCTTTCTTACTAAAGCGGGAAAATTCTCTGCTGTCGCAATACTCTCGTCATTGACCAAACCGGCGTGGAGTCGCAATTTGGAAAGGGCATTACGGGAAGCCGAAGGAGTTTCTGCCAAGGATATTGCCGGCGAAGAGGATTTTTGGTATTACATTCAGCAAGCATTTACTTCATCAAGTGGTATCATCAATTTCAATAATGGTGGTGTAAGCCCCGCACCCAAGGGGGTGCAGGAAGCGATGAAAAGGTATTACGATTACAGCAATGAAGCTCCCAGCTATTATATGTGGAGGATACTTGACCTGGGCCGCGAACCATTGAGAAAAAATCTCGCAGCTCTATCCGGTTGTAGCGCAGAGGAGATTGCGATCCATCGAAGTGCTTCAGAAGGTTTGGAAACGATCATATTTGGGCTTCAGTTGAAAACAGGCGATGAAGTGGTAGCTTCTAAACAGGATTACCCCAATATGGTGAATGCATATAAGCAAAGGGAAGTGAGGGATAAGATAAAAATGGTTTGGGTTAACCTTGAGCTACCCAGTGAGGATGAAAATTATTTAGTGCAACAATATGTGAAAGCTTTTACCCCCAGAACCAGGTTAGTTCACATCACTCATATGATCAACTGGAATGGACAGATAATTCCGGCAGCCAAAATCGCGCAGGAAGCTCATAAACGCGGGATTGAAGTGATCGTGGATGGTGCTCACAGTTTTGCTCATATTAATCATAAAATTCCGGACCTTGACGCTGACTATTATGCTACCAGTCTCCATAAATGGTTGTATGCGCCAATTGGAAGTGGAATGATGTACGTACGAAAAAGTAAGATCAAATCACTTTATCCTTTGTTTGCTGCCCCGGATGACCCTCTTAAAGATGATATCAGGAAATTTGAACACCTGGGAACAAGGCCATTTTTTATAGAGCAGGCGATTGGAAAGGCTATAGAATTTCACGACATGATCGGCATCGAAAGAAAAGAAAAACGGCTGCATTACCTGAAAAACTATTGGATGGAACGCGTCAAAAACATTCCAAAGGTGAAACTGAATACTTCGTTTGATCCAAAATGGGGATGTGCTATTGGAAATGTTGCTATAGAAGGCAGGAAGCCCGGTGAACTTGATGGTTTCCTGATGGATAAATATAAAATTCATGCGGTCGCCATCGATTGGGAGAATATCCATGGCGTACGAATAACTCCAAATGTATATACCATAACAAAGGAACTTGATCTTTTAGTTGAAGGAATTTCCGCATTTGCAAAATCCTAAGCTAGCCTGCCCACTTTCGAACCGTGGTACGTGTATTTCAATTGCATAAACGGCTTATTACCTTTTTATTAAGTGTATTTTCTATTACATTTGTTCCTTCATTAAAGTGTCTTGAATGATTCATCCTAAGGGAAAACTTATCGCCATCGGCGGTGCGGAAGATAAAGGAACAAACCTGGAGACCGGCGATATATACCGAAACAATCTTAATTTTTTTGAGCTGGGCATTCTCCGTCGTGTCGTGGAAGAAGCGGGCGGCTCTTCCTCCCGTATCGAAATCATCACTACTGCGTCCATGATCCCTTACGAAGTTGGGGAGAATTATCTAAATGCGTTTGGAAAGATTGGTTGCACCAACGTGGACGTGATGCATATCCGCACAAGGCAGGACACATCAAATAAGACATATTTGGAACGCATTCGTAATTGTGATGCCGTAATGTTCAGCGGGGGAAACCAACTCCGGCTTAGTGCTACAGACGGAGGAACCGAGTTTTTGAAAATCATCAAGCAACGATACCAGGATGAGAATTTTCTGATCGCGGGTACCAGCGCCGGGGCCATGGCAATGGGTCATATTATGATTTATGAAGGCAATGCAACCCGGGCGCATCTGAAGGGAGAGGTAAAACTTACTACGGGCCTTGGCTTTACTTCGTCACTTATCATAGACTCACATTTTGAAAAAAGAGGAAGGTTTGGACGACTTGTACAGGCCGTAGCGGGAAACCCGGGATGTATCGGTATTGGACTTGGTGAAGACACCGGTATGCTGGTAACCGAAGGCAACAAGATGGAGGCGATTGGCAGTGGATTGGTGGTGATTATCGATGGACATGAAATTCTGCATTCAAATTTTGCAGATATACCCGATGGCAACCCCGTGAGCATCGAAAATCTGAAGGTTCATTTTTGTGAAAAAGGAAATGGTTACCTGATCAACGAAAGAAAGTTTTTGCCCGAAGCAAAGGAAGGGGCGGTTATTAAGAAGCAGGTAGATGTGGAATGAGCGGGCTTGCGGAGTATTGATAAAGAGTAATGAGTGATGAGTAATGAGTGATGAGTAATTTAATATCGATGGTACCGGCATTTTCCACTGAAATATAAAGCCTGGTTACTTGTTATATCAGTTTTTTAAGTAAAGAGGAAATCTCCTGTGGTTTGTTAATTGAAACCAGGTGCGTTCCCCCCTGGATTTTATAATCAGCTTTTACATATCGGAATGGCAGCAATTTATCCGCAGTACCGTGAATATGTGTTACGTTAACTGGCGCGTTCTTTTCGCGCCAATGAAGAATAGCGTCAATTGCCCACTTTAGAAACGCCGGATCAATATCCGCAACAATATCAGATAACAGTTTTCTCTGTGCTTTGTCTTTTACGCCCAACATCCAATTGAGACTTCGCCCACTTTTGATTAATTTATCAGGCAGCCACCTATAAACAGGAAAATATTTACCAAGCCTCAAATAGAAGGGAAATTCATTTGCTGATTTATTGCTGGCAATAATGATAACCTTCATTAAGGGATCAGCCTTTGCCATTTCACATGCCAGCATACCGCCAAACGAAACACCAACAACAATGGGGTGATCTTCCGGAATTTGCCGGCGAAGTCTTGTTGCATAGTGTGATAATGATTCGCGCGGCACCGGTTTGATCCAATCGACGAAGACAGGATCGCAAAATGAAAGGTCCAGTACTGAAAATGCTCTTTTATCGGCACCCAGCCCACCCAGAAAATACACTTTTTTCATGCCGCGCCGGCCTATACAGCCTGTATGAGATAGTAATTTTTTTTCCCTTTTTGAATTAGAATGTATTTACCATGTAGCAACATTGAATTATCTATCGTCAAAATCCCTTCCACTTTTTTCCTGTTAATGCTAATTCCACCTCCCAGTATCATTTTTCTCGCTTCTCCTTTGCTCGGCAAAATACCTGTTTCAGCTAGAAGCGTAACCACATCAATTCCGGTTTGGAGTTGGTCTTTGGATACATCGGATCTTACGATTCCTTCGATTGTCTCAAGATCATCAATGGTGAGGCTTTCAGCCGGGGCTGTTTGATTGGAAAAAAACTTATTTGTTGTTTCAACTGCTTTTTCAAATTCGTTAATACCATGCACGAAGACGGTTATTTCTTTTGCGAGTGCTTTTTGCAGCAAGCGTTTCCCGGGGTCTTTTTTATGTTCTTCCTCGACGGTCTTTATCTGATCCTGCTTTAAGAATGTGAATATCCTGATCCAGTTGATGGCATCCTCATCACTGGCATTGAGCCAAAATTGGTAGAAATGGTAAGGAGAAGTTTTGGCGGCGTCAAGCCATACGTTTCCTTGCTCCGTTTTCCCAAATTTGGTACCATCCACTTTCTTAATAAGAGGGCAGGTGAAAGCAAATGCTTCACCACCTGTTTTTCTGCGGATCAACTCGGTTCCTGTCGTTATGTTTCCCCACTGGTCGCTACCTCCCATTTGCAGCTTGCAGTTCTTATTTTTGAAAAGCCAGTAGAAATCATAGCCCTGCATTAGCTGGTAGGCAAATTCGGTATAGCTTAGTCCAACCTCACCTTCAATCCTGCGTTTTACGCTGTCTTTTGCCATCATGTAGTTGACGGTGATGTGCTTGCCCGTATCGCGGAGGAATTCGATAAAGGAAACATTCTTGAACCAATCGTAGTTATTGACAAGCTCAGCGCAATTAGGTTGACTGGAATTGAAATCGATGTACTTTTCCAGCTGTGATTTAATTCCGGCAAGGTTTTTTGCCAGGGTTTCTTCGTTCAATAAGTTTCTTTCTTCGCTTTTACCGCTTGGATCGCCGACCATACCGGTGGCACCACCCACAAGAGCAATTGGCTTATGCCCCGCTTTTTGCAAATGAACAAGTAATAAAATAGGTACAAGGCTACCGATGTGAAGACTTTCGGCCGTAGGGTCGAAACCGATATAACCGCTGGTCATTTCCTTGTTGAGCTGTTCTTCTGTACCGGGCATTATGTCCTGGACCAGGCCCCTCCAACGCAATTCTTCAATCAGGTTCATGGGTTTATGAAAAGATTTTGCGGCAAATGTAAGGCAGAAGCATAAAGCGGCTGGTGAAATGCAATATTTTTCTAACCCATTCGTTTTCAGTCGTTAGGTTTTTCACTACGTAAAACTATGTTTTTACAGGGTGATACATTAGTTTTACGCTCGGCTTAACCCTGTAAAACTAAGAGTCGTTAATTGCTTATTTGAAATTTTATCCGAATGAAGTCGCACCGATACTGCCTATCCCTATTTATAACTTTTATTTCCGTTGCCGCCACCGCACAATTTCGTAAATATTCCAACGAATTTTTAAACATTGGCGCCGGAGCCCGCGGCCTTTCGATGGGTAGCGCCCAGGTTGCATCCGTCAGCGACGGTACGGCAGGCTATTGGAATCCTGCAGGGCTGGTCGGGGTTAAAAATGACCCGCAGATCAACCTGATGCACGCGGAGTATTTTGCCGGAATAGGTAAATACGACTACGCGAGCGTTGCTTTCCCGGCGGCAAATAACAAAAGAACTTTTGCGGTTACCGGGCTGCGCTTCGCGGTAGATGATATCATGAATACACTATTCCTTGTAGAGCCGGATGGCTCTATCAATTACAATAATATCCAGGCGTTTTCATCTGCAGACTATGCATTTCTTTTTTCTTTTGCGCAGAAGTTGAAGGAGACTGAAAAAAAGAAGATCCAGTTTGGCGTTAACGCAAAAGTCATCCATCGGAATGTGGGGAGTTTTGCCAAAGCCTGGGGTTTTGGTATTGACGCGGGGTTACAAATACACGAAGGGAAATGGAAATTTGGCATTACGGGACGTGATATCACCACCACGTTTAATTCATGGTCGTTTACATTTACTGAAAGAGAAAAAGAAGCTCTATACTTAACCAATAATGAAATTCCGGTCAAATCAACGGAAATGACGGCACCACGTTTAGTGCTTGGGGCTGCCCGTGAATTTACACTCGGAAAGAAATCGAGCCTGCTGGCAGAAGTGAACATGGACCTCACCTTCGATGGCCAGAGAAACACATTAATCAGTGCTGATCCGATAAGTGCCGATCCCAAAATGGGTCTCGAACTCAATGTGAGCAATGTATTTTTCCTGAGGGCGGGTATCAATAATTTTCAAAGGGCATTGGCAGACGGCGATACGTTGAATCAGAAAAAAGTATGGATATATCAGCCGAGTGCAGGGGCGGGGTTCAAGATTCAGAATGTGACGATCGACTATGCATTTACCAATTTAGCTAATCAATCTAATCCTTTATTCACACACGTCTTTTCTTTGCGACTCGATATGGTTGAGTCGAAGAACAAGAAGAAGAAAAAATAATAATCTGTACTACTATAAACCACTTTTAATGAAACGCATTATCCTTTTATTGTTAACCGCCTTTTCGATGTCGGCAGGGGCGCAGTCTTACAATAATGAATGGATTGATTATAGCAAAACCTATTATAAGTTCAGGATTGGTGTGTCAGGGATTTATCGCATTAACCAGGCCGCGCTTGCTTCAATAGGACTCGACAATGTCAATGCAGATCACTTTCAATTGTGGAGAAACGGAGAGCAGGTACCGATCTACACGTCTACACAGAATGCACCCTTAGGAGGTGGTGGCTATATCGAATTTTGGGCAGATAATAACGACGGCAAACCGGATAAACCATTATATCGCCAGCCGGATTTTCAACTTTTTGACAAGTTCAGTTTACAGACAGACTCCGCGGCTTTTTTCCTCACGGTAAACGCTGCCGGGGGAAATTTCAGGTATGTCACAACGACGAATAACGTGGCTGGCAATACTCTTCCGGTTGAACCCTACTTTTTGTTTACGGCAGGCACTTACTATAAAGACCGATTAAGCCAGGGTCGCTCCGAACTGGTAGGATCTTCATACACTTATTCGTCGTCGTATGAATACGGAGAAGGGTGGACCTCGCTCGACATCGCGACCGGTGGCACTAAAACCGCAAACCTAACGAACCTGTTTCCGTATACGGGACCGGGCGCGCCGGATGCTGTGGTGAACGTAAATGCGGCCGGAAATGCAGTTAATACGCGGTATTTTAAAATCAACCTCAACAACGATTCCATAGCAGGCAGGACCATGGACTATTATGATTATGAGCGGGTGAGTGAGCCTGTACCTGTTTCGAAAATCAGCGCCGGTACCGCCAAAATAGATGTAGTAAACATGTGTACCAGCCCCGGCGACAGGATGGTGATCACTCATGCTGAAATTGTATATCCCCGCCTCTTCAACTTCCAGGCGCTGCGTTCATTTTATTTTGAATTGGAGGCTAATACTGCAGGAAACTATCTTGAAATCACGAACTACGCTCACAATTCAGTAGTTCCTATTTTATACGACATTACAAATAAAAGGAGATACCAGGGCGATATTTCCAACCCGGCATTGACACGATTTGCATTGTTGCCTTCTGCAACAAAACGCAGGATGATGCTTATTCACCAGACTGTATCGCTGATACCCACAATTACTTCATTTCAACAACGCAATTTTGTGAATTATGGCACTTCGGCCAACCAGGGAAATTATTTGATCATTACAAACCAGTTGTTAACTGGTGCAGTTGGCGGTACTGATCCTGTGGAAGACTATCGCGCTTACCGTAGTTCGGCCCAGGGAGGTGGTTATAATGCGAAAGTGTACCTGTATGACCAGCTCGAAGATCAATTCGGGTATGGAATTAAAATGCATCCATTGTCAATTCGAAATTTTCTTCGCTGGGCCAGGACGAACTATTCCGCGCCACTCACCAATGTGCTGATAATAGGTAAAGGAGTTTTATATTCCCAGTTTCGTGTGGCGGAAGCCAATCCGGATGTTTACAAGCTCGACCTTGTTCCAACATTTGGTAACCCGGCGTCAGATATCTTGTTGGCGGCAGAGGGCAGCAGCTCGGTTCCGCTAACTCCAATAGGGCGCATCTCCGCAATTTACAAGGAAGAAGTTGCCGATTATCTCGATAAAGTAAAGCAATATGAACAGCTGCAGGCAATATCCTCGCCGACTATTGGCGACAAGGCCTGGATGAAGAACGTGGTGCATGTAACGGGAGCCAGCGATAATAATACATCGGATATCCTGCTTCATGCATTAAATGGACACAAGGCGATTATTGAGGACACTATGTATGCTGCCAATGTGCACACATTTACAAAAAATTCCGCCGACGCTGTACAGCAGGTGGCGAGCGTAAGGCTGGAAAACCTGTTTAAAGAAGGAATTGGCCTGCTCACTTATTTCGGCCACTCTTCGGCCAGCACGCTTGAATTTAACCTGGATAATCCCCAGAGTTACGAAAACCATGGCAAGTATCCTGTCTTCATTGTAATGGGTTGTAACGCGGGAAGCCTTTATAATTTTAATGTGGCGAGGTTATCGACCAAAGAAACAATTTCGGAAAAATTTATTCTTGCAAAGGACAGGGGAGCGATTGCTTTTATGGCAAGTACCCATCTTGGTATCGTACACTACCTGGATATTTACAACAGTAAAAATTACCTGGCGATGTCGAAAACAAAGTATGGCGGTACTTTGGGAGAAATCCTGGATGAGGCTATACGCCAGGTGTTTGCTCTTACTACGGAAAACGATTTTTATGCGCGTTTTCAATGCGAGCAATTTACGCTGCATGGAGATCCGGCCATCAGGTATTACAATTTTGACAAACCCGATTATGTAATTGAAGACCAGTTGGTAAAAATATCACCCTCATTTATCACCGTTGGTACCAACAAGATTACGGTAAATGCATCTTTCATGAATATCGGTAAGTCGATCAATAAGGATATCATTATTGAAGTGAAACGGACCTTTCCCGATAATACGGTCGATATCAAGCGCGATACTATACCATTTTCAAGATATACTGATTCACTTACGTACGAGTTTGATATAGTGCCGACGCGGGACCGGGGATTAAATAAGATTACCGTAACAGTTGACGCAGGAAATGCAGTCGATGAGCTTTACGAAACAAACAATACTGTCACGAAGGAGGTGTATGTCATTGAAGAAGATCTGAAGCCCGTTTACCCGTACAATTTCTCTATAGTCAATGAGCAAAATGTAAAATTGGTCGTTTCATCTGCGGATCCATTCGCACCGACACAGGAATACCTGATGGAAATGGATACCACAGAGACATTTGATTCACCATTTAAGGTTTCACGTTCCCTTACTACAACGGGCGGTCTCTTCGAATTTGATCCGGGTGTGAGTTTAACCGACAGCACAGTCTATTATTGGAGGGTGGGAGCGAAGCCAGCTACCGGCCCTATTATATGGAATACGTCGTCGTTCCAGTTCATTGCCAATGGCAGCCCGGGATTTTCACAGGCTCACTTGTACCAGCATTTGAAATCAGAAAGAACGAGGCTGGAATTAGATAGCAATTCCAGAAAGTGGACATTTCCGCCCATAACTAATAACTTATTCGTTGCGAACGGGGTCTGGGGCTCTGGTATAACTCAGGAATCTCAGCTTGTGGTGAACGTGAACGACACTTCCTACATTCGGAGTATTTGTGATTTCGGTTTTATTTTCAACGTTTTTGACAAGAATACCTTTAAACCGTGGAAAAACGAAGTTGTATCTCCCACCAGTGGCCTCTATGGAAGTGGCTACCCGGGCTGTGCTCCGTCCCGAATATATAATTTTGAATATCGGAACGACATAACGGGGCGAAACAAGGCACTGCAATTTCTAAGACAGATACCTGACAGCAGTTTCGTAGTTGTCCGCTTCACAATAAAATTCGGTGTTGTGAATCAATATGCTTCTAGCTGGCTTGGGGACGAAGTAACCTATGGAGCCGGAAACAGCATGTATACGGAATTGAAAAATCAGGGATTTACCGATATTGATTCAATTAATAAGCCAAGGGCATTCAGCTTTGTTTATAAAAAGAATGCACAGCAGGAACATACGCCTGAGTTTGTGATTAGTACCGGTATTTTTGACCCGATCACCTTATCGGTAAATTGCATAACACCAGATTCGATCGGCTATATTGTTTCTCCCAAGATCGGTCCTGCACAAAAATGGAAAACGCTTTATTGGAGAGGGTCCAGCGATGCAATAGGAGGGG
>Ga0070669_100001360_pt1 | contig 17626 bp, 11 predicted proteins | sample KBSS53metaG_FD_64680 | JGI IMG/M metagenome (GOLD analysis project Ga0070669, IMG submission 64680) | Switchgrass rhizosphere microbial communities from Kellogg Biological Station, Michigan, USA - KBS S5-3 metaG | ecosystem: Host-associated > Plants > Roots > Rhizosphere > Soil ... | reverse complement strand
CGCCGGTAATTTATCTTGCGTTCGATCGATTGGGCCGTCGTGCAACGGCGTGGCGCGAAAAGCATTTCCCTGCGGCGAGTGTTAATCCATGAATCTCTCCGCACTCGCGATTCAGCGCCCGGTCGCGACGGTATTGCTCACGCTCGGCATCGCGCTCGCCGGTTTGGTCGCGTTCAAATTATTGAAAGTTGCGCCGCTGCCGCAAACCGATTTTCCAACCATTGTCGTGCAGGCCAATTTGCCGGGCGCCAGTCCGGAAACGATGGCAGCGACGGTAGCGACGCCGCTCGAACGCTCGCTCGGTCGTATCGCCGGTATTACCGAAATGACTTCGTCGAGCGCGCTCGGCTCGACGCGCGTGGTGTTGCAGTTCGATCTCAATCGCAATATCGACGGTGCCGCGCGCGACGTACAGGCAGCGATCAACGGTGCACACTCGCTGTTGCCGACCAGCCTGCCGAGTAATCCGACCTATTTCAAAGCGAATCCAGCCGATTCGCCGATCATGATTCTCGCGCTCACCTCTAACACAATGACTCAGGGGCAGATGTACGATGTCGCCTCGACGGTGGTCGGCCAGCGCATCTCGCAAATCAAAGGCATCGGTCAGGTCAATATCGGCGGCAGTTCGTTGCCGGCCGTGCGCGTCGATTTAAATCCCACCACGTTGAATAAATACGGTATCGATCTCGATACTGTGCGCAGTGCGCTGGCGGCGGCGAATTCAAATCGACCGAAAGGCGCGGTAGAGGAGGGCGATCTGCACTGGCAGATTAACGCCAACGATCAAGCCAAAAAGGCTGCCGATTATTTGCCGTTGATCGTCGCGTATCGCAACGGCGCGCCGATTCATCTGACCGATGTCGCAACGATTTCCGATTCGGTCCAAGACGTGCGCAACGCCGGCACGCTCGACGGTCAACCGGCGGTGCTGGTGGTGATCTTCCGGCAATCCGGCGCGAATATTATCGAGGCAGTCGACAGTGTGCGTGCGGCGTTGCCGCAATTGCAGGCATCGATTCCACAAAACATGCAGTTGCAGGTGGCGATGGATCGCACGCCGACGATTCGAGCGTCGTTAAAAGAAGTTGAGCACACGCTCGTTATTTCGATCGCGCTGGTGATCATGGTGGTGTTCCTGTTCATGCGTAATTTACGCGCGACGTTGATTCCCAGCGTCGCAGTGCCGGTATCGTTGTGCGGCACTTTCATCGTGATGTATCTGTGCAATTACACGCTCGATAATTTGTCGTTGATGGCGCTGACGGTCGCAACCGGTTTTGTCGTCGACGATGCGATTGTCGTGCTCGAAAATATTTCGAGGCACATCGAAAAAGGTATGACGCCATTTCGTGCCGCCTTGCTCGGTGCGCGCGAAGTGGGATTCACGGTATTGGCGATGAGCCTGTCACTGGTGGCGGTGTTTATTCCATTGCTGCTGATGGGCGACATCATGGGCCGGATGCTGCGCGAGTTTTCGGTGGTGCTGGTAGTCGCGGTAATGATTTCGTTGGTTATTTCGCTGACCACGACGCCGATGATGTGCGCACGATTATTACGCGTCGAACACAGCAAGCAACAGACGGGACGTTTCTATCGCGTCAGCGAACGCGTATTTACGGGGTTGTTGCGTCGTTACGAAACGAGTCTGGCGTGGGCGCTGCGCCACGAAAAATTAATGTTGTTCTCGTTATTGCTGACGGTATGCCTGAATGTCTATTTATTCGTGATTGTGCCGAAAGGATTCATCCCGCAACAGGACACCGGCCGCATCAACGGTCAGATTCAAGGCGAGCAGACCATGTCGTTTCAGGCGCTACGCGCCAAGCTCGGTCACTTCGTCGACATCATTCGCGCCGATCCAGCGGTGACGAGTGTGATGGAATTCACCGGCGGCGGGCGCGGTGGCGGCAGCACGTCCGGCAGCATTTTTATTACGCTGAAATCCAAAAGCGAACGCAATGAATCAGTCGATCAAGTGATCGCACGCTTGCGGCCGAAATTATTGAGCGAGCCCGGTATCAATGTGCGCTTGGCGGGTGTGCAGGACGTCCGCGCGGGTGGTCGTTCCGGCGGTGGGCTGTATCAATACACATTGCAATCCGACGATCTGAATTTGCTGCGCCAGTGGGTGCCGAAAGTGACCGCTGCGCTCGATGCGCTGCCGGAGCTTGAGGATGTGAATTCGGATTTGCAGGATCAGGGTTTGCAAACCACCGTGGTGATCGATCGCGATACCGCGGCGCGGCTCGGCATCACCGCCAAACAAGTCGATACCACGCTGAACAATGCGTTCGGGCAACGGCAGGTATCGATTATCTACAACGCGCGCAATCAATATTACGTGGTGATGGGACTGGAACCGCGCTATACGCAGGGCCCCGAATCGCTGCGCGATATTTATCTGATTACCGCGACCGGCGCGCAAATTCCGCTGGCGGCCATCGCGCATATCGAGCCGACTACCGCACCGCTCGCAGTCAGTCATCAAGGGCAGTTCGCGGCGTATACCATTTCATTCAATCTCGCCGACGGGGTGTCGCTGAGCGACGTAAAACCGTTGATCGAGCGCGAAACGGCGCGCATCGGGTTGCCAAGTAATGTACGCGGCAGCATGCAGGGTACCGCGAAACAATTTCAGCAATCGGCCGGACGGCAACCGGTGTTAATTATTATTGCGTTGGTGACGGTGTATCTCGTACTCGGCATTTTGTACGAAAGCTACGTGCATCCATTGACGATTCTATCGACGCTGCCTTCCGCCGGCGTTGGTGCCACTCTCGCATTGATGCTGTTCGGCAAAGAACTCGACATCATCGCGTTGATCGGTATTTTTCTGCTGATCGGCATCGTCAAAAAGAACGCGATCATGATGATCGATTTCGCGTTGGTCGCCGAGCGCGAGCAAAACATGAATTCGCGCGATGCAATTTTTCACGCCTGCACATTGCGCTTTCGCCCGATTCTGATGACGACCATGGCAGCAATGCTCGGCGCGTTGCCGCTCGCACTCGGCAGCGGCGATGGCGCCGAACTGCGGCACCCGCTCGGCATTTCCATCATCGGTGGACTGCTGTTCAGTCAGGTGTTGACGCTATATACGACGCCGGTGGTGTATCTGGCGCTCGATCGTTTTCGTTTGCGCTGGCTGCAGCGCTGGCAGAATTTCAACGCGCGACTATTTCCGGCGAAGGAAGGTTGAATTAATGAACGTTGAGGTAGAGATGTATCCGACACCGCGCGCAATTCCCCCCTTTGAAAAAGGGGGAGGTTGGTTTGCAGTGGCAATAATTTTCGGAAGTATGTTGTTGAGTGCCTGCGCTGTGGGCCCCGATTACAAACGTCCCGCAACCGCCACTGATACGCCATCCAATAATGTCTACAAAGAAACACAAACCGGGGAATGGAAAATCGCGACGCCCAGCGATATTGAACATGGCAATTGGTGGGATGTTTTTGGCGACGACGAATTGCAGCGCCTGCAAACCCAATTACTCGCAGCAAACCAATCGGTAGCGGCAGCGGAAGCGCGTTATCGGCAGGCGCGCGCTGCAGCACAGGCTGCGCGCGCGGCGTATTTTCCGGATGTGTCGCTGAACGCATCGTCGTTGCGTTCGCACAATGGCAATTTATCCAGCGCATCGGCGCAGAAAAATCTGTCACTCGACGCCAGTTGGGAGCTCGATGTGTGGGGCCGCATTCGCCGCGAAGTCGAAGCGGGCGAGGCGAGCGCGCAGGCGAGCGCGGGAGATTTTGCAGCAGCGCTGCTGAGCGCGCAGGCCGAGCTTGCGCAAAATTATTTTCTGTTGCGTATCGCTGACGCGCAGCAGGCACTGCTCGATCGCACTGTGGCCGATTATGAAAAATCGCTGCAGCTGACGCGCAATCAATATGCGGTCGGTGTCGCCGGGCGTGCCGAAGTGGCGCAGGCGGAAACGCAACTAAAAGCGGCGCAGGCACAGGCGGTGGATAACAGCATCGATCGCGCACAGCTCGAACATGCCATCGCCATTTTGCTCGGCAAGGCGCCGGTGGAAGTGGCGCTCGCGCCGATCGAATTGACGATGGCATTGCCGCAAATTCCGTTGACGATGCCATCGACCTTGCTTGAGCGTCGACCTGATGTCGCAGCGGCAGAGCGGCGCGTCGTCGCCGCGAATGCGCAAGTTGGTGTTGCGCGTGCCGCGTTTTTTCCCGTTGTTGGCATTTCCGCATCGGGCGGTTATCGCAGCGACAGTTTTTCGAATTGGTTCACCGCGCCGAATCGTTTCTGGTCGATCGGGCCGACGTTGTCGTTGCCATTATTCGATGCGGGTTTGCGGTCGGCGCAGAGTCGGCAAGCGGTGGCCGCTTACGATGAAACCGTCGCCAATTATCGGCAGACCGTGCTGACGAGTTTGCAGGAAGTCGAGGATAATCTGGTCGCGCTCGATCGGCTCGCGCAAGAGGTGCAATATCAGCAGGACGCGGTACGCGCCGCCCGCGAGGCCCTGCAGCTGGTTAACAATCAATATAAAGCGGGCACTGTGGGTTATCTGAACGTCATCACCGCCGAAACTGCTGCGTACACTAATGAGCGCACGCTGTTGCAGGCACAGGGCCGTCAGTTCACCGCGAGCGTATTGTTGATCAAAGCATTGGGCGGCGGTTGGAGCGATGCGCAGCTGCAAAATAAGAACAATTAAAATCGATACGTGATCGATATGGATAAGTCGCTTTGGAATTATTCGTTACCGGATTTTTACTATCGCTGTCGCTCTGTCTCGATATCGGCATCGTCAACATTGCCTTAATTAATACGGCGATTCGCTCCGGCACCGCGCCGGCCTTGTTACTCGGCCTCGGCTCGTGTTTTGGCGATTTGTTGTATGCGGTATTGTCGTTGCTCGGTATTGGCTTGTTGCTGCATTACAGCGCCGTGCATTGGGGCTTATGGGGCGTCGGTAGCGCCGTATTGTTGTATTTGTGTTGGGATGCGGTGCGCGCTGCACTTCGATACGAAGCGATTGCCGTTACCGACGACGACAGCGCGCGGTCAGCGCCAAACCGGCTGGATTTATTCCTGCGCGGGTTGACCTTATCACTGGCGTCCCCGACATCGATCATCTGGTTCGCCGCAGTCGGCGGCAGTCTGATCGCGAACAGCGGCGCGCATTCGCCATCGGGTTTGTTGGCGTTATTTAGCGGGTTTTTTAGCGGCGGATTCGCGTGGTGTATTTTTATCACGAGTTTGTCCGCATTCGGTGGGCGGGCGCTCGGCGACAAGTTTCGGCGTTACTGTAGTGCCATCTCTGCGTTGTTGTTTCTGTATTTCGCCATTCGGCTTATTCTTACTCCGCCATAATTCCGTTGTGTCAGTCCAGTTGCGTCGAGGTGTGGAATGGATCAGATCATTGCATATTATCCCGCGTGGGCTGCACTCATCGACGCAGCGGACCGCACGTACGCATGATCAACTTCGATATCGCCGCTGTTCCGTTCAGTCGTTACGGATCGTATTTATCGATTTCGCAATTGCCGCAGCGGGATGCGCGCGTTGCGGGGATTTATTTGCGCACAATGCATGGCGATGCGCCAAATCGCGAAATTTGTCGTTTCGAAATTCCGGGAACCAATGCCATCCAAATTGATGCCTCGCCTGCGTTGCTGCGTCTGAGCGCAGGTGATGGTTATGTCGAAATATGTTTTTCCGGTCCGGATGCATTACATATTCGTGGTCGTGGTGTCGCGTTGCAATTAGTCTTCACGCATGGCGAATACGATCAGGCGATGGCGCGCAATGGCGGATGGCAAATTAATAGTTTTTCGAATCGTATTGTCTGCGCGTTGTTGCCACTGCGCGGCACCTTGACGATGGACGCGCCATGGTGCGTTGAACGCGCCGAACATATTGTCGCGGAGTGTCGCGATGATGTTGAATTTCTGCTGAGCGAGTGTCGCGATTCTTGGCCTCAGCATTGGCTAAATACGAAAGCGAGTTTTGCGCAGCATCGGCAAAATGTCGCTGACGAATTCAAACACTGGCTGAGCAAAACGCCGCAAGTACCGGCGCGCTATCGCGTAGCGCGTGAGTTGGCGGCGTATGTCCAATGGTCGGCGGTGGTCGCGCCCAATGGCTTGTTAATGCGACCGGCGATGCTGATGTCGAAGAATTGGTTGACCGCCGTCTGGAGTTGGGATCACTGCTTTAATGCGATGGCGTTGAGCTACGGCAATGTCGAATTGGCCTGGCAGCAGTTGGTATTGCCGTTCGATTTTCAGCGTGCTAACGGTGCGCTGCCGGATTGCGTCAACGATACGAATCTCATCTGGAATTTCTGTAAACCGCCGATTCACGGTTGGGTGTTGCGATGGTTGATGAAACGCAACCTGCTCGGCGGTGCACAATTAAAAGAAATTTACGCACCGTTGTCGCGATGGACCGAATGGTGGCTGCGCGAGTGCGCCGATAATCGCAATGGCCTTCCACAATACAATCACGGCAACGATTCCGGTTGGGACAACAGCACGTTGTTCGATGGCGGTATGCCGATTGAAACCCCGGATTTATCCGCGTTTTTGATTGTGCAGATGCAAACGTTGGCGGATATCGCGCATCAGTTGCAAAAGCCACGCGCGGCGAAACAATGGCAACGACGTGCTGACGAATTACTGCAGCGTATGTTGGTAACGTATTGGCGCGATGATCATTTTGTGGCAATGCGTGAATGCGAGCCGGTAGCGAGTCAAACCCTGCTGCTATTGATGCCGATCGTGCTCGCACAACAGTTGCCGGTCGCGGTAAGAAAAATACTCGTTGAAACAATTCAGCAGCAGTTTCTGACGGCGCATGGCCTCGCCAGCGAAAGTCCGCACAGTCCACATCATGTATCCGACGGTTACTGGCGCGGTCCGATCTGGGCGCCGGTGACATTGCTGATCGTCGATGCATTGGTTGCCATCGGCGAGCATCAATTGACTGCGACTATTGCCGAGCGCTTCTGTGCATTGGCGCAGCGGAGCGGTATGGCCGAGAACTACGATGCGCTGACCGGTGCGCCATTACGCGACCGTGCGCACACGTGGAGTGCCAGCGTATTTTTGATTCTGGCGCACGAATACTTGCCGCGCTAAACGCCGTTCGCTGAATAGCGATAATTTATTTTCGGTCCGCAGTCCACACCTCCCGAACACGTCTCCTTGCAGGGGTAATTGTCGCTGCGAGCCGATTGGTGTACGTTGTTTACCAATCGATGCTCAACCGTTTCGATGCAATACCTCGTAGTTTCGTTTCCATGGCGCCTCATTCAATAACAAAGCTTGCAAGGAGACCGGTCATGCCCGATTTCAATCGCCCCCAAAAGATCGCGGTAAATGGTATTCAGTTGGCGGTATACGACGATAAACCGAAAACTGATGCTCGCCCTTGGCCGATAGTGCTGGTGCACGGTATGCCGGAATTGGCCTATTCCTGGCGCCACCAATTCGCGCCATTAGTGCAGGCCGGTTTTCATGTGATCGCGCCAGACATGCGCGGCACCGGTGGGTCCGACGCACCTGCTAATACCGCGGAGTACACAGTACAAACGCGACTGGACGATATGTGCGGTCTGCTCGATCACTATGGATATGAGAAGGGCATATTCGTCGGCCATGATTTTGGCGGCATGGTGTCGTGGGGCATGGGGGTTTATCGGCCGGAGCGAACCGCCGGTGTGATTTCATTGAACTGTCCGTTTGCCGATATTCCCATGCATCCGCTCGAGCTTTACAACATGCTGTACGGCCCGACTAATTACATCGCTTATTTCCAAACGCAGGAATGCGAGCACAAACTCGACGCAGATCCGGCGCGTTCGTTCCGGTTTTTTCTTCGGCGCGATACTGGCGGCGGCAGCAATCTGTGCCGCAATCGTACCCACAATGCCGCGACGCTGGCATATATCCACTGGATTGACGATGCCGAGAACAGCTGGCCTGGCGAGGTGCTAGTTGACAACGAAGAGTTGGATTATTACGCGCAGGCTTATCGCAAAACGGGTTTTCGCGGCGCGTTGAATTGGTACCGTTGCCTGCCATTGGATTACGAACATCAGAAAAAAACTTTTCCGAATGGTTTGCCGAAAGTGACTGCACCCGTGCTCGCGGTCGGCTCTGAGCGCGATTACATCTGCGCCTATCATTTTTATGATCAACTCGGTGACCACTGCACTGACTGGGAAAAAACGCTGATCCCACGCGCGGGACACTGGACTCAGCAAGAAGAGCCGGCGGCGTTAAATCATGCGCTGCTGGATTGGCTGCAGCGACGCTTTAGCTGAAAGTTGCGTGCCACAACCTGCTGGAGCATGGCAATCGATGCAGATAAGTCGGTCGTGTCGCCAATTACATTGCGCTTGATTCCGTGTTCGGCGAGTTGCTGCCATACTGCGCGGGCCGTTTTATTGGGATGAAATATTGTTAGTCGTGAGCTTTTAATCGGCTCAAACATCGCCGACGGATACCGATGATGAGTAAACAGGGACCGGTCTTTATACGGAATATTCGATTGCTTATATTGCGGTGGCGTTCGAGCGTGACTCTGCCGATTTTTATTATTTCGCTGTTGCTCAGCAGCGGGATATGGCTGGGATTATCGATTCTCGAGAAAACCAGTATTGGTCCTCCTGCATTGCTGCGCGACAGTGGCAAATTGTATGTGCTGCGCGATCCAACCCATACACTTGACATCAATTCGGTCAGAAGCGGCACGGCATGGCAACTGGTGGATGCGAATACCAAGTTGCCGGGCTTTCCTGATGTATCGACGTGGTTTCATCTACATCTTGTCGCGAATAACGATGATCGTGCGCTGGCGCTGATCTACGCAAATCCCCGCTTGCGTGTTCTGGATATGTATCTGATGCGCGGCGATGTTATCGAGCAATCGTATTTAACCGGAAGCAGTCGACCGTTTAATTCGCGAGCGATACCTCATCCTGAATTCATATTCCCCTTTTTGCAGCCAGCCGGTAAGTCGCTGGATATTTATTTACATGTGCGCGGCCGCCCGCAAAGCATTATCGAATTTCTATCGCTTTATCCGCAGTCGAATCTGCTCGCCCGTCAATCCCCGCAGAATCTATTCGCATGGAGTTATATCGGTGTGCTGGGAACGGTGTCGTTTATTGCGCTCATCGTTTGGGCTTTCACGCGCCAGGGATTGTTGGCGGTGTTTGCGTTGTTTACAGGCGCAACATTGGTCAGCTTTTTAATTGAACGTGGCTACGCCAACTGGTGGTTTTGGCCCAACCATCCGGAAATATTTGCATGGGCCTTTACCAGTTCGGTGCTACTGAATTTCGGATTCTTTGCAGTTTTCGCGATGTTGCTGTTGCGCTTGCGGCAAACGTCGCGGCCGCTATTTATCGTGCAATCGGCGTTGCTCGCGTTGTACTTGCTGGGAATTCCCCTGACCTGGTTTTTTCCCCAGGGTGTCAGCACTCTCCTGCTACCGGTTTATAGCTTTCAATGTGCGCTGCTGATCTGGGTCAGCTTCAGGCGCTGGCGGCAGGGCGATCAAAATGCAGGACTACTGCTGCTGTCGGTATTGATGTATGTGATGGTGATTGGCATTGCGATTGGTTCATTAATCAACAATTCGTTGTTGTGGTACTCGAATTATCTGAAATATCTGGTTCAATTTATTCAGATATTGCTGCTCGCGGCTGCTATGGGTGTTCGTTATCGAAATTCAATTCGAAGCGAGGAAATTGCCAGAGCAGACGCGCGAGCTAAGAGCGAATTTCTCGCGCGCATGAGTCACGAAATTCGCACGCCGATGAACGGCATTCTCGGCATGTCCGAGCTGCTGAACGATTCGGGTCTCACCAGCACGCAACGCCGCTACAACGATATCGTGTATTCATCCGCTACCGCATTGCTGACGGTCATCAACGATATTCTCGATTTCAGCAAAATCCAGGCGGGGCGAATGCGCATTGAATCGGTGCCGTTCGATCTGCATCGCATTGCGGTCGATGCACTGACATTGTTTCGTCTGAAGGCGGACGAGAAGAATGTCGAGCTGCTCTGCGATATTGCGCCGGATTCGCCGGCATGGGTGATGGGCGATCCCACCCGCATTCGTCAGATACTGATTAATTTCCTCGGCAACGCCATCAAATTCACCGACAGCGGCGAAATTTGTTTATCGATCGAAAAAATCGCAGGCAGCGACTGCACGCGTATTGCCGTCACCGACACCGGCCTCGGCATTTCGGAAAGCGCACAGGCGCGACTGTTCGAGCCGTTCACGCAATTGGAAGACGAGGCGCATCATTACGACGGCACCGGTCTCGGCCTCGTTATCACCAAACAATTGGCCGAGCTGCTGGGTGGCGAGGTGGGCTTACGCAGTAAGCCAGGTGAGGGCAGTAGTTTCTGGGTCGATCTGCCGCTGCCACCGACAGCAGTGCAGGAGGTCGTAGCACCGATCGACGCGCTCGCGCAGAAATCGCTGCTGATTGTCGATGACAACGTACATTTCTGTGAACTCGCCGCGCTTCATATTAAAAACTGGCAGATGCGTTTGCGCGTTGCCCATAACGCTGAGCAGGCATTGCAATGCGTGCGCGAACAAAAAAGTATCGGCGACAAATTCGATCTGATCTCGATCGATTTAAAAATGCCGGGTAAAAACGGTTTGCAATTAGCTCATTTGCTGCAGCAGGAGTATGGCAGCGAACTGCCGCCGCTATTATTGCTAACCGCGTGCACGGACATTCCAGATGCTGCCGTGCGCGCAGCAGCCGGCATTGTCGTTACCGAAGAGAAGCCGTTACTCGCTGCCGATTTGCGCGCCGTTTTTGCGCGTACGCTGGGTCTCGCAGCGACGCGGGCGAGCTTGTCGCAGGTGCAAAACATGTTCGCAACCTCGCAAAAAGCGTTAATGATTTTAGTCGCCGAAGATAACGTCACCAATCAGGTCGTGATTCAAACCATGCTGCGCAAACTCGGACACGATAGTGTGATTTGCGCGAATGGTAGGGAACTCATGTCGACTTATCGCGCGCGGCACAATCAATTCGATCTGATTCTGATGGATTGCGAAATGCCGGTGATGAACGGCTACGATGCCACGCAGTCGATTCGCACTTTCGAGCAGCAGAATGAACTCCAGCGTTGTCCGATCATTGCGTTAAGTGCGCACACACTTGAAGAGCATGTGTTGCGTTGCTTTGCGGCGGGAATGGATGGCCATCTTGCGAAGCCGCTGAATTTATCCCGGCTCAGCGAATGTTTGCATACATGGGTGCGCCCGCACGTCTCATGAACGATTAACCCGATAACGTTTATCGTCGGGTTAATCATGTTGGCTAAATGTCAGCAATGTGAATAAAACGTGGATAAGCACGATTTGACGGTGACGCGAAGTTTATTCACCGAACTTAAGCACTCAATAAATATCCCATTACTGCCGATTGAATCGATAACAGGATTTATTCGGTACGAAGATTTATTCGAATCAACGATGGGAGCAACATCATGAAGCTCAAATTATTCCTGCTAATTTCCTCGTTCTATGCTGCGTCGGCGACCCACGCCGATGATTTTTATTTGCTGGGTGCCGTGGGGCAAAGTCATTTTGCCGACGGCAAAAGTGCAGCGAATCATGCACTGACAAACACCGCGAATTTAACGGAGGATGGCACGGCGGGGTCCTCATCTGGTTTCGAAAACAACGGTGTCGGTTACAAAATGCAATTGGGCTATCAGTTCAATCAAAATTTCGCAATCGAAGGCGGTTACGTCGATTTGGGTCAGCAAGATTATCGCGTCAATTTTGCGAGCGGCGATGGCAACGCACGTGTCCGCGACCGTGGTTTGAATATCGACGCGCTGGGTATATTGCCAGTCAGCGGTCCATTTTCGGTGTTTGGCAAACTTGGCGCCATTGAAGCGAAAACAACTTACCGCGTGAATGGTGCTGATGCCGGTGGTGATATTTCCGATGGCCATGAAAAATATAAGCTAAGCCCCAACTTCGGTGTCGGCGGCATGTATTCGTTCAACGACACGGCCGCGGTTCGATTAGAGCTTGAGCGGTTTGCTGATCTTGGTAAAAATGACACCACTGGCGAGCAGAATGTCGATCTGGTTTCGCTCGGTGTTTCTTATCGTTTCAATTGATTGCAGAGCTCGGGGCTTAGACTGTCCCGAGCATTTTCGGCTAGTCTCACGTCTTCGGATAGTCGTATGTATTCAGAGGAGATCACATGACCATCGAAACCGAAGACGATGTCGTCGCGCTCAAACGCATAGGTAAAATCGTTTCGTACGTGTTGCAGGAAATGCTCGACGCTGCCGAACCCGGCATGACGACGCGCGAGTTGGATTCACTGGGTGAGCAATTGCTCGCAAGACACGGTGCGCGATCGGCCCCGAAACTCACCTATAATTTTCCGGGCTCCACCTGTATCAGCATCAACGAAGAAGCGGCACATGGCGTCCCGGGTGATCGCGTGATTCAAGCTGGCGACGTGGTGAATGTCGATGTTTCGGCAGAATTGGGCGGCTATTTCGCGGATACCGGAGGAACGAAGATCGTGCCGCCAACTAATCCACAGAAAACGCGCCTGTGTCATGCCACCCGCACAGCTCTCGAACAAGCCATGAAACACGCGCGTGCAGGTCGACCCATCAATGGCATCGGCGCTGCAATTCAGCGAACGGCGAAGACTTACGGTTTCAAAATTATCGAGAACCTCGGTAGCCACGGCGTTGGTCGCGCACTACATGAAGCACCCGAGCACATTCCTGGATATTTTGATCCGAAGGACAAGCGCATCTTGAAGGATGGCATGGTGATTACTATCGAACCTTTCCTCTCAACGAAGAGCCGCATGGTGAGCGAGACGTCCGATGGCTGGACCTTGGTCGGCGCGCAGGGCAACTTATCAGCGCAATACGAGCACACGATGATAATTACCAAGGGCCAGCCGATAGTCGTCACTCAACACTGAGTGATTATCGATAAGCGCAGCCTTAGCAGGCGGGGCGCATATTTATATTTCGAGCATCGATAAAAAAATAAGTATGAAGCTGAGAGCTACATATCGCGGCGTTAGAGCATATAAATGAATCGACTCTTACCTGAATCAATCGATACCAGCCGACTGCGGCTTCGCAGCCCTGTTGTTACTGATGCTGAGGTAATCTTCAGCGCATACGCGCAAGATCTACAAGTCTGTCGTTTTATGGTGTGGACGCCTCATTCATCTGCAGCGGTCACACGTGATTTTATTGTTTCGTGTATTGATGCATGGAGCTCGAGAGTGCGCCTGCCCTACGTCATCACTGAAGGTGACTCAGACACCGCAATCGGAATGCTCGAAGCCAGAATTTTAGGCACTGCATTGGATATCGGTTACGTTCTCGCGCGTTCTCACTGGGGTAGGGGTTATATGCCTGAGGCGATTCAATCGCTTACTGACGCTGCACTTTTGAAGCCCACTATCTTTCGAGTGCAGGCAACCTGCGACGTCGAAAATATTTCATCACAACGCGCGCTCGAAAAATCTGGCTTCAAGCGTGAGGGTCGGCTCGATCGCCACACGGTTCATCCAAACATTTCGTCCGAGCCCCGTGCCTGCTTCATGTACGCCAAATGCCGGTAAATGCGAGAGCACAGGCACAGATTTATTTTTATAATGAGCGGATAATGCCGCGCAAGGCCAAAGGATCGCGCCCGATTACCCACATTATGCGCAGCAGGGACACATTCGAAACGCTTTTTTCGCAACATGCCTTAACATATACCGAAGCAGGTAAGGTTATTCTGCAATAACAGGCGCGCCAATGCGGGCGATAGCTTGCAATAACAATTTATATTTGATCGCCATTAACGGAAACAGGAAATGAAAGAAAGTCAGGGAGCGAATGCGATCGGCAAATCCATATCGGCATTTTTATCGCCAGATTTTTTGCGTCCCCTAGGTGTAGTGCTGGCGCTTATCGCGATGCTTTCGCTGAGCTGGGTGGCGGATCAGCATGCGTTGCAGCATGCGCAATTATTGCGCGATAGCGGCACGTTGTTTATGGTGAAGGATCCGGCCAATGCGCTAACGATTGATTCTGTGCGTGTTAAGGATCTGCCCTGGCAAGCCGTAGATCGCACTACAAAATTGCCCACTTTTTCGGATACCGATTATTGGTTTCGCGTGCGCGTTGCCGATGCTGCACAAGATCGATCGCTGATGTTGGTCTACGCCAGTCCGCGGCAGCGCTATCTGGATGTTTACATCTTGCGCAATGGCGTTTTGGAAAAATCCTATTTCACGGGCAGCCGCCGCAACTTCACCTCGCGCCCCATACTCCATCCCGATTTTCTGTTTCCTTTTGTTCAGCGCGCGGATGATCAGATCGATATTTACCTGCGCACGCGCGGCTCGCCACAAGCAGTGTTGGATTTTTTGTCGTTGCCGACCGAGCTCGAATTCGTCAATCGTTTGGAATCGTCCAGCATCATTGCCTGGAGTTATATGGGCGTGCTGGCAGTGGCAGCGTTTGTTTCTGTGTTGATATGGGCATTGACGCGCCAAGCAATCGTCGGCGTATTGGCGCTGTATATCTGCCTCGTGTTTTTCAATTATGCCGTCGAGCGTGGTTACGCATTTAAATGGTTCTGGCCGAATTATCCCGATTTCGCCCGAGCCTCATTGAATTGGGGGGCTCTGCTGACATTCATTGTTACCAGTGCGATCGGCGTAATTATTCTCAGGTTACGCCAGTTATGGCCGACAATTTTTAAGCTGCAGATGGCGTTGTGGGTAGTATATGTGCTGGCGATTCCCATTTCGTTTGTCGATCCGCGCACGCTGGGCATGCTCATCATTCCGGTCTACACAGTGCAATATTTCCTGCTCATCTTCATCAGCTTCAGCCACTGGCGCAAGGGTGATCGTAATGCGGGTTTGCTGCTGTTATTCATGTCGCTATATATCGTACCGCTGACAATAGGCGCGATTGCATTGGTTACGAATACTCAACTTTGGTATACCAGTTTTGCACGGTATATCGTGCAGCTGACGCAAATTGGACTGCTCGGCGGCTGCATCGGTCTGCGTTTTCGCGAAACGATTCGCAACGAAGAGGCGGCGCGTGCCGATGCGCGCGCGAAAAGCGAATTTCTCGCGCGCATGAGTCACGAAATTCGCACGCCGATGAACGGAATTCTCGGCATGTCCGAGCTGCTGAATGATTCGGGTCTCACCAGTACGCAACGCCGCTACAACGATATCGTGTATTCATCCGCTACCGCATTGCTGACCGTGATCAACGATATTCTCGATTTCAGTAAAATTCAGGCGGGGCGAATGCGGATTGAATCGGTGCCGTTCGATCTACATCGTATTGCGGTCGATGCGCTGATGCTGTTCCGTTTAAAAGCCGACGAAAAAAATATCGAATTGCTGTGCGATATCGAGCCCGGCACGCCGGCGTGGGTTATGGGAGACCCGACACGTATTCGGCAGATACTGATTAACTTTCTCGGCAACGCTATTAAATTCACCGATAGTGGCGAAATCTGTTTATCGATAGCCAAGCTGGCCGATAGCGAGCGGACTCGTATCAACGTGATAGATAGCGGTATCGGCATAACGGAAAACGCGCAGACACAGCTGTTCGAACCGTTCACGCAATTGGAACAGAACCCGCATCATTACGATGGCACCGGCCTGGGATTGGTGATCACGAAACAATTGGCGGAATTGCTCGGCGGCGAAATCGGCATGTATAGCGTGCCGGGCAGAGGCAGCAGTTTCTGGGTCGACCTGCCGTTGCCACCCACTGCGGTACAGGAGTCGAGTGCACCCATTGCGGCATTGGCGCATAAATCGGTATTGCTGGTGGACGATAACCTGCATTTTTGTGAGTTGGCCGCGGTGCATATCCGAAACTGGCAGATGCAGATACAGATTGCGCATAACGCCGAGCAGGCATTGCAGTGCGTGCGTGCGCGGCGCTCAGTTGGCGGCACGTTCGATCTGATTTCGATCGACTATAAAATGCCGGTCCACAACGGACTTGAGCTTGCGCGGTTACTGCAGCAGGAATACGGCGATGACCTGCCGCCGCTCTTGCTGCTGACCGCTTGCACCGATATTCCCGACATGCCGCAACGTGAAGCTGCGGGTATTGTGGTGACCGAAGAAAAGCCATTGCTGGCGGTCGATCTGCGTGCAACGTTCGCGCGTACGCTCGGTCTCGCGGCGACGCGCGCGAGTCTGTTGCAAGTTCAAGGTGCGCGAACGTTGATGGATAAATCGCTGATGGTGCTGGTGGCCGAAGACAACGTCACCAATCAAGTAGTGATTCAAACAATGTTGCGTAAGCTCGGTCACGACAGCGTAATTTGCGCCAACGGTTCAGAATTGTATTCCACTTACCGCGATCGACATGAGCAGTTCGATCTGATTCTGATGGATTGCGAAATGCCGGTGATGAATGGCTACGATGCGACGCAATCGATCCGCACACTCGAAGAAAAAAACGAGCTTCGACGTTGTCCGATTATTGCGTTGAGTGCGCACACGCTGGAAGAGCATGTCGCGCGCTGCCTTCTCGTGGGTATGGATGGCCATCTTGCCAAGCCGCTGAATCTATCGCGGCTGCACGAGTGTCTGGAAAAGTTTGTCCGCCGGGTGCAGCGGATATAAACGGCGCTGCGATTCGCGATCAGAGAAAACTTAATCGCGCGGCAGCAGCGCTTCCAGTTCGCAGATCGATTGTTCGAGCGTGAGACGATCGGAACAGCGCAACGTCGCATGTCCCACTTTTCGGCCCGGTTTGAATGCTTTGCCGTACACATGCGGATGGCAATTTTCCAGCGCGGCGAGTTGTGTGAGCTCGGGAATCGAACCGATGAAATTGATCATTGCGCTTTCATCAACTTTTTCTGTCGAGCCGAGTGGCAAGCCGGCGATGGCGCGTAAATGATTTTCGAATTGACTGCACTCGGCGCCTTCGATAGTCCAATGCCCTGAATTATGCACACGCGGCGCAATTTCATTCGCGGTGAGGTCGCCATCTATCTCGCCTTTTACTTCAAAGAACTCAAACGCCAGTACGCCGACATAATCGAGTTTATCGAGTGTGCGCGTCGCGTAGCTTTCAGCGAGTGCCTGCAACGGATGATGCGTACTCGCGATCGACAAGCGCAAAATGCCATCGCGATGCGTGTTATGCACCAGCGGATAAAAGCGCGTTTCGCCGCTGCGTCCGCGCACGGCAATTAGCGATACTTCACCGCTGAAATTGACAAAACCTTCGAGCAGGCACGGCACATTTCCCAATGCCGCATAAGCGCCGCCGACGTCTTGTTGATCGCGCAGTACTTTCTGACCTTTGCCGTCGTAGCCGAGCTGCCGCGTTTTTAATATGGCGGGTAAGCCGATTTGCGCGACGGCTTTTTCCAAATCGGTTTGCGATTCGATATTCGCGAAGGGTGGGGTGGGAATATTTAATTCGCGAAATAGATTTTTTTCGAGCCAGCGATCGCGCGCAGTACGTAATGCTTGCGCCGGCGGATACACCGGCACGAACTGCGATAAAAATGCAATCGTGTCGGCTGGTGCATTTTCAAATTCGAAGGTCACGACATCGC
>Ga0070669_100001358_pt1 | contig 17629 bp, 19 predicted proteins | sample KBSS53metaG_FD_64680 | JGI IMG/M metagenome (GOLD analysis project Ga0070669, IMG submission 64680) | Switchgrass rhizosphere microbial communities from Kellogg Biological Station, Michigan, USA - KBS S5-3 metaG | ecosystem: Host-associated > Plants > Roots > Rhizosphere > Soil ... | reverse complement strand
CCTGGCTGATGCGCTACTGGGACATGCCGGACGAACTGGCCACCGCCCTGCGCTTCCAGCACGACCCGAACTACGACGGCGCCTACGCCGAATACCCGAACCTCGTCTGCCTGGCCGTGCGCCTGCTGCGCAGCCGCGGGATCGGCTCCGGCCCGGATGAAGACATCCCGGATGCGCTGCTGGAGCGCGTTGGTCTGACTCGTGACAAGGCCAATGATGTGGTCAGCAAAGTGCTTGAGGCGGAAGTGCTGCTGCGTGAACTGGCTTCGCAGTTCAGCCAGGCTTAAAGCACTCTTCGGAACGTCTACCAGGGCCTTTTTTCTGATTGCAAATAGGGCCCTGGTTGCACAGATTTCGGTCACTTTGCCAGCAACGACAGCAAACTAGCGCGCTGCTATGATTTGACGGCAAACAGAGGAAATTCCGATGACCCAAACAGATGCTGTCAGCGTTGCAAGCGAAGTTCGCAAGCTAGCCAAAGACAACAAGGTTACGGCCAGACGTGACGGCATGAGCCGTATGGCCGTGGGGATTACCCGCTTGGCTGGTGATGTCGTCGAACTGGATGGCATCGAACAGTTGCTCGTCAACCTCAAGCGAAAAGGCGTTCTGAGCAAATCTGAAATCCTCGCGCTCCAAGGGCGCTACCTTCAGGAAAGGCGTGCACAGAAACGTAGCGCATGACTTTCGATCCATTCGGCGACTTCGAGACGGCTGGATATGTTCAAAACTCGCTGGACGCCCAGCCTCACGAGCCGGATAGCTGAAGAGGCTGAACCGCCCCGGCAAGCTACCTAAAAGACCTATGCCTTCGGCTTGGCCTTCCGCGGCTTCAAATACTTCATCAACCCCTGAAACCACATCACCAGCGCCGGATTGCCCTTGAGCTGGATCGACTTGTCCTGAATCCCCTGCATGAACGCCAACTGCTTGTTCTTGGCCTGCATCGTGGCAAACCCGAACGCCGCGTCCTTGAACGCAATCGCAAACGCCGGCTCCGCCACCACGCCAGACTTGCTGGTAATGCGCTGGTCCTTGACCACGAAATGCCGCGCCACCTTCCCGTCCAGAGTCTGCAGCTGAAACACCAGATCCTTGTCACCCAACTGCTGCTGGAACGCAGGATTTGTCCGACTGGCCTTACCCATCAACAGACCCAGCATCCACAGAAGAAAACGAAATTTCATGCGCACAGCCTCAAAAGGGAAATGAACGGCTGGGGGAGTGTAAGGGATTCGGATAGATTCGCCACTATCCAAGACTGATAGAAGACGATGCAGCGATTTTCCTGCCAGATGACTACCAAGTCACGAATTCCAACCCCTGAACCCGATCGTTCCCACGCTCTGCGTGGGAATGCATCCCGTGACGCTCCGCGTCACACCATCCTCCCGTCCTACACCTGAAGAAACACATTCCTGTAGGAGCTGCCGAGAGCTTTGGTTTCTTGTTCCTCGACCCCGCAAATCCTTGGGAAATGTCCTTCAAACTGCGGTGCTGTCCATGAACTAGGCGTGCTTGGGGTTCATCGATAACCTCTTTCCATCACCGCAAAATCGGTGACCGGATGTGCAAGTCCGAAAACCGGGGCAAATCTTTCCAACTCCAAAGGATTTACACCGATGATCGATCCAACCCTCACTGACGAAGAAGTTTCTCCCTACGAATTCCCAGACTCGAAGAAACTCCATGAAGCCGCCGAACGCGCCCTCGACCACCACTTCAAACCCAGAGCCCCACGCCCCAAACGCCTGGGCGGCCTGTTCGCCCTCTGCCCCAACGCCGACGCCGAAGCCCTCATGGCCAACGCCTCCGAAGACCTCCTGTCCATCAGCGCCATCGCCGCCAACCTGGCCGACGACCTCGACGGCCCCCGCCGCTCGATGGCACTGGGCCTGAGCAGAATGGCGGACGGCGTGCGGTTGATGGTGGAAGGCACGCTCGATCACATTGAGTTTCGGGAGTATCAGGCCAAGCCGTAGCTGAATCGCGGGCGGAAAAAAGGGGACGTTGAGTCCCCTTTCGAAACTATTCGTTCTTACCATCGGCAACCGGTCTCAGGTGTCGCCTCCATGGTGATGTCCTGATCGAACGAGTACTGCTTGCCCGATTTGTAATTCCTGTAATACATCGAATTCACCCTCGCACCCTGAGTTGCCATCTCATATTCTCCAGTCACCACACCGTCAGAAACTTCTACCCACGTCGTCGTGAACTGATGAGGGCCTTCCTCAGTCATGACCTCGTCCTCGGTGTTCCGATAGACAAGGGGGATAGCTTTCTTCGACTTGCTATACCTGACACCTGCGCCGCCCCATTTAGTGACAGTGTCGAAATAGGTTCTGAATTCGAAATTGATGTTTTTTCCATCAAGTGAGCGAAAGCAAGAAACCCGCGTTGAGACTTCGCTATGGGCGGCAAGCGGAGAAAGACACAGCAACGCAACAAAGAACATTGAGGCAGTTTTCAAACCGTTCATTCCTTCAACGATTAAGAGGTAATTGAAAGCGCATTCGCACTGCGCAGTTAGCGATGTCCTCCCGGAACACACGCTCACTCATTTCGCAGTGCCCATCGACGTACTGCCGCCACAACGGATCGTCGAAGTTGTCACCCCCCAATCGCTCCATCGAAGCCACCAGACCTTTCTCTCGATCCTGCCCCGCCATGACCGACGCAGCTTTGTAAAAGCCGTCCAGGGGTAACCCAGTCTGTAAAGCGATTAACTCTCCCAACCGGGCATTGGTTGTTTGCACCAGACACGCAAGCCTTTCGATGGGCGCCTCTGCACCGGGTAAAGCCGACTGATAGATATCCTCGCAATACGCCTCTTTGAAGCGCACCCACTTCTTTTGCACATCAGTCAGTTGCTTCTTGTCGGCGGGCGCCAAACTGACCAGCGCTTTCTTGTATTGCTCATTCAGCACTGCGTCGACTTTTTCGAAAGTCTGCTGACCGCAAATGATCAAATCGGGATTGGAAAAGCTGTCGGGATTGCAGGTTTCTTGAGCATGCGCAGGAACCAGCAAAGCAGTCAAAGAAACACCTGCGACCAGTTCAAATAACGCCTTGAGTTTGATCATGATCCGGATACTCCGGCGCTGCGCTCAGCTACCCGTCCAAAAGTCTTCGAGACACCGGGCTCGGATGCGCCGCACTTCAGCTCTTTGATCTGCTCGTTCTGAATCGGAATCACACAGGCGAGGCGCTTTTCGCCGATAGGACGAAGCTCTGTCAGGCTAAGTGTCACGTGTAAACCGTCATCCGCAAATACGTGCCCCTCAAATCCCGCGTCGGTATAACCCGACCAAAACGATTTGCCGTCAAAACTGCAAAACTGCCTAGAGGAAAGCACTCTCCAACCGCCGTTAGGCGCCAGAATCTGAACAGTCAAACAAGGACTGCCAAAGGTGCTGACATAACGTGCCACGACATCGCCGAAGCGCTGGGAACCGGACAGGAACACCTTGTTGAGATCAACCACATTTCCCGGCTCGTCAGCGACGATCGTGTCCAGATAAGCAGCACGCTCCAGGCTCATTCTGGCCACGCAGTTGTTGATGGTCGTGACATGCGCAGCCATCCCCGGCTCAATTTCAGCGGCTTCGAGCGGGCACGTGGTGTCGCGCAGTTTGATCCAGGCGCGCTGGGATTCTCTGGCCATGGCAACCAGCGCTTTGCCCTGCTCCGGGTCGGTCCGTTGCTGAGACTCAAATCGCGCCAGCAGTTTCTGGTAGCTGGCATTGAGCTGTGAATCGGCTTCCTTGCGGGCCGCCTCCACGCAGCGATCAACCTGTGAGCTCACGGAAATCTCTTTGCAGTTGTCATCGGCAATTGCGAAAGAGGCAAACAGGCATCCAAAGGACAAAGCCATAAAGCGCACAAACATGTTCAATGTTTCATTCCCTGAATGACGGATCGCTCAACTGCACGTTGAGGTATTTTCTGCGCCTTACCGTCGGCGCTCATCGCGTCGCGGTACTGGCTGTAATAGCGCTGCGCTTCGTCTTTGCGATCAAGGCGCCAGAGCGAGTCGGCGATATTCAACATCAACACTGTGCGTTTTCCGGCGGCCTCAACGCCGCGATAGAACTTCAGTGCAAGCTCATCTTTGCCGCCCTCGGCCAAGTAAAAGCCCAGGTCGTTATAGGCCTGAACATTTTGCGCCGGGGGATGACACGCCATGTAGGACTCTGGACTTAAAAAGACCAGACCCCATTCGATGGACTCTGCTCGGGACTGCGCCAGTTCGTTACTTGTGACATGTTTCAGCAAGTCCTTTGGAGACCTCGTCTCCAGGGCGGGAGTGAGCACTTCGCCGTCGTCGGTAACCCATTGATTGCCCTTCCACTGGCCGACACAAAAAGTGGCCGAACGATCAGCCAGCACGCAACCGGTCTCCATGGAGATCACCGTGCAATGCTGTTGCGACACCAGCTTCTCTTCACCGTTTTCGTCCGACAACATGCCGAAGATCACCGGGTCGAGCAGCAAGGATTTCTTGTCTGGACTGAGCATATTGGAGTGCCCATCGGCGCCAATATCGACGCCAAAGAGCGGGAAGGTTTTGCCATTGGCGGTGAACCATGCAGTCGCCGAATCCACACCGGGCATCGTCCATTCTGTAACCCGAAACGACACCGTGTGCCCGCTGATACCAACTATTGACGGGGCCTCGGCAAAGGCGCTCATAGCGCTGCACAGACTGCCGATCATCAATACCCACTTAAGGCTGCCCATAGTCGATCCTTTTAACCGAGGGACTTTCCGACTGCAGCTGCCTCTTGGTCACGCCATAAGCCTTGATCAGTGCTTCCCAGGACCCCTTCGAACCAAATGAACGCTGGTTGTTATCGAAGCTGTATTGCTCCAATCGCCCCACTGTCGAGTAATACCCGTGCCATTCAGGACAAGCACCGCAACCGCCATAGCCGCCTATCGAAACAAGACTGCCCTTGGTGCCTTTCACACAATCCATCGCCACGACAACGTTACTCAGCATCTTCGCTTTCTTACCGTCAGACATGAGCTGTGAAACCTTGTCGATGTTGCGGCGCAACACTTTGCCGCCAATGTTGATCGTCTGGTCGGAGCAAACCGGGATGAGGTGGGTTTCTGCGGCATCCACCGTCACGGATCGGCAGGACGACACCATCACCACTTCAACGCCGCCGCATTGCATGACATCGCGCTGGGTGTAGGCATCCTTGGGAGCGGCGAATGCTGGAAGCGAGAGCAGCAGCGAAAGGCTGCCCGCGAGTGGTCGGTTCATCCACTCATTCCTCATCAATCGACGGCGATTCCACGTCGGTCATGCCAAGCAGCCGGAACTCGTTGTTCACGAATTCGTAGTACCGATCCCGGTTACGGTTTTCCAGGCGATTTCCCTGGGCGTCTTCTTCGCCATCGAGCGTGACGCCGGAAATGATGATCAAGCAACTATCGGGCAAATACGTCGTGTTGAAAGTGCTGCCGTCATAGGCATTCGGAAGACTGCCAACGACATCACCGGTCTGGGCATCCAGCACTTCGCCACAAATGGCGCCGCCGCCACAGCCGAACCTGTACAGGATGTAATGGCCGGCGAAGTTGACCTTGCCTTGCAGGGCCTTCGCCCGGGTGCTGTCCATGACCGGGTTGCTTTGTTCCTGCTGCACCGGTTCATGGTTGGGGCCGCTGAAAACGGGGGTGACGGCGTAATCCTTGAAGTCGGGATCAGCGGCGAATGCGATGGAAGTGGCAGCTGACAGCAAGCTGCCGAGAACAATCGAAAATCCTTTCAAGTACTAACTCCATAACTGCAGTGAAAACCGTTGGCTTACTCAGACTGACCTTCATAACGCTGTGTCTGCGGGTTGAATTGCCACAGATGTGGTCGGGTCATGCCTTCTTCGCCCTTGTAGCGAATCCGCCCTCGCTTGTCCCTGATGTAGGAGTAGATCTCGATGTCCTTGAATTCACCGCCACCTTTGGGCGGTCCGTCCAGAACTTTGACCCCGGCGAAATAATCGCCGCCCGAATACTTCAAGTAACCGCGGCACTGAATCAGGAAGGCGAATGTGCTGTCCATCGATGAGCCAATGCCTACGCGGGAATTGAAGATGAAGTCTTTGATACCATCGCCATTTAGGTCCCCACGGAAGACCACGTGGCCTGGCTCGATAGAGAATTCTTTTCCATCGAGACTGGAAAGTATGTCTTCCGGATCTCCGCCACTCTCCGGCCATTGCGATAAGAAATATTTGGAGTCGGTTTCCTGATTGCAGACACCTGCCGCCATAACGGCTATCGGCAACCAGCTCATGCATAACACCAGCAGTCGTTTCACTTCACATCCTTCGATTTCATCAGTTCCAGCTCACCATCTCGATACACCACCTCACACCCCACCCACGCCAGATCCACCTGCGGCATCACCGCCGAAGGCTTGCGCAGTTCCCGCAACAACGTCGAACCATGCGACAACCGTCCACCCATCCGCGCAATCACCGCCCGCGCGGCCTGATAGTGCGCGTGGCGCCCGGGATCGAGGGTGTCTTCCAGCAAGATGTCTTCGCCAAGAATGCCCCGCACCTGCCCCGGATAAATCATGAATCCGGTGGCTTGCTCGGCACCTTCGCGGCCGTCCTGCCAGAAGCTGCCGTCGCGCGTGCGGACGTCCGGGTGCGGCGCAAACCAGTGTTCGCGATCCGCCAGTGGCATGGCGTGATGCAGGCGGAAGAAGATGCGCATCAGGTTGTCGCGATACCACTCGCGCACTTGCAGGTAGTAACCACGCAGGCCTGGCAGGCCGGTTGAATGCGCGAGGCGGATCAGCCCTGACCATTGCGGGAACACCTGCAATGGCAGCGCATTCGACGCGGGTCGAGGTGTGGCCGGATCGGTCTCCCACGGCAGTCGATGGGGGCTGTTTTCCAGGTTGTCGTAAGCGGTGGGCGGTCGGCCCAGCCAGTCCCCGCCGCTGCTGGCCAGCGCCGTGGCGATGCACAGATTGCCCTGCACCACGAACACATAGAAACGGGTGAACCAGTCGGCCAGTTGCTGACCGTCAGCACCCTGGGCGACGAGGTCGGTCAGCTCTTTGTCAAAGCGCTGTAAGCCCTGTTCAAGGCTCAGCAAATGCCCGCGAGCGATGCGCTGCATACGCAGAAACAACGGCAGCGACCGCAACATCCGCAGCGGTCGCCACGGCAGATGCGGAGTCGCGCCGCCGACTTCACCGGCGTAGTTGCTGGCGCTGATGCCCCAGTCGGCCAACCGTGCGAGAAACAGGTCGTTGTTGATGTAGGACGCGCCGCCAAACACGGCCGTGAACGGCTCGTTGTCCTGCAACACCCGCGCATCCCAACGGGCCATGATCGCCGGAATGCTCGCGGCGACCCGGCGCTGGGCGTATTCCACCAGCACGCTGGGTTGCGGCGGCAGGATCTCGGCGATGTTGGCGGCCGTCAGGTGCCGGCGCCAGCCGTAGTCGCTGATCGGTCGGTATTGCAGCAGCCACAGCTGTGTTCCGTCCCAGCCCCATTCGACATCGCCCGGCACATAGTGGAACACCCGCAAGACATCCTGGAGAAAGCGCCACAGCACGTCTTCGGTCAAACCGTGGGCGGCCGTGAACGTGCCGCTGCGCCAGGCATCGCCGAGCCGCGAAAGCGTCGCTCGTTCCGGGCTGATCTGACCGTCGGCAAGGGACTCAAGATGACCTTCAACCCATTCAAGTTCCACCGACAGATGACGCACAAACGCGATGCCCGACACCTGCGGCGTGATGAAGCGCTGCACCACCACTTCCTCGACACCTTCGGCAGTCAGCGCGGCAATGCGCGCCGGCACGTTGGCGCTCGGCTCGCGCAGATAGGTCGTACTCAAACCGGCATTCGCCGAGTCGGCCTGATCTTCGCCATAACTGGAGGAGCGCACCGCCCAGATCGCCTGTGGTTGGCTGGCGAGGAAGCTCGGTAGTCGCGGGTCGTTGCAATCGTTGAGGGTCAGCGCTGCCGGCACCGGTTGCCGGGCCAGTGCCGCCAGACGCAAACGCCCGCCCTTGGTATGCGCGACAAACCCGCGCTCGCCCGACTCCAGCCACTGCGCAAACTGCACGGGCGCGTCGATCCACGGGTAATGACCCCAGCCGGGTTTCAGGCTGATGGTCAGGTCTGCGCGCGCAAGAATCGCCGACCAGGCCGCCGCTTGTTCGATGCCAAGCACCTTGTCCTGATCGCCCCAGACCAGTTCGACCGGGTCGGTGATCCACTCCAGCAAGGACAGCGCGGTGTCGGCACGGATCAGATCCCAGTGCGGCACAAACGCACGGCAGCGCGCATAACCGGCGCCCATGCGCTGGTACTGCGCGGGCGTCCAGGTCTGGTTGGAAAACTTGCGCGCGAACAGCGTGGGTCTGTTCGACAGCAGCCAATGAATGGACTTGCGGATCGGCAGCGGTGACATCAGCGCCGGCAATCGGCGCTGCCACAAAAAGGCGCCCACCGGCGCCAGCAACACACTGCGAGAAAAATGTCCGGGCCGACGTTGCAGCGCATGCAGCACCAGCAACGCGTTGACCCCGACGGCCATGATCGCGCTGCCTTTTTGCGTCATCGCCAACAAGGTTTGGGCGTAAGCCGCCAGATCCTCGCAGGGCGGCTGCGGGTTGGCGCCGAAGCCCGGCAGCTCCAGCGGCACCACGTCGTAGTGCTGGAAGTGCGGCAGCGCGTCATCCCACCAATCGGCAGCGCTGCCGTTGCCGGCCAGCAGGTACATCAAGGGCTTGCTCATGAGCGATCCTCAGGTCAGATCGCGCAGAGCGGCGTCGAGGGTCGGATAGCGAAACTCGTAACCTGCCTCACTCAAACGCCGCGGCACCACACGCTGACCGTCGAAGAACAGCTGAGCCATTTCCCCGGCCAACGCACGCACCGGCGCTGCAGGAATGTGGAACCACACCGGACGCTTGAGGACTTTGCCGACGCTCTCGGCGAAGGCTGCCTGACTGACGGTTTCAGGCGCGACCATGTTGTAGGTGCCGCGCAAATTTTCATCGTGGAAGGATCGAGCGATCACCTGAATCACATCGTCGCGATGCACCCAGCTCATGATCTGCTGACCGTCGCCCATGCGCCCGCCGAAGCCCAGGCGGAACGGGATCAGCAATGGCAACAACGCACCGCCCGGACCAAACACCACGCCGAGGCGCAGCACGACCTGACGCACGCCAAACTGCGTGGCGGGTTGCGCCGAAGCCTCCCAACGCGCACAGAGCTCGGCCATGAAACCGTCACCCTTGCGGGCCTGTTCATCGAGGCTTTCGCTGGCATCGCGCACGCCGTAGAAACCGATGGCCGAGGCCTGAATCCACAGCGCGGGTTTATGGCTGGCGCTCTTCAGCCACTTCATCAGCGCTTCGGTTGTGTTGACCCGACTGGCTATCAGTTGCGCCTGCCGTTTGGGACTCCAGCGCGGGCCGGCGACCGGTGCGCCGGCAAGATTGATCACCACGTCGAAGGTTTCGTGGCAGCCGAGTTCGCTCAACGACCGCACACAGCGGACGCGACCGTCGAACAGGTTCGCCGCTTTCAACGGATCACGCGCTAACACGCTGACCGTGTGGCCGGCGTCGAGTAACTGATTGACCACGGCTTCACCGATAAACCCGGTACCCCCGGTGATCAGCACACGCTTGTAGGCGCCGCCGGCAAACGGGTTGGATTTGCTCACGGTCCTTTCTGGCGGGGATGACCGACGATCATGGCGCAGCAACCAGATCAGCGGCGGCAACAGCACCAGCAGCGCAAAACCGTCGAGCCACAAGTGCGACCAGACCTGTTTTTGCGCTGAAAGCCACATGTCCTGCGGCGCCCATAACAGCACGCCCGCCATCAACCATCCCCAAATTGCGGGAGCTTTAAGGCGGTTGCCGAGGTGCACCAACGCGAGCATGTACAGCGAATAGCTTTGCAGCGTCGCGCCGAACAGTGCGAGCCACCAGACCTGTAGCTCGCGACCGGCATAAGGGACCGCATCGGCGCCCCAGAATGCGAGTTCGAGGGTGTGCAAATAGCCGTCGAGTAATCCGGAATGACCGGCCCAGGTCAGCGTGAGACCGGCGAGCACATGCACAATTGCCGCGGCATACAGCCACAGCACCATCGCGGGGCGAAGAGAGAAAGAGGGGGCTGGCATTCCGTGTCCTGAGCGTATTCCTTGAGGGCGGGGAGTTTAAAGGAAAATGGGGGTGTCAGATGCACAAGCGTTAAACGTTTACCGTGACGGGCTCACGCTCAGCGCTTGTGAAAGCGCGTCACACATGACTGCGGCCCGTTCATTCCCCAGTAAGTGCTGAGTAATACTTTGCGTTTCTTGTCGACACGGAGGTTGACGAAACCATCGCCACAATCCGGCTGCACTTCCTCGAAGTCAGCGGTTTTCGGCCGGTAGATGAAAATCCGGTGGATGGTGTAGGTGCCCATGCCGTCGTCGATCTGCCAGACCGAAAAATCTTTCATGCCATCGAAGTTGAAATCGTCGATAGCGACGTGCAGGGATTTTTCAGCGGAAAAGTCGATGGTTCGCGACTCGCGAGCATCGACTTGAACCGTCACTTTCGACCCGCTCACTTCCAACATCACTTCAACGTTTTTAACAGGGTTGAACGATGTTGCCTCCGCCCCCGCCGACGCCGATTCCAACACCCCGAACAGCGCCAGACCCAAGCTCACTCGACTCATTGATCGCCCTGCTCCCACCTGCAACCACCGTCTAGAGAAACATCGACATTGGGGTCAAGCAGGAAACTGTATTCCTTGCCGTTGGACTTCTTGGTGTAAACCATCGAAACGCTCATCGCTGCCTGGGTGACCCACTCATAGGTTCCCGTGACCTTGCCGTCGACAATCTCGGACCAGGTACGGGTATTTTGCGCGGGTGCGTCCGGGGCAAGTATTTCTTCCTGATGATCCGTCAGTACGATGGAGATCGGCGTTTTCGACTTGGCGTATTTGACGAAACCACCCGACCAATTGCTTTCGTGATCGTAGAAGGTTCTGAGTTCGAACTTGATCGAGTGGGTATCATCGAAGCAGTAGTTTTCGGAGGTGACCTCGCTGTGGGCAGTCAGGGGGAGGAAAACCATGAGCAACGGGAATAGCTTTCTCATCTTGAATCCGTTCAGAAGAAATGACGCGCCTTGGCACTAGTCACAGCGACTGGAAAAAAGAAGCGGGGCAGATCTATTTATCGAGCTCCGCTAGGGCTGAAACCACCAAACTCGAAAAATTCAGTCTGCTCATTTTTTACAAAACACAAAATAAATCCGTCCCCTTTTCGATTAACGGGACAGATTCAGCTAAAAATTAACCGTCCCGTTCTCTCTATTGCCGCGCGAATTTTTAATGCTTTTTGTCCTGCAAGCTAAAGTAGTTTTTAATGCTCGCCGCATCTTTATAAGCACAGACCACTTTATTTCCCGCAACCAGATCTGCCCCTTCCATACAATTATCTAAAGCTGGGCCTGGTAAGTCACCACTAAAATGAAGCAAGGATACACTTCCACCTTCTCTCCTTATCGGGAGTTCCATAACGGAATAAGCAAAACCGTCAAATGCCGAGTTAGACACTTTTCTCTTCGTCAATACAAACATAGATTTTCCGGCTCTCGCAGGGGACTTCCACTCGTAAAAAAATACAGAAGCGATCTGATCCCCCTCAACCTTCCAAACATAATTTAGAGATGGTTTACCGGAACTCAATGATGAGTAATATATCTCAGCATCGGCAACATGCTCTTCTTTAGCTAACGCCTTCAGACTATTCTTCAAAAAATATACAGCGATCTTTTCTTCGCCCAAAGAAGCTACCACCGTAGGATGGAATTCACTTAATGTGGGTGCGGCATCCGCAAACACATTGGACGCTACGAAGCCAAAAGCTACAAACGGAATAAAATGCCGTTTAAATAGAGTCAAATATTTTTTCAACATGATATATCCTTTCAAAGACGGGACAGATCTATTTACCCCCCCACGAAGACCAAAGCCACTAAGGGTAACAAATAAATCTGTCCCCTTTGACTTAACGGACAATTCGCATCGCGCAATTTCAGCCACGCACGTTGCGACTCTTTAACCTTCGCCGCGTACTCCGCTCCCAACGCAGGGTCTGCTCGATAGTCAGACTCAAGCCGCGCCATCAATTGCTTGTAGCTGAGGTTCAACTGCGTATCAGCAGCCTTCTTCGCCGCCTCCGAGCAGGGCACCATTTCCAAGCTTGAGGTGACATGGCTGCAGGCATCCTGCGCGTACGCTGCTGAAACAGGCAGCAGCACGGCCAGCAGGGTAAAAACAAAACGTTTCACTATGTTCTTCCTTGAGTCATTCAGGCTTTGCGTTTGGCGAATCGGGTGACGCATTGCTTGGCTACGTTCATTTCCCAATAGGTGCTGAGCAACGCTTTACGCTTTTTGTCGACGCGCCTATTCCGATCCCGCTACACACTGCCCATCCTGAAGATCAGGAGCTAGCGCCCGATTTCCCGACAGATACCAACTCGCAAGCGACTGACTCTCGCAATAAGCGTTCTTCTCGGCATCGTAATAAAACGCGACCTTGTGCTTGGCCATCCCACCCCGGTTGGGGACGAACAACTCGACAGCGAACACGACATCGGGCAAAGCAGTTTTTCTATCCGACATCAGCATGGGTGGCCCCAGAAACTTACAGGGCACGCCGTCAAAAGGCAGATCCAACCGGCCGTCTTGATACCTGTAAATCGCGCAAATGCCATTCGGATCCTCAATCACCACGGCAGCCATCGTTCCCCCGCTCCAGCTCACCACGCCATCTGCAATGGCGCGAAAACTCTCGGCAGGCATTTGGTTTTCCTTCGTGAGTGCAGCGACCATAGCGGTGGGCATTGTATGGCTTGTACTGACACCGCTTGGAGCTGCGCTTGCGGACAACGCCCACGTCAACGCCAGGAACAACAAGGGAACGACTTTCACTTTGACTCTCCGATGGCGTGGCTGAGCGATGTATATGCACGACCCTTACTGCGCCGTACATGCAGGTTCAGCGAGATGTTCACCACCAACGCGGAATTTGCATAATTCGGTAGTAAAGGAGGGAACAGATTTATTTACGTAGCCAAAAGATGGGCGAATATATCAAAACAGAACAAATAGATCCGCCCAATTTTTTACTCTAGCTACTATCTCGACTCACCTTCATACAGCTTCGTTTCCGGATTAAAGCGCCAAATATGAGGGGTAGTTAATGGCTTACCATCTCTGTGCATTATTTGATCTTGTTTATCTCTATTATATGAAAATATTTTTATATCTTTATATAGACTGCTCTCTGGATGCGTACTCAAAACCTCTACATCTGCAAAGTAGTCACCACCAACATTTCTGAGAAATCCTCGACACTGGATAAAAAAATTGTAGGTAAAATCACCACTAGACCCCGCACTAGAATACGAAAGGAAAATATAATCCTTTATTCCATCACCATTTAGATCTTCGTTGTATACAACTTTTCCTTCTTCGACTGAAAATTCATCACCGGCAACTCGCGAAATCATATCGATTGTGCGCGAATCCTCAGTCCATTGTGATAAAAAATGCTTAGGTCCTTCTGTTGGATAGCAGACATCCACAGGGGCCGCTTGAACAGCGGTAGCGAAAAAAGCAAGAGCGAAAAAATACTTCACATTAATTCTCCAGAACAAATGTATTTCGTCCGATTCTAACCGAGCCTTGAGCTTCACTGGCTCCAAAACCTATAGCACCGGTAATCGTATCGTTTAACGCCTCTAAAGCTGTATACAGCTTTGAAGTTAATGCCGATTCGTGTGCATCTCCCCAACTCGCAATCGGTAGCTGCCAGTTTATTCCTGTGGAACCATTTATTGTTCCTTGAAGAACTGCATTAAGCCTGTTGTTTGGTGGTGCGCCAACAATATGAGCAGGACGCCAAACGTGCCAACGAAGAAGTATTGCCACGGCCTTTTCCGAAGTGTAAATTTTTCCTATCGTGCTATTTATCGTTGCACCTCCAACTTGAAATGCAATTGGATCAGTCAACATCTCTTTCAGCCGAAGCTTAGCCATGGACCACATTGTAGATCTATATCCTGGAATAGTTCTTGCCGCCATGCTAAGACGATTAAACCAGTGCCATGTTTTTAAATAATGCGCCTCCTCCTGCGAAGTGCCTAGCGCAGTAAACTCGCTATCCGCATGAGTCGCTTGGGAAACCGCATATGTATCGTTAGTAAGTTTTACCCAGCCAGCGTAGGTCATAGTATTCGTATCATACAGAGTTGGATTACCCCATTCCTTCGCAGGATACAAACCGAAGTTTTCAAACACCTTTTTGAAAATTTCAGGATTGCGATTTTTTAGATACGCCATGAACCCAACAAACTCACCTTTTCCATATGCGCCAGCTCCAAAATTCCCCATAGTCCAATGACATGGACCACCAGAAATAAGAGCGTTATCCCAAGCGTTGAGTACATCAAAACGCCCAAAACACTCTGCTTCCGCAACCACCCTTATCGTTCGATAAGTTGATAGGGTTGAGCTATTAATTTGCGTCGGATTTACAGGTGATCCAGTAATTTTTTCTACAGTCATTGCAGTCTGGGATGACCAACTATGTGCTTTCCCAGCATTCGGACCGCCATATGTACCACTCTGATAGTAACCCACGGCATGGTATTCGGTCTGAGCGCGACCTTCAGGGAAAGTAAAATAATCACTGAAGTCACGCATTACGACTCTCGGATTTCCTTCGGTAAAACTATCGTGAGCCCATATATTGCAGCCTTTAGGGGCCAAATCAACTCTAGCCCCGGCAGTTATTTTCCAGGCTTCAAAGACAACCGGGCATCTATAGTCATTGCTAAGCCAATGCTCAATCGCAGCTCTAGTTTTTTGATTTACCACACCACTTATCGGACCAGTATATTTTGCTGCATTGGCTACTGACTTAAGGCTATCCACATAATATGTGGCAGGACCAACCGTAGACCCGCTTACTGCGGGTGACTTTCCCGCCTTTGCAACAATACCTGCCGAACTGTCGTAGTAAACGTCCAAATTATTTATTCGTACCGGGGAGCCGGCCTGATCCAGCAGTAGCTGACCTTTCTTCTCTTCCCTCACACATGCAACTTGTGTCATTGAAGCATAAATCTGGAATTCCCGAACGGCCCATTCGGTTCTAGAGCCAAAATCTCCAGTAGGTTTTCCGACAACAGAAAAACCCAAACTAATCAGGTCCTCTTGAAGTTTTCTAACATGCTCCGGCACCGCTAAAGCCGCACTAGTGCCTGAGGCAGCTACTGCTGTTTCGGCACTGGTGATCGTAACTGGAGGATTATTGACCCCTCCCCATCGCGGAGGTGTGTTCTGCGCTGGCTTACCATCGTGATCTTTACGACAAAGATCAAAATCCCCATAAATCATTGCTTACTCCCTTACGCAATATGTTGTTCTTCTAGCCGCTTAACATCGCTGGAAGAAAGATAATCTTTATCTGCCAACTCACATGATCGGTGAAAGCAACGAGTGGCATACTTTGTTTTCGGCCCATTATCCCCGTCGACTTTTCCATCGTAAAAACCGAGATTCTTGAGACGAGACTGTAGACCTTTAACATCAGAAGTCTCCGATTGGGCCTTCAAATCCAACTCCCATATCCACGGTTGCGACTCCGTGCCAAAAGGATAGAAAGTAAGCTTGCCCTTCTTCGCATCAGGCGGTACTGGCTGGTCAACAAACCCTTCACTAGAAGTTGTGCCTTTATAGGTCACTCCATCCACTTCCAGCGTATAGGGCTGTCCAGCAATACCCTTTTTGTCATAGGGACGCTTCATCTGAATACGGAAGCTCTTTTTCTCGGATACTGGCGGAGGAGGTGGCGGCGCATTCAACAACGCCTGATCCATCAAACTCCCCGCCTTATCCTTATCCGCCGCCCCCGGCAGCACCGGCGGTTTGATCCCGATGCCAGTGCCCGCTCCCGGTGAGCCCCCGGCGTTGATCTTCACCACCGGCCCAACCACCGTCACACCACCGCCATCGAGCTTGATGAAACTGCCGCCGCCGAGAATCGTCAGCTCAGTCCCCGCCTCAATGACAATCTTGTCCCCAGCCTTGATGTGAATCTCTTTCCCTGCACTCGTCAGTTGCGCAGTCCTCAGCTTCACATGCTGGCTTTCACCAATGGTCAGGTGGTCATCCATCCGCGCTTCGATCTTGCGGTCGCTGATGGTGGTGCGGTGTTCTTCTGCCTTGAGCTCGGTGTAGCTGTTCTTCACCACCGTGTCGTGACGTTCATTCCCGACCCGAATCTTCTGATCGTGCTCAACGTTCTCATCCCAGTCGCGCTGGGCGTGGATGAAGATTTGTTCGGCGCCTTTTTTGTCTTCGATGCGCAGTTCGTTGTAGCCACCGCCGCCCGGGGAGCTGAGGGTTTTGAAGACGCTGCGGGTTTTGTTCGCCGGGAGGGCGTAGGGCACCGGGTTTTCCTTGTGGTACAGGCAGCCGGTGACCAGTGGCTGGTCGGGGTCGCCTTCGAGGAAGGTGACGAGGACTTCCATGCCGATGCGCGGGATGCTGATAGCGCCGTAGCGGTCGCCGGCCCAGGAGCTGGAGACGCGCAGCCAGCAGCTGGTCTTGTCGTCGGCCAGGCCTTCGCGGTCCCAGTGGAATTGCACTTTGATGCGGCCGTATTGGTCGCAGTGGATTTCTTCGCCTTTGGGGCCGGTGACCATCGCGGTCTGGCTGCCGAGCACCCGGGGTTTCGGGTGTTCGAGCGCGGGGCGGTAGAAGACGTCCCACGGGGTGGCGAGGAAGGTGTTGCGGTAGCCCTGGTGGAAGTCGTCCTTGTTGTCGGTGGTGTCGCTGGTCACCGATTCTTCGAGGACTTGCGGCTGTTTGCCTTCGTGGAAGATTTCGGTGAGCAGCCACAGGTCGTTCCACTCGCTGCGCGGGTGGTCTGACATTTCCATGAAGTGGCCGCTGACCAGTCGGGTCTGGTCGCCACGACCCTCGGCCTGACGATAATCGGCGCGATGGCGTTCGAGGGCGCGCTGGCTGAGGAACTTGCCGCGCGCGCGGTCGATGAAGCGGCCGGGGTAGTCGTAGTCTTCCAGATCCGGTTCAGCGTCTTTGCTATCAAGAGTGCCGTCCGGTTTGTACGCGGCTTCCATTTGCAGGCGCGGTTTTTCGAAGTCGTAGTCGCGGCGGGTGGTGCGGCTGGTGCGGGTTTCCAGGCGCAGCTTGAAGCCTTTGATCACCGGCTCTTCGGCGACCATGCCGCTGCCCTGCACATACGCGGTCGGCTGGCCGAGGTTCGGGAACACGGTCTGGTCATCGCCGAACACCAGCAGATGACCTTTCTTGCTGTGCTGGAAGTGGTAGTGAATGCCTTCTTCTTCGCACAGGCGCTGGACGAAATGCAGGTCGGTTTCGTCGTACTGCACGCAGTAATCGCGATCCGGGCATGGCTGGCTGAGCTGGAAGCTGTAGGCGTTGCCCTTGATGCCGTGCTCGTCGAGGATCAGCGCGATGATTTTCGGCGCCGACATCTGCTGGTAGATGCGCTGGTTGGTGCGGTGATGCAGG
>Ga0070669_100001354_pt1 | contig 17641 bp, 16 predicted proteins | sample KBSS53metaG_FD_64680 | JGI IMG/M metagenome (GOLD analysis project Ga0070669, IMG submission 64680) | Switchgrass rhizosphere microbial communities from Kellogg Biological Station, Michigan, USA - KBS S5-3 metaG | ecosystem: Host-associated > Plants > Roots > Rhizosphere > Soil ... | reverse complement strand
CCGTCCCGGCGAACCGCGCATCGCCCTCGACCGCATCGAAGAGGTGAGACGTGATCAGTAGGTCGGCCAGGTCGCGGGCCCCCTCTCCCCCACCCTCTCCCCGCTTCGCGGGGCGAGGGAGCCGGATGAAAAGTCACCCTCTCCCGTCTTCGGGAGAGGGCCGGGGAGAGGGCAGGCCGCCTTGGATCGCCCTCGTCGCGGCGCTGCTGCTCGCCGCCGCCGCCGGGTGCGGGCACTCGGCGAAGGCGCCAGGCGCCGCCGCCAACCCGATCGCGCCCGTGGTGCTGCCCAAGACCAACGCCGAGGCGCAGGCCGCCTTCGACGAGGGCGTGCGCCTGATGAAGATGGGGAAGAAGCACTACAAGGAGGCGCGCAAGCCGCTCCAGCGCGCCACCGAGCTGGACGGCCGCCTGTTCGAGGCGTGGCACGATCTCGGCGTCATCGAGACCTCGCTCGGCAACTTCGACAAGGCCGTCGACGACTTCGAGCGCGCGCTCAGCATCCAGCCCGGCGCGCGCAAGACCCTGCTCGCGTACGGCGAGAGCCTGCGCCGCGCGCACCGCCCCAAGAAGGCGGCCTCGGTGTACGCGAAGTGGCTGGACGCGGACCCCAACGACTTCGAGATGCGCGCCCGCTACGGGCAGGTCCTGCGCGAGGCCGGCTCGCTGGATGAATCGCTGGAACAGGCCCGCCTGCTTCTCGGAACTGCAGGTGAGAACGTATCCCACACGGTAATCGCTTATAACGCTTTGGCGCTCACCTACTATAAAATGGGGAAGTTCGAACTGGCCGAGACCGCCCTGAAAAAGGCTTCGGATCTCGATCCCAAGAGCGCTTTCGTGTGGAACAACCTGGGCCTCGTCGCGTTCGAACGAGGACATGACCAGGAGGCTTTCTTGGACTTTCAAAAGGCTTCCGAGCTCGACCCGAAGTACGTGCAAGCCCGCCTGAACAAGGCGGTGGTCTACCTCGATTGCGGCGACTACAAGAAGGCGCGCGCGGAGCTGGAACAGGCGGTCGCGATCGACCCGAACGACGCCGAGGCGCAGGTCGCGCTGGGCGTCGCGGCGCGCGGTGACGGCAAGTTCGATCTGGCGCGCAAGGCCTACGAACGCGCCCTGGACATCGAGCCCGACTACCCGCCCGCCCTCTACAACCTGGGCGTCCTGTACATGGACTTCGACAAGGTCCCGGCCAAGGCCAAGGACTTCCTGACCCAGTACACGCAGTCCGTCGGCAACGACGATCCGAAGCGCGCCGACGCGGTCAGCCGGCTCAAGGAGCTGAAGTGAACGCGCGCGCGCCTTTCGTGTTCGCGGTGACCGCGCTGCTGCTCGCGCCCGCGGCGGCCTTCGCCGGCAAACCCGCGGCGAAGCACAAGCCGGCCGCCCACGCCGCCTCACCGGCCGCCCGCGCGGCAGCGCCCTCGAAGAAGGCGGCTCCGCCGTCCACGGGCGCCAAGGAACGCGCGCCCAGCGCCGCCAGCTCGGAATCGAAATCCAGCGCCGGCTCCGACGACAACGACGACTCGTCGGGCGGCGGCAGCGAGGCCGCTTCGACGCCGGCCCCCGGCGGAAAGAAAGTTACGAGCAAGACCTACACGTTCGGCGCCATGGACGTCGAGGGCAAGCTCAAGACCCCGCAATTGCTGTACTTTTTGAACAGGGTCAAGTTGGAGCTGGATATGTCGGCTCCCGACAAGCGCTCGTTCATGAAGGAGTTACAACAAAGCGCCGATGACAAGAACCTCTGATCGTTTACTGTAGAGATCTGATGATGGAGTAGGTCCGTCCTTTGGCATCCAGTCCACTCACACGCCCGCTTCCGCCACCGTCCGGCACGCCCCGCGCGCCGAGTCCGCCGCCGCCCAACATGAAGGAGACCGCGTCTCACCAGCCCCTCGGCTACCGCGCGGTGCTGCAGGTGGCGGTGATCTGGCGGGGCCAGATCCTCGGCTATCGGCTGTTGCGACGACGCACCAAGGTGACTGTCGGCTCCAGCAAGTGGGCGACCTTCGCGACGCCGCGTCTGGGCGGGCAGTCCAAGTTCCTGTTGCTCGTCCCGCGCCGTGACGGCTACGTGCTGCGGCTGGCGCCCGAGTTGAAGGGCGACCTGGTCCTGGGCGGCACCGCCACCTCGGTCACCGACGTTCAGTCCAGCGAGGTCGACCTGGCGCGCGGCGATCGCGCCAAGCTGAACTTCGCGGACGGCAGCGACCTGCGCATCGAGATCCGCTGGGTCGAGCCGCCGGACCACGTCCCCCGCCCGCGCGTCGACGATCCCGAGATGATCCAGTACATGCTGGGCACGAGCATCGTGCTCGGCATCTTCGCGACCATCCTGGTCTTCATGTGGGAGAAAGAGCCGCCGCGCCCGCCGCTGGCGCTCAGCCCCGAGCGCGTGGTGAAGATCGAGGCGCCGCAGGCGATCGAGTTCCAGAAGCAGAAGAAGAAGGAAGCCGAGAAAGCGGAGTCCGACAGCAAGGAAAAAGAAGGCCAGATGAAGCGGGCCAAGGAGAAGGCCGGCAAGCTGGGCCGCGACGACTCCAAGGTCAAGGACACCATCATCCCCAAGGGCCGCGAGGACATCCTCCGCGAGAAGGTTCAGAAGATCGGCATCCTCAGCATCATGGGCAAGGACAAGGCGCCCGGTTCGGGCCTGTCCAAGCTGTTCGCGCAGAGCAACGACGTCGAGCAAGCGATCGCCGGGATGCAGGGCGCGCGCATGCAGGTGGGACGCGGCTCGGGCGGCCTGTCGACCAGCGGATCGGGCCCCGGCGGCGGCGGCACCGGCTACGGCCACATCTACGGCGCGGGCAACCTGGACACGGGCGGCCGCGGCACGCACGGCAAGGGACGCGGCCCCAAGCTCGCCGAGCGCGGCGAGCACGAGGTGTCGGTCGGCATGGGCGGCGGCGCCGGCGACACCGACGGCTCGCTGTCGAAGGAACAGATCAACAAGGTGGTGCGCGCGCACCTGGCGGGCATCAAGTACTGCTACGAGAAAGAGCTGCAGCACAAGTCGTCTCTGGCCGGCGGCATCGACGTGTTCTGGGTCATCCAGCCCGATGGTTCGGTCAGCAAGGCGAATGTGAAAAACACGACCATGGGCGACGCAGCCGTCGAGGGCTGCATCGTTCGCCAGGTCAAGCAGTGGCAATTCCCGAAGGCGCCCGCCCAGACGACGGTCGGGCGCTATCCCTTTATCTTCAAGGGAGGGTAGCGATGACGAAGCATGATCAGCGAGGGATCTGCGGTGGGCTCGTCGGGCTCGCGCTGGCCATGTCGATGACGGCCCTGTCCATGTCGACGACAGGTTGCAACGACCTGAACACGCCGCTCTACTTCCCGGGCCAGGACGCGAACGGGATGGTCGGCCCCATCATCGCGCAGGGCAACGACGATCCGCTTCCCGCGGGCGGCGTGGCGCTGCGGTTCCGCCAGCCCACGATGCTGGAGCAGATGAAGCTGGACGCCGAGCGCGATGCGCGCGGCTACGACCAGGACATCCCGTGGGTCTCGCGCGACAAGATCCACCTGGAGGTGTCGTACAAGGTGACGAACCTGTCGGACCAGCCCGGCACCTTCACGGTGTACATCGACGGCGCCAGCCAGTACGCGCGGTACGACACGCAGATGGTCGCGACCGCGCTCGCCGCCGGCGACGATGACCCGATCTTCCTGCCCCTGATCACGACGATTCCGCGGACCGTCGAGCCCGGCAAGAGCTTCAGCGGCATCGTGCGCGAGGACGACTTCGCCGAGGGCGAGCTGGATCTGGACGCGCTGGTGCGCTGGAACAACGCGGACGCCGCCGACCCCACCTTCGCCGGCGTGCTCATCAACCGCTCCGAAGTGGACGCGATCGGCCTGGCGATGGTGCCGGGCGGAACGTCGATCATCCCGAACACCAGCCGGCACAAGCTGAACGACCCGAACCTCCTGGTCGTGCCGGCGCTGTACGAGATCGATCTTCGCCTCAAGGCCGATACGAACATGCAGTGCGAATACTTCATCCGCGTGCGCGACGACGACGATCGCCTCTGGCACAATGACGCCGACGACGTGCTGCAACCGGACCCGATGCTTTTCCAACCGGCAGTGATGATGTAACCAGGAACCTTTGACCCTCAGACGACTCGCAAAGCTGATCGCGGCAGCGTTGGCGACGTCCTGGATGCTCGGCGGCGCGCCCGTTCACGCCCAGGTGACATCCGAGCCGAGCGCGGTCGTGTTTCCAGATCCCGCGAAGTTCGCGTCCGGCTTCTTCACGGAAGGCGAGTTCGGCGTCCTGTGGTTCGGCGGGAACGCCAGTGACCAGATCGCGCCCGGGTTCGCGGTGGGCGCGCGCGCCGGATACGACATCTTCCGGTTCTTCGCGCTGCAGATTCACCTGATGGGGTCGACGCATCAGTCGCAGGGTGATTCGCCGGTCGCCGGGCAGCTGCTGCAGGTGTACCAGGGAACGGCCGAGGGCAAGCTGACCCTGCGAATCGTGCAGTTCTCGTTCTTCGCCGAGGGGGGCCTTGGCCTCGCGCGCATGTCGAGCAACCTGCTGTACGCGCTGGGCCTGCAGGAGAAATACCGCACCGGTTTCACCTTCGGGGGCGGCGGGGGCGTCGACTACCATTTCCTGTCGCGCCACTTCTCGATCGGCTTGCGCGGGGGCTTCTACGTGCTGCCCGAGATCAAGTCCAGCCGCGACATCAACACCACCATGTACCTGAGGTACACGTTCTGATGCGCTGGTCGCGAACCGCGCTGCTGCTGACCACGGTCGTTGCCTCCGCGCTGGGCAGCGGAGGTTGCGACACCGTCGATCTCGGCAACCCGCCGTCGGACATCAACGCGTGTCGGCCGAGTCAGGCATTCTTCGCCGCCGAGATCGAGCCCAACTTTCTCGCCAAGGACTACGGCGGGAAGCACTGCTGGGATTCGGCCTGCCACGGTACGCTGGCGCCCAACGCGCTGGATCTGACTGACCCGGCGCTGCTCAACCCGCCAATGAACCCGCCCATCCCACTGACCGCCGAGTGGGCCACCAACTACATGTCCGCCACCGAGGAGATGAGCTGCTCGAACGTGTCGGCGAGCAAGCTGCTCGAGTATCCGGCCGGTATCAGGGTCCACGGCGGCGGCAAGCTGATCGAACCGGACGGCCCGGAGGCAATGCTCATCATCATGTGGATCTCACAGCCGTGATCCGCCGACTGGCTGTGGCCGCCGCCGTGCTCGCCGCCGCTTTGGCGGCGCCGGCGCCGGCGCGCGCGGAAGATCAGGCGCTGGTGCGCGTGATCGCGGAGGCGGCGTCCGTGCGCACCGGTCCCGGCTTCGGCTACCGGGTCGTCTACCGCGCGAATCAAGGCGAGGTGCTGACGGTGATCGGACGCGCGACGCACGATCACTGGTTCCGCGTCGAGCTGCCGGACGGCACCTACGGCTGGATCCTGGGCGACGAGGTGTTCCCGCTCGACGTCGACACCGCGGCTGCGCACCGCGGACCGTCGATCTTCAAGCGAATCGGGCACGCCATCTTTTCGCCTTCGCCGCTGATGATCGAGAACGTCACGTTCGCGTTCTCGGCCGGTATCCTGGGCGGCGACGGCATGTTCCTGTTCCGCCCGGCCGTGCTGCTGGCGCCCCACGTGTCGCTGGAAGCGACCATCGGCGAGACGGTGGGCAACCAGGCCGACGTCATCTACACGGGCGGCGGCTTCAACGCCTATCTGTTTCCGAGCTCGCCGGTGACGCCATTCGTGGGAGGTGCCGCCGGGGGCGCGTTCGGGCGCAAGAAGGCGGACCAGTTCGCGGTCCAGACCGGCAACTACTCGATGGTCAACGTGGGCGGCGGGCTGATGATGTCGTTCAAGAAGCGAATCTCGGTGCGCGGCGACGTCCGGCACTACGTGATCTTCAACGCAGACCACACCCAACGAATCCAGGAGTACTCCGGTGCACTCGCTGTGTTTTTCTAAGATTCTGATCCTGCTCGGAACGCTGGCCGTCGGCGGCTGTTCCATCTCCAAGTGGACGGTCAAGCCGCACCAGCGCGAGCTGCTCGCCGACCGGATCATGCAGCTCGACGCCGAAGCGCAGGAACGTGCGGCCGAGGAGCACATCCTGTCGAACCGCGAAGGCGCCATCGGCGGGACCGGCACGTCCGGCGGAGGCTGCGGTTGCAATTGAACCTCCGCCGACCGATCGCGGTCGTCGTCCTCGCGTTTGCGGCGATCGGTTTCGCGCGCACCGCGCGCGCCACCAACACCGCCGAGGCGGCGGTGCGCACGACCATGTTCGACGAGCCGTCCACCAAGAACGAGGGCGTCCGCGTGTACCACCCGCAGGTCGACCTCAGCGCGACCGTCGCGTCCACGCTCGCCATCGCCGGCGGCTACTCCGCCGACGTCGTCACGGGCGCGACGCCCGCCACCTTCGACGTCGTGTCGGCGGCGACGAAGTTCAGCGACACCCGCCACCTCGGTCACGCCAGCGCCGGGTTCGAACGCCCGGACGGCGGCATCGGCTTCTCGTTCGCATACGGCACGGAGAGCGACTACAGGTCGACCGTCTTCTCGGGCACGACGCACCACGATCTCTACGAGCACAACTTCACGCTCGCCCTCGCCTACTCGCACAACTGGGACCGCGTGTGCGACGCCGACAACACCGCCGCGGCCGGGCAGCCGCTGGCGCTCGTGGCGCTCCCGTCGTCGGCCGGATGCTTCACGAACACGATGGGCATCACCACGCAGAAGCTGAACATCGACACGTTCGAGCCATCGCTGTCGTGGACGATGACCCCGCGGCTCGTCGTCCAGGGCGGCGCCACCATCCAGATCCTCGACGGCTTTCAGTCCAACCCGTACCGCAAGGTGCTGGTCGGCAGCCAGAACCGGACGCCGCAAGAGCGTCACCCGCAGTTTCGCCAGCGCTACGCGCTGTTCTTCCGGATGGCCTATGCCTTCCCCGATCTGCGCGCCTCCGCGCTCCTGATGGTGCGCGGTTACGAGGACAGCTGGGCCGTCCGCGCCATCACGGGCGACCTGGTGGGAACGAAGTACATCGGCCAGTACCTGCTGGTGTCCGGCCGCGCGCACTGGCACGAACAGACCGCCGCCAGCTTCTACCGTGACGCGGACGGCTACCGGATTCTCGGCCCCGCCGGACAGTTCTGGACCGGCGACCGCGAGCTGTCGCCGATGGGCAACTACCTGCTCGGCGGCAAGATCGCGTTCTTCCGGCGCCCGATGCAGGAGCGTTCGTCCTGGTTCGTCGAGATGGAGCTGGGCGGCAAGTACGAATTCCTTTACTACCGTCCCGAGTCGGCCGTCGCGCCCAACGCCGATCGCAAGTACGCCCAGATCGTCCAGGGCGCGTTCGCGATGCGGTTCTGATAACCCAGCGCTAGAATCGGCCGCGTGAACCGGCGCGACGCATGCAAGCTGTTGCTCGCGGCCGGCGCAACCGGATGCCGTCGCCCGGCATCAAAGGCTGGACGGAACATCATGTCGACCTCGACAAACAGCACGACCACGAACATGCCGGTGATCTTCCTGGCGCACGGGTCCCCCTTGCTGCTCGACGACAGCGGCTGGGTGCGCGAGCTGGGCGCCTGGGCCGGCGCGATGCCGAAGCCCAAGGCCGTGTTGATGCTGTCGGCGCACTGGCTCGACCAGCCGATCACGCTGGGCGCGACCCGCCCGGTCCCGCTCGTCTACGATTTCTACGGCTTTCCCGCCAGGTACTACGAGACGAAGTACCCGGCGCCGCCGGCGCCCGCGCTGGCCGAGCGCGTGCGCGACCTGCTCCGCGCCGAGCCGGTGGCGCAAGATCCCGAACGCGGGCTCGATCATGGCGCGTACGTTCCTCTGGTCGCGATGTATCCGGGCGCCGACGTCCCGGTGCTGCAGGCGTCGCTGCCCAGCCTCGACCCGACGGCGCTGTTCTCGTTCGGCCGCGCGCTGGCGCCGCTGCGTCGTGAGGGTGTGCTGATCGTCGGCAGCGGGTTCCTCACGCACAACCTTCGCACCGTCGACTTCCGGCCCGACGCGCCGACGCCGGCGTGGGCGGCGGAGTTCGACGCCTGGGCGGGCGACGTGCTGGTACGCCGTGACGTGGATGCGCTACTCGACTACCGCGCGCGCGCCCCCGGCGTCCGTCAGGCGTTGCCGACGCACGAGCACTTCGTGCCCGTGGTGGTGTCGATGGGCGCGGCGATCGACGACAGCGCGGCCACCGCGCGCTTCCCGATCACCGGCTTCGCCTATGGAACCGCGACGCGCCGGTCAGTTCAGTTCGGGTGACCCTGGAAGGGTCCCCGAGCCCCCCCGCGATGAAGCTCCGCGCGGCAAAGCCGCGCTCCGCTTCACGCGATCAGTTCGGGTGATAAGCTCGACGCCATGGCGTGGCGTCGGATTTCTTATGGTCTCCTGGTCTCGACATTGATGGCGTGCGACGGCGGTGGTAAGGGCGGCACTGCAGGGACGTCGGGGGGCGGGGGCACCACCGGCAGCGCGGGTTCGTCGGGAAACGCAGGGACGTCCGGCAGCGCAGGCATGGCCGCATGCCGGCCCAGCCAGCAGTTCTTCGTCGACGAGATCTGGCCCAACGTCCTCGCCAAGGATTACGGCGGAACGCACTGTTACGATTCGAGCTGCCACGGCGTGCTGGCGCCCAACGCGCTGGACCTGCTGGTGCAGGACCCGATGCCTGCGGGGACAGTCCCGCTCACGGGCGTCTGGGCCACCAATTACATGGCGGCCATCGAGGAGATGAACTGCTCGAATCCCTCGGCGAGCAGGCTGCTCGAGCTCCCGTCCGGCACCAAGGTTCACGGCGGCGGTAAGTTTTTCGAGCCCGACGGGCCGGAGGCGGACCTCATCAAGATGTGGGTCACGCAGCCATGAGCTGGCGTCTGTATTTTTATTGTTTCCTGGTCTCGACATTGATGGCGTGCGCGGGCGGCGGTGGGACGGGAGGCACCGGCGCCGCGGGGACGTCGGGCAGCGCGGGTACGTCCGGCGGCGCCGGCACCAGCGGCGGCGCGGGCACCACCGGCACTGCGGGCACCACGGGTGGCGCGGGGACGTCGGGTGGCGCGGGCACGTCCGGCAGTGCCGGTACATCGGGAAGCGCAGGGACGTCCGGCGCCGCCGGCACCTCGGGCAACGCCGGCACGACCGGCAGCGCCGGCACGGCCGGCAGCGCGGGCACGGGTGGAACGACGGCGGCCGGCGCTTGCAGCTTCGCCGGCAAGATCATGTGCGACGACTTCGAATCGGACGCGCTCGGGATGAAGCCGACGGGCGGTCCGTGGGCGACATCGCAGTGCTTCGCCTCCAACTTCACGCTGAAGGTCGACGGAGCTCAGCACAAGAGCGGCAGCCGCTCGCTGGTCAGCCAGGGTGTCCCCTACGGCGACTGCATGCTGCACGCCGACCTGGGTACGGTCGCCGACTTCTGGGTGCGCGCGCAGATCCGCTGGGAGGCCGGCGCCGCCAATCAGTTCACCGCGCACGAGGTCACCGCGTTCGAGCTGACGCCGACCATGAGCACCGACGATCCCGGGATCCGCGTCGGCTTCCGCGGCGACAACTCGTGCGATCCCACCGGCGTCGAGGTGAACATCACCGGCGGCGAAGAGAAGACGGGATGCACCGGGTTCAAGCTGACAGCCGACACCTGGTACTGCTTCGAGCTTCACGTCGTTCGGGACACCGCGAACATGACCACCGCCGATCTCTTCATCAACGGCGCCGACCAATCGTTCCGCGTTCATGGCGCCGACGGCACGACGGTCGTCAACCCGAACCCGGCGGTGTGGCGCTTCCTGCGCATGGGCGCGCGCTCGTACTCGAACCAGTACCCGTCGAACATCTACGTCGACGACATCGGCGTCGGCACGCAGCGCATCGGCTGTAACTGATCATGATTCGCCGCCGGCGCGCCGTCGTCGTCGCAGGGCCGCTGCTGCTGGCGCTGGTGCCGACCTGCGCGGGCCATTTGCCGCCCTGCCCGGCCGCCGGCGGCCCGGCCTGGACGGAGCTCGAGAGCCCGCACTTTCGCCTGCGCACCGACGACGATTCCGCCGCCGCGCGGGCGGCGCTCACCGATCTCGAGCAGCTTCAGGCGGCCCTGCTCACCGTCTTCGGCGTACCGCCGGACCTCGACACCGGGCGGCTGCCGGTCGTCGTCGTCGATCGCGGATGGACCGATTTCTCGCCCCGTCAGGTGGAAGGGTTCTTCACCCAGGCGCTCTTTCAGCCGCTGGTGGTGATGGTCGCGGGCGGCGAGCTTCACCGGCAGGAGCTGATCAAGCACGAGCTGGTGCATTACCTGAGCCACATGGTCATGGAGCGCCAGCCGCGCTGGCTGGCCGAAGGCCTGGCGACGTACTACGCGACGATCGAATACGACGAAGATGCCGGCCGCATCACCGTGGGCCGGCCGTCACCCGCGCTGCTGCACCACGCGCAGCGAACCAGCGTGGCGACCATCCAGAGCATGTTCACGGCGACGACGGGCGTCGACGCCACGCGTTTCTACGCCGCCGCCTGGATCACGATGCATTACCTCATGAACCACCGCATCGTGGCGCTGGCTGGTTACGAGAAGGCACTGCGCGCGGGCGCGTCGCCCGAGGCCGCCTGGACGGCCGCGTTCGGGGCGGAGACGCCCGCGCAGCTGGCCTACGAAGTCCGGCAGTACGTCGACGGCGGCCAGTACGCGCTGCTCATCTACAAGTTCTCGCCTCCCCAGCTCGCCGCGCCCGTCGAGCGGCGCCTGTCCGACGCAGACGCGCACGCGACGCGCGCGCTGCTGTACATGACGGGCCACCGGATGCGGAGCGGCGGCGCAGACGACCCTCGCGTCGACGCGCGGCGCGAGCTGGACGAAGCCCTGCGCCAGGACCCGGCCCACGTCAGATCGCGCGCCATCGCCCACTGGATGCTGGGGGCGCCCGCCGATCTCGGACCGGCGACCGCGGCCACCAGCGCGCACGCCGACGACTGGCTGGCCTGGTTGCTGCTGGCGGACGCGCGCGACGGGCAGAGCGACGCCACCGGCCGCGACGAGGCGCGGGCCCGCGCCATCAACATCGCGCGCTCCGACGCATCGATCAGTATCGACGGTGCACGCGATACGGCGCACCAGGCACCGTGACCAGCGCGGCCGCGGCGGGTGAGCTTCAGCGCCGTTCGAACAGGCGCGTGATCGCCGCGTCCAGCCCGTCCAGACCGGGCTTGTAGAAGACGGGCGCGTCGACGGCGACGGACAGCATCGGGTCGTTGCTGGCGGTGACCGCCACGCAGGTGATGTCGCGGTAAAGGCTTTGCCGCAGCGTGCGCATGAACTTCAGCCCCGACCGCGCGGCCATGTCCAGATCCACCAGCAACAGCCCGGGCCGTTCGCGGTGGAGCAGCTTTGCCGCCTCGGCTTCGTTCGCGGCGCAACGGACGCCGAACCCGTCGGCGAGCGCCAGCTCCATCAGCAGATCCTTCACCACCGGATCTTCCGTGATGGCGAGAATCGATGCGGACACGACGGCCACGGCAGCCCCGGAAGGGGCTCGCGGCTCGGTCGGTGGCGGCGTCGAAAGCACGACAGAATTATCCACAGGTCGTGTTTCCGGCGTTTTTCGGGCTGATTATTTCGCCGTAACGGCCCACCGGCCCCCGCCGCCCAATTCCCTGCTGCCCTGCCGCCCCTGCCGCCCGCCCCTGGTCACTGCGGCATTTTCGGCAGCAGATTGCGGGAGTTCGACACGGACGCGCCCGTCAACGCGTCGGCGCTGACGGCCACGTCCAGCTCCGATCCGCTCAGGCTGCCGTGACACCCGCCGCAGATGTTGTTGAACAGGGCGCGCGGCGGCCCGGGCGTGATGTATTCGCCGTTCGTCACCTGATGCTCCTCGGTCATGGTGAAAACGGGGGCGCCCCCCCCGTCGATGAATTCGAGGATCAGCGGCTTGCCCGCAGGGACCAGCACCTTCAGCGAATGGTCGGCTTCGAACGACGCGCTGCCGAGGTCCTGGCGCATGGTGAAGAGCGTGTTCGGCATGGAGCTGGGGGGCGGAAGCTCCTGGTAGATCCGCAGCGCGACGGCGCGGTCCATGTCCGCCACATTGCGGTGCTGGCGCAGGTTGGCGCCCAGCAACGTCGCCAGCACGGGCGCGTCGGGGAAGTGCATGGTGGCGGAGCCGCCGTTCTCCATGTGCCCGCCGAACACCAGCTGCGGGAGGTTGCTGAACAGCAACCGCTCGCCGCGCTTGTAGCCCAGCGTGGCTTCCACGTACGACTGGGTGCCGTCGCCGGCGAGCATGCGGCGGGCGCCCGTCTGCTCGTTCACCGCGACCAGCGCGAAACGCGGCGCCCCGGCCGCCGGATCCGTCACGGCGCCGTCGTAGGACGCCAAGATCTCGCCGTTCGGCAGCGAGAACGGCGAGCGGTAGACGCCGACAGTCCCCGCCCGGCCCGTCGCGGCCGGATCGATGATCTTCACGGACGGGACGAACGTCACCTCGTTGCGGTTGGCCTGGAACGGCCCCACCGACCGGTTGAACGTCGCCAGCGCGCCGCCGCCGCCCTTGGCGCCGTCATCGGACAGAATGATGAGGAAGTTCCGATCCAGGCCTTCGCGGATCTCCGTGGCTTGCTGGTAGTCGACCGACGGCTGGAGATCCTTCGAGAACGTGTCGGTCGACTTGGCACGCTGCGCGAGCAGCGGGTGGTAGTCGGTCAGGTCCCAGTTTATGCGGCGCCCGGCCAGCTGATAGAAGACGCCGTTCGGCTGGTTCGGGTTCGTGTCGGGCGCAGCCTTCTCCGCCGTCATGCTGACGCGGCCGTCCTGCATGAACGCCGGCGAGATCTCGGAGTTGAGCAGGAACGTCATCTGCTGAGGATTGCCGAACTGCAGGTCCGATCCCACGCGGAACAGGTCCGCGTTGGGCAGCCCCTTGAGCAGCGTCCACGTCCCCGCGCGCGTCGACGCGAACACGACGCTGCCGTCGGGCGCGAACACCGGATCGAAGTTGTGGACCCGCACGCCGTTCACCAGCTTGCCGTTGTCGGCGGTGAGCGGCCGGCAGGTGCCGCCCGCGACGTCCAGCAGCCACAGGTCCAGGCCGCTCGCCGCGCTCGGGCGCGCCGCGAAGATCAGCTTGGTACCGTCGTAGCTCCATTCGGGCCCGCGGACGTCGGCGGTCCCGGCCGTGATCCCGGAGCACGGCCCCAGCGCGCTGCGAATGTTGCCGACGCTCATGACGCCGCCGTTCGCGTCCAGCGTCGCGTCGGCCAGCTTCAGATCCGCGCCGCCCGCGAAGTTGTCGAACTGCAGCAGCGTGTCGCCGTTGGCCGGCCGCGACACGAACGCCAGCGGCAGCGTGCTGCCGGAGGTCATGGGCGACAGCGCCGGCGCGCGATCGGTCCGCTCGATGCGGTGCCATTCCTTGAACACGCAGAACGCCCGCGTGTTGGTCATCGGGTCGAACGGCTGCGGACAGGGCGTGTCGATCGGCGTCGTGTCCTCCAGCAGCGGACCGGCGCGGTGGACGATGCCGCCGGACGCGGGCGCGATGTTCTTCTTCACCGCGCGCGACTGCTTGACGTCGACGGAGTCGAGCGCCATGAACTCGTCGACCAGCGCCTCGTAGTTGCGGCGCAGCGCCAGCGGCGCGAAGGCGCCGTTCGAGCCCGAACGGATGCGGAAGTCGTTGAAGCCATCGGGGCTGTGACAGCCCTCCAGCGCGCACCCGCGCTGCAGCAGCTTCGGCATCACGCGGTCCTCGAAGAACGTCTGCCCCGCGGTCTTCACCAGCGCGCTCAGCGGCGAGGCGGCCTGCACCTGGTTCGCCCAGTCGCGGAGCATCTTCCAGCTCTCGTCGTCGCGCGACTTGAAGAACACGCCGCCCGTGTGACTGACGCCGCCCGCTTGCGGCGACAGCGGCCGCAGCAGGATCTCGCTCTGCTCGATCGCCATGCCCGCCGTCATGACGAACCCCGCCGCCTGTCCGTAGTTGAACTTCAGCTGCTCGTCGTTGCTGCCGCAGGTCAGATAGAAGTCAGCCTGCGGCGAGCTGTGGCAGGTGCCATAGGCGCACGAGTTGTGCAGCAACGGCATCACCGTGCTCACGAAGGTCTGGTAGCCGGGCGTCGTGATGTCGACGGGAACCAGCCGGTTGGGCGGCGGCAACTCGGTGTTGCAGTCGCCCACGCCCATGCGCGGGACCTCCGCGGGCGCGACGCCGTCGCGGTTGGCGCCGTTCTCCAGCCAGCGCTTCAGCTCGAAGAACGCGTCCGAGTTCGCCGCGATCGGCTTACCGCCGGCGTGGCGGATCTCGCTCGGATACTGCGTCGGGCAGGTCGTGCAGCTGGGGTCGCCCAGGTAGTTCACCATCACGGCGTCCTCGGGCACCGCCTTCAGCAGCAACAGCGGGTGCGGATAGCTGCCGTAGGTGCGCAGCACGTCGCGCCGCTTCTGGATGCCCTCGAACGACGTCAGATCCAGATTGCCCAGCGCCGTCCCCGTCGCGGGATCGATGGCGTGGCAGGGCGACGTGTTACCGACGCAGAACGACTTCAGGATCGGCTGGACGTGCTGGTCGTAGAAGTGGTTCTCGGGCGGCTTCTTCGTCAGGCAGCCGCCCGCCAGCGCGGCGCAGGCAAGCCACAGAGCTCCCTTTCGGCTTCCGACGGCGCGACCTCTGAGGAAGGTACGCATGCGGGGCCTCCGATTTTAACAGAAACAAAAAAGCGCGCGGAGGACATCCGCGCGCTTTTCTGTACTTCGTTTTTCCTGCTATCCGAACTGCCGAACTGGCCGCTGGCTCTAGCGAGAGAGGCGGGTCAGCGCGGCCGTGGCCAGCGAGCGGACGAACGGGCTGGCGTCGTTCGCGGCGGCGTTCTGCAACGCCGGACCAGCCAGCGTCGAGCTCGCGCGAATCTCGCCCAGCGCCCACGCCGCACGCTTGCGGACGATCGGCGACTCGTCGTTCTGCAGCGCCGTGACCAGCGCGCTCGTCGCGTTCGCGTCGTGGAACATCCCCAGCGTCGTCGCCGCCTCGGCGCGAACGCCGGTGTCGGCGTTACCCAGCAGCGGGGAGACCGCAGCGCCGTCGCGGAGGCCCGCGATGGACTGCAGCGCCTTCATCGACGCCACCTGGACCACGCCGTCGTTCACCGCCAGCGCCGTCGTCAGCGGAGCGACGACCGCAGGGCGGTTGATCCGACCCAGCGCCGCCGCCACGTGTGCCCGCGCCTCGCTGGTGAACAGCGGGTTGGACAGCGCGGCCGACAGCGCCGGAATCGACGACACGTAGTGGAACTCACCCAGCACGTCCGCCGCGTTGCGCGCGGCGACCGAGTCGGGCTGCCCCAGCCGGTTCAGCATCGTCACCCTGACGTTCCGCGCGACACCACGCCGCGCGATCCACCAGGCCGCAACTTCGCGGATGCCCTGATTGTTGTTGTCCAGCAGCGGCATCACCATGTCGACGCAGGAGACGCAGACCAGATGCTCTGCGCGCTCCAGCTCGGCCTTGATGGCGTCGGGCGATCCCGACGCGATGGCGCGCTGGACTGATTGCGGGCTAGCCCCCCGACCGGCGACCGCGGTTCCGGCCGCCGCCAGCGAGATGCCCAGGAACGTGACGACTGCGAGCTTCATTGTCTTGTTCGTGTGCATGTCGATTTCTCCGTTACGGGGTCGCCGAGCCGGCGCTGTTGAGGTTCTCGCGGAAGAAGAACTGACCACCCATGTCGATGTTCAAGATGAGGAGGTACATCTCGTCCGCCGTGAGCTCCGTGGCCGGCATGCTTCGCTTCGTGAGGTCGGCCGCGTGGCTGATCTCGCCGTGGGTGAGGACCTCGTTGTCGAACATGCGGTCCGGGAAGGCGCGAACATCGGTGTTGACCGACGGGAAGCGCTGCACCGGGTTCAGCATACGCACCACGCGGCTGCCCATCGCCGAGCCCCCCTCGACGTACTGCTTGGGCGGCGCCGGGATGTACGTGACGTCCGCGTCGCTGAGGATCTCGCCCAGGCCCATCAGCGAGAGGTACGACGCGGTGAAGTCACCCGTCGCGCGCTCGCCGATCGTCACGTTCACCTTCTGACCGCGGAGGTCGAAGACGAACGTCTGCATCGCGCCCGTGGCGTTGTCCATGATGGTGTAGCTGGGGTTCGCCGCGCCCGCGACGCCGTTGTGGCAGCTGGCGCACTTCGCGTCGAGGACCGGCTGGATGGCCAGATCCCAGGGAACGCCCTTCACGGCGTTGTCGCTGTCCAGCTTCGCGTTCGTCTTGGTGAACGCGCCGCTCGACAGGGCGTACGCCGAGGCGTCCACGCGCTGGGCGCGCGGCACCACCAGGTTGACCACGCCGCTGAGGACGTTGGTCGGGATGCCGGGGGCCAGCGTGGCGGCCCGGGTCCGGTTCTCGTGGCAGCCGCCGCAGAAGCGCTGCTCACCGGCACGGCCGCTGATCCAGACCGACTCGTTCGCGAGGCTCATCGCGAACTTGTCGATCAGCTGGATGTGGAACGGGACGTTGCCCGGGACCACCGCCGCGAACGAGTTGTCGGGCTGCACCGGCAGCTCGCCGTACTTCGACTGTCCGTCGAACTCGGTGGTGCCGAACATGTCGATGCCGCCTTCCTCACCCGAGAAGCCCTCGAGCAAGCGAACCTTGGCGACACTGCCCGGCGTCAGGTTGCCCTTGATGTCGCGGAGCGACGAGTCGTACACGTTCAGCGCGCCGATCGTCGTGTCCGTCGTGCTGGCGGTCGACACCGGCGTGACCGGCGTGCGGGTCGGCTCGGCGCGCTTGATGAGCGGCCGCGGCAGGACGTCCCACATCCCCAGGTCGTCGAACAGCGGGAAGCGGGTCTTCGTGTTGCTGTCGAACACGTAGATGCCGAACTGCGCGTTGGTGCCCGCGAGCGCCAGCGTCTCCGACTCGACGGGGCCGTCGGACCAGGACACCAGGAAGCGGCCCGGCGCCGTGGACAGGGGCTCGGCGTCGTAGTAGCGGCCGACGCCCGCCTGGCTGGCCGTGCGATCGCCCGGGATCAGCGGCGTCAGGTCGGTCGCCGTCGAGTGGGCCTCGCTGCCGTTCATGTTGATGAGGAACAGCTTGCCCGACTGCAGCGTGCGGTCGCGCGAGGTCGCGATCGCGATCATCTGGTAGTTGGCGATCTGCGTCCCGCTGCCCTCGGGATCCTGAATCATCGTCTTGCCGATCGGCCGCGCCTTCAGGTAGCTGTTGGTGGTCGGGCTGCCCTCGACCTCGCCGCCGAACGCCTCACGCATACCGGTCAGGTCGGTGTTCATCATGCGCAGGTGGCCGTCGTTGACCCCGCCCATGTGGCGCCATTCCGTGTAGACGATCTGGCCGTCCTCGAGCAGCGACGGGGAGACGCGGTGAGAGACGTTCCGCGCGCCCATCGTTTCGCCGCTGCCGTCGAGGTTGATCGTGCCGGCCTGCGCCGTGGTCGCTCGCTCGTACTCGTCCGCGAACTGCGACGAGGTCGAGTTCGGATCGAGCGTCTGCTCCACGTTCAGGTTGCTCATGAACATGATCTTCCCGCCCGGCAGGTAGAGCGGATAGACGTAGTCGTTCCCGCCCTCCGTCAGCTGCTTGACGTTC
>Ga0070669_100001349_pt1 | contig 17688 bp, 19 predicted proteins | sample KBSS53metaG_FD_64680 | JGI IMG/M metagenome (GOLD analysis project Ga0070669, IMG submission 64680) | Switchgrass rhizosphere microbial communities from Kellogg Biological Station, Michigan, USA - KBS S5-3 metaG | ecosystem: Host-associated > Plants > Roots > Rhizosphere > Soil ... | reverse complement strand
GAGCCCTGCATCGAGGTCAACCTGCTGATGAAGCGCACCATCCCCGGCGCCGCGCTCGCGATCCTGCCGCGCAGCGGCCATGCCATCAATCTCGAGGAGCCGGCGCTGTTCAACCAGCTGCTCGAGGACTTTCTGCGCCAGGTGGAAACCGGGCGCTACACCCGGCGCGACAAGCGCTCGACGGTGCCGTCGATCTACGGGGCCTCCGGCAAGCCATGACGCTGCGAGTGGAGAAGCGCGGTGCGACCGGCTGGATCGTGTTCGACCAGCCGGCGAAGCGCAACGCGATCAACGACGCCATGTGGCGGGGCATCCCGCCGGCGATGAAGCAATTCGATGCCGATGCCGAGGTGCGCTGCGTGGCGTTTCGGGGCGCGGGCAGCGAAGCGTTCTCGGCCGGTGCCGATATCTCGGAGTTCGAAAAGAACCGTTCATCGAACGAAGCGGTGGGCGGCTACGACACGCTGCTGGACCAGGTGCTGCATTCCATCCAGGGCTCGCTCAAGCCATCGGTGGCGATGATCTCGGGCTACTGCCTCGGCGGCGGCGTGGAGATCGCGCTCGCCTGCGACCTGCGCTACTGCTCGGCCTCCTCTCAGTTCGGCATTCCCGCGGCGCGCCTGGGCCTCGCTTACAACGTGGAGGGGCACAAGCGGCTGCTCGAGACCGTCGGCCACGCGCGCGCAAGAGAGATCATGTTCCTGGGCCGGCGCTATAAGGCGGACGACGCGCTGGCGATGGGTCTGGTGCACCGGGTTCTGCCGGATTCGTCCCTCGAGGGTTATGTGGATGAAGTTCTTCAAACCCTCACGGAGAATGCGCCGCTCTCCATCGCCAACACCAAGACCATCATCGAGGAATACGTGAAATCCTCAGGCACGCCCGACGCGGCGCGCATGCGTGCGGCGATCGAGCGTTGTGCGCGCAGCGAGGATTACAAGGAAGGGCGGCGCGCGTTCATGGAAAAGCGCAAGCCGGACTTCAAAGGCCGATGAAGATCCGCGACCTGAAGGTGCGCGCGGTGGCTGCGCCGATGAAGCGGGTGCTGCATACCAGCATCGCCTCGGTCTCCGTGGCACCGCTGCTGCTTCTCGACCTGCAGACCGATGACGGCATCGTCGGCCGCTCCTACCTGTTCGCGCTTGCCAGGCACCACCTGCCGCCGCTCGCCAAGCTGGTCGAGGCGATGGCCGAGATGGTGAAAGGCGACGAGGTGGCGCCGCTCGAGCTCGAGCGCAAGCTGCGCGCGCGCTATGCGCTGCTCGGCGTGCACAACATGGTGCTGTTCGCCATGGCCGGTATCGACATGGCCGCGTGGGACGCGCTCGGCCAGTCGCTGCGCCTGCCGCTGGTCCGCCTGCTCGGCGCCGCGCCGCGACCCATACCCGCGTACAACTCCAAGGGCCTCGGCATCCAGCCAATCAAGGCGCTCGAGAAAGAAGCGGTCGAGCTGGTCGAAGAAGGTTTCCGCGCGGTCAAGCTGCGCCTCGGCCGCCCCGACGCGGCGCAGGATCTCGAAGCGCTGCGCGCGGTGAAGAAGGCGATCGGCCCGGGCGTAACGCTGATGGTCGATTTCAACCAGGCCCTGAGCGTCGCCGAAGCGATCCGCCGCGGGCACATGATCGACGACGAGGGCGGCGTGCAATGGATCGAGGAGCCGATCCGCGCGGACGATTTTTCGGGCTGTTCTGAAGTAAGAAAGCAAATAAGGACGCCGATACAAATCGGCGAGAACTTCATGGGCCCGGAGCAGATGGCGCAGGCGCTGGCCGCCGGCGCGTGCGACTACGTAATGCCCGATGCCGAGCGCATCGGCGGCGTGACCGGCTGGATGCGCGCCGCGGCACTGGCGCAGGGGGCCGGGACGGAGATGTCGAGCCACCTGTTCCCGGAGGTGAGCTGCCACCTGCTGGCGGCCACGCCGACCTGCCATTGGCTGGAATACGTCGACTGGGCGAATCCCGTGCTCAAGGAGCCGGCAGCGCTGAAGGACGGCCACGTGATCATTCCTGAGTCCCCCGGCTGCGGCATGCAGTGGGACGAGAAAGCCGTCAAGCAGTACGAAGTCTGAATGTTCAGCCGGCATTTCCCGCACTGGCCGCCGGGGCAGCCGAAGACCATCGAGCTGCCGCGGGAAACCGTTTACGCCAATCTCGCAGCGAGCGCGGCGAAATATCCGCAGCGCACCGCGATCGATTACTACGGCGGCAGCGTCAGCTATGAGCGCCTGAAGCAGGGGGTGGACGCGCTCGCCGGCTTCCTGCAGCAGCGCTTCGGCGTGGCGCGCGGCGATCGCGTGCTGTTGTACGCCCAGAACTGTCCGCAGTTCGTCATCTCCTTCTACGCCATCGTGCGCGCCGATGCGGTGGTGGTGCCGGTGAACCCGATGAACCGCACTGAGGAGCTGCGCCACTACGTCGACGATTCGGACGCGCGCGTGGCGATCGTCGGGAACGACGTGCTGAAGGAGATCGAGCCGCTTGGCCTGAAGCATGTGCTGCCGATCGTGTACTCGGACTACCTCGGCGCGGCGAGCGATCTGCCGATCCCGGATTTCGTGCGCGCGCCGGGAGCGGCGGCGTGGAAGGAGGCCATCGCTGCGGACCTCAAGCCGGGGCCGCACCTCGCCGGGCCGGACGACCTCGCGGTGATGCCTTACACGTCGGGCACCACCGGCAAGCCCAAGGGCTGCATGCACACGCACACCAGCATGCAGGCCACCACGGTGGCCTACCTGTACTGGCGCGGCGCGCAGGAGGAGAGCGTGGTGCTTTCCGCGCTGCCCATGTTTCACGTCACCGGCATGCAGGCCGGCATGAATGCGCCGATCCATACCGCGGCAACGCTCGTCGTGCTGTCGCGCTGGGACCGGGATTGCGCCGGCCTGCAGATCCAGCGCGCGCGCGTGACCAACTGGTCGGCGATCACCACCATGCTGGTCGATTTTCTGTCCAACCCCAAGCTCAAGAACTACGACCTTTCCTCGCTCCGGGTTCTCGGCGGCGGAGGTGCGGCGATGCCCGAGGCGCTGGCGAAAAAGCTGGAGGAGGTGATCGGCCTGCCGTTCGTCGAGGGCTACGGCCTGTCCGAGACCATGGCGCCCTCGCACATCAATCCGCCGCACCGCCCGAAGCGCCAGTGCGGCGGCATCCCGTTCTACAACACCGATGCCCGCGTCCTGGACGTCGAAACCCTGAAAGAACTGGAGCCGAACAAGGTCGGCGAGATCGTGGTCCACGGCCCGCAGGTGTTCAGGGGCTACTGGAAGCAGCCCGAAGCGACCGCGCAGGCTTTCCTGTCACACGATGGCAAACGTTTCTTCCGCACCGGCGACCTCGGGTACTACGACGAAGAGGGCTACTTCTTCATCACCGACCGGCTCAAGCGCATGATCAACTGCTCGGGCTACAAGGTGTGGCCGGCCGAGGTGGAGGCGATGCTGTACGCGCATCCCGCGATCCAGGAAGCCTGCGTCATCGGCTCGCGCGACGCCTACCGCGGCGAGACCGTGAAGGCGCTGGTCGTGCTCAAGAGCGGCTCGAACAACACTTCTCCGAAGGAAATCATCGACTGGGCGCGTGAGAAAATGGCGGCCTTCAAGGTGCCGCGCGTGGTCGAGTTCGTCGACCAGCTGCCCAAGACCGCGACCGGAAAGATTCTGTGGCGCCAATTGCAGGAACAGGAATACCGCAAATGAGGTTGCTGCTCGCGATGCTGCTGATGGCGGCGCTGCCCGCGTTTGCCCACTCCTTCGAGAAAGGCGACCTGCAGATCCGCCATCCGTGGGCGCGCGCTACCCCGCCCGGCACCACGGTCGGCGTCGGCTACTTCGAGATCCGCAACAACGGCGCGCAGCCCGACCGGCTGCTGTCGGCGACCAGCCCGGCGGCGAAGCGCGTGGAGATGCACCTTACCGAGCACGCCGGCGAGATCGCGAAGATGCGCCAGCTGCGGGCGTTCGAGGTTCCGGCGCGCGAGCGGCTGACCCTGGAACCGAACGGCGCGCACCTGATGCTGGTCGACGTGGTGCAGCCGCTGAAGAAGGGCGAACGCTTCCCGATGAAACTGCGCTTCGAGCACGCCGGGGAGATCGACATCGAGTTCGAGGTGCAGGAGATGGGCTCGCGCCACTCGCGACACTGAGCCGGCGCTCAGGGAATGATCATCCGTCCCACGGCCCACCCCAGCGCGGCGATGAAGGCCGAGCAGGGGATGGTCAGGATCCACGCCCACAGCAGGTCGCCGGCTACGCCCCAGCGCACCGCCGAAACCGACTGCACGCTGCCCACGCCGACGATCGAGCCGGTGATGATGTGGGTCGTGGACACGGGAATGCCCAGGGCAGTGGCGAGGAACAGAGCCACCGAGCCCGACAGCTCCGCGCAAAAGCCGCCGACCGGACGGATCTTGGTGATGCGCTGACCCATGGTCTTCACGATGCGCCAGCCGCCGAACAGCGTGCCGAAGCCGATGGTCACGTAGCACGCCACGACGACCCAGATTGGCACCGGGTCGTCCACGCGCGTGTAGCCGGCGGCGATCAGCAGCATCCAGATGATGCCGATGGTCTTCTGCGCGTCGTTGCCGCCATGCCCGAGGCTGTACATCGAGGAAGAGATGAGCTGGAGGCGCCGGAACAGGCGGTCCACGCGGCTCGGCGTGCTGCGCACGAACAGCCAGGAGATCAGCACCAGCAGCGCCGCGCCGAGTACGAAGCCGATCAGCGGCGAGATGAAAATGAAGGCGACGGTCTTGAGGATGCCGGCCGGAATCAGCGCCCAGGTGCCCGCCTTGGCGACCCCGGCGCCGACGATGCCGCCGATCAGCGCGTGCGAGGACGAAGAGGGAATGCCGTAGTACCAGGTGATCAGGTTCCAGGCGATGGCGCCGACCAGCGCGCCGAACACCACGTGGTGGTCGACGATGCCGGAATCGACGATGCCCTTGCCGACCGTGGCGGCGACGCTCAGGTGAAAGATGAACACCGCCACGAAATTGAAGAACGCGGCCATGATCACCGCCTGGTACGGCTTGAGCACGCGCGTCGACACCACCGTGGCGATCGAGTTCGCGGCGTCGTGGAAGCCGTTCATGAAATCGAACGCGAGGGCGACCAGCACGAGCGCGATGATCACGCCCAGACCGATCTGGTGGACGCTGCCGTCCATCAGGAGTTCTCGAGGACGATACCCTCGATGACGTTGGCCACGTCCTCGCAGCGGTCGGTAATCAGCTCGAGCAGGTCGTAGATCACGCGCATCTTCATCACCTGCTTGAGGTCGTTCTCCTCGCGGAACAGCTTGGACAGCGCGGAGCGCATCACGCGGTCGGCGTCGGACTCGAGGCGGTCGATCTCTTCGCAGATCTTCATGATCCCCTCGGTGCGCTTGACGTTGTGCAGCAAGCCGACGACGGCCGCCACGCGCTCGCAGCTCATGTGGCAGATGTCGGCGAGCTGCTTGGCCTCCGGGGTGATCTTGCGCAGGTCGTAGAGCGCGACCGACTCGGCGACGTCCTGGGTCAGGTCCAGGATGTCGTCCATGGTGGTGATCAGCTGGTGGATCTGCTCGCGGTCGAACGGCGTGATGAAGGTCTTGTGCAGCAGCGCGATGGTCTCGTGCGTGACCTTGTCGGCGGCGCGCTCGACCGCGTCGATGCGCTGCGCGTGCGCTTCGAGCTCGCTGAAGGTGCCGATCATCGCCGCCAGCTCGCGGCTGCCCTCGACGATGCGCTCCGCGTGCTGGTTGAACAGCTCGAAGAATTTCCCCTCGCGCGGCATCAGGCGTCCGAGCATTCGTCTACTCCTTGGTGCCGAGCCCGAGCGAGCCCAGCTTCTTGATGGTGTTGTGGTCGAAACCCCAGTCCAGCAGCGCCTGCCGTCCGCCCTGGCCGCGCTCGGGCGGCGCGCGCCGCACCGCGCCGGGCGTGCGCGAAAAGCGCGGCGCCGGAGCAGGTTGGTTCACTCCGCTCACCTCGAGAAAACTGTTTCTGAAGACATTGTGCGCGTCGCGCCGCGCTTCCGACCACGAAAGCACCGGCGCGAAGCAGGCGTCCGAGCCTTCGAACACCTTGCACCACTGCGCGCGCGTCTTCGACTTGAAGGTCTTGGCGAACAGCTTGTGCATCTCCGGCCAGCGCTTGCGGTCGTGCTGCCCGAGGTCCTTCAGCTTCAGCTTCTGCAGCAGCTCCTGGTAGAAGCGCGTCTCGATCGAGCCGATCGAGACGTACTTGCCGTCCTTGGTCGGGTACACGTTGTACCAGGGCGCGCCGGTGTCGAGAATGTTGACGCCTCGAACTTCGCTCCAGGTTCTTGTCTTCAAGAAACCCGCGAACATGGCCGCGAGCAGCGAGGCGCCTTCGACCATTGCCGCGTCGATCACCTGGCCGCGTCCCGAGCGCGCGGCCTCGAGCAGCGCGCAGGCCACGCCGAAGCCGAGCAGCATGCCGCCGCCGCCGAAGTCGCCCACCAGGTTGAGCGGCGGCACCGGCGCCTGGCCCTTGCGGCCAAAGGCGTGCAGCACGCCGGCGAGCGCGATGTAGTTGATGTCGTGCCCGGCGCGCGGCGCGAGCGGCCCGTCCTGGCCCCAGCCGGTCATGCGGCCGTAGACCAGCTTCGGATTGCGCGCGAGCACGGCGTCCGGACCGAGGCCGAGGCGCTCCATCACGCCCGGGCGCATGCCTTCGATCAGTGCGTCGGCCCTGGCGACGAGCTCCAGCGCGGCGGCCGAGTTTTTCTTCAGGTCGAGCGTGACCGAGCGCTTGCCGCGCATCATCACGTCGTACCAGCGCTCGCGCTTGAGGCCGAGATCCGTGGTGGCCGGGCGGTCGATCACCAGCACGTCGGCGCCCATGTCGGCGAGCAGCATGCCGGCGAACGGCGCGGGGCCGATCGATTCGAATTCCAGTACCTTGATCCCCTCCAGCGGCCCCATGGTTTGATAATACCTAATGCCTGCGCGTTATCCCGAGCGCATCGTCTGCCTGACCGAGGAGAGCACAGAGACGCTCTATCTGCTCGGCGAGGAACGGCGCATCGCCGGTATCTCGGGCTATACCGTGCGCCCGCCGCGCGCGCGGCGCGAGAAGCCGCGGGTTTCGGCTTTTCTCTCCGCCCGGCAGGACAAGATCCTGGAGCTGAAGCCCGATCTGGTGATCGGCTTCTCGGACCTGCAGGCCGACATCGCGCGCGACCTGACCAGGGCCGGGCTGAACGTGCTGATCTTCAACCAGCGCTCGGTGCAGGAAATTCTCGACATGATCCTCGCGCTCGCCTCGCTGGTCGGCGCGTCGGAGAAGGGCATGCGCCTGGTTCAAACACTTGAGGACGGCCTGGAAGGGGTCCGCAGGGCCGCAAGCGCCTTTTCCCGTCGGCCGCGCGTCTACTTCGAGGAATGGGACGAGCCGATGATCAGCGGCATCCGCTGGGTGAGCGAGCTGGTCGAGATCGCCGGCGGCGAGGACGTGTTTTCAGGGCGCTCCCATTCCCACGGCGCCACGGGGCGCATCGTCGCGGATCCTCGGGAGGTGGTGAAGAAGGACCCCGAAATCATCCTGGGCTCGTGGTGCGGCAAGAAATTCAGGCCCGAGCGGGTGGCGGCACGGCCCGGCTGGGACGCGATCTGCGCCGTCCGGGAACATCAGTTGTTCGAGATCAAGTCGGCCGACATCCTGCAGCCCGGTCCCGCCGCGCTCACCGACGGAGTGCGGCAGATCCATGAAATTCTCAGGCGGTCTTCAGACCGCGTTTCTGGAATTCGCTCGCCAGCCGCCGGGTAAATTCGCGCCGTACGTTGTCGCGCTCGTGCGGCAGCACGCGCATCCGGCAGCGCAGCATCATGCCCCACAGCTCCCAGCGCTCGACGCCGAGGATCTCGGTCTCGCCAAGCGTCAGCGGGCCGAACTTCGGGTCGCCCTGCAGCCCGGCACCGACGTCGCGCATCGCCTGGAACACCGCGTCGAAGTTGGCGTCCTCGGACACGCCGACGTCGATGTTGGCGAAAGCATGGGTGCGCGTGCGGTTGGAGACGACCTTGATCTCGCCGTTCGGCACGAAGTGCACGTAGCCGTCGCCGTCGCGCAGGCGCACGTAGCGCAGGGTGACTTCCTCGACTTCGCCCGACTTGCCGGCGATCTCGACCACGTCGCCCTGCCGGATCTGGTCCTCGACCAGCAGGAAGAAGCCGGTGAAGTAGTCCTTGATCAGGCTCTGCGCGCCGAAGGCGATGGCGATGCCGGCGACGCCCGCGGTGGCGAGCACCGGCGCGATCGAGATGCCGAGCTCGCTCAGCACCAGCATGCCGGCCACCAGCACCACGACGACCGAGGCGACGTAGCGGAAGGCGCTGCTGACGGTGTCGATACGCCGCAGCTCGTCCGCGCCGCCCGCGCGTTTCGCCATGTAATTGCGGAACACGCGGATCAGGCGCGAGGCGACGGCCTGCAGCAGCCACGCGACCGCCAGGATTACGACGATGCGCCAGAGGTGCGTCGTCGCGTACCAGGCCTCCTCGTCGAGGCCCGATACGAACGCCGCTAGTTCGTCAAACTCGTCCAGCGGTCAGTGCAGACCCAGCGATGCCTCTATGTTGCGCACCATGGCTACGAGGCGCGGCCCGAGATCGTCCTCGAGCTGGCCTTTCTTCACCATGAAGCCGGGCACGATGCAGTTGAAGGACACGATCTCGCCGTCGACCGTGCGGCGCATCGGCGCGCCCACCGCGTAGACCTCGCGCCGCAGCTCGCCGGTGCTCGCGCAGAAGCCGCGCGAGCGGATGTCCTCGAGCGCCTTGTCGATCGAGGGCCGGAACTTGCGGTGCGCCTCGGGCTCCTTGACCTTCATGTGGTTCAGCACCGACTCGCGCTCGGGCGGCGTGCACGCCGAGAGGAAAGCCCGGCCGATCACCGACTGCGAGATGGGCACCGACGTGCCGATGTCCGGCAGCGTGGTGATGCCGTTACCGCTGCGGCAGGACTCGACGTAGACCATGTTCAATCGATCGCGCACGCCCATCGACACCGAGCCGTTGCAGTAGTCCGCCAGCTCCTTCATCAGCGGCCGCGCTACCTGGCGCACGTTCATCGACGCGAGCAGCGGATAGCCGATCGACAGCACCGCCGAGCCGAGCTGGTACTTGCCCAGGCGCATGTTGTGGCGCAGGTAGCCGAGCTTGGTCAGCGTGTAGGTGAGGCGCGAGACCGTCGGCTTGGGCAGCCCGGTGCGCACCGAGATTTCCTTGTTGCCGAGCAGCGGCTCGAGCGGCGTGAAGCAGCGCAGCACCTCCAGGCCACGTGCGAGCGTGGTGGCGAACTGCCGATCGCCCTCATGCTCGTAGCTGAATGTGGCCGGGACCTGAGTAAGGGGTGCCGCGGGTTCGGGTGCTCCCATGAATAGCTTCTCCTTGGCTTTCGTTATTTCTTGGGGATTTGCAGCGGAACAGTTCGCGTTTCGCTATTCTGTCGGCCCCGGCGAGCGTGTCAACTAGTTGTCGCCGATTTCACATAGCGAAATAAGCAGTAACGCGAAATATGCATGCCCTCTTCGATCTGAGCGGCAAGGTGGCGCTGGTGACAGGCGCGACGCGCGGTATCGGCAAGTCGATTGCCGAGGAACTGGCCCGCGCGGGCGCCAAGGTAGCGCTGTGCAGCCGGAAGGCGGAGGCTTGCGAAGAGGCCCGGGCGGATCTGGAGAAAAGCGGCTTCCAGGTGCTTGCCAAGCCCTGCAACGTCTCGCGCAAGGAGGAGCTGCAAGCCCTGGTCGACGCGACCACGGCCAAATGGGGCGGCATCGACATCGTGGTGGCCAACGCGGCCACCAACCCGTACTACGGGCCGCTGACGGGCATCAGCGACGAGGCCTTCGACAAGATCATGGCCAACAACGTGAAGAGCGTGCTCTGGCTCGCCGGCATGACCCTGCCGGGGATGGCGGCCCGCGGCGGGGGGAGCTTCCAGGTGGTGGGCTCGATCGGCGGCCTCATCGCCAATACCGTGATCGGCGCCTACGGCATCTCCAAGGCCGCCGACCATCACCTGGTGCGCAACCTGGCGGCGGAGTGGGGGCCGAAGAACGTGCGCGTGAACGCCATCGCGCCGGGACTGATCAAGACCGAATTCGCGCGCGCGCTCTGGGAAGACCCCAAGCGCGCCGAAGAGCGCGTTTCAAACACCCCGCTGCGCCGGCTGGGCGAGCCGCGCGATATCGGCGGGATCGCGGTTTTTCTCGCGTCACCTGCAGCTGCCTTCATCACGGGGCAGTGCATCGTGGCGGATGGCGGAGTTACCATTCTCTAATGGACCTGAACTATTCCCCGGAAGAGCTGGGCTTCCGCGACGAGGTCCGCAGTTGGCTCGCCGCCAACCTGCCTTCCGAGCTGAAGGACCGCGGCTACCTGCCGAAGCAGGACCTGATGCGCTGGCACCGCATCCTCGCCAAGCAGGGCTGGGTCGCACCGGCCTGGCCGAAGGAGTGGGGCGGCACCGGCTGGAACGTGGTGCAACGCTACATCTTCGAGGAGGAACTGGGCTACGCCGGCGCGCCGCCGATCATTCCGTTCGGCGTCACGATGTGCGCGGCCGTCCTGCTCAAATTCGGCAGCGAGGCGCAGAAAAAGCGCTTCCTGCCGCGCATCTACAACGGCGACGATTTCTGGTGCCAGGGCTATTCGGAGCCCGGCTCGGGCAGCGACCTCGCATCGCTGAAGACGAAGGCGATCCGCAACGGCGAGCACTATGTCGTCAGCGGTCAGAAGATCTGGACCACCCTGGCGCATTACGCCGACTGGATCTTCTGCCTGGTGCGCACCGATCCCACGGTCGAGAAGCGGCAGGAGGGCATCTCGTTCCTGCTGATCGACATGAAGACCCCGGGCATCACGGTGCGGCCGCTCATCCTGATGGACGGCGGCCACTCGGTGAACGAGGTGTTCCTCGATGACGTGAAGGTGCCGGTCGAGAACCTGGTCCACCAGGAGAACCAGGGCTGGACCGTGGCGAAGTACCTCCTCGGCCACGAGCGCATGAACACCGGGCGCATCGGCGAGTCGAAGCGCGAGCTGCAGAAGCTCAAGCAGGCGTTTCCCGAGAAGCTCAAGGGCCTGCGCTGGCGCGACCGCCTCACGCGCGTCGAAGTGGAGCTCATGGCGCTCGAGATCACCAACCTGCGCTTCCTCGACCGCATGCGCCGCACCGGCCAGCCGCCGGGCGCGGACGTGTCGATGCTGAAGATCAAGGGCACCGAGATCCAGCAGGCGCTGACCGAGCTGGCGATGCAGGCGGCCGATCCTGCGGCGCAGGAGACGCAGGCGCTCGAGCGCCGCTATCTCGACATGCGCAAGACGACCATCTATGCCGGCTCCAACGAGATTCAGCGCAACATCATCGCGAAAATGACCTTAGGGTTGTAGAGGCAGGTCTATGAACTTCGACTACAACGAAGAGCAGCAGCTCCTCGCCGACTCCGTCCGGCGCTACCTGCAGAAGGACTACGACTTCGAGGCGCGCAAGAAGATTCTCGCCACGCCTGCCGGCTGGAGCGAGCGGGTGTGGGCGACGTTCGCCGAGATGGGACTTACCGGCCTGCCGCTGTCGCCCGACTACGGCGGCTTCGGCGGCGGCGCGGTCGACCTGATGAGCGTGATGGAAGCGTTCGGCGAAGCGCTGGTGGTCGAGCCTTATCTGCCTACGCTGCTCGCTTCGCTCGTCATTTCCAAGAGTGGCGATGAGAAGCAGAAGCAATCGATCCTGCCGCTGGTGGCAGAAGGGAAGATTCGCCTCGCGCTGGCAATGGGCGAGCGTGGCGTGATCGGCGCGCCGATGGCGGACAAGGTCGTTCTCGTGCGCGGAAAAGAGGCCGTCATCGGCAAACCGACGATCCTGAAGTCGTATCGCACGGTGGATGGCTTGGCCGCGGCCGACATCCGGCTGGAAAAAGCCGAGCCGCTCGATGGCAGCGCGATCGAACAGGTGCTCGACTTCGGCGCGGCGCTGTCGTGCGCCGAAGCCGTCGGTGCGATGAAGTTCGCCTGCGACACCACGCTCGAATACCTGAAGACGCGCAAGCAGTTCGGCGTGCCCATCGGCGCCTTCCAGGCGCTGCAGCACCGCATGGTGGACATGTTCATCGCGCAGGAGCAGGCCCGCTCGATGGCGTGCCTCGCGTGCTCGAAAGTCGACTCTTCGGAGAATGCGGCGGACCGCGCGCGCGCGGTCTCGGCGGCCAAGATCAAGATCGCCGACAGCGCACGCCACATCAGCCAGGAATCGGTGCAGCTGCACGGCGGCATGGGGATGAGCGAAGAGCTGAAGGTGAGCCATACCTTCCGCCGCCTGACGGTGCTGCTGCGCCGCTTCGGCGATGTCGACCATCACCTCGCGCGCTTTGCCTCGCTCTAGCTCGGTTCTGGTCCTGGCAGGTCTGCTGCTGGGCTGCGCGCAAACGCCGACGGAAAAACCCGCACCCCGGCAGGATCCTCCGCCGAGCACGCTCGGCGCGTTGCCCGCGACCTATATCGACGAGGCGGGTTGTCCAGGTTGCCTGGCGGCGACCGTGACCCTGCGTGCCGACGGCAGCTTCCTCCTGCGCGAGCAGCTCGGCGCGACCGAGTTCTATGACTTCGGCAAATGGCGTTACGCCGACGGCCAGCTCGAGCTGGCGGGGGATCGCGACACCCGCAACTATCCCGTGACGGCCCTGCGGCGCGCGGCGCAGGTGGAGACGCTGCGCGGGCCGTTCCGCATGGTCGGGCTGTACGACGGCGCACGCTTCAAGGAGTGCCTGACCGGGATCGCCTGGAGCTTCGCGCCGACGCGCGCCGCCGAGACCCTGCAGCAGGAATTCCGCAAGCAGCCCGGTGCGCCGGTTCTGGTGGCGCTCGATGCGCAGCTCGAAGGCGCGCCCGAGGCGCTGCGCGTGTTTCGCACACCGACCGTGCTCAACAGCCGCACCTGTCCCAGTTAGACTTCGAGTCCCCATGGAAAACCAGCGCATCGTGCTCGCCAGCCGGCCGGAGGGCTGGGTGACGCCGGCGAATTTCCGTCTGGAGAAAGCGCCGCTGCCGCAGCCCCAGGAAGGCGAGATCCTGGTGAAGAACCTTTGGCTCTCGCTCGATCCCTACATGCGCGGCCGCATGAGCGAGCAGAAGAGCTATGTGAAGGGCGTCGACATCGGCGAGACCATGGTCGGCCAGACCGCCGGCGAAGTGCTCGAATCGAAGAGCGACAAGTTCCGCAAAGGAGATTTCGTCCTAACCCAGTTGGGCTGGCAGCTCTACGGCGTGACCAAGGAAGCGAGCAAGGTCGACGCCTCGCGCGTACCGCTCAGCTATTACCTCGGCATGCTCGGCATGCCGGGCCTGACCGCGTATTTCGGCCTGAAGGAGCTGGGCCAGCCGAAGCCGGGCGAAACGGTGCTGGTGTCGGCGGCTTCCGGAGCGGTCGGCAGCGTGGTGGGCCAGCTCGCCAAGCTGTGGGGCTGCCGCGCGCTCGGCATCGCCGGCGGTCCGGAAAAGTGCGCCTATGTGAAGGACGAGCTCGGCTTCGACGATTGCTTCGATTACAAGGCCGGCAAGCTGCGCGACCAGATCCGGGACATCGACATCTATTTCGACAACGTCGGCGGCGAGATCCTCGATCTCGCCCTCGCGCGCACGAAGCTGTTCGGCCGCGTGGTGGTGTGCGGCACGATCTCCGACTACAACGCGACCGAGCCTTACCGCGTGAAGAACTGGCGCGCCATCCTGGTGAACCGCCTGAAGGTGCAGGGCATGATCGTGTTCGACTTCAAGGAGCGCTATGGCGAGGCGATCAAGGCGCTCGGCGGCTACTACGCCGCCGGCAAGCTGAAGACGCGCGAATCGGTGGTCGACGGCCTGGCGAATGCGCCGCAGGGCTTCATCGCGCTGCTCAAGGGCGGAAATTTTGGCAAGCAGCTGGTCAAGCTCGCCTGACTACGCCGGGTTCTGGCAGCGCGCGGCGGCGTTCGCCATCGACGCGCTGATCGTCACCGTGATCTTGGTGCCGCTGATGGTGCTGGGCTTCGGCATCCGCCGCGTCTCGCTCGACCCGGCCGAGCATTCGTGGGATCTGCTCGCGTTCGTCGCCATTGCCGCGGCGGTGATCGGCTTCTGGCGCTACTGCGGCGCCACGCCCGGCAAGATCGCGCTCGGCGTCAGGGTGGTCGACGCGGCGACCGGCCAGCAGCCCTCGCTGCTGCGACTCGTGCTGCGCTTCGCCGCCTACTTCGTGTCCGCGTTCCCGCTTTACCTCGGCTTCCTGTGGATCGCCTTCGACCGACGCAAGCAGGGGTGGCACGATAAGATCGCGCGCACTATCGTTATCAACTCCGAAGATTAAACAGGAAGAACCCGAGGCTAAGCGATGATCGATCTCTATACCTGGCCGACGCCCAACGGCCACAAGGTCCACATCATGCTCGAGGAGACCGGCACGCCGTACCGCGTGATCCCGGTCGACATCGGCGTCGGCGACCAGTTCAAGCCCGAGTTCCTCAAGATCTCGCCGAACAACAAGATGCCGGCGATGGTGGATTCCGACGGCCCCGACGGCAAGCCGTTCGCGCTCGCCGAGTCGGGCGCGATGCTGTTCTACCTCGCGTCGAAGACCGGCAAGTTCCTGCCGAAGGACCTGCGCAAGAAGTGGCAGACCATGCAGTGGGTGATGTTCCAGATGGGGCACATCGGCCCGATGCTGGGGCAGGCGCACCACTTCCTCGGCTATGCGCCGGAGAAGATCGAGTACGCGATGAACCGCTACAAGAACGAAGCCAACCGTCTTTACGGAGTTGTTGATAGAAGATTACGTGAAAGCAAGTATCTCGCGTGCGACGAGTACACCATCGCCGACATGGCGACCGTGCCATGGCTGCGCGCGCCCGAGCGCCAGGGCGTGAACATCGACGAGTATCCGGCGCTCAAGAAGTGGCGCGACGCGATCCTCGAGCGCCCCGCGGTGCAGCGCGCGGTGCAGGTGCTCGCCGACCGGCGCCGTACACAGATGACGGACGAGCAGAGGAAGAACCTGTTCGGCGACGTGCAATATGCCAAGCGGTAAAGTCTGTTGGATCACCGGCGGCGGCTCGGGCATCGGGCTCGCCGGCGGCATCGAGCTGGCCAAAGCCGGCGCCCACGTGATCGTGTCCGGGCGCAGCGCGGAGACGCTGAAGAAGGCCGAGAAGGAGATCAAGGCCGCCGGCAGCGGCGAAGCGATCGCGCTCGACGTCGCCGACCAGAACGAGGTGGCGAAAGCCGCCGCGGAGATCGCCAAGCGCCACGGCCGCGTCGACATCCTGATCAACAGCGCCGGCATCAACCATCCGAAGCGCAACTTCCGCAACGTCTCGATCGACGGCTGGAACCAGATCGTGGCGGTCAACCTCTCGGGAATGTTCTATTGCGTGCAAGCCGTGCTGCCGGGCATGCGCGAGCGCAAGGCGGGGCTGATCATCAACATCTCCTCCTGGGCCGGGCGCTACGCCAGCACGCTCACCGGCCCGGGCTACAACGCGACCAAGCACGCGGTGGTCGCGCTCACCGAGTCGATCAACATGGAGGAGTGCATGAACGGTATCCGCGCGACTTCCATTCTTCCCGGCGAGGTGGCGACGCCGATCCTGGAGAAGCGCCCGGTGCCGCCGCCGCCAGAGGAGCGCGCGCGCATGCTGCAGGCCGAGGACCTCGGCAAGACCATCCTGTTCGTCGCCACGCTGCCGCCGCGCGCGTGCGTGAACGAGCTCATCATCAGCCCGACCTGGAACCGCTTCTACGTCGGCGGGCTGGAATCGCCCAAAAACTGATTTTTTTCAGGATAGCCCTGCCGTTCATCGCAGGGTACTTCGTCTCGTACGTGTACCGCATGGTGAACGCGGTGCTCGCGCCCACGCTCGCCGCCGAGTTCGGCCTCTCCGCCGGCGGGCTCGGCCTGCTCTCCAGCATGTACTTCCTGTCCTTCGCGGTGTGCCAGCTGCCGGTGGGCGTGGCGATGGACCGCTTCGGCCCGCGGCGGGTCAACGCCGCGCTGCTGCTCGTCGCCGCGGCCGGCGGCGCCTGGTTCGCTCATGCCGATAGCGCGGCGGGCGCGATGGCCGCGCGCGCGCTGATCGGCGTCGGCGTGTCCGCCTGCCTGATGGCGTCGCTCACTGCGTTCGTGCTGTGGTATCCGGCGGACCGCCTCTCCACGATGAACGCGATTGCCTTTTCGGCCGGCGCGCTCGGCGCCATGACCACCACGGTGCCGCTCGAGCTGCTGCTGCGCGCCTGGCATTGGCGCCAGGCGTTCATGCTGATCGTCGGCGCCACGCTAGCGGTGAGCCTGGTGCTGTGGCTGTGGGTGCCGGAGCGCAGCGCGCGGCCCCGAGGTGAAACCACTAGAGAAATCGTGCAGGGGCTGATGGCGCTGCTGCGCGATGCGGCGTTTCTGCGCCTGGCGATCGGGCTCGGCGCGAGCCAGTTCGCTTCCGTGGCGCTGCAGACCCTGTGGATCGCGACCTGGCTGCGCGACGTGGCGGGCTACGCGCCGGCGGAAGTTGCCCGCGGCCTGCTCGCGGTGAATGCCTCGATGATCGCCGGCTACCTGATTTTCGGCCGCGCCGCCGACGCGCTGCACCGCCGCGGGCGCAACACGCTGACGCTGCTCACGGCGGGAGTCGCGCTCGCATCGCTATGTCTCGCCCTGCTGATCGCCGGCGTGCACACCCTGTTTCTGTGGTGCGTGTTCGTTGCGGCGGGGACGGCGGTGGTGCTCGCCTATCCGATCCTGTCGCTGCGCTATCCGAAGGCGATGGCCGGGCGCGCCAACACCGCGATCAACGTGTTCGGCTTCGTCGGCATGTTCAGCGGGCAGTGGGGCATCGGCCTGGTGATCGACCTGTGGCCGGCGACGGCGCGCGGCTATTCTGCCGAGGGATACGCGTGGGCACTCGGCATGGCCTGGGCGGTGCAGCTCGCCGGGCTCGCCTGGATGTGGAGCGGCCGCGCGCTGCTCGCGCAGCCGCGAGCGACTGGCGCGGCCTGAGGTCGGCGCGCCTTTAGCGCGGCTTTAAGTAGATGTCGCGGTACGAGGTGTAGACCGACGCCGAGATCATCGGCCCGAGCACCAGCCAGCCGAGGGCGATCGGAATCGTGGCGACGATCGCGAGCAGGAGGAACGCCACGCCGTAGACCAGGAACGGCACGATGTTCTTCAGGCAGCCTGCGAAGCTGCCCTTCATCGAGTCGATCACGCCTTCCCCCTGGAATACCACCAGCACCGGCGCGAACCACGCGGCCATCATCACCGGCAGCAGCAGCGCCATGGTAATCAGCACGAGGAGCAGGAGCGTGGTGCCGGCCAATGCCGCCATGGTCTCGGGATCGCCGCGCATCATGGTGAACGCGCCCGCGCCCAGTCCCAGCCCGACCACCATGCCGATGATGAGCGAGGCGAGCAGGCTGAGCGCACCGACCCCGACCAGCGGGCCGAGGCGCTCGCGAAAGCCGGCGAAGAGATGTGCGATCTCCATCTCGCCGCCTTCGTCGAGCGCGCGGCAGCCGACGGCGAAGCCGGCGACGAACACCGGCCAGAACAGCGCCGTGAGGATGGTGCCGAGGAACGGCAGGATGCCGGCGCCGATCATGATGATGACGAACAGCAGCCACATGCCGATCCACATCCCGGGCTGGCGCTTGAACAGGTGCC
>Ga0070669_100001335_pt1 | contig 17792 bp, 16 predicted proteins | sample KBSS53metaG_FD_64680 | JGI IMG/M metagenome (GOLD analysis project Ga0070669, IMG submission 64680) | Switchgrass rhizosphere microbial communities from Kellogg Biological Station, Michigan, USA - KBS S5-3 metaG | ecosystem: Host-associated > Plants > Roots > Rhizosphere > Soil ... | reverse complement strand
GGAACTTGAAACTTGAAACTCCTCCCCGAAACCCGGAACTAACCTGATCCGCGTCCCGTATAACTCAGCGCTATGTATTGCCCAACCTGCGGTTCAGAAGAAAGACAGCTCAGCCAGTATTGCCGCGCTTGTGGCACTGACTTGCGCGTGGTGCGCAGAGGGCTTGAGCAACCCGACACGATTACCGCGTCGGCAGTTTCCGCGCGCGAACAAATCAGCCGGGCGATGGCTGAAAAGATTCGGCAGATGGAGTCGTCAAACGATCTGAAGCGCGTGGCCGAAGATGTGCTGCCGCAAATCGAGAAGTTTCTTGAGTCGCCTGAGGAGAAGCGTTTGCGACGCGTGCGGGCTGGAGTCATCACAGCTGCCGCCGGCCTGGGCTCAGCGCTCCTGGTTTTTCTGATTGTGGCGAGTCATCAAGCTTTCGATCTGATTCCCTTCATCGCACTCGGTGCCATCGCCTTCTTCGTGGGGTTGGGAATGGTGATCAATGGACTCGTGTTTACGATTCCGCGCAAAACTCTTGCCGATCGCTCTGACGACGCAGAATCACAGCGACGCTTAGAAGCGACTGGCACAGCTCAGCAACTCTCCGCTTCTACTAACGACTTGACGAGCGGCGATCGTATCGCGCCGCGTTCCTCCGTGACCGAGCACACGACCCATCAGCTCAATCCAAATAAACTGTAATTGAAGATTTTCGCCGCAGAGCGGAAGATAATTGGCGCCGCGGAGCGGCAGGGAGAAGGTAGCCAGAGGTGAAACCTCTGGATCGTGTAGTCATTTGACGTGCGCGCTGGAGGCGCGCGGAGATTCCCGAGCGCGTCTTCAACCATAGGTTCCAGAGGTTTCACCTCTGGCTACCTTCTTAGCGCATCTTCGATGCGCAGCGTCTAAGACTGAAAATCGCGGATCTCTTTGAATGGAGTTTCGCGGTTTTCAAAGTTGGGCCGGTAGTAGTAGGCCGCGCCGTCAAACTCCTGCAGCCAGCCTTCTTCCATTCCTAACTCATCCAGCGCTGTGAGCGCCCGCAGCCATTCAGTTTCGCTGATGCGTCGCGAGAGCAGCACATGCCGGCGGCTCGTCGCTGCCTGGTGCGTCGGGTAATACTGCGCCATGAGGGAAACCGCCACGCGCGGATCCAGCTCGTCGCGTATCCACTCCAACGACTCACGCACGCCGGCAACATCATTCGGCAAAACCAGCAAGCGAATGATTAGTCCACGCTGCAACACGCCTTCATCATCGAACACGAGCTCATGGCCCACCTGCCGGTACATCTCCGCAATGGCGCGGCGCGCGTAGTCTTTGTAACTGCGAACCTTCGAGTAGAGATACCCGGCCTCGTCCTCTGCATACTTCAAGTCGGGCAGATAGACGCCGACGATGTCGTGCAGCAGCTGCAATACCTCAACGCTGTCATAAGCGTTGGTGTTGTAGACAATCGGCAGCTTCAACCCAGCTTCGGCGGCGAGCATGATGCTGCGAGCCATTTGCGGTGCGAAGTGCGTCGGCGAAACGAAGTTGATGTTGTGACAACCGCGCGCTTGCAACTCGAGCATCATCTCCGCCAAACGTTCGTGCGTTATTTCATTGCGCAGTTGTTCTTTATGCGCTTGTGAGATTTGATAATTTTGACAGTAGACACAGCGCAGATTGCAGTTGCCGAAGAAAATATTACCGGCGCCGCGCGTGCCTACCAGCGCCGGCTCCTCGCCAAAGTGAGCGGTATATGAAGAGACGATCGGCAGCCGTCCTGAATAACAGGCGGCGATTTCATTTCGCAAACGATCGTTGAGGCAGTCGCGTGGACAGACAGTGCAGCGCTCGAGCAGCGCTTCGAGCGCGGCCACGCGCTGCGCGAGCTCGCCCGTCTCGAGGAGTCGCAAATAGGCGGGCTTACCCTCGTGTTCACTAACCTCTAACATCTGAGATCTCACATCTGAGATTTGAAAATCTGACATCTGAAATCTGACATCCGACCTCTAATTCATTTATGTCCGCGGAAATGCACAAAATGCGGTTTGTGATGTTCCACCAGATCCGCCGGCGCCACTCGCGTGCTTTGGCTCCAGATAAAATCCATCTCCGCGTGAATCGTGCTGAGCGCCAGCCGAGCCTCGAAGATTAGCAACATGCTGCCGTAAAAAAGAAAGCAGGCGCCGAGTAGACCAACGACTACCGGCACGTAGTTGTAACGCGGACTGCTGGGTATAACTGCGACCACTCCAATCGCCACGCTCGTGGCTACAAACATCCCGGTGGCCAGGTAAAACGCCACCATCGATCGTTGCAGAATGCGTGCGCGACTGGTCAGCTTGTCGAGTTGGGCAAAGATAACGCCCTGGCGCTCTTTCGTGTCGTCAGATCCATCGCGCGCGAGTTCGTCAAGTTTGTCTGACAGCGAACGCACGCGATCGACGACGCGGCCGAGCCGTGATGACGTTGACAGGATCATGCTGCCGCAAGCTGAGATCAGCACTGCAGGCGTGATCATCGCCGTCAGCACGGCCACCGCTGAAGACGTTGGGTCCACTTTCTCTGGTTATGGTCGACGCCTCGCTCGTCGACGCTTGACCGGCGGCTTCGGGGGTGTCTCCGGTGTCATGGGCGCTGTTACCGTCACCTGTGTCGGGTCCTTCGGCTTCATCCGCTGCTTAATCAGGTCCAGGATCATCTGCTGCGGAAAGTCGGCACGAACCAGAACTTCATCGCCCTCCGCCGTGATTGCGAAGGCCTTCAAGATGGTCTGCGCGGTGGCATCAGGGATTGATTTGATGGCGTACTGCAGCAGGCCGGCATACAGATTTGCAAAAATCCTCGCAGTGTCGGGATTGTCGGCATTGGAGACGCCGCGATAGCTGAAGTTGGTGGCATCCATTGTCAGCGCTGCGTAGAAGTCGCCGATTCTGGTTTCGCAACGCGGCGTGCGCGGCGTGGTTTCCGTTCCCATCATGCCAAAGCTTTTAGCGAACGAACCCCAGGGCGACCCGGCCATGCTGATTAGCGCGTTAGGATCGCGCACCAGGAAGGCCAGCGCCGCCGTGCTGATGCGGCCTTTGCCGTCACCAGCATCGATTGCGGCTCGTAGATATCCTGGCGTCCCGGTTGCGATGGTGTTGGCATTGAGCGCTACTACCCCGAACTCAGTGAAGGATTTCAGAAAAGGATTCTTTTCCGCTTCCTTTACCATCGGTTCAATGGTCATCAAGCCCATAGTCTTGCCGCCATACGACTCGTCGCGCAGTTTGCCTTGCGAGGCAGTGTGGGCCAGCGTCATTAAGGCCTCAGCGCCAAAGTCACCGCTCGATACCACCATGAACTCCGGCGCCTGGAAATTTAGATCCGCGGTCGGCTTTCTGAACCTGACCGCGATGACCAGGTAGTCCAGCTTGGTCGGATCCACGCCGGCCGTTTTCTTCATGTCCTCAAAACCCTTGCGCATTCCTTCAATGTCTTTTTCAGGCAGGAACTTGGGCACGGCCTCGTTGAGGATGCGTTGCGGGTTGACATAGATCAGCAGGTCCGCTTCCGGCAGGTTAGCGAGCGAATTGATTACAGCCTGAGTAGCTGGTGAGATATTTGAGACGTTGGCGGCTTCGCGGGAATTGTTCACCCGAAGCTGGGCATCGCCTGCGAGGGCAGTCTGCGCCTGACTGCCGGACGCGAGCGCCGCAACCAACAGAAGAGTTGCCACGAGGAGACTAGAAAGTTTTTGCACAGCCGAACCTCCGTTCAGAATTGTTGTAGTAGTTAGGACCCTCTCGTATCAGAACCGCGAGCGGTAGCGACCGGCCAAAGAGTCACACTTGAAAAAGGAAGAGTTTGGTCAAACGCAAATTACCAAGGGAGCGTATTCGGCCGGTCGCTACCGCTCCCGGTTCTGATAGAGCATGTTACAGCCAATCGAGTCTTGATACGGTAAATTCATCGTTCACGTTTCCGGTATTTAGCGTCGAGGCCGGCTCGAATAGCAGCACTTCGGCCTCTTCATCCGCCACCGGCCGGTGCTCAACCCCACGCGGCACGACGATAAACTCGCCTTCCTTCAGCCAAACCTCGCGCTGCTGTTCTTCATTCCCATTCTCCCCGTTTTCGCGATACTCCATGCGAAACCGCCCTTTGACGACGAAAAACATTTCGTCTTCCGTCTCGTGGTGATGCCAGGTGAAAGGACCCTGAAACTTTACCAGCTTGAGATATTGCCCGTTCAACTCGGCAACGATGCGCGGGTTCCAATGGTCCTTAATCAGCGACAGCTTTTCGCGGAGGTTGATTTTGTGCATCAATTTTGGAGTGCGCTGACCTGTCAGCGCTTTAGTCGGTCGCGACCTGTCGCGACCTTCGCGGGTAGAAACTATTGAACGGTCTGGGCGTCAAGCCGCCCAGGACCAAAGCGCTGACAGGTCAGCGCACTCCAAAATGCGCCTTCTGTATTCTGTCTACTGTATTCTGTCTACTGCCTGTAAATCGCATCCAGCAATCGCGCCAGCCGGTAGCCGCCTTTCGCCAGTTGTTCGCGCACCACTTCGCGATTCAAAGCTTCGTAATTGCTCGGGCGCGTGATGTCGTAAACCACATCAGTGACGGGTTTGCCATCCCGCATTACCGGCTCTCCCTTGCGCGTGGTAACAGTGATGGTTCTTTGCCCGGTAATCTTCACATCACGATAAGTATGATCGCGGGACTGCCGCAGCGCGTCGTCGGCAAACTGCGCCGCCCAACCGCTAACCGGCCCGCGCGGATTCCAACTGCCTTTGGGTCTCACAGTCTCTTTCAGGAATACTCCGAGCGTTTCAGAAGTTTGTTTGTCGGTTACCAGCATCAACGAAGTGACTAGATCAAAATCCCAGTACCCGTGCAGCTTTTTTTTCTCGCCATCGATAACCAGCTGGTTCGCCCCGTTATCGCTGGGAAAGTTTTTCGCTTTGATTGTTTGTGGATCTCTGGCAATCAGGATCGTTCCGTTCGGCCCATGCACATCGATGTAGCCGCAGCCGATGTGCAGCGGTTGGTGAATGTCGCCGAGGAAGTGAACCAGCAGGCGCAGCGCATTGCGTTCGCTCAGCGGATGATTTCGATCGGGATGGCCCTGCAGCGTGCGAATACAAATGTTAAGCATGTGAACGATGTCGTTGTCCGGGGCGAAATCCGGACAAGCCTGGTAGCTTTTGCAATCAAGCGGCAGGTCGTCGTAATGCCATTCACGATTCTTTTCGTTGTGCGCGATGTCCTGCAGAAACGCGTTAGTGTCCGCGTCCGGATCGGGCTTGCCCATGCGTTCTTTCACGGTGTCGGCCCAGGTGGCGATACTGGCGAGCGTTTCACCAGGCTTCAGGATTTGCGCGATCTTTTGGGCGGTTCGCGGCTTGATACGCAGTGAAGCAATCTTTCCTACGGTTTGATGGCCATCGTCGCCCCACGCAAAAGCGGAGGCGGTTGGCGCAAGAACAATGGCCACACCCAGCAGGACAGAAATTAGTCTCTTCATAGGAAACTCCATCGATCACTTGAAAGACGTAATAAGAATAACCGCCAGACAATGAACCGCCAAGACTCCAAGGACGCCAAGACTCGTTGCAAAAAGACATGCGCGCCACCTGTTGTGAAACTACCTGTTGGCGCTCTTGGCGGTTTTTGAACGACCTGCGCTATGCTGGCTCCCCAAACAATCAAACTAAGATGAGATACGCCTGTGCTTAATTTTGCCGTGCAGACAGCTCGCGATGCGGGCTCCATTCTGGTCGATCGCCTCGGCCGCGCGCTTCAGGTTTCGAACAAAGGTGATATCGATCTCGTCACTGAAGCTGACCTCGCTTCCGAAAAGCTCATCATTGAGCGCATCAAGTCTCATTATCCGCGTCATGCAATTTTGGCGGAGGAGTCGGGCGCCTCTGAGTTTGTAGCAGGCACGAGCGATTGGAAGTGGATCATCGATCCGCTTGACGGCACCACTAACTACGCGCACGGCTATCCCTGCTTTTGCGTCTCTATCGGTCTCGAACGCGCGGGCGCGCTGGAGATAGCGGCGATCTACGATCCGATGCGCGATGAAATGTTTGCCGCTGAACGCGGGCAGGGCGCTACGCTCAACGGGCGGCGCATGCGCGTTTCCGAGATTGATGATTTGAACAGTGCTATGCTTTGCACCGGCTTTCCCTACAACGTTCGCGAACGGCCGAACTTCGAGCGCGACTTCGCCAACTTCACGATGGAAGCGCAGGCCGTGAGACGCGACGGTTCCGCCGCCATCGACCTTGCATACGTCGCCTGCGGACGGTTCGACGGGTTTTGGGAAGATGGACTCAACGCCTGGGACGTGGCGGCGGGCGTGTTGCTTGTCGAAGAGGCGGGCGGGCTGGTGACCGACTTCGAGGGTGGCAAGTTAGATATCTACACACCGAAAGTACTGGCGAGCAACGGGCTGGTTCATGACGCGATGAGACGCGTGCTGGGCACGATCTAGCTTTGGAGTGCGCTGACCTGTCAGCGCTTTGGTCCTGGGCGGCTTGACGCCCACAGCGTTCAATGGAATCGGCGTAACAAGGTCGCGACAGGTCGCGACCGAGCAAAAGCGCTGACAGGTCAGCGCACTCCAAAATCTACAAGGCTGATTGAATCACCTGTGCCAGCCGCTCAGTCTCGCGACGCGCGCATTGGCGCGGCTCCTCGCCCGGCCGTTGTTCGACGTAAAAAAGTGGATGGTAAATGATCTCAACTTTTCCAGGTCGAGGCAGTAGCCGGTTAGCCGGCCAAACGCGGTTAGCGCCACGGATAGTCACGGGCAGAATCGGGACTCCCGCCTCGAGCGCCATGCGAACCGCGCCGCCCTTCAGGCGTGTCATTGAACCGTCGGGCAAGCCGCGCCCGCCTTCAGGGAAGATCACAATCACACCCGAATCGCGCAGCCAGGTTAGGGAACGGCGAATGGCCTTGGGATCGCTTCCTTCAACCTGCAGCGGCCAGGCCCCGAGAAGTTTTATCGCGCCGCCGACGATGGGCCAGGAAAAAGCTTCACTCCACGCCAGAAACCTGACCGGCCGTTTTACTGGTATGCCGAGCCAAAAAGGATCGCCATAGCTCTGATGATTGGCGGCAATGATCACACCGCTGTTTTGCGGAATGTTCTCGACGCCCTTGTGTTCCAGTCGCCAGAAGAGCCGGCTGCCCGCGGCAATCACCGGCCGCATCAGATTGATGGTCCATTGCGGCAGGGACACCGGCAAGCGTTTCGATCCGGTCCCGTTTTTGTTTCTTGATTTTGCTTCCGGATTGCTCACGTGAACAGGAGAAGTTGATGAAGCGGGCAGGTCGGGAAAATCGTCAGCGGGTTCAATTTCAAAGCGGCCACTCACGATCGATGAACTCAACGTGAACGCGTGGCACGCCTGCCGGTCCCATGCTCGCGCCGCGCACGGCGGCGTACACCGAAGTTTTATACTGCTCGCTCGACAGCCGAATGAATCGTCCCACCGAGAGTGACAACGAAGTGTAGATCGCCGCACCTTTCGGGCTGATGTTTTCTGTCACCGTCTGTTCCCTAAAGTCGACTTCACCTTTTTCGTTTAAGGTTTCCAGCAACATGTCGACCGGAATGTTGTGCCGCGTATGCGATCGATTGTCCGAAGCGGTTGACTCGGGTACCCACTCTTCGACGGTGGTCAGCTGACCAGTGAACGCACTAACTTCATAACGCTTCGCCGGATCTTCCTCGTAGCTGCGCGGCGGTTGCTTGCCAATAAACGCAACGCCGACTTCGAAGGCTGCCGGTTTACCCTCGACTGGCGGCACCGGTCTAAGGTAACGCACCAGCGCCCAAACCCGGTATTGATCTTCAACGTGATCGAAGACGCGCAACTGCCGCGGCATGGGTATGGTCATGTGCAGCAAGCGACCCTTCTCGACCGGCCGCTTCAAACTGAAGCCGGCGCCGAAAGGAGTAACGTCGGTAAGCCGCGTGACTTCGGTCCACTCCAGGTCTGCTGTTTCCCGGCAGCGCACCCGCACCGGAAGCTGTAATTCCAAGCGCTCGCGAATACGTTTCCAGGGTCGCTGTTCAGCCATTATCTGATTCTACTTCAAAGGCGCACTGAAGGTGCGCAGTGAACGTAGCCAGAGGTGAAACCTCTGGACCCGATTGGTGCGCACAAGCCGCGCGCTGAAGGCGCGCCCCCGAATATCGCTGCGCGCCTCCAGCGCGCATTTCAAAAGGATTTTCTGATCCAGACGTTTCGCGTCTGGCTACCTTCTTTTGCCGCTGCCGCGGCGAGCACTTGCGGCTGCGAAGCTATTGATTTTACAAGGGTTTCGAGGCTGCCTGTGATTGCCAAACCACCCTCGTTTGGGCTATAATCCCGCTTACTTCAATCCTTTGAGTCGCTCTTCAGAATGCGCCTTGTACAACTTGAATTTCGCGTCACGAGAGAACTCACTTCAAAACAAACAGTGCCTAAAAAAGTCGTCTTGTTTCTGGTGGCGATAGTCCAACAGCAAGCGCAAACTGCGGGCGGATTGTACTGGAAAGGCCAACGGGATGGAAACATCTGAGCACAAACCTATAGACATTGAAGATGAGATGCGGCGTTCGTATCTCGACTACGCGATGTCCGTCATCATTGGGCGCGCGTTGCCGGATGTGCGTGACGGCCTGAAGCCGGTTCACCGCCGCGTGCTCTGGGCGATGCACGAACTCGGCAATACTTATAACAAGCCCTACAAGAAGAGCGCGCGCATCGTCGGCGACGTTATCGGTAAGTATCACCCCCACGGCGACACGGCGGTTTACGACACCATCGTCCGGCTGGCGCAGGAGTTTTCGATGCGCTATCCGCTGGTGGATGGTCAGGGAAACTTCGGTTCGGTAGACGGCGACGCGGCAGCGGCGATGCGTTATACGGAAATACGCATGGCGCGAGTCGCGAACGTGATGCTGGCTGATCTGGAAAAAGAAACCGTAGACTTCCAGCCAAACTACGATGAGTCGCTGAACGAGCCAAAAGTAATGCCGACGCGCATTCCGAACCTCCTCATCAATGGCTCGGACGGTATCGCCGTGGGTATGGCGACAAAAATAGCGCCGCATAATTTGACCGAGATCGTAGATGCCACCCTTTTTCTGTTGCGCAATCCAAACCTCGAGGAAAAAGAAGCCCTGGATGAATTGTTAAAGATTGTCACCGGTCCGGACTTTCCCACCGGCGGTTTTATTTACGGCGGCGAAGAGCTTAAGAAGTCGTACCTTACGGGCCGGGGAATAATTCAGATGCGCGCGCGCGCGGGAATCGACCGCATTGGCCGCGGCACTCAGGAGCGCGACGCAGTTGTAATTACTGAAATACCGTTCCAGGTAAATAAGGCCCGCCTGCTCGAGCGCATCGCTGAACTCATCAACGAGAAAAAGCTTGACGGCGTTTCCGACCTGCGTGATGAGTCGGATCGCAGCGGCATGCGCATCGTAGTTGAGCTGAAGCGTGACGCGGTGCCGCAGATCGTTTTGAATAAGCTCTACAAACTGACGCCGATGCAGTCGTCGTTCGGCGTCATCAACCTGGCAATCGTGAACGGGCAGCCGCGCGTCCTGAACCTCAAGCAGATTCTCGAGTGCTTCATAGACTTCCGTCGCGAAGTGGTGCGCCGGCGCACCGAATATGATCTCCGCAAGGCAAGAGCGCGAGCGCACATCCTCGAGGGTCTTACTAAAGCCATCGATGCGCTCGATTTTATCGTCACGCTCATTCGCAACTCGCGCTCGGTTGACGAAGCGCGGCAATGGCTGACCGGTCAAATGAAGACCACGAGCGAAGTGAAAACGTGGAAGGGAATTCCCGCGGATACTACGCTGAAGAGCTATCTGCCGAAACTGCAAAAGGCGATGGATCGCCTGGCCTTCTCGGAAATTCAGGCGCAGGCGATTCTCGATCTACAGCTCCGACGCTTGTCAGCCCTTGAGCGTCAGAAGATTACTGAAGAGTACGAGGGGATCATCAAACTCATCGCCGAGCTGGAAGAGATTCTCGCCAATGAACGTTCGCTGCGACGAGTAATCGGGAACGAACTCGAAGAAGTCAAGAAAGAGTTTGGCGACAAACGGCGCACGGAGATTGTTCAGGAAGGCGTCGAGTATTCAATTGAAGATTTAATTGCAGACGAAGACGTTGCCATCACGGTAACCAATAGCGGCTACATCAAACGCACACCCGTTTCGACTTACCAGCGGCAGGGACGCGGCGGCAAGGGACGTTTCGGCGCTTCGGCAAAAGGCAGCGATTACGTCGAGCATCTCTTTATCGCCTCCACTCATGCCTACATCATGATCTTTACTGACGACGGCATGGTCTATAAGTTGAAGGTCCATGAGGTGCCGGATGCGGCAGCTTCGGCGCGCGGCAAGGCAGTGGTCAATCTGATCAATATTCCGTCTGACCGGAAACTAGCGGGCGTGGTGGCAGTGCGCGATTTTCTCGAAGGGCGTTACGTGGTTATGGTCACGCGCAAGGGCGTGATCAAGAAAACTTCGCTCGCCGATTTTCAGAACATACGCACCAACGGAATCATCGCCATCAATGTCGACGACGGCGATGAGCTGTTGGATGTCGTGCTGACGGACGGCACCAAGCGAATTTTCATTGCCACCCGCAACGGCCTCGCGATTCGTTTCGATGAAAAAAATGTGCGGCCGATGGGCCGGGCGACCCGCGGTGTCCGCGGCATCGATTTGCGCGCGGACGATTACGTGGTCTCAGTTTGTCCGGTTTCTGCCGACGACTCGGAAAAGATGCTGTCAGTATCTGAACTCGGCTACGGCAAGCAGACGCCGATTACGACCTACCGGCTGCAATCGCGGGGCGGCAAGGGCGTCATCAACATGAAGACGACCGACAAGACGGGCAAGGTCGTAGCCGTGTTCCCGGTAGATGCGGAGTCAGAAATCATGATCATCACGCAGCAGGCGAAACTGATCCGGCTGGAGGCAGGACACATTCGCAAGACCGGCCGCAGCGCGCAGGGCGTGCGGTTGATCAAGACTGATGAGGGTGATCGCGTGACCAGCGCGTCATTGGTCGACGCGGCTGCTGAAGAAGAGATTGAAGGGACGCCGGCGAGTTAGCCGTCTGCTTTGTCTTCTAACGAACGACGCTTCTTAGCTTCAGATTGTTTGCCTGGTTTGCGATTCTCAAAGGCCCCAATCTTCGAATCAAGTCGCGTTAGCAGAACATCGAATCGACTATCGATACTTTCTTTGAGATGTTTGCCATCCGTCTCGAACTTATCAAGAGCCAATGTGGTTATTGCTTTTTCGTGCGTGAGGTCGCTGCGCAGCTGGCTGAGCGTTGACGCCAGTGTATTGACATCTCGGCATGTCACTTTCCGCCCGATCAACGTCCCTTGATAACGTGGCGGCGGTTTCGACGACTTTCGCGAGCCTCAAGAGTTCATTACAAGATTTCTTGCTTCGCTTCACCTTCCACCCAAACTTCTCCGTCCTCAAAAACTTCTTTCTTCCAAATAGGCACGGTACGCTTCAACTCCCGAATCGCCCACTCGCAGGCTTCAAAAGCGGCGCGGCGGTGTGGGGCGCTGACCGCGATGACGACGCTCGTCTCACCGATTTCCAGCCGGCCCGTGCGATGGACGATGCCGATATGGGCAATCTCGAAACGCTGGTGGACTTCGCGGTCCAGCCTTGCGAGCTCTCGCAAAGCCATCGGCGCATACGCTTCATAAACCAGGTAGAGGGTGCGGCGACCCTTGGTCCACTCGCGAGCGTAACCATCGAGCGTGACGGTTGCTCCGCACTCGGGCAAGACAACGCGGCGAGCGACCGAGCCGACATCGATCGGGTCGGTGGTTAGTTCGAAGAAGTCGTGCTGGTTGGTATTAGAAAGTGTGGCATTAGAGGTTGAGGCGGGCGAGACGCCCGCGGTCCCAGTAGGAGCGTTGCCAGCCGTCACGCCACCGGACTTCGGCGTTTCCGAGGAGCCGCCGCTAACTGGGGGAAAGACGGCCAGCTCGTCGCCGTCCCTGACTTCGCGATCAGCCGTCGCATACTCCTGATTCACCGCAAACAGCAACGATCTGCCGAAGCGGCTCAGGGCGGGAAATTTTTCCAACACCGCGGCGTAGGCACTCGCCGCGGTTGAGTCGTCTCTTAAAATGAGTTGCACCTCGCCCTGCCCGACAGCGTCGCGCGCGCCGCCGAAGAACAAAACTGTGACTGCGATTTCGTTGTGGGAATTCTCAGCCATTGCAGCGCCTACATCAATCCGGTAGTGACCTAATTTCAGGGTTCTCCCTCTGTGCCAGAGGACGCACAGAGACTTTCAAATTAGGGCACTATCATCAATCCGGTACCAAAAATGGAAAACTGTATTGGTTAGCTGATAAGAAAACTATTCCATCTCAATCTTCTTCCCGCTGTGCCCGTTGCCCTTTGCCAATTCGTGTATACGCGCGCGTTCTTCGTAACCAGACACGGCGCGCTCCAGTATCTCAAGCAAACGTCGCAGGCGCTCGGCGGTTGAGCGTATTTCGAGCAGTTCCTGTTGCACTTCGCCGTCGATTTCCATCGCCGAGGCGACCATATACGAAAGCCGCTCCGGCTCGGTAGCCGCGATATCCGGAAGCTGGGCGCGCTCGTCATTAATTTTGCGAACGGCGCGAGCTATGCGCGTGAAAGTTTCGGCCACCGCTCGCGCGTTTTCCTCGACCGCCTGCTGGTCCTCGTCCTCGTCTTCAAAATACGTTACCCGCACGACCAGATAAGGATCCCCGCGATCCACGTACGACTCGATCCGATATCTGATGACGCCGAATACCAAGATATTTGAACGACCATCAGGCAGCGTTTGGGTGTCACTGACTTTCGCCACGCAGCCGATGCTCCCTACTTCCGGCACGTCTCGTTCAGCGGTTGAAGCGTCGAAGTAGGAAAGTGCGAAGAGGCTGTTGCTCGCCTGGATGTGCTCAAGCATTTGCCGGTAGCGAGGCTCAAAGATGTGCAGCGGAACCGGCAGACCCGGAAACAAAACCACCGACAGTGGAAAGAGGGGCAGTTCGTTAACTCCGCTAACTATGTCGCGTGCTTCGCTCATCTGTTAACAACTGGGGTAACTCACCTGAAACTTTACAGGCGACTGCATGCATCAAGATTGAATTGCGCGGGCCGTCATTATCGCAGACGCGGTGATAGAAGTCAGTCTGGTGGCAGTAGCCCGACCATCAGTGAGGGCATGTTGATGGTTCAACTAAGCTCTCCCTGACGGTCGGGCTTCTGCCCCGTTGCGGTTTGCTTTACATCGATTCCAAGGGGGGCGGCATCATGCGGCGCATGGTTTTCAGAAGCTGTTCTGTGTCGAAGGGCTTGGCGAGAAACTCGTCGGCGCCACCGGCGTTACACGCATTGCGCGTGTCGATCGCGTTTGCGCCGGTGATCACCAGGACCTTCGATTCAGGCAGGTGCATCTTGAGGTATTCGAGGACGCGCAGACCAACTTCAGCCGACTCTACTTCGGGAGGTAAGTGCAGATCGAGAATTGAAAGGGCGGGCTCGTAAACTTTGGCGCGGCGCACCGCGGAGTGCATATCGTTGGCGGTTACCACGTCGTAATCGTCGCTAAGCGTCCAGAAAAGTTGCTGGGTAATGGCTTCGTCGTCGTCAACAATCAATATCCTGGGCTTCATCTGGGAGGTACTCCTTTAAACCTGGAACAACCCGGACGTTGCAATGTTCATACCGCCGCAAACGCACGGAGCACTATTCCGAATCAAGTGAGATACCCCGGCTTGCAAAGTTTGTTTCAGACGAATTACTAGCCAAACGGATAGAGCGACTGTCTACTTATGTGGACGGGCGCGACCGGAGACAAGCCGCGGATTTACGCGGATCAAATCAGGATGACATTCACTAAACTGCAGTTTCTGAATTCGCGTTTATCCGCGCAGATCCGCGGCTACTTCACGGTTTGTCCGGCGCAAAATCCTTCTCATCGATTTCATCGATCACCTTCAACTCGGCGCCAAACTTCTGATAACCGCGAAACCGTATTTCATTGCGACTCTGTCGCGACATGCGGCCGTCCGAACGCGTCATCAGAATTTCGGAGTGACTGGGCAGCAGGTATTTGTTTTCACCGATCGTCACCCAGTCGTAATCGATTAGGCTGCCGGCGGCGGTAATCGGGAAGCCGGCGGGAATGTCCGTGGCCACCTGCTCAAAACGCAGCACGCGGTTGCTTTCCCGGTCGATCCAAACTCGGCCGCGAGAGCCAACCGTGGCGCTGGCCGCGTCGGCGCGCAAGTTCAGATTTGAAAACTGCCGCTCGATTTCATATTCAAAGACGAGGGTGCGACGACCGAGGACTTGATCCGTGTCGGCAAACTTAAAAACTGTCTTCGATTCCGGCTTGAACACATCCGCGACTGCGGAAATATATTCGACCCCGCTCGAGGTCGCTCCCGGGGCGACATCTTTGCTGTAGTCGCGGCTCTGCCGGGCTTCGGTTCCGAGCGGCATGCCGTTAACCGCGAGCACCTTGTATTCCTCGCCCGCATTCGCGCGATAACCGACTGCGATGGTGAGATTATCCTGGGGAATCCAATTGGCGGTGGTGCCGAAAGCGTAGGAGCGCTTGATCAGTTGTTTGACTATGAAATCCGGCATGGCGGCGGCCGCTGCGAGCGTGGCCTCGCGAGTGCGATCGAGCAGCTCTTCGGCTTCCGCATCAGGTGGCCGCGCGGAAGCGGTTGGGTTAACGCGCCGGCGTTCAGCCTCTTCGAGCGTGCGGCGCAACAAGGGATCGCTGCCGCTCTTGGTAGCGACGAGCGAACGCATGCCGTCAGTCAAAGGAAAGCCGATGCCGCGCTTACGAATTTCTTCGACTACCTCATCGCGCTTTTCCGGATGTTTGGGTAGTTCGTAAACCAGCGCCACCAGCTCACGATTGGAAAGCGGCTTCGGCTGCGCTTGCGCCTGGGCCAACAGCGGACAGATTACAAGGAGAAAAAGGATAGGTATTAACTTGCTCTTCATATTTATTTCGGGATAGGAATGCGGCGCATCTGTTCGCTGCTTATGGTGGTTGTGACTGATGAACTGGCGGTATCAATCAAAGGAGAATCATCAACTATGCCGACGGTTACAGTCTGTTCGATCTGCAAGGTCGTGCTTAAATTGAGAGACTGATTTTTTTCGAGCACGATACGCTCGAGAACACGCTTGAAGCCTGGTGATTGGATCTTGAGAGAATAATTTCCGGCGTTCAAACCTTCGAATCGAAAACACCCTTCGGTCGTTGTTGAGATTGTTCTCGTTTCACCTGAGCTCGCATTCTTGAGCGAAACCTTCGCATTTGGAATCACGGCTCCGTTAACATCCAGCACAATGCCTGAAATCGTAGTTGCTTCATCCGACTTGAGTGTTTTTCGAGTAATCTTCGTCTGCGGTGTGCAGGAATCTTTTTGGGCTTTGGAGCCGGTGTCTTGACCAAAACCCAAACCAGTAAGGCCGGTAACCAATGCGAACACCGCCGCCACTCGTTTTGAAACTCGCAGGCGTAAGGCGCGCAATCCGACCGGGCAGTCTTTCGTCAAGACGGTTCCGTCAGCTCGCCGGTAGAGTCTCGCGCAAAGGCGTCCTTCGGTTGATGCAATCAGCGTTTGCGCTTCGAGCTTGCTGAGCTCAGAGATGTTGTAGACGTTCAACTGGCAATGATCACAAAACCTCACCTGATCATTGCCGCGCATCTGTTCCCAGCTGATCGGACAGGGGGTTGCGATCCGCAAACGGTCGATATTTGGCGAGTTCGTGGTCATTCCTGGTCTTTGTATCCGGGCGATTAATGATTGACAGGTTTTCGATGTCTCTCCGGCTGGATAGTTGCCCGAGCGGCTGGAGCGTTAGCTGGGAGCGCAGGCATCTTGCCTGCAAATGAGCGCGAAGCGCGAAAACCGGTTCGCGGTCCAAAGCGACCGCTCATTGCAGGCAGGATGCCTGCGCTCCCAGCTCAACAGCGCTCCCAGCTCAACAGCCGCTTCCGGCTCAGCAGAGTCGCGCAATTGCCTGCTGGAGAACACCCGCGCAGGCCTCGAGTTCGGCGATGGGCACAAACTCGCCCGTTCGGTGGGCGACGCGAATGTCGCCCGGCCCCATGACTACCACCTCCGCGCCGAGTTCGGTCAGTTGGGCCGCTTCAGTGCCGAAGGCGACCGTGCCCGCGGAGTTTCCAGTTAACTCCTCTAACAACGCAATCACTTCTGAACCGGCTGAAGTTTCGAAACCAGCGTCGGCTCGCGCGGCATCCACTTCGCAGGTGAACTCCGGATCGCGGCGTTTCTCTTCCTCAATGGCGGCCTGAAGCAGTTCGAGCAATCTCTCCGGAACTTGCCCGGGTATGGTCCGCCACTCGAGCGTGAAGCGACACTCGCCGGCGATAACATTTTTCGCCGAGCCTCCCTGAAGCAGACCGACGTTCAGGGTTGTGTAGGGCGGATCGAACGCCGCGTGTTGTTCGTCTTCGAGTTTCTTCGCAATGCTTTCAATGGCTGAGATCAATCGGGCCGCGCCGAACACCGCTGAGCGCCCGAGCTGCGGATAAGCGCTGTGCGCCTCACGACCAGTGATTTTGATCTCAGCCAGGCAATAACCCTTGCCGGCGCGCATTGGTCGGAGCGACGTTGGCTCTCCCACGATTGCATAGCGCGCTCGCAGCGCGCGCGCCTCCGCCAGTCGCTTCGCTCCTATCAATCCAATCTCTTCGTCAGCGGTAAAGACGAGCGCGAGGGGACGACTCAAAGGTTGCCGGTCGATCATTTCGACGGCGGTGAGCGCCGCGGCGATGAAGGCTTTCGTGTCACACGCGCCGCGGCCAAAAAGCTTGCCGTCGCGTTCAGTGAGTTGCAGTGCCTCTCCCCAATTTGGATCGTAGGGAACGGTGTCGGTGTGGCCCACCAGCGTCAGCTCGACCGCTGGGAGCGCAGACATCTTGTTTGCCGCTTCGCGCTGAGGGTGCGAGATACTAGACGCCTCAGAAAAGTCTGTGCCTGAGAGCGCAACCAAATTGATCTTTTCTATTCCATTCAGATCCGTGTAAGGAAATTGCCTGGGCTGAAGGCCCAGCGCCTCGCAACGGCGCGCGAGGTAACTAATGATCTCTGAATTCGAGCGCGACGAAACGGAGTCGATGGCAACTAGATCAGCAAGGGTTTCTGTGACTGACATGAATGTTTTGTACTTTGTACTTTGTTCTTTGTACTTTGAGCTTTGTTAATTTATTCCCGCGTTGAGCTTCCGAATAAAGGACAAAGTACAAAGCACAAAGCACCAAGTTCTCGAATCAACTCCAGAGTTTCTTCTGCAACGCCTTAAATCTTTCAACAATCTCATCCTGATCTGCGTGCCTGCCGTCCGTCACAATCCGCTTGCCCGCGACCACCACATCCTTAATCGCCGTCCGCGATAGTGAAAAAACAATCGCTGAAAGCAGATCATCCGACGAAGCGCCGGCGATCGAGGGATCGTTCAGGTCGACCGTGAAGAAGTCTGCCGAGCGATGGGCCTCGAGGCTGCCGCCCGGCGCCTTGATGCTCGCGGCCCCGTTCACCGTGGCGCAGTCAAACAATCGTGCGGCAAGGGCGGAACGCCCTTCGTCGTTTGCGGAAGCCAGCACCGCGCGCGCGGTCTTTTGCAGGCGCAGGTGATACTCCAACTCCCGCGCGTCTTCCAGCAGATCAATTTCGGCCTGGCTGTCGCTTCCCAGACTCACCCGCACGCCCCGCGCAAAATATTTGTCGACCGG
>Ga0070669_100001332_pt1 | contig 17810 bp, 13 predicted proteins | sample KBSS53metaG_FD_64680 | JGI IMG/M metagenome (GOLD analysis project Ga0070669, IMG submission 64680) | Switchgrass rhizosphere microbial communities from Kellogg Biological Station, Michigan, USA - KBS S5-3 metaG | ecosystem: Host-associated > Plants > Roots > Rhizosphere > Soil ... | reverse complement strand
TCAGCTAATCCTGAGGATGCAGCTACGTTGCATTTGGGAACAATTTCAAGTCCCTGAAAATGCGCCGTCTCTGATAGTCGTCATTTAGGGGTGTGGCAGAACGACAGATTATACCGATCGGGGTCTCAAAATGCTACAACTTTTTCCGTCGCCATAAAATCTTGAAGATTTCCCCGACAAAAACGTAAGCGCCGCCCAGTGTTCACAGAAAATGAACCGAGGGACGGCGCTTAAAACCTTTGGATTGGAGAACCGTTTACATTATTTCTTGGGTAGAACCGAATCTTTCATGCCTTTGCCAACACGGAACTTAAGGGTCGTCTTGGCGGGAATTTGTATGGTTTCGCCGGTCGCGGGGTTACGTCCCTCGCGGGCCTTCCGGTCGGATCTTACGAGTTTGCCGAAGCCCGGAAGTACGAATTCTCCATTGGCTTTCACTTCGCTGGATGCCAGGTTGTAGAGTTCGTCGAAGAAATCCTTAACTTGCCCGCGCTTCATTCCCGTCTTTTCCGCAAAATGGTTGAAAACTTCCGACTGCGTCATGCGCTTCCTGCCTGTCGCGGCTTTAGTCGCCATAATCTGGTGTACCACCTCCGATGAGACTTATTGAAAAAGCTTTTCCTGCATTCCTATATCACACTCAAGCACCAAAGTCTCCACAAAATAGCGATTTTTGGGGCTTTCTTGCGAAAAAGTCCCTTCCAGAAGCGATTGCAGACGAATTCCGCGGCCCGGCCGGCGTCATCAGGCAGTTCGCCGCGCGGCTACACCAAGCGTGTTGCGAATGCCGCCCCTGAATTGGCCACAACATCCGGCTTCACCAATTTCCTCGCAATGAAGCCTGAGGTCGGACGCTGGAAGCAGCTTTATTTCAAAAAAGAAGTCTATTTTCCAGCTTCCGTCTCGCCCGCATAGAGTTGTCAAGATTACGACTGGAAATTCAACAGCGGTGTTTTTCGAGATCGCAGCGCCGTTTTCCTTGACGTGAATAGATGTTGGGACTAGACTCCCAACAATCGCACTGCAGAGCTTCACCACTACTCTTTGGCGCTTGCCGCAGCACGACTCAGAGGAACAAACGAACCCGGTTAAGGCGTAAGCGTTTATTTTCGTTTGGGGAGCCCAGTCTCTCATCCGATTAGAAACATTACGAGTTAGGAGCGGCCCCATGCCAGAACGTTAGCGCCTCCTATTTGTTCAATTGCCTGGGAATGGTTTCGTCACCTTAACGACTCCTGATAACTCACATTAGCTCGTCCTAGTAACATTACGGGAGTTACTTCCAATGCCAACTCTTGACCAGTGCGAATAACTGACTTCGCCTCAACCGATCGCAACCGTATCGGATAGCGCCATGCCATCCAATCACGGTCCGCGCTCAAACTCTTTGACGCGACCTTAGCGACAGTCTCTTTCCAAAGCTTCTTTGATCATCGTTCGTTTTGGACCAGGCGCAAGCAGGCCTCCTCCTTGTCCGCGATTTTCAAACTTGGGCAGGAATCGCCGCTGGCATGATGAATGCTGGTTCAAGGTCTTTGGTTTAATCAAAGAAGCAGACTTCCTTGGAGACTGCCGTGATCGGCTCACTAATCGGCTGTAGTCAATCAATGACCAACTTGCGGGAGTATCTCCCGAAAGTGGCGCGCTCTGAAGCAAACGTGCTCATTACGGGTGAGACTGGAACTGGCAAAGAACGCGTCGCAGAATCAATTCACCGGGAGAGTCCACGCCACGACCAACCCTTTGTTTGTGTAAACTGTGCCGCTATTCCAGACTCGCTCATAGAGAGTGAACTCTTTGGATATGAGCGAGGCGCTTTTACTGGGGCCCAGGAGGGCTATCCGGGAAAATTGAGACTTGCCAATGGCGGCACTGTATTCCTTGACGAGATCGGCGACATGAGCCTGGCCGCCCAGGCCAAGGTCTTGCGAGTTATCGAAAGCAGGGAAGTGTTTCCGCTGGGGGGTCGGCGGATGGTCTCCATCAACTTACGATTCATAGCCGCTATTAATCAAGACGTAGAACCACTCATTACGCAACGTCGCTTCCGCAGCGATCTTTACTACCGCTTGAATGTGGCCCGGATACTGTTGCCGCCGCTAAAAGATCGCAAGGAAGACATCCCTGAGTTGCTTGTTCATTTTTTGGACCAATTCAATCTGCGCCTGGAGGCAAGTGTAGGCAAGCCCAGCCCCGAGTTGCTGCATTGCTTAATGAGTTACGACTGGCCGGGTAACATTCGCGAACTGCGTAACCTGGTAGAAGCTATTTTCATCGATCCTCCACGCGGGACAATTGCCGTGGTCGACTTGCCGGAATCGTTTCGCCAAATCTTCGCGGCATATGTGACAGATTCGGTGGCGGAAAAAGAGCGCCTCGTATCCACCCTGTATAAAACGAATTGGAACAAGAGTAAGGCGGCCATCCAACTAAACTGGTCGCGGATGACTCTTTATCGCAAGCTCGCCAAATATCAAATCAACGAACCCACCGCTGGTCGGCATTTATTCGAATGAAACTTGTCACATGTCTAATCAGTGTTACAGACGATGTGACACCGCGGCTCGTTATAGACCTTCGTCACCTCTCAGCCACATTCCTGGCTTACTAATCTGATCGCAGTGATGCCGGCGCAGGTGCCCTGCCTGTCTCAGCCGGCGATACACTCTAGCTGCTCACACCAGTTAATTCGCATCATTTGCTGGCGTTTCTGCCGGTCAAGCTTTGGAGTCTCAATTGCCTCTGCATGATCAGCCAGGCCAGAGTCCAAAAACACACACGACATGGCAGAGTCAAAACGTCGCAATGAATCCCGATCGAAGACTAAGCAGCTTGAGGCGCGTTACACCAATTACTTTGAGGTGGGCCATAACGCCTTCGAGTTCATTTTCGATTTCGGCCAGTATCATCCTGAAAACTCTGAAGCGCGCATGCACAGCCGAATTGTCACTGGTCCGGTCTATGCCAAGTTGATGGCGGAGTTGCTACAGGATGCCGTAAAGCGCTTTGAGCAGGAACACGGAGTTATTCAGCCAGTTGACGACGAGTTTGATCCTATAGAAGTCGTGACGAAATCGATCGACGGCTACGATCACCGTTCGAATAATGCGCGTAAGAAAATTGGGACGCCTTCCGGTAGTTAGGAAGGAGTCACCATTGACCGTCGCTCCAAAGGAGACCGCGATGACTAGTCAAATCCGACCAAATCGACCGGAAGTAAGCGATCGATTTCCTATGTTGGGGTTTACGATCAAGACCGATGGAGGAAACAAGCGTTACGAAGTAGCCATCGCCTCCGAAGCTTCATTGTTCCGTCCCGATGCGAAACCCAGGCGGGCCCGAGCAAATTTCTATTCCAGCCGGGCGGTAGGTCTGCAAACGATTGCCACAGGTGAAGCCGTCTATGTGTTACCGCCGGACGTTTTGGCGCGGTTCGTTGGTCAGGAGAAACTCTACTACGCGCTGGTCACTTATGTCGGTTCAAACGGAGCAAAGCCCGAGATCACGGCATTACCAACCGAGGCCAGCGCTTATGTGAATCTTCGGGGCTTGACCGGACGCAGTCTTCAACGCATTCGCGTACTTCCCAGCCGCCAGCGCGGAATGGCCGGATACGGAAACGGAACCGGAAATGAATTGGAGTGGGGCGGCGACGTGAGCTTGCCTGGCAGTAAGCCTATCGTCGGAGCACCGACGGACTCGGCAAAGAGCGAATCAACGGTGGATTCTCGAGGTGCCGCTTCCTCTAACTCCACACCCGTCAACTACACAGACGGCTATGGCCCGCTGCCTGACAGCAGGCCGGTGCCAGACGCCGCTGGTCCATCAGCGTCGGCAGCGCCTGCAACTGCTGCGCAGTCGTTTGCCGGGGCGCTGGGTTACGAGGTCCAACTGATTCCACAACCGGACAAGAAATCCTGCTGGGCCGCCTCAATGGCCATGCTGGTTGGTTACCGCAGAGCCGTCAGCATCACGCCGGAAAGCCTGGCCCAGGAAGCGGGCCGCAGCCTGAGAACTTCCTACGGCTGGGACATGCTTGAGGCAGTCAAAAACTATTTTGGATTTCAGGAGATCTCGCTTCCCTCGAATGCCAGCCTCTATCCCTCTCCCGAGCAGTGGCAAAATTGGCTGAAAGTTTATGGGCCATTATGGGTGACCACCGTGGGCGCGCCTTCACACGCAATCATCGTCACTGGCCTGAGTGGAGACTTGACACCCAACGGGACCACAATCTCTATCCTCAATCCGTGGGATACAACCACAACCTTCTCGGCTGATGAAGTCGACTTTGCCCCCTTCAACGCTGGTCGCGCTTACACGCAGTGTTTCGCAGACTTCGCGGCCGACTTTGGGAACCTCGGCCTGGATAACTATGGCAACTGGCGCGTGCTGTATCTACCGAACGCCGTCGCCAGTGAAGGACAAGGTGTCTCCTACAGCAGTCCTTCGCCTCGCACCAGATCGACGAGTGACCCAAACGCAAGTCACGCCTTGACCGCCGAATCGGTGGACATCAACTGGAATGAGGTCGAGCTCGTTCCTGAGATAGCCGGCGGCTCCAGCGCGGCGTCTGCGCTGGCAATGATTATTGGCTGGCGGGACCGCATCTGCATTGATCCCGCAACGGTCGCCAGCCGTGCCACCAACGCGGCCGACCGTCGATCACTGGCTGAGGCATGGGATCTGACGATTGAAGGACATGGTACGTATCACGTTTCGGAAATGCAGATAATGCTGGCGCGCTATGGGCCGCTGTGGGCTGCGGGCGGAGACGCAAGTGATACACATGCCTTTGCAATCGTGGGTATTTGCGGCGATGGAACACCCGACAATACGATCGTCTGTATTAAAGATCCGTGGGGCAGGGCGCCAGGCAGCCCGCGTGCGCCGCAACAGAACCCGACGCCGGGTCAGGGCAGCGTGTACACCCTGAGCTATAGAGAACTAGCCCGGCAATACGATCCTGGCGGGAATCCGGTTGCCGCCGAGCCACACCTGCAACTGATCCACTCGCGAAGTAGTGATGGACATGACGCCGAGCGTCTCAATTGCGCCGTCGCTCCGTCACTTGGTTTGAGTGCCCGCCCGGTACAGTCCCGCGCCCAGTCAGATGAATCGTTCTCCATCAATTGGGACGAAGTGGAACTCATCCCGCAACCCAACGGCGTCAGTTGTTGGGCGACAGCCGGCGCAATGGTGATTGGGTGGCGCGATCGAGTGTGTATTACCCCGGAGACGCTTGCTGACATCGCCGGCCGCACTACGGACAGAAAACTCAGCCCAAACGAGCGGCGCCAATTTGCCGAAAAGATTGGTCTCTCCTGCGAAGAACCGCAGTCTTACTCCGTCGAGGGCTTCCGCAATTTGCTCGAGACTTATGGGCCACTTTGGGTTTCAGTGCAAATTGGGGAGGGCGGTCACGCGATCGTAGTTACGGGTATGTATAGCGGAGGGGCCGACAATGGTTCCGATACTTACATCCGCATCAGCGATCCCTGGGATCGAGTGGTGGGAAGTCCCGGCGCGGCCGGAGACTATCTATCTACTCACAACACGGGCAGCCGTTACATTCTGAGCTGGGCCGACTTTACGCGAGAGTATGAAGAGCGAGCCAGCACTGCGCCGGATGGCCGAGTCAATGCTCAGATCCTGCACGCGGCGGGCACTGACGGACGTCAACCCGGTCGCAGCGGCGGCGTCGGATACGCTCAGGCCGCTGCATCGAGCAACGATAGCGAAGAGAAGCTTTCGCCACTTCCGAAAGACGTACCAAGAGCGCGCGCCATGGACGGGGCCGCGGTGGTAGTCGGCGCGGCTATCGTGGGTGCGGTTTTAGAGAGAATCGCCAACAACCAGGGAGACATCACCTGGAGTCTCGACCAACTGCGCGGACTGAAACACCCTAACGACACCCCACCCAGTCCGATGCCCGCATTTCGCGACGCACCGACGATCGCATTGGAAGATGGGCCGTGGATCGAAAACGGCTTCACCGACCGGATCACCGCCTCGTTCAAGATCGATTGGCAGTTTAACGGCCGGTCGCTGGGAAACGTAAGAATCGCAAACATCGGAACCTACGACGCGGTAGGGTGGGCGCTCAGCGTCGAAGCCCGCATCATGGACGACAACATCCTGTATGGTCCCGCCAATCCCGGGGCTGCAGCGTTGCGGATTAGTTTCAACTACCGATTCTCGCGCGAGATCGGTTCCGACAGAATATCGATTACGGATCTTCACTTGTTCGGTGATGGGACGTTTGAAAAAACTACTCGTTGGGAACAATAGGTCGAGCGCTTATGAACGATCAGCTTTCACCTTTGCCTCCGGACGTGAGGCGGAGAACGAGCCAACCCGCCGCGCAGAGCCTGGGAACGCCGCTCGATTTTCACCGCGGCGGCCATGCGGATCAGAGCGGCCAGGGAGGCGCGGATTTCCGAGCGGCGGAAGAAACGACGGGGACCGCAGCACCCCCCAGCGGGCCGAAGAAGCAGGCAACGGAGACACTGGCCCAGCGCGCCGGCGCACTCAGCGACGAGATAGATTTTCCGGATTTTGTTGCCAGTCTGGTCCACGGGACGTTCGATGCCATCGTCGACGCGTCAATTCGGCAAATGGAGTCTTATGCCGATTTGGTGAGCGCTGTTTCAAAAAGTGTTGAGCAATTCACCGACGACAATGTCACGCTCAACCAGGCTCGCGATTGGTTGGTTCAGCAATATCCCCAGGATGTTTATCTGGACCTGAGCGGACCGCCAAGGTTGCTGCCGAAGCCAATTGCGGACGAGGAGGTTGACCAACTTCGCTCGCCCGGCTGGCTGCAGGAGTTTCAAATGGAGGGGGAAGAATTGACGCCCGAGTTGCTCGAGGAAAAGTTGGTGCCAAAAGCGCGCTCGAGAGTGGGCCAGGGCCGGCAGCAGATGTTAGCCACGATGGTCCTGCTGGGGTTGAATCGCGTGGTGGTTCGCGATGGTTCTATTTCGGCGCGCTTACGCTTTCGTGCCTCAGCCGCCGATACCTCGAAGGTTGACTACGCGGTTTCTGATGATCCCCAGTCAGGCTCGAGCTGGGGCAACCGGGGAGGGACTGGTTACGCCTTGCCGTCAACCAAGGTATCGACCGTCGGAGTCAACGTTCAATCGGATACAGACTTGAAAGCCGAGTTGTTCGGGGAAGTGAAGATCAATTTCGCAAGCGAAACCCTGCCACTGGATCGCTTCACCGATGAAGCCAAACGTACTCTGTTGGAGCGCAGGGCCAGACCGGCACAGGCCGCGACTCAATCGGCGCGAGCGGCGGCGCCGGAAGCAGTTCTGCCGGCAGCTCCGGTCACGGCGACACCATCACCGGCCCAAGTAGCGCCGGCCACGCCGGCAACTCCACCGGCAACTCCACCGGCAACGACATCGCCGCTAAGTTAATGAGGGACATATGACAACCTGGCACAGACCTCTGGCAGAAATGCTGACCGATGTTTTGGCAGCAGTCACAGCCGCGCATACGACTGCCCTGCAAGTAAGGGCGCGCCAGGTTGAGCTCACTCTACCGGTTGAAGTATGGCTGCGCGACATTGAAGGCGAAGCGACGTTTATCGCCGACTTGCCGGTCTGGAGATGGCGCACAGACTTCGATCAGCGTCCCAGCCAACTAAAAATTACTTATGAAGAGTGCCCGCTATGAGCAACGGAGACACAGGCGTGCCTATTGAGCAATTCATTCAAGCGCTCCAGACCCAACTCGATCGCGCCCAGACGGCGATGGCGATGAAGGCTGAGAACCTCGACTTACCGCTGACCTTCGCGGTCAAGGACCTTTCGCTCGATTTGCGCACGCACGTTGAAATTGTGAGAAGCGAAGTCAGGATCCGGCCCGCTGGTCCGACCGACGCGGAGGCGAGCACTCTGCATCTGGCCCTGACTACGATTACGCGCCCGATGATCAAAGAAAACGCAAAATCCATGAACCTTGATCCTGACGAGCCGAGCCTGAAAGAAGCCGTCGGCGATCAACTTACTGATGAGGAACAAAAGCGGCTCGAATGGGCCGGTGTTCATACCGTGGCACAACTTCGGAAACTTACCGACGCCGGGGGCGGCAAGGAAGTCGAGCGGGTCGCCGACCTGCCGGTGGACCGGTTGCGCCAGGCACTGCTGCGCGCTTCCCATCCCTTCGTCGCAAGTATTGAGCCTCATATACAAAATATTCCGAATGGGGCCGATGCCGACCCGTTGCTGCGGATCAGAGGCAGAAATCTCAGGGCCCACGGTCTGCCGCAGGTTTCATTGGCCGGACACCCGGTAAGCGTTCTGGAGGCTAACGACCGGGAGATTCTGATCGCACCCAAGTCTCATCAATTCAGTGGAACGTTATCGATCGAAACTGGCCCCGGGCAGGTCGTGCAAACAATTCTTGATTTGCCGCCCGGGTTAGTCAAAAAGTCGGTATTGGACGACAAAGCAGTGGATGCTGCGGACTCCGGAGGTGACTCATGACGGTGCGGCATCTGGCTACGCCCTGGGCGCCTCAGTCAGGACAGTACAGCCTGCCCGGAAGTATGACGGTCAAGCTGCGACTCGGCGAAGCCCCCGAACACGTGCCCAGCCAGATGGATGTGCGTGGTCGAAGTGTCGCCCCTGCCACCACGCTTGATCGAGGAGTGATTGATCGCCTGATTCGGCATTTTGCGAATGGGGCACGGATCACGCGCGTGTTTTCGGCGGCGGCATCGCTGGGCCAACGGGGAATGGGCCACCGGAAGTTCAACGATCAGGAAGAAATCTCCGGACTGTCGCGCGTCTTCCGGCTGGATATGGATCGCGGCAGCCCGATAGAGCGGTTAGTTGCGTCGCTGAGTGAAGTTTCAATCGTTGAAAGCGCCAGCCCTAACTATCTAACCAGTACGCCCTTCGACGTCGCGACCGCACCGCCGTCACCGCCGTCGCTGGAGCAGGCCTGGGCCACCAGAGATTTGTTATTTGCGCGTGCCGCTATGGCTTACGAACCGGGCGACGCCGGCGTGATCATCGGGATCATCGACTGCGGGGTTTCACCGCACCATCCTGAGATGTCCCGGCGTTTTCGATCCGGTTTTGATTCCGTGCAACTGGCTGCCAGGGATTTCGCCACGGGCGTAACCCTGCTTGGCGATGTGGACCATGCCGATACCAGGCCGATTGACAACTACGTCGGGCACGGGATGGGCTGCGCCGGCATCATCGGCGCGATTGGCCAGCAAATACCGTCCGGCCTGGCTGGAGATTGCTCACTACTGCCGATCCGCGTTTTGGGCGCCGCAAAGCTGCCGGGAAAAACTACTCCGGTCGGACTCGGAGCGATCAGCGACATAGACATGGGATTAAAGATGTCCGTTGACCTGGGCGCCAGGGTCTTGAACATGAGTTTTGGAACCGCAGACAGCGCCCTCGATGAAACCGCGCCCAAACCACACGCTGACGTGGTGCGTTACGCGCTGGCCCACGGCTGCGTGCTCATCGCCGCCAGCGGCAACTCTGGCAAAGAAGAGGTCTATTGGCCGGCCGCGTATCCTGGTGTGATCGCAGTGGGCTCAGTTGACGCCAACGGCGAACCGTCACACTTCACTACCCGCGGTGGGCACGTCGCTTTGAGCGCTCCCGGCGAGCAGGTTGTTACCTGCGCCCTGGACGGCTATCAGCTCGCGACCGGGACAAGTTTCGCTGCGCCGTTTGTCACTGGCGCTGCTGCGCTGCTCGTCAGTCGCGCGCAACGGCGTTCCTATCCACTGAGCAGCGAAGATGTGCGCAGACTACTGGCAGATTCCGTCAGCCCCTGGCCCAGCAAAGTTAGCGAAGGCAATGGCTCGGGCATTTTGAACGCGGCCGCGGCGCTCGCGGCACTGGATCGAGAAGTTGATTCTTCGCCTTCCACCGAAGCCGAACTTGACGCTCCAAGCATCGCCGATAACTAGCAGGGGCGCCCTGGTCGAGAAGCAGGAATTTAAAAGGAGAGCTACTCATGACACAGATTTTACCGATTTATCCGGATCAGATTGTGTTCGGGGATCTTCGAGATCTCGACACTGCCGAACGAAAGAGGCTGGAGGCTCGGCGCCAAATACTAGAAGTCAACATCAAGCGAGCTCTGACTCCCGACGAAAAGCTGGAGCTCGAGGAGATCAAAAAGAAGCTCGATCTTCGAACAGTTCTGGACCCTTTGTTCAAAGCGGTCCAGAAGGGGCTGGCGTCCACCCTGAAAGATCACGATCGGGGTCTTATGCCCAGCCAGGTATCCCATAACGGCGGCCTTCTGACTCCCATTGAAAAGTTGGTTGCAGCAGTGTGCGGAATACTGGAGTACGATCGCGAGGCGCCGCCGCCTTACCATCCCGCCGGCTCAGACCCACCATTCGATCCTGACGAGCAACGACAAAAGCAACATTTTGGCCGGGCTTTGTTCGCCGCCCAGGGCGAATATCAAACCAACTTGCCATTGTTTGAAGCAGTGTTGCCTATCCTGGTCAAGATCGGTGAGCAGGGCGTAGGACTCGACGAGGTAAAGGCCATCGAATGGGCCCAGGTCGTGCGAAGGCTCATCGAGAGAAACGTTCCGTACACCGAACCGCAACTCACACGACGTGTAAACGAAGCGCTCGACTCAATACAGAATGTCGGCGAGGATCGTCAACCCTCGGCGATTGCTATTGACCTGCCCAGCCTGGACGACGACGAAACCAGCGACAACGAGATTGTCGCGGACAACATCAGGGCGCTCCAACCCCTTTATTTCGCGGCGATGTTCGAAGATATGAAAGTCTTTCAAGTCGTCGATAAGCTGGTTGAACTTTTCCAGAAAGGCATTCTGCCTGTCGGCCGTGGAGATGCGGGCAACAACCTGTTCAAGTACTGGAAAGAAACCGCTATTCGGGTTTCTGAAACTGAACGGCGCAGCTTTTATGCACGTTCGCTTGGCATCCCCGGCGGTGATGACAACAGTATCCCGAATCGTGAATTCAACGAGCTGTTCATGCGGTTCGTTTCCGCGGTGTCGTCGTTCGTCCGGCAAAACAGCCTGGACGAACTGCTGCAAACCAAGATACCCGGTTCAATCAGCCAGCAAAAAGTGCGCAAGGCTGGACGCGACCTGGCGATGAACCTCTCACTTCATGGCTACGGCATAGCCTATTTCGTTGCCACCGATTTGCAGAAGCAAATCAAAGACGTCATCAAATTGCTCTCTGATCCCGACATCAAGAATGCATACGGGGCCAGAGACATGTGGCAAGTCATCGACCAGGTGGCGGCTCTTGAACTCGGTGGGGCCAAGAACAGCGTTCGTTTCCGCACGATGGCGGCAGCCGGAACGATCATTTTCGCCTGGCTTGCAAAACACGCACGTGAGCTTTCCAACTCTTCGTTTGGAGCGATTCTCGATGTCGACGAGATTCGCAGCCCCAGTCCCCGTCCGGCGAACACGAAGGCCACCACGGATCCCACGGATTTTGATCTCGTCAATGCGTGCGACCAGTGGCTGGCAGTCACCGGCACCCCGGACGATCAGGTCGAGAGCTACGCCCAACCAAGAGAAGCTCCGAACATGACTTCGAGACCGATCCAAATACCCGACATCGCACGCGAGACGTTGGAGTCAGTAGGTGTCCCCGCGATGGGACTCAATGGGTTCAAAGGGCGCTAGGACGCGTTGCCTGGCGCTCTCGCAACACTTCGGCTTCGTTGTTCCCGAAGGTTTGGGAGCTGAAGAAGCCAACACGTGAGTCCCTAAGGGAGGTCTTATGAGTCAACAACCAATGTCGGTGGCCGTGGAGCGCCGTCTTAGTTCGGCGGCATACAAGCTGGGAACGGTTGATCCGGTAAAGATAATAAAGCCGTTTCTGGACCGCACGTTCTTCCTGCCGCATGGAGACTCGCGCTACGGCAGAAACTCCCTCACCCCGGGAGCAGTTCCGCTCGAACCCTCCTTCTCTGAGGCCGACCCTCAATTACTGAGGTTCACGGTGGAACCGCTGGGACCGGAAGCATCCGGACGCGATCGGCGTGACGAGGCAACGAGAGAAATGCGACGCCTGGTGAGGCACTTCTTTGGAAAGGAGGCGCTCCACTGGTTTGACCAGAACAGCGAAGAATGGCGAGGTTCCGGCTCGGGTTCAGGACTTAATTACGGCGCGTTTTTTGGCACCGCTTACGACGCCGACGGACTCTACACGTCGAAGGTCTACTACGAAACCCAGCCAAATCAGATTGAATCACTGCCCGCTTCACTTTTCGGGTTGGTCTCGATTGCGTTGCGCACAATGCCCAGTCTGGTTCCGGTTTTCACGACCATCGCCTGCAAGAAAGACGCGGGTGCGCAAAGAGTCACCTTCCTGCACCGTGGTGTTCTGCGTTTGACCGACATGGGACCGATGCTTCAAGAACTTGGGTTAGGGGAACAGCTTTCCGGGCTGATGCAGATCTTTGGACTGGCGCTCGGCGGAAGGTTTGAACTTCCGCAGGATTCGGTCTTGTTGGCCCTGGGCCAGGGAAGGCATGGTCCGGAGTTAGAACTATATGTGCTGATGGGTATGATTCCTGATGTGCCTCCGAATTTTTTGGATCTGTTGGCGATGGGATTGAGGGAGCGACCGCGCGAATTACAAGCAATGCTGCGCTGGTTGAATGCGTTCACTCCGGAAAGTGAAGACTGGCCCGGCAATTTCTCAGTGCTCAGTGTGCGAGTTACGCAGCGCTCTGCCGCGAGAGTGAGCTTATACCTGCGACCCGCTGAATTTGAGATGCGCCCAGACGTCTCGTCGGCCGCTACCCCAGTGGCAGCGTAAATGAAAGGAAGGTCAGAATTATGAATGCTGTCGCTTTCAAACCGGCAAACGCGCAGCCGCAACCGCTTCCCAGGCCCGAGGTGCGGGAAGCAGTCAAGAGTGTGTTGACGCGCAGCGCGGCGTTCTCCGCGTTGCCGGCAGCGACGCAGGAACAAATTGCCCGCGACACTGTCCGAATCGCCGACTACCTCGTCGCCCCGGAAGGGCTGGAAGGTAATCAGTTGCCTTCAGCAGCAGCACTCGCGGAAGCGAATGTCAACGGAGAGGAGCGAGGAAGCACTTATGATCGCGATTTGCGGCAGGTTAATCAGGTGGGCGGCGATTTCAAGGCGGCCGGGGCTCGTGAAGGCGCTGACGTAGCGGGCGCGCTCATGGACAAAGTGAACTTTCCCACGTTTGTGTCCAGCCTGATCGAAGGTGTGTTTCACGCAATCGTGAAGTCTTCTATCGAGCAGATGGAGGCTTACGGCAAGCTGGTTTCAAACGTAGCCAAGTCTCTCAATACTTTCCGGGACGAAAACGTCAGCGATAACCAGGGCCGGGACCACCTGGTGGAGCAGTTTCCCGATATTTTTCAGATCGGGATGCCCGGCGAAGGCAGCATGAGTGGAGGCTTCGGAGATGGCGGCGGTGGTGGGCCACGTGTGCAGCTTCGAGAAGGCGTGGATGAAGATAAAGCGCTTGGCCGCGTTAATGGCAGCCTGCCAATGGAAGGTGGGCCAATGAAGAGCCTCGATCTCGCAGACGAAGAGAACGAACAGAAGATCGTGCAGGCCGCCCGCACCCAACTTGCCACCAGCCGGCAACAGTTGTTGGCCACCATGGTGCTGATGGGAATCAATCGCATCGTGGTAACCGACGGCAAGATCCAGGCCAAGATTCTTTATGACTTCCAGGCGCGCGACAACATGCGGCGTCAACGCAGTGCGACCGCTTTTGATTATGCTCGCGACACGGAAGGCAACGTGCAAAAAAAAGAATCGTTGCAAGGAACGTCGGAGAGCCGCTGGGACGGCGCTGAAACCAAGGGCAAGGCAGATACCGAGGGCTACGAAAACCGCGACGCTAACTATTATTCGAAGGGCACATACAAATACAGTCAACAGCCGATCATGACCGCCATGAGTGCGGCTAGTGAGACGTCAGAAGCCGCCTTGCAAACGCGCGCCTCTTTGGCCGGCAACGTGGATATCAACTTCAAGAGCGATTACTTTCCTTTGGAGAAAATGGCGGACTCCTTCCAGATCGCCCAGATCCAAAATGCGTCAAAGCCCGGCACGGGCAGGCCCGCGGCAGCGACAGCGCAATCAGCACCGGCTTCGCCTGGCACTGCAACCGCAACACCGCCCGCAACTCCGACCAGGTAGAGAAGAATAATGGCAGGTTCAAACATGAATTGTGCTGACCGGGACACGCTGGACGCGGTTCGTCCCGTAGTCAGGAACATGCTGCTCGGAGTGCCGGCTTTTCGCCAGCTTGCTCCTGAGGAGCAGCAACAAATCGCGGGAAAGATGGTGCACGTGGCATCGTATCTGGCGAATCCCGATGGCCTATTGACGAAGCCGAAGGCCGGAGAACAAAGTGATCCGCTCGGCGTTGTGGCCACCGCGCAGGGCGACGACCGCGTGGACCCGGTAACTGCAACCAAGGAAAGATTGGCGCAGGCGCCGGGCCAGGTAGGGAAAGGCTTCGAAGCGGGCGCAGTCAGAGAGGGCGTCGAGCAATTTGGGGCCCTGGTTCAAAAGGTTGACTTCCCAAAGTTCGTCGGTGGGTTGATTCAGAATGTATTCCAGGCGATTGTCGATTCCTCAATCCAGCAGATGCGGGCCTATGGTGAGCTGCTCGCCAACGTGGCAAAGACTGTGGATGAATATGCCCGTGACAACATCTCCGAAAACAACTCGCGGGATTGGTTGTCGGAGAAGTACCCCGAATCATTGGGAGTTGAGATCGGAAGTACCAGCGGTGAGTTGGCCGAGGAGGCCGAGGGCGCCCAGCAACCGACTGCCACTCTAACGGCAAAGGGTGAGAACCCGGCAGCACAACTCGGTCAGATCTCCAGAGATCTGGCTTTGACCAAGCCAGTCACGGATATTTCCGATCCGGCAGAGGAGAAACGGTTGGTGCAGGCGGCGCGTTTGCAAATGGCGCGCGGCCGGCAACAACTATTAGCCTCCATGGTTATGCTCGGAATCAACCGTATCGTGGTTACCGATGGTCTGATTCATGCCAAAGTAATCTTCGACATGCGTGCTTCCGATACCGCCGCCAGGGAAGCGCGAGCGTCAATGTCAGATAGAAAAAAAGACGCCACTAAGGCTTCGATGAAAGTCGGCTATGGTGGCTGGTTCTCGCCGGTAAGCGCCTCCAGCTCAGTCGAAACGTCGACCGAACACGTGGCTACCGTGCAGTCAGCGGTCGAAGATACTTCGGAATCAAAAGCGGAGGTGAAAGCGAAGTTATCCGGTGAGGTGCGCGTAAACTTCAAGAGCGATTACTTCCCAATGGACAAAATGGCCAGCCCCCAAATGATCGCCGCGATTCAGGGAAACGCTCAACCCCCCGAGAAAGCCGTCAGCGGAGCATAAGGAGTACTTCGATGGCAGTCTCAGTCTCCGAATTCGCGCAAAAACTCCCGCAGTTCATAACCGCCGCTGACGAGTTACAAGGAACCCTCACGCAAGCACTAGCACTTGCGAACAGGGCTGACGCGTGTGCCTCGGTCCTCGCACTAACCGAGCTCGGAGATATTGAGCTTCCCGAAACTACTCCTTCGAGCGTAGAGGACCAGGCGCAAATACGTGCAATTGCGCCGCTGTATTTGGCGGCCCAACTCGAGGAGACTGGACTACTGCGCGCCGTGGAGACGATTAGTGGTCTCGCTGTAAGCGGCGCATTTCAAGTGGATCTCGGGCCGGCCGCGCCTCTCATTCGAAGTTTCTGGCAACAGCGCAACGAGCGGTTTCACGAAAACGAGCGGCGCGCGGTCTTCAGTAGACTGTTTGGAGCCGAGCAGTCACAGAGTATTTCCAACGCACCGAATGAACAGGGGCTGGTGAACGAAGCCTTTGAAAATCTGATGATCGATATGGCGGAATCCCTTTACAAACTTGATGAGACCGCCAACGGCGCAAGCTATGGCAGTCTGCATTCTCAAAACGTCCTCTTAGCGGCCGTGCGCCGGCTGGCCGAGAACCTGCTAAACAAAGGCGGTGGCATGACGGCGTTTGCAGCGAAGGAAATTCTCGACACCATTCAAGCCGGCGTAAAAATTCTTCAGCAGCCGCCGGTACAACAAACCTTCGGCCATCGCTCCCTGTGGGGCACTGTGCGGGCGATCAGTTCACGTTACTTTCATCAGAATCTTGAAACGGCTACTTATGTCACGCGCGGAAAGTCCGGCTTGATTCTTCTATCGTGGCTTGCAGATTCATTGACGCATCTGGGGGACAGGCAGCCACTGGCAAGTATCGACCACCCGGTGATTGGAGCTGCTACGGAATGGTTGCAAGCGAGTTTGGCTATTCGCGAATCCGGAGCACCCACTGGAGGCTGAATGATGGCGGCCTCTTATGCAGTGCCTGCACGCTCGGAAGGCGATCGTGAGCTACCCTTGCCGGTCGTGCGTGAAACTGTCCGCGATCTATTGCTGTCGTTAGCCTCTTATCATTCGCTGACTCCGGCAAAGCGCCGGCAAATTGCCCAGTCCCTCGTAAGTGTTTGTCAAACCGCAGTATCTCTGTCGCAGGAAGAAGCCAGTAGCGATGGTTTAGTTTCGGCCCAATCCTTTTCGCAAGCAGGAGACCCTGGCCCTTCACCACCTGCCAAGTCTTCAAGAGAACCGGTCGCTTTGGCTCAAAATGCAGGAGAACAATTCAGCGGTGTCTCGGCGCAACGCGTAGCCGGCACGACGCGAGCTATCCTCAACGCAGTTTCCTTCCCGCGCTTTGTCACCGAGCTGATAAACGGGGTCTTCAAGGCCATGATCGATTCAAATCAACAGCAGATGCATGCCTACGTTGACTTGATAAAAAACGTCGCCGCCAGCACCGAAGGATTTGCAGATACCAACCTGGGACCCGATCGCGCGCGTCAGTGGCTGGTCGAGACTTTTCCCGGATCATTTACGCTTGACGATGGAACTGACGAAGACACCGACCCGCGCGACGCGACTGAAGAACCGCAGGAGATCCGCGTAAGGCTAAAGCCAGGCGGCTCGGCTCCCTCCGAGGCGGCCCTTCGCACCGGGCTCGGAATCGACCCGGGAGAGTCAGTGCCTACTGGCGATCCTGAAACGACGCTGGTCCCCTTTGCCCGTCGGGCGCTCGCCAGGCAGCGTCAACAGATGCTCTCGACTATGGTGATGCTCGGTATGCAAAGAATCGTAATCGAGAGCGGACGCTTGAATGCGGCAATGCGCTTCCACATAGATACTCGTAGTGCCGCGCAATCCGATCAGGGCAGCCGGTTTGACCTGCAAAATAGAATCGACGCCAGCGCCCACTACAACGCCGGCCTCTGGGGAGCCGAGGCCAAGATGTCAAATACGATCGGCTATGTCTCGACGGAACGAAATCAAACCACTGAGGAGATGAATACAGACCTGGATCTGAACTCGTCAGTTGAACTGTACTTTAAGACAGATTACTTGCCGCTGGATCGTATGGCCGGCGCAGGTCAGGTCGATAGGATCAGAGTGAATACGCTCAACCCCGACGCTGAGGAGAACGCTGCCCGGACAGCTCGCGAGGCACGCGTCAATTCCGCACGGGCGGCGGAAACTACGCGGACAACTGACTCTCAGCGAAATCTACAGCACCAAGCTTCTGATGCAGTTCCGGAATCTCGTGGTGGTGGCACTCAAGCCGGCGCGGGTAGCGGAACAGGCGCAACTGGTGGAGCAGGGACCGGCGGCGCGACGGGAACAGGTGCCGGAAGTGGCGGAGCGCGAACGGGTGGCGCAACGGGTGCAGGTGGCGCAACGGGTACAGGTGGGTCG
>Ga0070669_100001331_pt1 | contig 17816 bp, 15 predicted proteins | sample KBSS53metaG_FD_64680 | JGI IMG/M metagenome (GOLD analysis project Ga0070669, IMG submission 64680) | Switchgrass rhizosphere microbial communities from Kellogg Biological Station, Michigan, USA - KBS S5-3 metaG | ecosystem: Host-associated > Plants > Roots > Rhizosphere > Soil ... | reverse complement strand
TCCATGAGCGGGTTGTCCTGGTTGGGCGTGCTCGTGATGGCGAGCTTGCCACCCTCGTTCACCAGCCAGACCCACCCCGAGCCGAATCGCCCGACGCCGGCGGCGTTGAACGCCTCCTTGAACTTCTCGAAGTCGCCGAACGCGGCGTTGATCGCGTCGGCGAGCTTGCCGGTCGGACCACCGCCGCCGTTGGGACCCATCGTCTTCCAGAACTGCGAGTGGTTCCAGTGCCCGCCGCCGTTGTTGCGCACCGCCGTGCGCACCGCCTCGGGCACGCTGTTGAGGTTGCGCAGGAGATCATCCAGCGACTTGTCGGCCAGCTCGGGCGCCTTCTCCAGCGCCGCGTTGAGGTTGGTGACGTAGGCGTTGTGATGCTTCCCGTGATGGATCTCCATCGTCTGCGCGTCGATGTGCGGCTCGAGCGCGTTCGCGGCGTACGGGAGCGGTGGGAGGGTGTGGGCCATGACGTTCTCCAGTCGGTTCAGGGATCGGGTACCGCACGGGGAGCAGCCGCCGATGCGGCCGCTCGCGACTTCGACCGCTCGCGCCACCAGGAGATGAGCGCGGGCAGGAGCGACAGCGCGATGATCACGAGGATCATCGGCTCGATGTGCTTGTCGATGCCGGGGACGACGCGTCCGAGGAAATGACCGATGAAGAGCATCGACCAGATCCAGGCGACCCCTCCCAGCACGTTGTAGGCCGTGTACGCACCGAACGGCATGTTGGCCAGCCCAGCCACCACCGGGACGAACGTCCGCACGATCGGCATGAAACGCGCAATCACTAAGGTCTTCCCACCGTGCTTCGCGTAGAACTCCTGGGCCCGGTACAGATGCTTCTTCTTGAACAGCAGCGAATCGTCACGCGTGAAGAGGCGTGGACCTGTCGCCCGGCCAATGACGTAACCGAGTGAGTTGCCGACGATGGCGGCGACCGTGAGGATGGCACCGAGGGCGTACACGTTCAGACCGAATTGGGGCTGCGCGGATAGCAGTCCCGCCGTCACGAGCAGCGAGTCGCCTGGCAGGAAGAACCCCACCAGCAGTCCGGTCTCGGCGAAGATGATGGCCGTCAGGCCAACGTATCCGCCCACGCGAACCAGCTCGCGAACATTCGTCAGCTGATGGAAGAGATCGAGAAGCGATTGCATTCGGGAGATCGAGTGAGAGACGGCGGGAGCGTCGGAAGTTCGACAGGCGCCCACGACGGGTCAACGGGCGTGTTCGACGAGCTGATGCACCTGGCGGAGCACGCGCTGAACATTCCCGCTCCCGCGAAGAGTCGGTGGCACCGCGCGGGCGTGTCGCCCCGCACCGAGCGCGTGCTCGAGTTGCTCTCCTTCGTCCTCGTCTCGATCCTCATGATCGGCTGGACGTGGACCATCGTCGGCGCCGCGACGGTCAGCGCCAATGATCCCGATCGCGGCGCGACGAGGGCAATGGTCGCACGCTCCATCGCGAACCTCGACGCGCCCAACGCGGCGTATCTCACCGACGCGTCGCTCGCCGCGCTGTCCGGTGAGCTGCGCGGCGCGAGCGGCAAGCTGCGCGCGCGCGTCGTCCCCGCGGGCTCGCCGCTCGAAACCGACGCGCTGCCGGAAGGCGCCGAGCTGCGCGCACAGGAACGCTCGTCCGACCAGAGCACCTCGGCGCCGAGCGCCGGCATCTGGCGGCTGGCGATCGCCGTCGGCAGCGCGATCAAGCCGATCACCGACTTCAACCTGATCAGCCTGCGGCCAAGCACGGAGAAACGGAACGGGCGCGTGGGGCTGTACTACATCGGCAACTGGCCGGGTGAGAAGGGGCGCGTGTCCACCCCCAAGCGCGCACCCGCCGATCGCTACCGGCCACCGTCAGGGTTCATCGAGGTGACGCAGGCGAACGCCGACACGAAGGTCTCCGATCACTTCAAGCTGCGCGACTTTCTCACCCACGATCAGGCGAACGTCTGGCCGAAATTCCTCGTGCTCGAGATGCGCAACGTCGACAAGCTGGAGCTCGTCCTCGCCGACTTGCAGGAGCGGGGCGTGAACGTGAGCGGCGTGCGCGTCATGAGTGGCTTCCGTACCCCCCAGTACAACAAGGGCGGAGGGAACACCGGTGGTCGAGCCGGCCTCAGCCGTCACATGTACGGCGACGCCGCCGACATCTTCATCGACAGCAATGGCGACGGCGTGATGGACGACCTGAATCACGACGGCAAGAGCACCATTGCCGACGCCAGGGTGGTGAGCGCGGCCGTAGACCGGGTCGAAGCGGCTCATCCCGAGCTCATCGGGGGCGCAGGCGTGTATCCAGCGGAATCTGGGCACGGACCTTTCATTCACATCGACACGCGGGGTTACCGAGCCCGCTGGATAGGATCCGGAGGGGGATCATGACTGAACAACGGCGGGCAGTAGACACATCGACTCCCACGAAGGCCGCGGGCCCGATCGACCGGCTCGGGCACGTGCTGAAGGCGGAAGGGGACTTGCCGGTCATTCCGGACGTGCGTCTGAGCGATCTGGAGCCGTACGTCGGACTCCGATATCTCTCGAAGCTCTTCAAGCTCATGGGGGTCGTCCTCGGCCTCCTGCTGGTGGCGGAGATCGTCACCGGCGTCGTCGCGCAGGGGAGCGCGGCGATTCCCACGCTGCTCGGCGAGGCGAGCCGGCTGATCGTGCTCGCGGGGCTGCTCTGGGGCGTCGGCGATCTCGCGATCCTTCTCATCGACGTCGGCCACGACGTGCGCGCCGCGCGCATCCTGCTTGCGCGACAGACCCACGCCGTCGCTCCACCGTCGCCTGCGGCGTCTCGCGCCCCCGAGCCGGCCAACGGGGTCGCGCGCCCTTAGCGAAGCGACCGGTACGATCGTTGCTCTTGAGCCCGGATAGGTAGTTCACTCTCTCACCCGAGGATGCACGCCATGCTCTTCACACTTGCGATCGTTCTGTTCATCCTGTGGGCGCTCGGCGCGTTCGCGTTCCACGTCGGCGGCGGGTTGATTCACCTCCTCCTCGTGCTCGCGCTGATCGTGATCGTGTACCGTCTCATCACGGGACGCCGGCCCGTCGTCTGACGACGGTTCGAGCGTTCTCGCGCGCGGGGCGGCCTTCGGGCTCGCCCCGCGCGCTGCGTTTGGCGGCTTGTGCGTCACTCGCGTCCGCCGCACACTCCGCGCATGACGTCGCCACTTCGAGTGCTCGTGGTCGCGCACACCCACTGGGACCGCGAGTGGTATCATCCGGCCGGCCGCTTTCGTCACCGCCTCGTCGCCCTCGTCGACGAGCTGCTCGACGACCCGCCGCCCGCCGGCACGAGCTTCCTCCTCGACGGCCAGGCGATCGTCCTCGACGACTACCTCGCCATCCGGCCCGAGCGCCGCGCCGAGCTTTCGGTACTTCTGAGAGACGGTCGACTGGAAGCGGGGCCGTGGTACGTCCTGGCGGACGAGCTGATTCCCGGTGGCGAAGCGCTCGTGCGCAACCTGCTCGCGGGGCGCGACGCGCTGCGGTCCCTCCGCGCCGAATCGCCGCGAGTGCTCTACTGTCCCGACGCGTTCGGTCATCCCTCGGCGCTGCCCGACCTCGCCGCCGGCTTCGGCCTGGCGACAATCGTGGCATGGCGCGGCTATGGTGGCACGCGCAGGCCGGCGGGCGACGCGGTGCGCTGGCGTGCGCCGAGTGGCGCCGAGGCCGTGCTGTATCACCTCGCGCCGGACGGATACGAGCTCGGAAGCTCGCTGCCCGACGCGCTGGACAGCACGAAGGAGCGCTGGCGCCGGCTCGAGTCCGTCCTCGCGCCTCGGGCGGTGCTCGGCATCGCGCTCCTTCCCAACGGCGCCGATCACCACGCGCGGCAGCGCCGGCAGGGTGAGGCGCTTTCGGCGCTCGCCGCCGTGGCGACGCCCGCCGAGATCGTTCCGAGCTCGTTGCGCGGCTTCGCGGCCGCGGTCGAGGACGCAGCGCGCACGCGCACGCTCGCCGTGGTGCAGGGTGAGCTGCGCGACTCCTACGGCTACACGTGGACGCTGCAGGGCACGCTCGCGAGCCGCGCCTCGCAGAAGCGCGAGAACGCGCGGCTCGAGCGGCTCCTCGTGCGCGACGTCGAGCCGTGGGTGGCGCTCGCTCCCGAAGGCGGCGACGCCGGAGCGCGCGCGCTCGTCCGTGCGACATGGCGTGCGCTGCTCGAGGGGCAGCCGCACGACACATTGTGCGGCACCGCCGTCGACGCCGTGGCGGTGGCGCTCGACGCGCGCCATGCGGACGTGGCCGACCGCGCCGAGGCGCTGCGCGACGACGCGCTCCTGTCACTGCTCGCGCACGACGTCGAGCGTGCGCGACACTCGCAGAACGAGTGGAAGCCGTCCGTCGTGCTGCGCAATCGCGCCGCGCGCGCGAGGGGCGGCGTCGTGGAGCTCGAGCTCTCGGCGACGATCGCCGACGTCGCCGTCGGCCCGGGTTCGGCCGGTCGCCAGGGTGCGCGACGTCGCGCGCCGGCATGGCGAGTCACCGGCATGCCGCTGCAGCTGCTCGGACGCAGCGAGCGGATCGCGCTGACGGAATCGCCGCGCGACTACCCCGATGCTGATGTCGTGGTCGAAGCGCGCGCCGTCGGCTGGATCGAGGAGATGCCCGGCTACGCGCTGGAAGCTCGCGCGCACGCTCAGACGGGCGACACCCTCGTCGGCGCACCGTCACCGGTGCGGGCCGAGGGCACGAGCATGGAGAATGGCCTGCTGAGCGTCGACGTCGGCGACGACGGCGACGTGACGGTGCGCGACCTGCGCAGTGGTCGCGTCATCGAGCACGCCGTCACGCTCGAGGATGCGGCCGACGTGGGCGACCTCTACACACCGGCCATCCGCGAGCCGCATCCGGTGCCCGCGCCGCGTCGGGTGCGCGTCGTGCACCGCGGTCCGCTGCGCGGTGAGCTCCAGCTGGAGTGGCGTCTGCCCGCCGGCTCCCGCCGCGCGCCGGTGAGCCTGTGCGTCGTCGCGCTCGTGCTCGACGCGGGCGCGCCGTTCGTGCGCATCCGGGTCGACGGGTTCAACGTCGCGCCCGACCATCGACTGAGGCTGCACGTCTCTACCGGGCTACGAGACGCGCGAACGATCGCCGACGGCGCGTTTCATCTCGCCGAGCGCCGGCCGCTCCAGGTCTCGGAGGAGGATTCGGCGATGGAGCACGTCGTTCCGACCGCGCCTCTGCATCGCTACGTCTCGCGCTACGTGCCGGACGCCGGCGCGACGGTGTTCTCCGACGGGCTCGCCGAATACGAGGCGCTGGCCGACGGCGCCATCGCCGTCACGCTGCTTCGCGCCGTGGGTGCGCTGTCGCGCCACGATCTCCCGGAGCGTCCGGGTCACGCCGGGTGGCCGGCCGACACGCCGCTGGCGCAGTCGATCGGCCCGTATCGCGCCGAGCTCACGCTCGCGCCCCACGGGCCCGACACCCCCGCGCAGCGCCACGCCGTCGAGCAGCTCGCCGACGACGCGCTCCTGCCGCTCACCGGTCACACGCTCCGCTCCAACCTCGGCGCGCCGACGATCGCCGGAGGCCTCGAGCTGGAAGGCGAGGGCCTCGCGTTCAGCGCCGCGATGCCGGCGCGCGAGTCGGGATGGATCGTCCTGCGCTGCGTGAATCGCCTCGACAGCGAGGTGCGCGGCCGCTGGCGCGCTCGACGATCGATCGCCGAGGCGAAGCTCGCGCGGCTCGACGAGACGCCGCTCGAGCCACTCGTGATGGATGGGGATGCGGTGGCGTTCGTGGCGCAGCCGCATGCCATCGTCACGCTGCTCGTTCGCTGGAGCGAGGCTAGCGAGGAACGCTAGCCTCGCCACGCTCGCCGGCCAGCCTGTCGCGCCACGCGTCGCCGAGCACCGTCGTCGCCAGCACCGTCACGACGAGCGCGATACCCGGCGCGAGCGAGACCCACGGCGCGACGACGAGCAGATCGCGGCCCCCCGCGATCATGTTGCCCCAGCTCGGCGCGGGCGGCTGGATGCCGAGTCCGAGGAACGACAGACCACTCTCGAGCAGGATCGCATTGCCGACGCCGAGCGTCGTCGCCACGAGCGCGGGTCCGATGGCGTTCGGCAGCACGTGTCGCGCGAGCACGCGCAGCTGCGAGGCGCCGAGCGCCTGCGCGGCCGGCACGTAGGGTCGCTCGCGCACGGTGCGCACCTCGGCGCGCACGAGCCGACCGACGCCCATCCAGCCGGTCAGCACGAGCACCGCGAGGATCGTGTAGATCCCGGGCGGCCAGAGCGCGACACCGACCAGCAGCAGCACGAGTCGCGGAAGCGCCAGGAGAATGTCGGCGACGGCGGTGATGGCGCGGTCGGCGGGGCGTCCCGCCCACCAGCCCGAGATGGCGCCCATCAGTGTGCCCATCGCGCCGGAGAGCCCCGCGCCGGTCACGCCGACGAGCAGCGAGAGCCTGCCGGCGAGCATCATGCGGACGAACAGGTCGCGGCCGAACCGGTCGGTGCCGAGCAGGTGCCAGTCGCCGGCGGCGTCGCGCGCGAACGGGGGCACGAGCCGGCGCGCGAGCACGTCCTGGATCAACAGCGGATCGCGAGACGACAGCGCCGGCACGACGAGGACGCCGGCCGCGATCGCGACGAGCGCGGCGAGCGCGAGGCGTCCCGATCGCGCGAGCTGGAGGCGCGGAGCGTCGCTCATGTCTCGACGCGCGGATCCGCCCACGGCAGCAGCCATTCCGCGGCGAGGTTCGCCACGATGACCACGGCGGCATACGCCGCCGCGCATCCGAGCACGACGGGATAGTCGCGTGCCACGATCGACGTGACCATCAATCGTCCCATCCCCGGCCACCCGAAGATCGTTTCCACGAACACCGAGCCCGCGACGGTACCGGGCAGCGCCAGCGCGAACAGCGTGACGATCGGTGCCCGAAGGTTCGCCAGCAGATGACGGCGCATCACGGTTCGCTCGGCGAGGCCTTTCGCGCGGGCGGTGCGCACCCAGTCGGCGCCGATCGCGTCGAGCGCGCTCGTGCGGACGTACCGCGCGACGCCCGCCGCGCCGATCGCCGCGAGCAGCGTGACGGGAAGGATCGAGTGCCGCGCGAGATCAGCGAGATGCGCCAGGCCGTGCAGCTCCGCGCCAGGGGTCGTCATCCCCACCGCCGGAAGGCGCATCCACATCGGCATGCTCAGCGAGGACGCGAGGTAGGTGAAGCACGCGATCGCGCCGAGCCCGAGCCAGTACGCGGGAGACGCGGCGAGGATCACCGAGACGCCGGTCAGCAGGCGATCGCGGAGCGAACCACGTTTCGCCGCCTGCACCACGCCGATCGTGATCCCCGCCGCGAACGAGAGCAGCAGCGAGGCCGTCCCGAGCGCGAGCGACACGGGCAACGCGTCGGCGATCGCGGCCGCCACGGGGCGCCGCTCCACGAAGCTCGCGCCCAGATCGCCTCGCAGCGTGGAGCCGAGCCACCGTGCATATTGGACCGCGATCGGACGGTCGAGCCCGAGCTCGCTGCGCAGCCGAGCCGCGTCGGCGGCGCCGGCTCCCGGAGCGAGCAGGAAGGTCGCGGGATCGCCCGGCGCCAGGCGGAGGAGGGCGAAGGTGAGCGACAGCACGCACCAGTACAACAGCACCGTGCGCGCGGCGGCGCGGAAGAGGGCGGGGGAGCGCACGCGGTGATATCGCATCGCTCGCGGCTCGCGTCAACGTGCGCCGCGCTCGCCGTGTCGCTCTCGCTCTCGTGCATCGCGCCGCAGCGTCCGGACGACGTGCTGGTGCTCGCCTCGGGTGCCGATCTCGAGTCGGCGAACCCGCTCGTCACGACGCACACGCTGGCGCGACAGATCCAGCGCTACGCGCTGCTCGTGACGCTCACGCGCTACGACTCGGCGCTCGCGCACCAGCCGTACTATGCGCGGCGTTGGACGTGGAGCGACGACCGCCGAGCGCTCACCCTGTCGCTCGCCGGCGATCTGCGCTGGCACGATGGCATCCCGACGACGGCACGCGATGCCGCGTTCACGCTGCTCGCGGCGAAGGATCCCGCCACCGGCTTTCCGCGCGCCGCGGAGCTCGCGTCGCTCGACACCGCGGTGGCCGTCGACGACAGCACGCTCGCGCTGCGCTTCGCCGTGGCGATGGCCGACCTGCCTCCGTATCTCGCCGAGCTGCCCATCGCGCCGGCGCACCTGCTCGCGTCGCTTCCCCGTGCGGCGCTTCGCTCGGCGCCATTCAACGATGCGCCCGTCGGCAACGGTCCATTCATCTTCGCCTCGCGTCGTCGCGGCGCGCGCTGGACGTTCGTGCGCAACGAACGGTTCCCCGCGTCGCTCGGCGGCCCCCCGGCGCTGCGCGGGCTCACGGTCGCCGTCGTCGACGAGGCGACGACGAAGTTCGCCGGCCTCGCGAGCGGTGAGCTCGACATGGCGGGCATCTCTCCGCTGATGGTGGCGCTCGCCGAGCGCGACGCCACGCTCGCCGTGCTGACGTATCCGGTGCTGTTCGGGACGGCGCTCTTCTTCAACACGACGCGGCCCCCGTTCGACGACGTGCGCGTGCGGCTCGCTGCGTCCCGCGCCATCGATCGCCGGCGCATCGTCGACGTCGCGCTCGCGGGATTCGGCACGCCGTGGTCCGGACCGGTGCCCCCCGGCAATCCGCTCGCGTGGTCTCCGCGTGCCGTGCACGACACCGCCGAAGCGGACTCACTGCTCGACGCCGCTGGGTGGCGCCGTGGCCCGGACGGCTTGCGACGCCGCGCGGGCAGGACGCTCGACGTCGAGCTGCTGACCGTCGGGAGCGGCGACAACGTGGCCGAGCAGCTCCTGCAGGGCGACCTCGCCGCGCGTGGCATCACGATGCGCGTCAGGCAGACCGAGATGGGCGCGTTCCTCACGACCGCCCGCGCCGAGCCGAAACAGTTCGACGTGCTCGTCGCCGGCGTCCCGGGCGACCTCTCGCTGGCGTACGTCAGCGCGCTGTTCGATACGCGCCAGCGTGGCGGCACGCTGGACTACACCGGATTCCACACGCCCGCGCTCGACACGCTCCTCCGTGCCGCCAGCGCTTCGCCCGATGGCCCACCCCGGCGCGAGGCGTGGACGAGCGTCCAGCGCGCGCTCGACACACTTGCGCCGGCGACGTGGATCTACCACTCGCGCGGAGTGCAGGGCGTCTCGCGACGCGTGCGCGGCGCGACGATGGACCTGCGCGGCGAGCTCGTGACGGTGCACGACTGGTCCCTCTCGCCGCGAGGCGCTCGGTGAGCATTCTCGTCGATGCCGCCACGATGCAGGCTCGGCGCACCATCGCGCGCGGTCCGCTGGCGCCGCTCGCGCAGGGGCTGCGCACGGAGCTGGCGCCCGTGCTCACGGGAGCGATCGAGATCCCGCGCGACAAGGCGCTGCTCTCGCGCGTCGGTGGCCGCTGCCCCAACGATGGGACGCTCCTTCGATTCGACCCGCTCGATCCACGCCACGTCTGCCCGATGTGCGGCCTCGAGGTCAGTGGCGAGCTGCACGACCGGTTCCGTCCGTACTGGTATCAGCTGTGGCTCGCGGAACGCGTGCTCCACGCGGCCGTGATCGGCGTGCTGCTCGACGACGCGGAATGTCTCCACGCTGCGTGGGGCGTACTGGACGGGTATGCGGATCGGTATCTCGAGTATCCGAATCGCGACAACGTCCTCGGCCCCTCCCGACCGTTCTTCAGCACCTACCTGGAGTCGATCTGGCTGCTGCAGCTCGTCCTCGCCGTCGACATCCTCGAGTCGGGGGCGACGCACTCGGCGACGCGCGGCGCGCGCGTGCGGGAGCGTATCGTCGAGCCGAGCGCGCAGTTGATCGCGTCTTACGACGAGGGCAGCTCCAACCGCCAGGTGTGGAACGATGCCGCGATGCTCGCCGCCGGCATCCTGCTCGACGACGCGCGCCTGATCGACCACGCGCTCGACGGACCATCCGGGCTGAGTGAGCTGCTCTCGGGCGCGCTGCTCGCCGACGGAAGCTGGTACGAGGGAGAGAACTATCACCTGTTCGCCCATCGCGGCCTCTGGTACGGCGTCACGATGGCCGAGCGCCTCGGCCGGCCCCCGTCGGCCGCACTCACGCGGCGATTCGATGACGGGTTCGTGGCGCCATTTCGCACGCTCCTTCCCGACCTGACGTATCCATCGCGCCGCGACTCGCAGTACGCGATCAGCGTTCGACAGCCACGGTTCGCCGAGTCGTGCGAGCTCGGCCTCGCCCGATGCGACGATCGACGATTGATCGGTATGCTCGCCAGGTTGTACGACCCGGCGGTGGCCGCGAGAGACACCGGGCGCCGCGCGTCGACGGCGGACGTCGAGCGCAATCTTCCTGCGAGCGGGCTGACGCGGGCCGACCTGTCGTGGCGCAGCCTCCTGTTCGCGCGCGCGACTCTGCCGCCACTGGAGCCGCACCCGCTCGCGTCCGATCTGTTGCCGGCGCAGGGATTCGGCATCCTGCGCCGCGACGGCGGACGCTGCTTCGTGGGGCTCGATTACGGACGGTCGGGGGGCGGCCATGGGCATCCCGACAGGCTCAACCTGCTGCTCTCCGACGGCGACGTACGCTGGTTCGATGATCCCGGTACCGGCTCGTACGTCGACGAATCGCTCCACTGGTACCGGAGCACCCTCGCCCATACCGCGCCGCTCGTCGACGGACGCTCGCAGCCGCGCGTCGATGGCGAGCTCGAAGCGTTCGAGGATTCCGGCGTCGCGGGATGGATGCGCGCGCGCGCCGACCTGGCCCCCGGATGCACGGTGCAGCGCACCGTCGTCGTCGTGGACGACTATCTCGTCGACCGCGTGGAGTGGGAGAGCGACGAAGTGCACGAGGTCGCGATCCCGTTCCACGGCGTGCGCGTCGTCGGACGCGACGGCGCTCCGATCGCCGGTGTGCCCGCGGCGATCGAGGGAGGCGACGGACGCGAGGACGGCTTCGCGTTTCTCGCCGACACGATGCGAGTCGAACCGGACGACGCGCCGGTGCGGTTGGCGTCGGATGCGGCCGGAGCAGGCGGTGCCGCACTCCGCGGTTGGATCGCCAGCTCGTCGCCCGCTTCCTGGTGGAGCGCGGTCGTGCCGGGCCCGCCCGCGCGCGACTCACAGCCGCTCGTGCTGGTGCGCAGTGCGGCGCGACGCGGCGCGATCACGAGCGTCTGGAGTTGGCGCGGCGCCGTGCGCTCGGCGGAGCTCGACGGTGACGCGGTCGCCGTAGGGCGAATCGACGGCTCGGTGCATGTGCATCGGTCGACGGGCGACGGCTGGTCGATCGATCGGACGACGGACACTCCGCGCACCATCGAGCTCGGTCGCGGCCTCGCCGCGGATCCGCTCGTCGCGTCCTCGAGGGCTCGGTGGGCGACCGACGATTCGACGACGCCCGCTCGCCGTCTTTCGCTCCCCGTCCGCGCGTCGCTCGGTGCCGCGCACTACCGACGCTCCGAGCAGTCCTGGGAGGAAGCCGGCAGACCGACCTGCGTCGTGTCTCTCGAGCGGTCGGGAGATCGTCTCGTCGTTCGTGTCGACGTCCCTCGCGCCGAGCGTCGCTTCATCGCCATCGACGCGGAGAACCCGTTCGACAACGATCCCGCCGCCATTCACGGCGACGGCGTCCAGCTCTACGTCGTCGCTGGCGCGGAAGCGTCGGGGTGGCTGCTCGTGCCGATCCCCGACTCGGCACACGTCGCGCGTCGAACGGCGGACGGCTGGAGCGACACGCTGCCGATAGACGCGACCTGGCGGCCGTCCTCGGACGGATACTCACTCACCGCGTCGGTGACGCTGCCACCGGGCACGATCTCTTTCGACGCCGATGTTCTCGTGAACGAGAACACCCCCGGCCGCAGTCGCCGGCGTGGCCAGCTCGTGCTCTCCGGCTCGCACGATGAGTTCGTGTATCTCCGAGCCGATCGCCACGATCGCGATCGGTTGCTGCGCTTCGCGTTCGCTGTTCCGTGATCGTGTGGAGGCTCAGGGCACTGGCCGCATGACCTGTCCGCCGGCTCGCGTGATCACCTGCTCGTAGGTGACCAGCTTCACCTTGTTGGACTTGACGAGACCGGCGAGCTCGGGAGAGAGCACCGCGTCGAGCTCGGCCTGTCGATGCTGCGCCACGAGCGGTACGCCCGCCGCGGTGTTCTGCGACGCGTCGTTGCGATCGAACAGCACGTCCATCTCCGGCGTGCGCTCAGCGACGTGCAGCACCCAGAGGTTGGTGCGTGCGGCGTCCGAGCGGCCGAGGCGTGTGATGAGCTCCGTCTTCTTCGCGTCGATCGGCGTGTCGAACAGTGTGTTGCTCACCTCGCCGTAGTATCGGGAGATCCCTACGTGGTACTTCTGGGCGATCCGCTCCACGATGGCGCGGAGCTGCGGCGTGGAGACCGCCGTCCCCATGTGGTAGTCGACATAAGTGATCTTGAGGCCCGACCCCACGGCGCGCTGCATCTGCGCATCGAGCTCGCGCTCCACCTCCCCCAGATCGTACTTGCTCGCCAGGAACTCTCGCACCGACGGGAGGAAGTAGCCGACCGAGTCGACGAGCGACGGCACGCCGGTCTTGCCCAGCACGGGTCCCCACCGGTAGTTGCGCCACTCGGAGTTGAGCACGAGGTGCACGCCCACGGTCACGTGCGGGTACTTCTTCAGCATCTCGGCCGCCTCCTGGTACCACGGACAGGCGAACATCACCGAGACCGAGAAGGGCAGGCCCGTCTTGGCCACGCGCTCGATCGCCGTGTTCACGGAGTGGTTCATCCCCACGTCGTCGAGGCGGAGCAGAACCTCGGGCGCGCCGCGCGTCTGGGCGTGCGCCGCCAGAGGTGCGGCGAGCGTGGCGAGGTAGAGCGTCAACGTGCGCAGGATCGGCATGGTCGGCATGGAGGGTACCACGGTGCGGAGGTGCGGCGAACATAGAGCGCCCGCCGAACCCCTTCAAGCGTGCTGTCGCGCCTCTACCTTTCGGCATGAGCGAGTCACGCCTTACCCGCATCGCCGTCGTGCTCTACGAGCCACAGGACCCCGTGAACATCGCCGCCACGGTGCGGGCGATGAAGAACATGGGCGTGTCCACCCTTCGGCTCGTCCGGCCGTGCGCGTACGATCCGGTGCGCCTCGAGGGCATCGCGCACGACACCTGGGACGTGATCGATCGCATCGCCCACTACGACGACTTCGATGCGGCCGTGGCCGACTGCGTGCGCCTCGTCGGATTCACGGCGCGGCGACGCGCCGCCAAATGGCAGATCCTCGATCCGCGCGGTGCGGCGCAGGACGCGCTCGCGCACGTCGACGACGGATGGGTCGGAATGGTGTTCGGCCGCGAGGACAACGGGTTGCCGAACGAGGTGCTCGATCGCCTCCACGCCGCCGTCACGATTCCCACGACGCAGCACGCCTCGCTGAACCTCGCACAGGCGGTGCTGATCGCGCTCTACGAGCTGCATCTCGCGGCGGGCGACGCCACCCGCACGCTCCCCGGTCCGCGCAAGGAGGCGCCGCCGGCCACCACCGAGGAGTTCGAGCGCTTCTTCGCCGAGGCCCATCAGGCGCTCGACGCGATCCAGTTCTTCAAGACGCGCTATCCCGAGCACATCATGCGCTCGCTCCGCGCGCTCACCTTCCGCGCCGCGCCCGATTCGCGCGAGCTGTCGCTGCTGCGCGCCACGGCGCTCGAGGTCGTCAGGTTTCTCGAGCGCACGGGCCGTGTCGAGCGCGCGCGCCCCGCCGACGCCGCGCCGCGGGCGCCGCGACACATCGTCCCGCGCCAGCACCGCGCCGCGTCCGACGACGCGGAGGATTGACGCCAACCGCCCCCGTTCCACCTTTTCCGACATGACCTTCTCACGATTCTTCGGACGTGGCCGCGATGCGGCACCCAGTGCGCCGCAGCCAGCCGACGCGCCCGCACCGGACGACGCGGTGGAGGCAGCGTCCGACGCGTCCGGAGACGACGAGACGTCGGAGGTGGACGACACCTCGCCGGAGGACGCGAGCCAGCGCACCTGGCGAGAGCGCGCGGAGGCCGTGATGCCGACGGGCGCATCCACGGGCAGCAAGCGGGCCGTTGCGCTCTGGGGCGACGACGTCGATCTCGGTCTCCCGACGCATCTGCTCTCGGCGCGCGGCTGCCGTGTCGTCGACGTTCAGGGCAACAGCTACGTCGACTGCACGATGGCGCTCGGCTCCGTCGCGCTCGGCTACGGTGAGCCGCGTGTCACACGAGCCGTCGTCGAGGCGGCGGGCGAGGGGCACGTCGGAGCGCTGTCGAGCTGGCGCGAGGTCGAGCTCGCCGAGCGCCTGCACACCCTGATCCCCTGTGCCGAACGCGTGCAATTCCTGAAGTCCGGCGCGGAGGCGGCGTCGGCGGCGGTGCGAATCGCGCGCACGTACACGGGGCGCGACCGGGTGGTCGCGAGCGGGTATTTCGGCTGGCACGACTGGGCGTCGGAGCAGGCAGGTGTGCCCGCTGCAGTCCTCGCCGCGACGCGCCATGTGCTGTTCGACGACGTCGAGACCCTCGAGCGCGCGGTCGCGGAAGCGGGCGACGACCTCGCGGCCGTCGTCATCGAGCCCGTCGTGGAGCGCACGCCGTCCGAAGCATGGTTGCGGCGCGCGCGGGAGCTGTGCGACGCACGCGGCGCCGTGCTCGTCTTCGACGAGGTGAAGACGGGCTTCCGTCTCGCGCCCGGCGGCTATCAGGAGGTGTGCGGCATCACGCCCGACCTCGCGACGTTCGGCAAGGCGCTCGCGAACGGCTACCCGCTCGCCGCGGTCGTCGGCCACGCCGCCGTGATGGATGCGGCGCGCAACACGTGGATCTCCTCCACCCTCGCGAGCGAGGCCACCGCGCTCGCCGCGGCGCTCGCCGTGCTCGACTGGCACGAGGAGGCCGACGTGTGTGCCACGCTGGCCGAGACGGGGCGCGAGATGCGAGCAGCGCTCGACCGCGCCATCGACGCGAGCGGCGTCGGCGCCGTCTCGACCGAGGGGCTCGATCCGATGTTCCTGCTCCGGTGGGACGATCCGAAGCGCGAAGCCCGCTTCCTCGCCGAGTGCGCGCGGGCAGGCGTGATCGTGAAGCGCGGCGCGTACAACTTCGCCGCCGTGGCGCACGACGAGGAGGCGATCCAGGAGATCGAGGCGGCGGTGAGCAGTGCGCTCGTCACGCTCGGGGACTGGGAGCGCTCGGGTTGATGACCTTCCGCCCCGTCGATGCCATGCGGAGGTCCCTCGGCGAGGCGGGAGCGTCGGCCCAGTCCGAGGGAACTACCCGCCTGCTGCTGATCGATTGCCCCGACGAAGTCGGGCTGGTGCATCGGGTCACGGGTGTCCTGTTCCGCGCCGGGTTCAGTGTCGTGAGCAACCATGAATACGTGGACCCGACGCGTCGGCACTTCTTCATGCGCACCGCGTTCGTCGGCCTGCGTCCCACCGGTGCGCTCCTCGACGAGCTGCGCGCCGAGCTGCCGGTGCGCGCGAACGTGCGCATCGCGACCACCGAGCCGCGTCGCGTCGTCCTGCTGGCGACCAAGGAGGCGCACTGCCTGGGCGACCTCCTGCTGCGGCACGCGGAAGGGGACATCCCGGCTCGCATCGAGGCGGTGATCAGCAACTACGCGACGCTCGGGCGACTGGTCCATCGCTTCGAGGTGCCGTTCCACCACGTGAGCCACGAAGGGCGCGATCGCGCCCAGCACGAAGCGGCGATTCGCGAGGTCCTCGCCGGCTACGACCCGGAGTTCCTCGTGCTCGCGAAGTACATGCGCGTGCTGTCGCCGAGCTTCGTCGCCGCCTATCCGGCGCGCATCGTCAACATTCACCACTCCTTCCTTCCCGCCTTCGTCGGTGCGAGGCCGTACCAGCAGGCGTTCGATCGCGGCGTGAAGATCATCGGCGCGACCGCCCACATCGTGACGGACGATCTCGACACCGGACCGATCATCGCGCAGGACGTCCGTCCCGTGACCCACGCGCACACCGCGGCCGACATGGCGCGGGCGGGTCGCGACGTCGAGAAGATCGTGCTCGCGCACGCGCTGACGCTGCTGCTGGAGGAACGCGTCTTCCTCAGCGGCGACCGCGCCGTGGTGTTCGAGTGAGCGAGCCCCTCGTCGACGCGCACGCGCACTTCTACCACGCCGAATCGGGACGCGGCGATTGGGAGCGCGTCAACGCCGCGCGCATGCGCGCCGGCGAGACGATGGGTGTGACGTATCACGTCGTGAGCGTGCTCGGCTCGTACGGCCACACGTCGCCGACGTACTTCCCGTCGCCCACCGACGTGTCGCGCGGCAACGACGTGATGCGCGCCATGGCCGACGCCGACCGCGAGCGGGTGCGCTGGTACGTGACCGTGAATCCGAATCATACCGCGCACGCGCTCGCCGAGATCTCGCGCGGCGTCGCCGCTGGTGCGGTCGGGGTCAAGCTGCTCGCGAGCCGGCGCGCCGATGATGCGCTCAACGATCCGATCTGTGATCTCGCCGCCGAGCACGGACTCCCCGTCCTGCATCACATCTGGCAGCACCGTACTCGCGAGTGGCCGAACCAGGAGATCTCCGACGGCCGCGACCTCGCGCGGCTCGCGGCGCGGCATCCGCGGGTCGCGTTCATCCTGGCGCATCTCGGCGGCGGCGGAGACTGGGCACACACGCTGCCGGCGGTCGTGGACACGGCGAACGTCTATCCCGATCTCTCCGGAAGCGGCGTCGACCGCGGCATGCTCGACGCAGCGCTGAACGTGCTCGGCGCCAGGCGCCTGCTCTGGGCGTGCGATCTGACCATGGAGACCGGCTTCGCCAAGCTGCGCGCGCTCGAGGTGATCGGCCTTTCAGCGGAGGACATGCGCGCCGTCCGGTGGGCGAACGCGGCGCGACTGTTCCCGCCCGGCACCTTTCCTCGGTGTGACGCCGCATGATCGACTGCGCGGCGTTCGTCGGCCCGTATCCATTTCGACAGCTTCCGCACCCCGATCCCGAGGTGCTGGTGCGCGTCCTCCAGCGGGAGGGCCTCGCCGGTGCCTGGGTCGGGCACCTGCCCGCGCCATGGCAGCGCGATCCGAGCGCGACGAACGAAGCGCTGTTCGCGGCGCTCGAGCCTCACCGCGCCATCCTGTACCCGGCTCCGGTCGTGCGGCCGGACTGGCCGCGCTGGGAGCGAACGCTGCGCACTCTGGTGGAGCAGGGAGCGCCGTGCGTCCGTGCCTATCCGATGCACTGGGGGATGGGCCCGCACGACCAGTCGATGCGCGCGCTCGCGCTCGCGTGCGGTGAGCTGCGCGTGCCGCTGGTGCTGACCGTGCGCTTCGAGGATGCGCGCCAGCGCAGCGCACTCGACGTCGCCGGCGATCTCACCGCCGCCCACGTGCGCACGCTCGCGAGAGCGGGTGAATCCGTGCGCCTCGTGGTGACCGGCGCGGGTCGCGAGCTGCTCGAGGAGACACACTGGAGCCTCACGCCGGACGAGCAGCGGCGCGTGTACTGGGACTTCGCCTGGGTCTGGGGACCTCCCGAGGACCACTTCGCGCATCTCGTTCGGACGATCGGCGCCGAGCGGTTCGTGTACGGCACCCACTGGCCGCTCCGTCTCACGCAGAATCCGCGCGCCAACCTCGAGCTGTTGCCCGATTCGCTGCGCGCCGCGGCGATCTCCGACGCTTCGTCGATCTGTCCGGTAGGGAAAACGCCGACTTGACCCCGGTCGCGGGTCCGGGAGCTTCTTCGAATCCCGCGGTCCGAACGATGCTGTCCTCGAGCGGCTTGCAGTCGTCCGCTTGCGGCGTGTAAGACGCGCGCTCAAATTTGCCAGCTG
>Ga0070669_100001329_pt1 | contig 17827 bp, 13 predicted proteins | sample KBSS53metaG_FD_64680 | JGI IMG/M metagenome (GOLD analysis project Ga0070669, IMG submission 64680) | Switchgrass rhizosphere microbial communities from Kellogg Biological Station, Michigan, USA - KBS S5-3 metaG | ecosystem: Host-associated > Plants > Roots > Rhizosphere > Soil ... | reverse complement strand
CACCGGGTGTCTTCGCTTGGATCACCAGGTCCGTGCCCGGGTTGGGGTCGATGCGCAGGATGAGCTCGTTGGCATCGGGCACGTGGGCGGTGAGGGGCAGTCGGGGCGGGTGCTTGAAGATGATCCGGATCTCGGTCGCCCGCACGGGCAGCGACTTGCCAGCCCGGATGAAGAACGGCACGCCTGCCCAGCGCCAGTTGTCGATCTCCAGCCGGAGTGCGGCGAACGTCTCGGTCTGCGAGTTGGGCGCGACCCCTTGAATGGACTGGTACCCCTCGTACTGGCCGCGCACGTACTGCGCGGGCTTGATCGAAGGGATGGCTCGAAACACCTCGACCCGCTTGTCGCGTAGTCCGTCGGCGTCGACGGTGCTCGGCGGTTCGGCGGCGATGAGCCCGACGAGCTGGAGCAGATGGTTCTGCACGACGTCGCGAAGCGCCCCGACGTCGTCGTAGAAGCTTCCGCGGTCCTCGACTCCGAAGTTCTCGGCCATCGTGATCTGCACGCAGGCGATCCGGTCGCGATTCCACAGCGGCTCGAAGATCGTGTTGGCGAACCGCAGGAACATGATGTCCATGGCCGGTTCCTTGCCAAGGAAGTGGTCGATGCGGTAGATCTGCCACTCCGCCAAGTTCTTTCGCAGTTCGTCGTTGAGGGCGCTGGCCGAGGCCAGGTCGTGGCCGAAGGGCTTCTCGACTACGACCCGTGCACCGTCGGTCAGGTTGGCCCCGGCGAGGCCGTCGACCACCTGACCGAACAGCGACGGCGGGATTTCTAGGTAGAACACCGGAGTGTGCTTGCCTTCGAGCGCCTTGCCAAGGCGCGCATAGGTTTCCGCGTCGTCATAGTTGCCAGACACCATCGACAGCCGCTTGGCGAAGCGGGCGAACACCGCCTCGTCGATGGTCTCGCCGCCGTCGACGATCGCCGCACGCGCATGCGCCTGCATCTCGTCGTCGGACCATGGCCGACGTGCCACCCCGACGATCGGGCATTCCAGCAGTCCGCGACGTTCCAGCCGGTACAGCGATCGGAAGGTCATCTTCTTCGCCAGATCTCCGGTGATCCCGAAGATCACCAGCACGTCGGCAGGCGAGTTGGTGGGGGACGAGTCGGCGGTTGAGTTCGCGGCTGTGCTCATGTCACGACATTCTGCGCCTGGTTGCCGAGAAGGCTACTCAGAATCGGGGGGCGTTCTCACTCCCAGTCCTCGGCGGCGAACATGAACAGCCCCCAGCTGAACCCAGCTCCCCACGGCCATCCATCCCATTCGAATTCGTACTCTCGGTAGTTGGGCAAGGATTCGTCGAAGATCGACAGCTGGCTACCGGGGGTCATCGGACCGAAGCGTGTCGTGAATTCGTCGACGTCCAAGCTCCAAACCTGCCGTCCGATTGGGGACTCGACGTAGGGCGCATGGCCGCTGACGCGACGATAGCCTGCCGATTCGATCCGCTGGTCGTCACCGACGGTGGCAGTGAAGGCGAAATCGGGCCACAGCTCACTGTCAAATCTCAGTGACGACCTATTATGTTGTATTCCAACGAATTTCGCCAAGTTGTCAAAGAACGTCGCTTCGTCGCCAAGTGCCTTGGTGACTCGTGCATGGATGCGTTCCCCATCCGACGGTGTGAGCCCGTGATCGGCTAATTTGGCCTCTAGCTCGGCGAGTTTCTGCGACATCTTCAGTCTGAGCTTCATCGTCATCAGTACGTAGACCTCGAAGTCGACGATGGCGGTCATCGCGACTCAAACTAGCCGCTGCGGCGGACTGGCACCGCTCGGGCGGCAAAGGCGGGTGGTTGCTCTGGCCCACGAAGACCCAGGCGCGGTCCGACCGCCTGGGCAGGTGCCGGTGTAATGAAGGCTCCCTGGGCGAGGGTTGCAGCGAGCGTGAACACCTTGATGGTTTGACACTGAGAGCAGACGATAACCGTAGCGAGCCGGTCTTCGACGGCGTCGGGCTAGCAACTGCACGGATACTGCGGTCAGCTGCCGTTCGCTCCACGAGCCCCGGCGGCGCCGTCCTTACCGGCAGTGCCATGCACCCCGTCGTTGCCGGTGTTGCCCGCATGGCCCGTGCCGCTGGCGCCGTTCCCGGCTTGGCCACCAGCCCCGCCTGCACCACCTGCCCCGCCGGTGCCACCCGCACCGCCCGCACCGCCGGGGCCGCCCGTGCCGGGGAACGCGCCTCCCGCGGGGCCCTGCGCGTTACCGCCGGCGCCTCCGTTGCCGCCGGGCGCACCGCGACCACCGTTGCCACCGTTGCCGCCATTGCCGCCGCTGCCGCCGAAGCCGAAAAGCGCCCCGCCACTGCCACCAGCACCGCCAGCACCGCCCTTCGACCCGTCACCACCAGCGACACCTGCGCCGCCAGCACCGCCAGCGCCGCCGTTGCCGCCACCCGCCCCTGCCAAGTGATTTGCGTTGGCGTTGCCTCCGTTACCACCGTCACCGCCGTTGGCACCTGCGCCCCCCTTACCGCCCGCGCCTCCGCGTCCAGCGACCGCGGCATTGTCGTTTCCGCCGTCCGAGATTGCGCCGGCATCGCCGCCGTCACCGCCTCGCCCGCCGGGTGCACCCGCGCCGCCGGCGCCGCCCTGACCGCCCTCGCCACCGTCGGCAATAGCCGGGTGCCCCCCGATGAACAGGGCTGTCCCACCGTTCCCGCCGCGGCCGCCCGCCTGGCCGTAAGCGCCGTCGGCTCCGGTTTGACCGCCGCCACCGAATGCGGCCCCGCCGCACGCCATGCAGCCGTTGTCGGCGCCGTTTGCTCCCGCGGCGGCGACCTGGCCATTGGCGGCCGGGTTGACTCCGTCGGAGCCCGAGGCACCCGCCCCACCCGCACCGCCTGCGCCGCCGTTGCCGAACAACACTGCGCTTCCGCCGTTTCCGCCAGCGCCGCCACCGATCCCGCCGTTGCCGCCGGCGCCGCCGTTGCCGAACAACCCCCCGCGGCCACCGTTGCCGCCGGCTTGTCCGGCAGCTCCGTCGGCGCCCTTGCCCCCGTTGCCCCACAGCAGGCCGCCCGGCCCGCCGTCCTGTCCGGGCAGCTGACCGTCGAGTCCGTCCCCGATCAGCAGACCCCCTGGACCGACTAGCTTGGGGAAGCCCTGCAGATCGCTCGCCTGGTCGAGCGTGATCGCCGGCGCGGGGCCGTTACCGCGGGCGGTCGCCAAGCGAACCGGATTCGGAGAGAACAGGTTCGGCCCGTCGAGCACCCGGTTGCTCGTCGACAGCGCGGTTGGGATCACGCCGGAGACGCTGGACCTCGAGGCATCGGTCGAAGCGATCGACGGCAACGTCGAGAACAAGCGCGTCGGGATGAGCGGCTGTGGCAATCCGGAGCGCACGACCAACCCCGGATGGGTGCCGCCGGTGCTGACGTCACCGCTGTCGAGCTGAGTTGCCGCGGCCAGAAGGCTTGCCCGCCGGACTGTTTCACCGGGCTGGGCGGGGTGAGCGGATCCGCCGCCTGCAGGCGGTTGACTGCCCGCCGCGAGCAGCAGGCTGGCGGTCATCGCCGCGGCTGCCGTCACCTTTGCGGGTGCCCCGCCACCGCTGCGACGGTGCGCACCTGGTGCCGTCGTGGCTTCGAACGGTCTCATCTGGGGTTCCCTTCCATCGATTGCGAGTTGCCGCATGAAAGCGTCACGACCGGGGTCCGCTCTCGATCTGCACCGACGTCACCCCCTACGGCGTGAGTGCTGACGCGTTCGGCCAGCATCACTGCAGGCGTCGTGGCGGAGCTAGGGTGATCGACTACGCCAATTTTGATCGCGCGCAAACCGCGCAGCGGTTTTGCTCGCGCTGTCCGTAGCTAAAATGTCGCCATGCGGACCGACTGGCCGCTGGTGGGTCGACAAGCTCAGCAGGCGGCGATACACGCCGCGCTGACGCACTCCGGGGGCGCGGTGCTCACCGGTGCTGCCGGTGTCGGCAAGAGCCGTTTGGCTCGGCAATGCATGGCGCACAGCGGGTATCGGGCCACGCGCTGGATCGCGGCGACCGACACCGGGCGCACCGTGCCGCTCGCAGCGTTGGCTGAGTACGCCGGGGGGTGTGGTCCTGATCCGCTGCGCCGCGTCGAGGAAATGCACGATGCGCTCGTTGGCGGTGAACCGTCTGCGAGTGTGCTCGTCTGCGTCGACGATGCTCACCACCTCGACGAACAGTCGGCGCTCGTGATCGACCGGCTCATTGCGAGGCGGATCGCCACGGTGCTGATGACCGTTCGTGACGGCGAAGCGACGGCGGCGCCGCTGGCGAAGACCGGTCTGCCGCGCATCGAAATCGGACCTCTGACGTCCGACGAGGTGACCACACTGCTCGAGCAGGTGCTCGACGGCCCGCTGGAATCGGCCAGTGCTCAACGGTTCTGGTCTTACACCCGGGGGAACGCGCTGTACCTGCGGCAGTTGGTCGACGATGAATCGTCGTGCCGACGTTTGACTCGACGTGCCGGGGTGTGGATCTGGGATGCCTCGCCGGGACTTTCCCCGCCGCTGACCGAGCTGATCGAGGCCAACATCGGACACTTCGACGGTTCGGTCGTCGACGTCCTAGACGTCGTCGCCGTGTGCGAACCTCTGGAACTCTCCGTGCTGGGAGCTCTCACCGATGCGACCGACGTCCACACCGCCGCGCAGGCCGGTCTAATCACCGTGGACGAACGGGCCTCGATGGTGCACCTGGCCCACCCGCTATTCGGTGAGGTTCGGCGCGACCGCGCCGGCAACGCTCGTCTACGTGCAGTGCGCACCCGCGTCGCCGAAGCGCTTGGACGCCTGACAGATCCTTCGCCGGTGCAGTGGGTTCGGCGCGGCATGTTGATGATGGACTCCGATGGACCGCATGATCCGCGCCTGCTGACGGCGTCGGCCGAGGCCGCGTTGCAGTTGCTTGACCCCAAACTCAGCGCCCGGTTGGCCGCTGCTGCCATGCAGGCCGGCGGGGGGAGGGACACCCGGTTCATCGAGGCGATGGCCACCGCACTGGCCGGCCACGGCCACGCCGCCGACCAGATGCTGGCCGAGCTCGCCGACGCCGCCGACGGTGAAGAACTGGGTCAGATCGCCTTCCTGCGGGCGGCCAATTTGGCCTGGTCGCTGTCGCAGCTCAGTACCGCAGAAGCGGTTCTCGACGGCGCAAAGGACGCCGCGCGAGCGTGCGGGCTGGGACCGTCCTACGATGCGCTGCGCGGGTCGTGCCTAGCTGCCCGCGGGCAACCGCGCGAGGCGTTGCCCGTGGTCACACAGGCTCTTTCGCATGACGGCCTGCACCCGATGGCGCAAATGTTCGGCCATTGGGGACAGGTATGCGGTTTCGGCGACGTGGGTCGGCTCGATGAATTATCGGCGGCGGCCGAGGCCGGCTACCGGCTGGCATCGACGGCTCCGGAAGCGTCACACCTGCGGTTCGCGATGGGCTTGATGCACATCGTGGGGCTGCGGCTGGCCGGGGAAACCGCTGGCGGCCACAGCGTGTCACGGCGGCTTCGCGCCGAGGCGCGTGACGTGATGGCGTCACAATCGATGACGGCATGCGCAATGGGTTTGTCCGAGTTGGCTTGCGGTGCATTGAATTCGGCGGCGAAGTGGTTCCGCGACGCCATCGCCACCGGCGCCGAGTTTCACGACTCGTCGGGCTCCGTCACCGAGGTGTCGGGGCTGTGGCTCGCGACAGCGCTGGCGATGGCCGGTGAACCAGACGCAGCTCGGCAAGCATTCGATACCGCCCCCCAGTGGCTGCCCGCGGAATTCGCGTACTGGGAGTGCAACAGAGCACTCGCGCAGGCCTGGGTCGAGGCGGCCGAGGGCTTGATCAATCAAGCTGTCCGAACCGTCCGACAAGCCGCCCGCAGCGCCCAAACCAAGGGCCGTCCGGCGCACGAAGTCCTCTGTTTGCAGACCGCAGCCCAGTTCGGCGACGCCACCCGGGTTGGGCGGCTCGACGAGCTCGCTGCGATCGTCGACGGGCCGCGCGCGAGCGCGGCAGCCATTCACGCCCGCGGGTTGCATCGCGGTGACGCGTCGCTGTTGATGATGGCCTGCGATCGCTACCGCGGGTTCGGTGATCGCGCCGCCGCCGCCGACGCCGCGGCACAGGCGGCCGTCGCCGCCGAGAAGCGAGGTGAGCATCGCGTCGCGGGTGTTGCGGCAACCCGCGCCGCTGAACTAGCCGACGAATGCGGTGCGCGCACCCCCGCATACCGGGCGATGGGGTCATCGACGCCGCTGACGCCTCGGCAACGAGAAGTCCTCATGCTGGCAGCCACGGGTTTGTCGAACCGCCAGATCGCCGACCGTCTGGTGATGTCGGTACGAACCGTGGAGGGCCACTTGACGCGCGCGGCCCGACGCACCGGCGCGACCTCACGCGATCAACTGATCGCGTTGCTTCACGCACGACGGCCGAACTGGGTGCCCAGCAACGCCGAATGATCATTCACGCGCCAGCCCGCAAACGCACGATTCGCGCCAGCTGACTGCGCTGCTCAATCCGTAATTTGGCGAAGATCCGGTGCAGGTGGCCCTCGATGGTCCGCACTGACAACTCGAGGTGCCCGGCGATCTGCCGGTTGGTCAAGCCTTCGCCGACCAGGTCGGCGATTTCACCCTCTCGTGCGGTGAGCGCGAGCGGTTCCGGCACCGAGACGATTGCCGGTGTCTGCAGTTCCCATCGGTCGGCGAGCCAAAGCGCGCGAGCACGGCACTCCAGCTCGCGCACGCGCGCACCGGATCGGGCGTAACCTACTGCGGCGCCAGCCCAAGCGTCGGCGGCCATGTCCATCGCGCCGATCGCAGCCATCGCGTCCGCCGCGGCCGCCATTTGGTCCGGATCGCCGTGGCCGACCCCCTGGGCGTGCAGCGCCATGGCGGCGCTCAACGGGTTGTCGATCTCGACGGCGATGGTGGCGAGCCTTACCGCGTTCAACCGCTGACCGAACCTTGCCGCCGTGTGCAGTGCCACCAATTCCACTGCCGACATTGCACTGCCCCGCGCCGCAGCAGCGGTGTCGAGTGCAAGCTGGCGCGCGTCGACGAGTCGGCCCGCTGCCGCATGCACCCACGCGCGGGCTAGCTGCAGTTCGGGCATGAAGACGAGCACGTGGGAGCCCGTGAACGCATCAGCCTGCGCCAATGCCGCTTCGGCAGCGGGCACGTCGCCGCGAAGCGCTTCCGCGCGGGCCAACCACGCCGCCGCCAAGACCACCCAGCCACCGGGCAGCGATTGGGTCAACGCGGGCAGCGCCTGGCGCAGCGAGTCCCGCGCCGCCGCACCGTCACCGCGGGCAAGGGCGACATAGCCGGCAAGCGCGGCAGCTACGGCGTTGCCGCTCGTCGAGTCGAGTGATCGGTCTCGGTCATCGAAGCGGGCCTGCTCGGCGTCGTCGAACCGGCCAGCGGCCGCGGCGGAACACACGGCGGCGAACTCGAGCCAAAAGCGCTGTGGTCCGGCCTCGCACACCTCGGCCGTCCGCATCGCCGCCGCACAAACAGACGACACTTCACCGAATCGGCCCGACACGGTCAACGCCAGAGCCGTGCCGACTGCTGCCCAGACGACGCCCGCGGACGGCAGCTCCGCCTTCAGCGCAAGCAGTCCGTCGTGCGCGGCGCGTCCGACATCGGCCCGACACGCCGCGAACGAAATCTGCAGCGCGTCAAGCAGTGTCGACTGCTCTGATCCAGACAATCGTGCACGTACTTCTGCGAGCGTTTCGCTGGCCGCCTCGGGCAGGGCGCATCCGAAGAAGAGGTTCGCCGCACGGATGCATCCCCATCGGGCCAGCAGCGCATCATCGCCGACGGGTTCACAGCCGGCAAGGATCGCCTCGGCTTCGGAGCCACGCCCCGACCAACTCAGTGCCTCGGCGAGGACGAGGGCTGCACGGGGTGAGCGGGACCGCTGATGGGCAAACCGGCCGAGTTCCTCGGCCACGGCCAGATCCGGTAGCGCGACCGCGGTGCTAGCCGCAGCGATGATGACGTCGATGTCGGGGGGCGCCGCGGCGCGCGTCATCAGCTGCGCCCACTGGATCCGAGTCCGTGCGTCGATCTGCCGACCGTCAGTCTCGGCCCGCACGTACGCCGAAATCGCTTGGGCAATCCGGGTATTGATGTCGTGCGTGCGGGCAGCACCGCACCGCGCTCGAACCACCTCTGCGAGCACGCGGTGGGTGGGTTGCACGATTGAGTGCGGACCTTCGCCGGCGAACCGGATTGCCGCGTGGCGTTCGGCGCGTGCGACGACGTCGGCGTCGCACATCATCTGCAGAATGCCCCATTCCAGACGCCCAGCCATGCACACGATCTCGATGACGTCACGCTCCTGGGGGTCGAGCGCTGCTAGCCGTGCTTCGACGAGGTCGGCGAGGTCGGCTCCGACTCGTAGCGGGCCCCGCAGCTGCCATCGAGAATTCTCGTACACCAAGGCGCGGTCGGCTCTGGTGGTGGCCAGAACGCTGCGTAGCGCAAGCGGATTGCCGGCTGTGAAGTCCTGCAGGTGCGCGGCGAGACTGGAGTCGAGGTCCCCACCAAGCACCGCCCGCGCCAAGTCAGCGGTCTGAGTGGCCGTCATCGGCTCGAGGTCGATTCGCGCAATGAGGCGTTCTTTCCACAGCGCGGTGATCGCGTCCGGGCGCGGTGCTCCGGAGCGAAGGGTCACGATCAACGGCATCGCGGTACTCGCCGCGATCTGATGCACCAGCACCGCGGACAATCCATCGAGCAGATGCGCGTCGTCGACGACGAGCAGCAGGGCGTCGTGGCGCGTCAATGCCGACCGCGCCGCTGCCAGCCGGGCCGCCGGCGCGTGTCCACCATGGAGCGCCTCGACGCCGACGTGCGCGCCGAACGCCGCCAGCGGGACCGTTTTTTCGGCCTCAGTGCCGTTGACGAAACATGGGGTGAAACCTCGTCCAGCAAGCGTGGTCGCCAAAGCCCTTGCCAGCGTGGTCTTACCAACACCCAACCCGCCGACGAGTGCAACCCCGCGGAACTCCGACTGTGGCCCCAGCGCCCTCAGCGCCGACTCCATTTCGCCATCGCGCACCACAAAGTGCGAACCCGACACCCCGCAGACCCCCTGCGCCGAACACCGCAACCGCAAACATTTTACTTCCACGCCACGCGGCCCGGCGGAACCGTCGGTACCGCGGCGCGCGCCAACGGCTGCAAACTGAGGTAGTCGTACACTCTAGGGCTCCGGTCACATCCCGCGGACACTGCCAGTAGCGGCCCACCACTCCACGTTCGGGTCGCTGCAACGAGGGGTGCAGCGATGATGAACCAAGGCGATCACGCGGTGGTACTGGGAGCCAGCATGGCGGGCCTGCTGGCGGCGCGAGTAGTCGCCGACTTCTACACCCGCGTCACACTGGTCGACCGTGACGCCTTGCCCGTCGCGTCGGTCAACCGGCGCGGCGTGCCGCAGGGACGCCACCCGCACGCGCTGCTGGCACGAGGAGGACAGACGCTGAACGAACTGTTTCCCGAGATCCTCGACGAGCTCGCCGCCGACGGCGCCCCGGTATGGGCCGACGGTGACTTGTCCCTGATGCATGCCTCCATTGGTGGGCACCTGATGGTGCACACCGGCAAGGCGGCCTTCGACGATCCGAAGGCGATGGCCATGTATCAACCGAGCAGGCCGCATCTGGAACACCGTGTCCGGCAGCGACTGCGGGCCCTCGAGAACGTAACGATCCTCGACGGCCACGAGGTCACCGAGCTAGCCTCAACCGCCGACCGCAGACGTGTCACCGGAGTGCACGTCATCGGACGCGATGGCGGTGACGAAGCGCAGTTGGACGCCGACTTGGTAATAGACGCCATGGGGCGCGCCGCGCGTACCCCGGCGGTGCTCCAAACCATGGGCTATGGGCGCCCGCCCGAAGATCGCGTCGTCACGCACACCACCTACGTCAGCCAACACATGCGGATGGTGCACGGGGCACTGGCCGAGATGCTCGTTACCATCACTCCCGTCCCAGGTCGGCCAACCGGGATGTTCCTCGTCGCCAATGAGGGCGACAACTGGATCTTCACGGTGTACGGCATGGCGGGACACGAACCGCCACGCGAGCTCAGCGAGATGTTTTCCTTCGCCGAGGAGTTCGCGCCAGCGCACGTGCTGGCGGCCGTGCGTGCCGCTGAACCCGTCGGCTCGGTAGTACAGCACCGGTTGCCGTCGAGTCGATGGCGCCGTTACGACAAGATGCGCCGGTTCCCCGACGGACTGCTGGTCACCGGTGATGCGATGTGCAGCTTCAATCCGATTTATGGACAAGGCATTTCGGTGGCGGCGTTGGACGCCATGGCCCTGCGTGAGGCGTTGCAGCGCGGCCAGACCGGACTATCTCGGCGGTACTTTCGTGCAGCAGCGAAAGCGATTGCCGTAGCGTGGGCGCTGGCGGCCGGCTCGGATCTGGCGTTTCCCGACGTCGAGGGAAGGCGAACGGTCGCGACGCGGCTGACGGGGCGATTCGCCGACTGGATACTGAGCGCCTGCGAAGTCGACGCCGTAGTCCACGCCCAATTCTTCGCCGTGACGTGGTTCGTCGATAGACCCGCCTGTCTGCTGCGCCCGTCCTTCCTCCTGCGCGTCGCCAAGGCCAATCTGCTCCGCCCCCGTGATTCGCAGTCCACTGAGCAGTCCCCGGCGACCAGCCTCCAGTCGTTCCATCCCTTGGCTGCTACGCCGACGCGCATCTGCGCCTCGAAGGACAGAGTCGACGTCGATTGACGCCCCGTCGATGGCCCACGCGCCAGCCGAAACCGGACAGCACCCCATTCCCGCGCAGGGTTGTTCGCAATGCCGGGGCGTTGACGTCACTAGCGCAGGCAGACCATCCGGCCCCGCTCGGCGAATCGGCGCGTGGCTCCGCAGCCGATGCGGCACGGCAGGCAACGGTGACCGCGAACTCATCGAGTGTCCGTGACGCTGGTCGCGCCGCGTTGCTACCCGGCAAGTCGTGTGCTGGCGTCGGCTGCACGTTCAACGATTCTCATTGGGGTGGCGCATTGGATGCCGTTCGCCTTGTCTGCAGAACGGGTGCGCCGATGCTTAGGAATCGGCGCCCTGCTCGCCAGCCTGGGCTCGTCGCGCCATCAGGTAGCCGCGCGTAGTCGCGACCTCGGTTTCGTAGTGAAGCCGCTCGAGGTAGGCGTTCACCGCAAAGCCGGCCTGTTCTAGCGCCGACTGTACGAATTGCCGGTCATAGAACTGGAAGTCCAGATCGACTGTGTGGCCGAGCATTTCGGTGGCGTGGCGTGCCTCGTCGCCGACGTGGAATGACAGTAGCATCGTTGCGCCTTGGCGAAGGACGCGGCGAAACTCGACGAACACGTCGGCCAATTGCGCGGGCGGAATGTGAATGATCGAATACAGCGCCACGATGCCGCCCCACGACCGATCGGGGACGGGCAGGTCGCACATGTCAGCAATGACGAACTCGATGTCGGGATGCGCAGTCCTAGCGATGTCGATCATCCTGGGCGAGAGATCCACCCCGATCGCCGCTATGCCGCGGTCATGCAGGTAACCGGCTACGTGTCCGGGCCCGCAGCCGACGTCGGCGATCGGCCCCAGGGTGTTCACTTCCTCGGCGAGGGCGTCGAGCAACGCCCGATCGAGCGGTTTGGTGAGCAGTTCGTCGCGGAACCGGGCGGCGTAGTCGTCGGCGATCCTGTCGTAGCTGTCCCGCGTACCCGACACTGTTCCCGCCTCTCGGAGTGCTGATCGCAAGTCTCGATTATGTGTGTGGACAACCGACTTGGCTGCGTAGTTGGCCGTCGTGCATCACAGGAGAGATGTACGGGGACCGGCGTCGACGCCCAAATCCGTGACGATGTTGCTTTGCCTGGTCGCCACCGCGAACCTGCGAATACGACTCGGCTAGGGTACCCAACAACACCGGCAACTTGGATACAGCTCAATCATGTGGATTTCCAAGGTGATCCGTCGTCGGGGCGATGTCACTCGGGTCAGGTCTCGATCTCGACGTGGTCGATGTCGAGTGCGACGAGCGTCGGAGCGGGCAGCGCGCGATCGGAGGGCCCGCGAGGCCGCACCCGCCGGCGGGTCGGGAAGACGAGTCCGTCGAATTCCCTGTGTTCGCCGCAATACTGGGCTGCCCGCGCCCAAGTTCCGACGGGTTGGGCGACGTAGTCGTGCCTGCGGAGGAGACCGCCGTCATCGACGTAGAAGGTCTGCGTGGGGGAGTGGGTGTGGACGTGGGCTGGAAAGGTGGCTTCGAGACGACGCCACGGTGTCGGCGCTTCTGGCCAGTCACCGGTTTCGTGGACGATGATGTCGTCGCGGGTGAGCAGCAATGGCGCTGTGAGGTAATTCCAGAAGGCGTATCCGGCGAAGTAGGCAGCGTCGAGCGCGTCCCAGCGCACGGTGCGGCGCACCGCTCCCAAGCCGGTGAATGCGCTGCGCGCGTCGGGTCGAGCAGCGATCAACCGACCGTCACTGGCTTCGATTCGCACGCTCCCGCAATCGAACACCGCTCGTTGATCGTCGCGGGGGAAGCGATGGAACACCACATGCTGCTCGGCCATCAGCAGTCGTACCGTGACGTCGGCCATGCGGTTTCCGGGGAAGCGCGTGCGAAGCAGACCGCCGAATCTCGCGTACACGGTGAGAGCGGTCACCGCGCGCCAGCGTTCCAAGCCGCCATGGGCGGCCAGCACGTCGTCGAGTATCCGGATCATCTCCGCACCAGGACTGGTGGCTAGATGAGCCGCGGTACGAAGACGTCGGCGCTCCGCATGGCGAAACCCAGCGGACCGGCGAGCGCTGCGACGAGCGCACCCTTGGCCCGTCCGCGCCGCCGAGCGGTGACCCGTGGCGGGAGCGTGGCGAAGAGTGTTGCCAACGCTGGCAACGGCCGAGCGAAAATCGTGACATCGACGATCTCGCCCTGCTCGTTGACGCGCACCAGATTCATGGCATCCAGTTTCTGGCCGCGCACGTGCCCGCTGAAGGTGAACACTCCGGTATCGCCGCGAGTCATCGGTTCGGTCGTGGAAAGGCCTTCGATGACCGCGAAGATGTCGCGGTGCAGGGCAGTGACCTCGTCCCTACCTTCGAAGCGGATGCGCGAGGTCAGCGGGGTGTGAAAGACGACGTCGGACGCCAAGATCTCGGCGAGTGCGTCGCCGTCGGCGTTCTCCGCGGCGGTGCGCAGGGCGGTGATGGCCGCCAACAGGCCGGGCGCGGGTGGTTCGTCAGAACCGGAGGTGGGCATGGGACTCCTTGTGTAAGAGAGGTTTTCGATGAGCAGAACAAGCGGCGTATGGACGGTCGGCTACGACGCCGTGGTGTCGTTCGGTATCTTCTCCGTCCACCACGTGGCGATGGCGTCGCTGAATTCCGTTGGGGCATCCGATTGCAGGAAGTGACCAACGCCGTGCAGCACCGTCGTGGTGTGGTCGGGGAACGTCGCCTCCAGTCGGGTGCGGTACTTCTTGGTGAAGATGGGATCTGCATCCGCCCACGCGATGAGCGTGGGCAAGCTCTGCAGCGGGCCGAGGCGCTCTTCGAGGTCGGTGAAGAACCCCCGTGCGCCGACGAGTTCGCCAGGCAGTACCGCGCAGGGATGGCGGCGCTGCGGTGTGGGCATCGCTTGGCGGTAGTGCGCCATTTCGGCCTCGGAGAGCTTTCGGCGCTTGTGCGCCGCGGGGATGAAGTAGTCGACCAGAAGGTTGAACTGCCTGACCAATGCGCGGCCGATGGATCCCCCCATCCCGCGGGAAAACACTTCACTGCTCAGGTCGCCATTCAATGGCCATGCCCACGTGTTGGTCAGAACGAGGCGGTCGAACAGGTTCGGCCGCCGTAGCCCGGCATAGAGGCCGAGCGGGCCGCCCCAGTTGTGCCCGACCAAGGTTGCGTGCGAGAGGTCGATGCGGTCGACGAACGACACGAGCAGCTCAGCGTGGTCCTTGGCCAGATAGCGATATCCGGGCGCGGCGGTGGACAGGCCGAACCCGGGGAAGTCCATGGCGATGCAGCGGAACCGGTCCTTCAGGATTGCGATCACGTCGCGATAGACGAAGGACCACACCGGATTGCCGTGCAGCAACAGCAATGTCGGCCCAGAGCCCTCGTCGACGTAGTGCACCACGCTGCCGTCCACTTCCACGAAGCGACTCTCGAACGGGAACAGCGCGTCGTCCACCCAGTCTGGACGCACCCCCACGGGTTGCATGGCCGCCATGATCGAATCCCTCCCGCGTCGCTATGCTTTATATTTGCAAGTAGCAGTGACATTATCAAGTAACGGCGGTCGGAGCGACGGGAGCGGTGACATGAGGGGACTGCTCGACGACGTCATCGCTGCCCACGGCGGCGCGCAGCGCTGGCAGTCGGTTTCATCGATCACCGCACGTGGACGATTGGGCGGTCTGCTGCCCAAGCGGTTCGCCGGCAACAAACTTGCGCACTTCACCGTCGAGGTCCGCACCGCCGAGCCGCACAGCGTCCTTCACGACTTTCCCCGGACCGGACTGCGGGCGGTGTTCGACCGTGGGGAGGTGCGGATCGAAGACCAGACTGGTGAGCCCCTGGGCACCCGGACCGATCCACGTGCGAAGTTCTTCGGCCTCAGCGGTTTTCGCCGCAACCTCGCTTGGGATCCGCTCGACGTCGCCTACTTCGCTGGATATGCCTTCTGGAACTACCTAACCGCGCCGCTGCTGCTCACCCGCAGTGACGTCACCGTTACAGAAGGCGAACCTTGGCAGGAGTCCGGCCAGCACTGGCGACGGCTCCTCACCACGTTCCCCACCCGGATCGATACTCACTGCCGGCAGCAGACCTTCTACGTCGACGCCGCCGGCTTGATCCGCCGCCACGACTTCCTCGCCGAACCCATAGGTGCATGGGCCAGCGCCGCGCTCTACTGCAGCCGGCATCGCGAATTCGATGGCCTCATAGTCCCGACCCAACGGCGGGTGCTGCCCCGCGGGCCCGGCGCGCGAGTCCTTCCGCGACCCACGCTGCTGGCGCTCGACTTCGACGACATCGAGGTCAAACGATGAGCACACGTTCCTATGGCCAGTACTGCGGCCTGGCGCGAGCGCTCGACGTCGTGGGCAACCGCTGGAATCTGCTCATCGTGCGCGAGCTGCTGGTAGGGCCTGCGCGCTACGGACAACTTCAAGCCGGTCTGCCCGGGATCGCCACCAACCTCCTGGCCGATCGGCTGCGCGAGTTGGAGGACGCCGCGGTCATCGAGCGCCATCTCGACGTAGAGAGCAACGGTGTCGCCTACGCACTTACCCCATGGGGTCGCGAACTGCGTGGTGCGGTCGCCGAGCTGGTCAACTGGAGCAAACCGCTCATGATCGCCGGCCCCCAAGACGACAGCTTCCGACCGCATTGGCTGGTGGTCGCGCTCGAATCGCTGTTGCAGCACAAGCGAACCCAGGCTTCGTCGACCGTCGGCATCGAGGTCGATGGCGCCACCTTCGCGGTCACCATCGATCAGACGGGTCCCCACGTCAGGCTCGTCGACGCCGTTGAGCTCCCCAAGACCACGCTCTCCGCAGAACCCATGGTGGTGCTCGGCTTGGCTGCGGGCTTGCTGACCGTCGAGCAGGTGATCTCGGCCGCCGATCTGCGCGGTGACGAGCACGAGCTCGCCACCGTATTCGGCCCTGGCTGACCATTCTTGAACCGCCAACCCGCTGATCGCTGGCCGCACCCGGCACCGACGTCGCCAAAATGTGGGCGGTGGACTCGTTTTCGTGCGACGAGGGATGCATATCACTGCAATCTGGAGCGGGGCATCGAGAGCGGAATCTCCGACGTCGAGAACAGGAGCGGGAGAGCTACGTGGCAGTTGTCGTGGTTCTGCGGATGAGAAAGCCGATCTCGAAAGAAGTTGTCCGGCAGCTGCCCCACCAACCGGCGGCCTCGCAATCTGCGCGGCTACCCCAACTCGATGACTACCTTGCCGAAGGGGCCACGATCGAGGTGATTGAGAGCCTCATGGAGTTCGGCCATCGGGTAGCTGGCGTCGATGACCGGGGTGAGTCCGGTTTGATCTACCGCGGCGACGAGCCTCGTGAGGGCGCGGCGATGGCCCGTTCCGATCCCATGGATGGTGATGTCCTTGAGCATCAACGGCATCACCGGAGCGGACACCTCGAAGCCGTCGAGGGCTCCAATCTGGTAGATGTGGCCGCCGACCGCCGTGATCTGCACGGCCTGGCCGAGGTGCGGACCACCGACTATTTCCATCACATGGTCAGCTCCGTGATCGCCGGTTACGGCAAACACGGCCCCCACCCAGTCCTCTTGCCTCCGGTCGATACCGTCGTCAGCGCCCAGTGCGAGTGCGCGTTCCAGCTTGTCCTGGCTGCCCGAGACGATCACCCGCGCACCATGCAGTTTGGCGATCTGAATGCCGAAGAGCGAGACACCGCCGGTGCCCTCGACCAGCACGGTCTGGCCGGCGCGAACGCGACCGCGCTCGGCAAGGGCAAACCATGCCGTCAATCCAGCGCAGGGCAAGGTAGCCGCTTCTACGTCGCTCAGTGCCTTCGGCGCCGGGACCAGCCAGTCCTGCGGGATGGCAACATACTCGGCGAGCACACCGGGATAAAAACCTCCGAGCGTGCGGTATGCCGGGGTGCGGGCATCGCCTGGCCGCATCCCGTCGACCCAGTCCGGCGTGAATGTCGAGATGACACGGTCGCCTTCGCTGAATCGGTCGGCATCGTCGCCTAGCGCAGCCACGGTTCCGGCGAGGTCCGAACCAGGGGTGAAAGGATACGAGAGCGGAAGATTCCTGCCCGTTTCGACCACCATCTTGTCGCGGTAATTCAGCGCCACGGCGCCAACGCGGACCAACACCTCACCCGCCGCTGGATGCGGCACGGGAACGTCCCTGAGCATCAGTTCGTCTCGGCCGATGGCATCCATTTCCCATCGCCTCATCTGCGTCACCTTCAAACTCCCCGTGATGCGACTTTCCGTCGGTTCGATGCGGCCACCTCGCGCACCGACAGAGTGCAATCGCGCTCCTGGCGAATCCATTCCCGAATATCGCATTTCCGACGTCGATCTGGATGCCGGTGCTCGTCGCCGTGGCGCAGCCCGTAGAAGGGCCGGTTGGCAGTAAGCCGAAACGTGCCGCCGTAGATCGCACTGTGTGTCTCGAATTCCATTGCCGGACCGGTTCTGCCGCTTGAGATCTGGTTCGGCGGCAGCTTGAAGTGTCGTAGGTCACGGTTCTCGTGGTGCCTCCTATGTCACGGCGCGACATCGATGTATATGATGATGTCATGGCGCGACAACGAACTCGAGGAAGATGGGAGCGGCCTCTCGACGGCGAACACTGATAACCCGGCCGAGGTGCTGCTGGGGACAGTCAAACGGCGACGTGAACGGAGCTCGTCGCGCCCAAAATCGAATCAACTTGGTAAACCACTGGATTCGCTCACCTGGAGTGGGCGTTACGAACGGGAGACGACGATGAAACGCATTCAGTATCACGAGTATGGCGGGCCAGAAGTGATGCGGTTCGAGGATTTCGAACCAGCGCGCCCGGGTAACGGGGAGTTGTTGATCAGCGTACGGGCTGCAGCGGCGAACCCCTATGACTGGAAGGTCCGCAACGGGGACATGAAGATGATGACCGGCCGTAAGTTTCCGCGAGGACTCGGTTACGACTTCGCTGGCGTCGTCGAGGCAGTAGGGCCTGGTGTAACCCGGCTCAGCGTGGGCGACGACGTGTTGGGCGTCGCTCCAATGAAGACTAGCGGTGCCTTCGCCGAGATGATCGTTGCCGTCGAGAAGGGAGTTGCCA
>Ga0070669_100001323_pt1 | contig 17869 bp, 15 predicted proteins | sample KBSS53metaG_FD_64680 | JGI IMG/M metagenome (GOLD analysis project Ga0070669, IMG submission 64680) | Switchgrass rhizosphere microbial communities from Kellogg Biological Station, Michigan, USA - KBS S5-3 metaG | ecosystem: Host-associated > Plants > Roots > Rhizosphere > Soil ... | reverse complement strand
GTGATAACAATAAAGCAGCAACTGATCGACGGGCGTGCCAATCTTATTATCCGCCGCTTCAATCAAACCCAGCCGCAGATCGCGCGGCGCGTACTCGATGCCGTAGAAGTAGCGCGCGAGTTTCCCCTCCGGCGTCGCGACGTAAATCGCGCTCGCGTGCGCAAACTGATTGGTCGCCGCGTCCCAGTGATAACGAAATCCCACCGCCTCGGTGATTCGCTTGATGCTCGCTTCGTCGGCGGTCAGGAAATGCCAGCCCGCGGCGGCGCCCGCACGCCGAGCTTCCGGTAGATAGTTCACGTAAGTGTTTTTCTTGGCTGCCGCGAGCGTCGCGTTTTCTCGCGGATCAAAACTGACGGTGACGACCTCGAACTCCACGCCGGGCTTGAAGTTCATAACTTTAAACGCCGTGACCATGCCGTTGAGTACCTGGTTACAAAGCATCGGGCACTGGTAATAGACCAGCGACAACACCACCGGTCGCTTGCCGAAGTAGTCACCCAGCTTGACGCTCTTGCCGCTTTCATCGATCAGGGTTAGATCAAGCGGAAGTTGATCGTTGAGTTTTTGATCTATGCCGACGCCGTCAAGCGCTCGCGGCAAGCCGTTCGGCGCGCGCGCTTCGTAGGGCCGCGCGCTGTAGAGCGGCGAGTTGCCCTGCGATTGCGTGAACTGCGCGAAGGCGGGAAGGCAGAAGGCAGAAAGCAGAAGGCAGAAGCCACTAAGCAGAAGGCGGAAGGCACTAGGCAAACGGCAAACAGAAAGCCGAGCAGGTCCGAATGATGGGGCCACTGCGGCTTGGCCGCCGCACAGTGCGGAAAGGCTTCGCCTTTCCGGCAGCTTCATTAGAGAAATCCTGGAGGCTGCGCCTCCTGTATTCCGCTCGCTGCTTTCCGCCTTCTGCCTTCTGCTTTCTGCCTTCATTTCCCTGCCTTCTCCGTCATCCGTCCCGAACTCCACGTACTCGGCGGCGATGCATCTGTCGCCTGGCCTGCTCGCGTTTTCAAAGTTCCCCCGCCAACCAAATTATCGATCGCCGTCTCGATGGGCGTGCAATTACCGACAGCCGGCGCACCTTCAGCACTCTCACACTTCAACTGCCGCTCCCATTGTTCTCGCAGCACCCGATACTCCGCCTCCGGTTCCCGGTTTTCCAGGTTCACCCACTCGCCGCTTTCTAGTTTCACTCCAAAACCCTTAGCCGCCTGCAACCTCGGGTCGGGCGGTAGCCGCTCCTCAGGCTTCATGGCCATGGGCCCCGGGTTCGGTTCCTTCTCGGCCTGCGCGTTGAGGAAGCGGAACATGGCCCACATCAAGACAAACACCGCGACACCCAGCAGCGACAGACCAAGCACAAACTTCACCACGCCGGAGACGCTCACGTCACTGGCTTCGTGCGTCACATCGAGATTCTTGATGTGCGACACGTCCGGCGTCTCGGTCACATGCAGCCGGTCATGTCCATTGCCGTTGTGTTTAGTTCGTGCCATGGTTTCAGAACTTCTTTACAAACTCTGCCTTCTGCCTTCTGCCTTCTTGCTTTCTTGCCCACCGCTCACTGCTCACTTCCTAATGCGCATGCGCATGTTTCTGCTCGAGCACAGTTTCATACAGCGGGTCATTGATCGGTATCAGCGCCCGTCGTCCCAGCTCGCGCGCAAAGAACGCGAGCCACAACCCGCCCAGCGCCAGCGGCGCCACGAAGTCCATCCAGCTCACGTGAAAATGCTCGCCGCTGAAAGTTGGCCCAATCATCCAGAACAGGTCCACCAGGCGCATCATCAGAATCAAGACCGCGACAATCACGAGCTTGCCGGCGTTGCGCTTGAGCGAGCGCGAAAGCAGGAAGAGAAACGGAAAGGCGAAATGCAGAATGACCACCGCGAGCGCTATCGCGCCCCAGGCGCCGTGGATTCGCGGCAGATACCAACCAATCTCTTCCGGCAAATTCCCCGACCAGATGATCAGAAACTGTGAAAACGCGAAGTAGGTCCACAACATGACAAGCGCCAGCAACAGTTTTCCCAGATCGTGAAAATGCAGCTGCGCTACCACGTTGTTCATCGGTTCCTCTTTTGACAGCCACGCCATTACCGCAATGGTGAAAGCGAGTGCGCTCAAAGCCCAGGAGGCTACAAAAATGAAACCGTAAATTGTCGACGACCAGAGCGGGTCGAGCGACATGAACCAATCGATCGAAGCGAACGTTACGGTAAAAACAAACAACACCATGCCCGGGCCGCTGAGTACGCGCATGCGCTTCACGAGCTGGCGATCGGCGGTGCGATCCTGCAGCAACGACCAGCGATTAAGGAAGAACGCCAACACCAGCCAGATCGCGAAGTAGATGACCGCACGCACCGTGAAGAACGACAGGTTCAGATATTTCGACTTCTCCACCAGCACCGGGTGCTCCGCCAGAACACGGGCATCGGTCCAACTATAAATCCAATGCGCGCCCAGCAGGATTGGCACAAACAAGATCGCAATTAAAGGCAGGGTGCGCGTAGCTGCTTCCAGCACGCGGCGAATTACCAGCCCCCAGCCGCCGCCCGTCAGATGTTGCAGCATCAGCAGCGCCAGGGCGCCGACTGAAATGCCGGCCCAAAAACTAAAGGCAAACAAATACGAATGAAAAAACTGCCGTCGATCCAGCACCAAGCCGAGCAACAGCAACACGGTGAACACAATCCCGGCGATTAGCGCGCGCTGCTGAAAACGTCGCACGCTGGCCGGTGCATTGTAAGGACCGATTGAGGTCGACATCGACATCGTTTACTGATGCCCTCCGCTTTGCTTCGTCGCGCCCGCGGCGGGCGTCGCTGTTGCCCCGGCCGCTGATGCGGTTTGCGTCTGCTGGCTCATTTGCAGCGCGCGTATGTAAGCAATGATGGCCCAGCGGTCCGCCGGCGCAATCTGCGGCGCGTAAGCAGGCATGGCGCCCCAGCCGTTTGTGATTGCGTCGAAGAAGTGGCCCACCGGCGCTTGTCGCAGCCGGTCGTCGTTGAAAGATGCGGCACGGCGGAACCCGCGCCTGACAATCATCCCGTCGCCGCTGCCGGTCAGACCGTGACAGACGGAACAGAAAATTTCATAACGTTCTTTGCCGCGCGTCACCACGTCTTTAGTGATAGCAATCGGGAAAATTTCCACGTCGTCGGGATACGCGGCTGCTCCTTGTAGCGACGGGGTTCGGGTTGAAATCGTCGGCTGCGGACCCGCCGGCGGTGCTCCCGCGTCTTGTAGCGGCACGGGCTGCTGTGCCGTTACCTTACCGGCGCGTTTGCCGGTGAAGAACTCCGTGTCCTCTTTTAGAAAACCGCGAGCCACCGTTCCTTCAATCGGTGGACGCGCTGACAAACCGTCACGGAAAAAGGTTGACGAACGAAACGGCTTCATCTTCGGCTGATCCTGCATGTCGCGCCGGCAGCCTACGGCTGCGAGTAGGCAGTAGGCACTAAGCAGTAGGCAGAAAACTAAGCGGGGCTTACTGCCTTCTGCCTTCTGCCTTTTGCCTTCTGCCTTCTGTTTTTCAGACTTCCACATCGTTAACGCCCATCGCTCCCAGCGTGTTCATAAATTGCGTTGTCTCGTCATGACGAAACTTGGGATCGTTCGCTTCGATCACCAGAAAGAATTTGTCGCGCGTCGCCAGCGCAAAATTCGGCGCGTTGAAGACCGGATGATACGGCTGCGGCAGTTTGTTCAGCGCCAGCATTCCCAGAACGGCGGCAAACGAAGCCACCAGCACCGTTGATTCAAACGTGATCGGAATGAACGCAGGCCAACTGTTGTATGGCTTGCCGCCGACGTTCAACGGATAATCGATTACTTCCATCCAATACTGCATGAAGAAACCGCCCAGGCCGCCGATTATGCCGCCAATCAAAACGATGAGCGGCAGGCTGGTGCGCGTGAAGCCAATGGCTTCGTCGAGCTCTTCGATCGGATACGGCGAATAACCGTTAATGCGCCGGTAGCCCGCCTCGTGCGTGCGTCGCGCCGCAGCCACCAGATCCGACGGGTTATCAAACTCGGCCATGATGCCGTAGAGCGCGACTGCACCACGCCCGCGCCCGTGCGCCGCGCCGGAGGGCGCATGATGAAAAGGCTCCGGGTCCTCCAGATCATGCTCCCACTCGTTGTTGATATCGTCGTCAGACATTTTAATTCTGGTTTCGAGTTCCAAGTTTCAAGTTTCAAGTTAGGACTTTTCAGAACTTGAAAACCTGAAACCTGAAACTTGAAACTACTACTCCTCCACCTCCGCTTCCGGCAGGATCGTGCGCATCTCAAAAATCGAGATCATCGGCAGGAAGCGTATGAACAAGAACAACAACGTAAAGAAAAATCCGAGCGTGCCGATAAACATCGTCCAGTCCCACATCGACGGTTGATACTGTCCCCACGACGACGGCAGAAAATCACGATGCAGGCTGGTCACTACAATCACAAACCGCTCCAGCCACATGCCGATGCTGACGACAATCGAAATCAGCCAAAGGATCAGCAGGTTGGAACGCAGCTTTTTAATCCACAAAAATTGCGGCGTGATGATGTTGCAAAGAATCAGCGCCCAATAGTAGTAAGCGTATGGCCCATGCATGCGATTCCAAATCATGTAGCGCTCGTAGCGATTGCCGCTGTACCAACCGAAGAACGCTTCCATCACGTAGCCGTAGCCGACAATCAAACCCGTCGCCAGCATCACCTTGCCCATGTTGTGCATGTGGCGCATGGTGATGAAACTTTGCAGCCCAAAAACGCGCCGCAGGGGAATCGTCAGCAGCAGCACCATCGCGAAGCCCGCGTAGATGGCGCCGGCCACGAAGTAGGGCGGGAAAATTGTCGCGTGCCAACCGGGAATGATGCCTACGGCGAAGTCGAAGCTGACAATCGTGTGCACTGAAAGCACGAGCGGCGTCGCCAACCCCGCTAAAAGCAGGTAGGCCATTTCGTAACGATGCCAGTGTCGCGCCGAGCCACGCCAACCCATCGCCAGCATGCCGTAAAGAATTTGAAAAGGTTTGCTGCGAGCGCGATCGCGCAGAGTAGCGAAGTCGGGGATTAGACCGACGAACCAAAACAGGGCCGACACGGTCGCATAAGTTGAAACTGCAAACACGTCCCACATCAGCGGGCTGCGAAACTGCGGCCAGATGCCCATCGTGTTGGGATAAGGAAACAGCCAATACGCGAGCCACGGACGGCCAAGGTGCATGATTGGATACATGCCGGCCTGGGCCACCGCAAACAAAGTCATCGCTTCCGCGAAACGATTGATCGACGTGCGCCACTGCTGCCGCAACAGCAGCAGGATCGCGGATATCAACGTGCCCGCGTGTCCAATCCCGATCCACCAAACGAAGTTAAGGATGTCCATGCCCCAGGCGATGGGAATGTTGACGCCCCAGAGTCCGATGCCGACGAAAAGCATTTCCGTAATCGTCAGCAGCATCAGTTGGAACAGGATGAACGAGATGGCAAAGCCGACGAACCACCAAATCGGCGTCTTTCGTTTGAGAACGATCGAGCTGATCTTGTCGGTGACGGAAGCAAACGTCAGCCCCGGCGCGACCACCGGCGCTGTCGAATGATGAAGTGGGCTGTGTGGTTCGTCCTGCATTAATCAGTTTTTGCCGCAGAGCACAGAGACTCAGAGAATCCTAACTTCTTTTACGACCGTATTTCTTTTACGACCGTTTAGAGGCGGGCACCGCCCGCCGTTTCAACCCACGAATCTTGCGTCACCTCTTGAACATCGCAACGGCGGGCGGTGCCCGCCTCTAAACGAAGCTTAGAAAATCTGTTCCTGAATCATCCTCCGTGTCTCTGTGCCTCTGCGGCTATTTTTCACTTCCCTTAATCTCCGGGTTCGGGTTTCTCAGCGCCGTCAAATACGTCGTGCGCGGCTTGGTATTCAGCTCGCCCAACAACGAATAGTTCCGCTGTTCAGCCTTCACGCGCGAAACGCGGCTGTTCGGATCGTTCACGTCGCCAAACACAATCACGTCCGTCGGACAAACCGCCTGGCAAGCGGTCACAATTTCTCCATCGCGCACTTTCCGTCCTTCAAGCTCTGACTGAATCTTCGCGCCCTGAATTCGCTGCACGCAGTAAGTGCATTTCTCCATTACGCCGCGGCTGCGCACCGAAACATCCGGGTTGCGCATCAGCTGGTAAGTCGGCGTCTCCCAATCCTGATACAGGAAGAAATTGAACCGTCGCACTTTGTAGGGACAGTTGTTCGAACAATACTTCGTGCCGACGCAGCGGTTGTAGACCATGTCGTTCAGGCCTTCGGCGCTGTGCACGGTCGCATGCACCGGACACACCGGCTCGCACGGCGCGTTCTCACAATGCATGCACGGCACCGGCATGAAGTTGGTCGCTTCCGGATGGCTCGCATCTTCGCCTTTGAAATAAGTGTCGACGCGAATCCAATGCATCTCACGACTACGGACCACCTGTTCTTTGCCAACTACAGGAATGTTGTTTTCCGACTGGCAGGCGATAGTGCAGGCGTTGCAGCCGATGCAGTTGTTTAGATCGATGGCCATGCCCCAGGCGTAGTTCAAACCGTTGCCCTGATTTTGGTAATCGAAAAGTTCGGGATGGTAGAGCGTTTCCTCTTTTGGAGGCCCATTTGTTTCGCGTGATTCGCCGGCTGCAGTGCCTTTCAAATATTCCTCGAGCGTTTGCGAACGCAGCACGTCGCGATCTTCTTTGCTGAAGTTGCGATCCTCGAGCATGAAGTGAAGCTGCGTGACTGCGAGCAGATGTGACGCGGCGGCTTTTTCAACCTGCACGCCGCTCGCGTACCAGGGCGAATCGGAAGTGCGTATTTCGTAGGCGTTGAAGCCGTGATCGTTGCCGACGCGCCCGGCATGTTTGCGGCCGTAGCCAAGGTGAATAGTGATCACGCCGTCTGGCTGGCCGGGCGTGATCCAGGTTGGCACCGCGTCAGTTAACGTGCGGCCCTGATGCGTGATCTTGATCGTGTCGACGTAAATGTCGCCGCCCTTTTTGCCGATCGTTTTCGTGAGACCTAACTGCGCGGCGGTGTTTGGACTGACAAGCGCGGCGTTATCCCAGGTGACTTTCGAAAGCGGCTTCGGCAACTCCTGCAGCCAGCCGTTGTTGGCAAAGCGCCCGTCGTAAATTGTCGGATCAGTGCGGAACACGACTTCAAATCCACCGGATTGAGGCTGGCTCGAGTTTACGGGCACCGCACTCACTGGGACCGCGGGCGTCTCGCCCGCATTCGGTGCGGCAGCATTCGCGTTCCCTGAAACACTCTTCACCGGCAACGCTGTGTTTGGAATAAACCCATCGTGCACACACTTGCGCCACCACGTTTCGAAGTCGCTGCTGGTATTCGTAGTTGGCGCTGCCGCAGCTGGCGACCCGGTCGCTACGGCTCCCGGTTCTGACTTTGCGCCTTCCGCGTTCTGCTTACTGCCTTCTGCCTTCTGCCTTCCCGCTCCCTGCCAATATTCACGGATCACGTCATACGGCTTCTTGTCGTACTGCGGCGTGAACACAGCCAGCAACTCGTGCGCACTCTTGCTCTGGTAGAGCGGCTCGATCAATGGCTGAACGATCGTCACTGTGCCGTCATAGGTGCGCGTGTCGCTCCACGTTTCGAGAAAATGCGACTCCGGAATGTGCCAGTGACAAAGGTCAGACGTCTCGTCCTTGTATTGGCTGAGATGGACGCGCAGCTTCGTCCGGAACAGTCTCGCCAGATCGAGTTTCAGATCGGCAGGCGTGTTGTAGGCCGGGTTGCCGCCCATGATTACCAGCAGCTCCACGCGGCCGCCGTCAATGTCGTTCACCAGCTCCTGTAGCGACTGTCTCTGATCGACTGAGTTCGCCTCAATCGGGTCGGTGTAGAAAACAGTCTTGCCAACGTTGCCGAGCGCAGCGTTCATCGCGTGGGCCATGGCATGAACTTCCGGCGCCGCTTCCCTGCCCGCGATGACAATGCTCGCACCCTGGTGCTGTTGGAGGTCCTTGGCTAGACCCTCAATCCATTTAGGCATTGCGTTGGCAACTTCCAGATTGGGAGGTGTCGTGGCAAAGGGTCCTTCTTTTCCAAGGAACGGTCGCGCAACTCCGGACTGCAGCGCAGCACCAGGCGCCAATAAGACCGTTAAAGCCTTGATTGTGGACAAAAGTTCGCTCGGCTTTACTGACCAATGATGATCCGCGCTCGCGCCAGTCGTAGTGGGCGTCGTCTCGATCACATAAAGCCGGCACATCTCCTTCTTGCCTTCAGTGACGCGGCGTCGTGCAGCAAAGTCGCGCGCGTACTTCAGCATTCCCGGATGCGCGGAAAGAAAATCCGCATCAAGCGAAAGAACGCGATCCGCTTTGCTGAAGTCGTAGATCGTGTTGACCGGTTGGCCCAAGGCCGACATTGCTCCGGCGCGCGCGTTGTCGTTGTTAACAGGCTCATACTGATGCCACTTCGCCTGGGGAAACTCCGTCAGAATGGATTTGAACTGCGCGGCGAGGGTCGGCGAAGTAATTGTCTCGGTTAGAAAACGTATTCCCGAGCCCTGCTTCGGTCGCTGTTCATCGAGGACGGTGCGCAGCTCGCCAACGAACGTGGACCAGGTGCGCGACTCTTCGCGATAAAGCGGGATTTGTGAACGATCGGGATCGTAGAGACTTAGAACTGAGGCTTGCGAAAAAATGTCGGTAGCGCTGGAGCCGCGATCGTTTGGATCGGCATTGCGGTTGTTTGGATGATCAGGATTACCTTCAAGCTTCGTCGGCCGGCCTTCGTTGCTGCGCGCCAGCACCGGCGTCGCAATACCGCCGAGCGAGAACGCGGTGGCGAAGAACAATGCCTTGCCGGGGATGCTGTCTTCCGGTTGCTTAACGTTCGGGACAATTTTTTCCGCAGGCTGAAAGGCGCAGCCGCTGAGGCCGGCGAGCGCGAGCGAAGCACCCATCAGCTTTAAGAACGTGCGACGCTCGACCGGATCGTTCCACTCTTCTGCGTGCTGCGGATATTCGCGGGCGACAAACTCGCGAAATTCGGGCGCGTCGGCGAGCTCTTCCAGACTACGCCAAAACTTCTTGCCGCTGGAGGCGCGCGTACTGTCGTTGGGAGCGCAGGCATCCTGCCTGCCGCCGTCTTGCTCCGCAAGCACGCGCTCGCGCATCAGTTTGAAGTTTATGTGCCGGTCTTCAGACATTAGTTAAAACTTTTTCGCGCTTCGCGCTCATTGCAGGCAAGAAGCCTGCGCTCCCAGCCGCACGCTTCCAACTATCGGTGACAAGTCGAGCAACTGGTCAGAACCTTCGGTGGTTGAATGCGATACTCCGCCACCAATTTTCTGCCTTCGTCAATCTCTTCTGCAGTCGAATTCTCCGGTCGCCACTGCATATCGAAAACTTTCTCTTTCTTTCTCACAAATTTTTCCGGATTACGGTGACAACCGAGGCACCACTCCATTTGCAGCGTTGACGCCTGGTAAGCAATCGGCATCTGGTCCACGCGGCCGTGACAGGTGGAACAGCCCACGCCTTTGTTCACGTGAATGCTGTGATTGAAATAGGCGTAGTCAGGCAGGTCGTGAACGCGGATCCACTCAATCGGTTTGCCCGTGCGAAAACTCGCGCGCACCGGCTCGAGATAAGGGCTCTCCGCCCAAATCTGCTTATGACAATTCATGCAGGTGTTGGTCGACGGCATGCCGGCCGAGGCGGTGGTTTCGACGGAGGTGTGACAATAACGACAATCCAACCCATCGTCGCCAACGTGATGCTTGTGACTGAACTGGACCGGCTGCTGGCGTTCGACCCACTGGCCCGTGTTCCAGGACGAGCGGTTCAACTCGGCCGTCACCCACAAGGCGGCCACGAGAATAAAAACGGCGCCGTAGATCGTCAGCTTCGCGAGTGCGTTGGTACTGTGATGAAAAATCTGGGGCATCGCCGCAGCTTTGCTAATTCCTCACAACAGACTTATCAGAGCCGGAATCGAAACGTGTAGCGCGTGGACCTCAGCGCCCCGTTCGCGAATTCACACGTAGCCGACGCGGTCGGAAAACCCGGTAGGCTGAAACTAATTCTTACGAGTGATGACGTACTTTAGCAGATGACTAAATATTTTCAAATTCACACTATTGCAGGCACCGAGCGAAAATAGTTTCGTGTCGCGGGTAGTTTCGCAAAGCGGCCCAACTCACCGAAAGTTTTGACGCTACGCGGAAGTTGTTTCAAAACTTTGTAGATTTTGGGTGTCGGGTTTCGCCCCGGCGGGGCGAGATGTTTATAGTCCGACGGCACACAATAAGGTCCGCGCTCCGTAGGAGCGCAACAACGACTCGTACATGCATGAAAAGGAAATTTCGCTCCTAACGGAGCGAAGAGATTTGAGGGAGGTTGGCTGCTATAAACATTTCGCTCCTACGGAGCGAGGCTCAGTTTGTAGGGGCGGACCCGCGTGTCCGCCCTAATACGGCGACAATAATGATTGGGGGGTCAGGTAATAGCGGCGTCGCGCGCAAGGATCGCGGCCCCGATGGTTACGGCATCTTCGCCTAATGAGGCGGCGACGATGCTGGTCGCTTCAAAGCATGGCTGGAAGGCGCGTCGCTTGGCTTCCTGGATGATCGGCTTGAGTATCAGGTCGCCTGCCTGCATCACGCCGCCGCCGAGGACGATTTTTTCAATATTCAAAAGGTTGATGACGCTGGCCACGCCGGTGCCGATGTATTTTCCCGTCCGCTCGATCATCATCAGCGCAAAATCGTCGCCGTCTTTTGCTTCGCGGGCCATATCGTCGGCGGTGAAGTTTTTGTTCAGCCCTAATCTTGAAAGTGACGAAGTCGCGTCGCGATTCAAACGGTCGTGGGCGCGCCGCACTATGTTCGGAGCCGACGCGACCGTTTCCAGGCAGCCGGTGTTTCCACACTCACACTCCGCACCTTCGGTATCGATGGTGATGTGTCCGACTTCACCCGCCAAACCCGAAACGCCAGTCCAGAGTTTGCCGTCGAGAATGATGGCGCCGCCGATGCCCTGGCCGATGGTGATGTAAAAAAGATCGCGGCTGCCGCGCCCGGCGCCGATTTTGTACTCGCCATAGGCAGCGGCGTTGGCGTCGTTCTCCAACTCCACTCGCAGCCCGGTCTTTTTTTGGAGTTCTGCGTGCAGGTTTTCGCGAACCGTACCCGGAAAGTCTTTCGAAGCAACAACCCGATCGGTTTGCCGGTTAACCAGCCCCGGAATGGCGACGCCCACGGCTTCAACCCCGTTCCGGTTTTGGCTCAAATCGCTGACGAGCTTCGCTACCTGATCGACCATGCCGTCCTTCTCGAGCGGTGCTTCACGGCGGTCAGCGATCACGCCCTCGTTATCGACTTTGACCGCACGAAGTTTCGAGCTGCAAAGCTCGATACCTATGAAACTGGACTGCGATTGAGGGGGCATTGCGGCTCTAAAACCTTCCTGTGGTTAGTCGGCACTGTGGGTCTAAGCGAAGCATAGTCGAGGGTAATGGGGCTGTCAAACACGTGTTTCAGCGTGTAGAATAACGCCCCCCTCGGGAGACTAGGGCGCAGGATTCGCTTTTTTGAACTTTGAACTTTGGGCTTTGATCCTGGTTCGGTTTACGATTGGAGCCTACAATTCAAAGCTCAAAGTCCAAAGCTCAAAGCGCAGTTTCGAACAATGCAAGTACGTTCAATTTTGTTGCCGACCGATTTCAGCGAGTGTGGCAACTATGCGTTGACTTACGCCACGGCGTTGGCGCGAAAGTTCGCGGCTTCGGTAATCTGTTTGCACGTAATCGAGCCGATTGTGCCGTCGGTCGGTTATTCCGGCATGACCGAGCCTTTGCCGATAGCCGACATTTCCGACCAGCTCGAAGATTCAGCCGAACGCGAGTTGCCTAAGTTTGCCGAGTGTGAAGAATGCGCCGGGCTCGAGGTGGAAGAATTGATCGTTCACGGCGAGGCGGCGTCGGAGATCGTGCGGGTGGCCAAGGAGCGCGCGGTCGATTTGATCGTGATTTCATCGCACGGCCGAACCGGACTGGGTCGAATACTTTTCGGCTCAACCGCCGAAGCCGTGGTGCGACACGCTTCTTGTCCGGTGCTGGTGGTGAAGCCGACTCAAGAATAGTGGTCAGTGGCCAGTGGCCAGTGGTCAGTAAGCGGCGGAAATGCGCAGCTGGCCACTGACCACTGACCACCGACCACTTTCCCAACTATGCATCTCGATTTTCTCAACGACTTCATCGCCCGCTACGGTCTCTACGCCGTTTTTCTCCTCGTGCTGATCGAGGGCGATATCACGCTGCTGCTGGCGGGGGTGCTGGCGCATAGTTATTTTTTTGGTGAACACAGTTTCGCGTGGGTGCTTCTGGCCGGCACGCTTGGCGGCGCCGCCAGCGACAACATCGCTTACCTGACCGGCCGCGAGTTTCGCAAAGGCGTGCGCGATCTTCGTTTCTATCGCGCGGCCAAACCGCGCATGGAGCGGCTGACCAACAAGTTCGGCGGGCTTTCGATCTTTCTTTCCAAATATATTTACGGACTGCGCTGGGCGTCGTGCATATTTCATGGCGTGGGCCGCATGCCTTACCTGCGCTTTGTCTTCGTGTCGCTGGTCAGTTGTTTTGCGTGGGTGCTGATACTGAGCGGCGCCGGTTATTTTTTCAGTGGCGCCGTGATGGGGTTGATCGGCGACTTTCAACGGCTGGGAAAAGCGCTGCTGGTGATCGTGGTGATCGGCATCGCCGGCTTTTATTTTGCCGAGCGCTTCTGGCTGTCGCGCAAAGTGGAGGAGGCTGACCCGGAACGGCTGCAGGAATTCGAGCATGCGGCGCAGGAAAAGTTGCAGGGCTTAAGGCAGGAGTTTCAGGAACACATTCCGTTCAAACAAACTCGACCGGACGAACGCAAGAAACAACTCGCGGCGCGACGACGGAAGGAACGGAAACACTGACCATTTTCCATTTCTCATTTGAGATTTCTCATTTGTCATTGCAAACGGATGCAATTTGAAGCATGTTGTTTTTCTCATTCACCCCGCGGCTTTAGCCCGGTGGTTATGATTCTGGCTCGCACCGGGAAACCGTTCAAACGGTTTCGTTCCGTAAGATGGTTCTATTCACCGCGCTAAAGCACGGTGTGAATGAGAAACAGGAATCAGCTGAAATATGATCTCTCTGCCGTCTTCAATGACAAATGAGAAATAATGAGAAATGACAAATGATATATGGAAAATTTATTTGCTCGAATGAACATGAGCATCATCTCTGAAGAACAACAACGGGGAACAAAACCGAGTGCTCATTGAATCGTCTGCACCGACACGCGTCGATCTAGCCGGCGGCACGATCGATATTTGGCCGCTTTACCTTTTTCATCCCGGCGCTGCCACCGTCAATTTTGCCATCTCGCTGCGGGCCCATTGCCGCATCGAAACCCGCGCCGACCATCGCATCGTGCTGGAATCACACGATCGAAAAGTCGCGTTTGAAACCGAGCTTTCGGCCATCGAAGATCTGGCAAGTGAAGAACGGCTGGAGTTGATTTCCAAGCTGGTCCACTTCTTCAAACCCACCACCGGCTTCCATCTAATCGCAAACAGCGAAGCCCCCGCCGGCGCGGGATTGGGGGGCTCGTCTGCCCTGGCTATCGCCTGCATCGGCGCGCTCAACGCGCTCGTCGGCAATCGTTACGACGAACATAAATTCATCATGATTGCCGCCAACGTGGAGACCACCGTGATTCGTGTGCCGGCCGGGTTTCAGGATTATTACCCGGCGCAATACGGCGCGGCCTCGTGCATTCATTTTCGCACCGAAGGGATCGAGCGCGAGGCGCTAAATATCGACGCCGCGGAACTGGAAAAACGCCTGGTCATTTGCTACACCGGCGAGCCGCGCCTGTCCGGCACAAATAACTGGGACATCATGAAGCGGCATATCGATGGCGACCCGGAACTATTCTCCCTTTTCGAAGGCATTCGCGATTCCGCCGTTCGCATGCGCGCGGCGCTGCTGGCCAACGATTGGAAACAAGTGAGCGCAATCATGGTCGCCGCATATCCGAACCGGCAACGGCTAGCGCCGGGCGTCACCACGCCGCAAATGAAACGTCTCATCGAAAACGCCCTCGCGAATGGAGCCGAGGCAGCGAAGGTTTGCGGCGCGGGCGGCGGCGGATGCATCGCCTTCCTGTGCGCCGAGGGAAGGAAAACCGACGTCGAGCAAACGCTGCGCGGACATGAAGGCGCGGAAGTGTTGGAATGGAAGTATTCGCGAGAAGGACTGACGGTTAAGACGAGATAGTTTCAAGTTTCAAGTTTCAAGTTTCAAGTTCAGCACAAGCAGTTTAGAGTTCAAGCTTTAGCTTGTGGGTGGGTGACATTCAAGACGCAGCCTAAAGGCTGAACTCTGAACTGCTTGTGCTGAACTTGAAACTTGGAACTTGAAACTGTTTTCAGATCATCCATTCCCGCCGGTTGTCGTAATACGACGGTGAACGATCCGGATAGCGTCGCTTGTATTTCTTGTAGCGCGCGTGAAGCTTTTCATAGCGCTTGTCCGAAGAGTAGAGCGGCCGGTGCGGCAGCTCCCGCAGGTGGCGTTCAATCTTCAACATCTTTCGCGGCGAAAACCGCCAATCGTAGTCGCCTAATTCGTAAAGCGACGTGAGTCCATAACCTTTGATCCGGCCCGACATATCGACATACGGCTCGAAATAACTCCAGGTCAAATCCCGCAACGACCGGTACACAGGCTTGCGCCCGTGCAGACCTATATCGCGCGAGCGAGCTATCGATCCCCACAAACCGCGCTGCTGAAAAACAAAAATTACGTGGTCGAGTAGATCCTGCGACTCAAAATCGAGGAGGAGCGGCGGATAACCGTGCTGTTCGAGAATAACCGCGGCGGCGACTGCGGCTTCCAGGCAGTGGGCTTCGTTTCGTTTGACGACCTCGCGGAACGAGCGCAGCGTCGCGCCTTCGGCTTCCCAGTTGTAAGGCATGGAACTGAAGTAACGCTGCACTTGAGCCGGCTCGCGAAGTGATTGGATCAGTCGCCACTCGCGGGGCGTGAAAGAATTCTTACCGGGCGGGCTGGTCATCACGAAACATTTAGCAGATGAATTGCGAAAGGCAAAGCGAGGGTGATTGGACTTGCCTTGCGTCCGCTTGATTCATGGGGCCGTGTAAGGTAAGACTTTAGCAGGTCAGAAATGTTCGACGACGAATCGAGATTCCAGCATTAAATGAAACCTGAACTTTCAACTCGCCAACTCACTCGTGGTGAAAAAGAAACCGAAACCGAGGCCGCGCGGCTCATCGAACATGTCGAGGATGCGTTATCCGCCGTCGCCATTCGCTCCACCGACGAGGCCGATTCGCTCGACGCCGTCGCCGATCGCATCGAGCGCGCCGCACGCGATCTCTCCACCGCCCTCAGGGAGTTAGCAGATCAACGCCGCCAGGCAGACAACGCGAAGAGTTAGCTCGCGCGCAGTCGTCCAACAACCCGCCGCAGCCTGCACGAAAAGTTAAACGGGAATTCAATAAGGTATTAGTCGGGGTTAAGAAGACCAGAGGGAAAACTCCGCGCCACTTTTAGACTGTGCGCTGACGCGAAGCTCTGGGCCGCTGCTGACGCAGTTCCGCGAGCGCTTTTTCCGCCCGCAGTCTCTTTTGCTGTCGGTCAGGCTTGATTCCCCAACGGTATGCGAGGGCGATTGACACAATGAGCATACCTAACCCGAAGATGGTTGCAAATAAATCCATATAGCTAACTTAACTTGGAAAAAACTTAAAGCCGAAAAAGCAGATGAACCAGCGGTTCTATCTCTAGCGGAGACTGGACTGCTTCGTGTGCCTGGCACTCAAGCCGGGCGGATCATAGTTCTAAATTGTCGCGAGGCTATGGCAGCCCTATTAGTTCAAGTTAAGAGTTTGACTTGATTCTTGAACTTGGAACTTGAAACCTGGAACTGGTTTTAACCCGGCGGCCAATTCAACGGACGACCGCCAATCACGTGTAAATGCACGTGAAAAACTGACTGCCCGGCACCCGCGCCGGTGTTGATGACGGTTCGATAGCCATCTTCCTCCAGGCCGGCGGCGTTGGCAACCCGGGCTGCCATTCGCAGCAAATGCCCCAGCAGCGCCTCATCCTTTTGCGACGCATCGTCGAGCGACTCAATGTGCTCACGCGGGATCACCAGCAGATGCGTCGGCGCTTGCGGGTTGATATCGCGGATGACGATTGAACGGCTGTCCTGCTCGACGAAGTCGGCAGGAATTTCATTCGCGGCGATGCGGCAAAACAAGCAATCAGTTTCTGACATTGGTTAGTTCCCCCTTGTTCCTTTACGTTTAGAAAGCGGACTTGTCCGCCTCTCCCTAGGTTTAGAAAGCGGACTTGTCCGCCGGGGGCACAAGTGCCCTTTCTAAACTAACGCAATTCGTTTGCGTAACACTCACGCCTCAGCGACAACTCCTGGCACGGCAGTTTGCGACAGCGGCGCCGTCACTGATTCCCTGATCCGCTCGATGTCCGCGCCCAGCGCGCGCAGCTTTGCTTCGATCTTTTCGTAACCGCGATCGATGTGGTAGACGCGATCGATCATCGTCTCTCCCGACGCGACCAGCCCGGCCAGAACCAGTGAAGCCGAAGCACGCAAGTCGGAAGCAATCAGCGGCGCGCCGGTTAACGGCGTCGGGCCAGTGACTGTTGCGTTGCGGCCGTCAATCGAAATTCGCGCTCCCATACGCTGCAACTCGGAAGCGTGCATGAAGCGGTTCTCAAAAACCGTCTCTTGTATCAGCGAACGACCTTCGGACTGGGTCATGACCGCCATGTACTGCGCCTGCATGTCGGTCGGAAACTTCGGATACGGCTCGGTCATAACGTCTTTCGCGGCGAGGGCTCCCGGTGTGGAAACGCGCAGCGTGCTCGGATTTATTTCTTCGATGTTGACGCCAACCTCGCGAAACTTATTGATGACCGTCGCCAGATGCAACGGCTGGCAATCACGAATTTCCAGATCGCCGCGGGTGATGGCAGCGGCGGCAATGAACGTCCCGGTTTCAATGCGATCGGGAATAATCGTATGTTCCGCGCCCCCTAACTCTGGAACACCCTCGATCTCAATCCGGCTGGTTCCAGCGCCGCGCACACGCGCCCCCATCTTGTTGAGCAGCTCGGCGAGGTCGCTGATTTCGGGTTCGCAGGCCGCGTTATGAAGTGTCGTCACGCCGTTCGCCAGGGTGGCCGCCATCATCACGTTTTCAGTTCCAGTTACCGTCACCTTATCGAAATGCACTTCGCCTCCCAGCAGTCGCCCGCCTTTGGGCGCGCGGGCAATGACGTTGCCCGCTTCCAGTCTTACTTCAGCACCAAGCTTTTCAAACGCGATCAGGTGAAGATCGATGGGACGCGTACCAATAGCACAACCGCCGGGAAGGGAAACCTTTGCTTTACCAAAACGCGCGAGCAGCGGTCCGAGCGCGAGCACGGATGCACGCATGGTCCTGACTAATTCGTAAGGAGCTTCGAAAAGTTCGATGTGGCTCGCGGTTATTTTGTGAGTTCGCAGTTCGGGCGTGAGCACGGTGGCGCCGAGGTCTTCGAGCAGACGGCGCTGGGTAATGATGTCGCGCACGTAAGGCAGGTTATGCAGCGTCACCGTTTCCGCGCTCAACACTGCGGCCGCCATGCACGGCAGGGCTGAGTTCTTGGCGCCGCTAATGGAGACGCGGCCCTTCAACTGCTGGCCACCAACGATGCGAAACTTATCCATGGTGCGGACAGATTAGACTGTCCAAAGTCGAACGTCCAACGTCCAATGTCGTTCAAGCAGTTCAG
>Ga0070669_100001313_pt1 | contig 17950 bp, 14 predicted proteins | sample KBSS53metaG_FD_64680 | JGI IMG/M metagenome (GOLD analysis project Ga0070669, IMG submission 64680) | Switchgrass rhizosphere microbial communities from Kellogg Biological Station, Michigan, USA - KBS S5-3 metaG | ecosystem: Host-associated > Plants > Roots > Rhizosphere > Soil ... | reverse complement strand
CGGCAAGACACTTCCATACCTCGGCGGAGCCCTCTTTCATACAGAGCCTCACACGGCGTACGAACACGGCTTTCACGCCCAGGCAATCAAGACCGGCAATCGGGCGGCAACTTGTCTCGACTGCCACACAAGAAACGGCGACATGAGTACGATCCTGCCGGCTGGGGATCCAAAGTCAACGATTAATCGCGCCAACGTGGCCGAAACTTGCGGTCGTTGTCACGGCGACAAGTCCGTCATGCAGGGTAGCGGAATCACCAATCAGCCGTTTCTCTCTTACCGCGAGAGTGTTCACGCCCAAGCCGTGGCTCGCGGTAATACCGGAGCGGCGGTGTGTACTGACTGTCACAACAGTCATGACATCCGTGCCGCCTCCGATGCGCAGTCGACGATCTTCAAAGTCAACATTCCAACCACTTGTGGCAAGTGCCACGAGAGTGAAGCACAGCAGTTTGCCGCAAGCGTACACGGGCAAGCAGTCGCGCGAGGTGTTTCGCGCGCGCCGGTCTGCACTGATTGCCACGGCATTCACAACATTAAAATGCCTTCTGAGCAGGAGACCGGATCAGCATCGGTTGCGATAGGCACTGAAAGCTGTGCCAAGTGTCACGAGGGAGTGGCCCTGTCGCGGGAGTTTGGCGTGGCGAGCGAACGCGTTAGTAGTTACCAGGCGAGCTACCACGGACTGGCCTCGAAGTATGGATCGAAGGTAGCGGCAAACTGCGCGAGTTGCCACGGCGTTCACAATATCCTGCCTTCGTCTGACCCCAAGTCGATGATCCATGCCGCCAATCTGCAGCAAACGTGTGGGCAATGCCACGTCGGCGCTACAGCCAATTTTACGAAGGGCCGGATTCACAGCGCCACTGCGCTGACCTCGGGCGTGGCTGAGGGCCGCGACCCGTCAGTGATCGGAACGAAGGTTGTTCGTTGGATCTACCTGCCGCTGATTGTGCTGGTAATCGGCGGCATGGTCGCGCACAACGCGCTGATCTGGCGCAAGAAAGTCGCGGAGAAACGTCGGCACGAAACACGAACAATTGTCCGCTTGACCCGCAGTCAACGGCTGCAGCATTGGTTATTGTTGACGAGCTTCATCACGCTCGTGTTTTCCGGATTCGCGCTTCAGTATCCCGACTCCTGGCTGGCGTGGCTTTTAGGATCGAACGAAACTCTCAGGCGCGCCGTGCACCGCATTGCCGCGGTAGTGATGTTGGCCACCGGCACGTATCACGTGTTGTATCTGGCGTTGACTGCGGAGGGTCGACAGTGGGTCAGGGACATGGTGCCGAAACCTAAAGACGTGAGGGACGTGGTCCAAAACTTCCTCTACTATCTGGGTATCCAAAAGCTGAGACCGAAAATCGCGCGCTTCGGTTACGCAGAAAAAGCCGAATACTGGGCCGTCGTGTGGGGAACGATCATAATGGGCCTGACGGGACTCATGATCTGGTTCAAGATCTCAGTGTTCAGTTTTCTGGCGAGATGGTGGGTCGATATTGCCCTCGCGATCCATTTTTACGAAGCAGTGCTGGCCACACTTGCGATCCTGGTCTGGCATTTCTATCAGGTGATTTTTGATCCGGACGTTTATCCGATCAATTTTGCGTTTCTCGACGGGCGTGTGTCTGAAGAGTCGTACAAAGAAGAACATGAACTAGCGTACGAGCAATTACAGAAAGAGACCGAGGAAGCGAAAGCAAGAGCGGAAGAAGCAACATCCGAGGAGCGTCCCGCCGATTGAGCGTGTTCTAATCAGTGGCGCAATTCGACCTCGGCGAGACGTTACCAACCACACAAACGTGGATCTGATCGACGAGAGGTGTTTGAGTGTCAATTTCACAGAACGAGACGACTGAGAGCGAATCGCCGGCGCTGAAAAAGCCGAGCCTCTTCCGCAATTACATCAGCTTCGCCGGGGCAGCGATAGCGATCGCCGGCCTGGCAAGCGTCGCGCTACTGTTTCTTATCGAGATCACCTCGACTACAGAGAATCCTTATGTGGGGATTCTCACCTACATAATTTTCCCTTCGATTCTTATCTTCGGCCTGTTTGTCGTTTTGCTGGGCATGGTTTGGGAGCGGCGGCGGCGACGACGAGTTGCACCTGCGGAAGTGACAGCATATCCCAAGCTGGATCTGAATGATCCTCATGCGCGGCGCGCCTTTCTAATCTTTATCGTGGTCACCTTTCTCTTTATTTCAGCGAGCGCCTTCGGAAGCTACCGCGCCTTCGAATACACCGAATCGGTGGCCTTTTGTGGCGAGACCTGTCATACGGTCATGAAGCCGGAATTCATGGCGTATCAGGCCGGCGCTCACGCGCGCGTGCGTTGCGTCGATTGTCACGTGGGATCGGGCGCGGGTTGGTATGCGCGTTCAAAACTGTCCGGCGCGTACCAACTCTACTCCGTCTCCTTCAACAAATATTCGCGTCCGATCACCACGCCGGTGCACAACCTTCGACCGGCGCCGGAAACCTGCGAACAGTGTCACTGGCCGGAAAAGTTTTTTGGCGCGCAAATGAAAGTCTTCAATCGTTACGGCTATGACGAACATAACACCCTCCGGCAAAGACGCATGCTGATAAACGTCGGTGGGGGCAGTACGAGCACTGCCGGCGAGGAAGCGGGTATCCACTGGCACATGAACATTGCCAATGAAGTTACTTATATCTCCACGGACGATCATCGGCAGGTCATTCCCTGGGTGCAAATCAAAGATCGACAAGGCAACGTCACTCAGTACTACGACCGTTCGCGACCTCTGTCGCCGCAGCAAATTGCCGCCGGCGCCAAGCGCAAAATGGACTGTGTCGATTGTCATAATCGTCCTGCGCACGCCTATCTGCCGCCCGATGTTGCAGTCGACCAGTCTTTCGCGGCCCGTAAGCTGGATCCTTCGCTGCCGTACCTCAAGCGCAAAGCCGTTGAGGTCCTGACTGGCTCTTACCAAACAACACCGCAGGCGCTGAACTCAATCGATACCACTTTGAACGAGTTCTATCGCACGAACTACAAAGATGTGTATGCGCAGAAACAGCCGGCAATCAAAGACGCGGTGACTGAACTTCAGCGTGTCTTTCAGAATTACTTTTTTCCGGAGATGAAGACGGATTGGCAGACTCACCCTAACAATGTGGGACATCTATATTTCTCGGGCTGCTTCCGCTGCCACGATGGTGAGCACGTCAGTGACACCGGCAAAGTTATTACCAACAACTGCAACGTCTGCCACACGATGCTGTACGACTCCGCTGGGCCGCCTGAACAAAATACGAAGACCGGATCGTTTATACACCCGGTCGATCTCGGCGGACTTGCCGATCGCAAATGCGACACGTGCCACAAGCCTGATCAACCTTTCAAACATCCGGTGAACCTGGGCGATATATCGATGTTTCAGTGTGCTGAGTGCCATCCTAAGAAATAGAATAGACGCCTGAATTGGTGGGCATGCGAGAAAACTCACGCGCTGCGCAAGAATCCTCAATAGCGAGCGCGCTGTTCCATCGAAAAGTAACTGTTCGTTGATATTCATCGGGGCATGGGGATTGCCCTGACAGATACCCTAAACTTGTTGTATCAGAAGCATCTGGTTCGAGACCGTCAAAATCCTCTAACTTGGCCTGAATTCCATGGGCGAACACAACGTTGCGCAGCAAATCGACGAGAAGAAGTCGCAAGCCTTCATGAAGGCGCTGCTTGAAGATCTACGCGCGCTTGAATTCATGATTGAAACCGATCGCCTGGAAACCGGCGTCACGCGAATTGGCGCCGAGCAGGAAATGTTTCTCGTCGATCGCAATATGCGACCGGCGCCTATTTCTCTGGAAGTTTTGGAGCGCGCGAATGAACCGCGCCTGACTACTGAAATCGCGCGATTTAATCTCGAAGCCAACTTAACTCCCCGACTTCTCACCGATAGGTGCTTTGGCAAGCTGGAGGAGGAACTGCGCGAGCTCTTAGCCATCGTCCGCAGCAGCGCGGCCAGTCTTGACGCGGATGTTCTGCTTTCCGGAATATTGCCAACCCTAAAGAAATCCGATCTAACGCTCGAAAACCTCGCACCAATCCCCCGTTACTATGAACTCAACCGCGGCGTGATTGAGCTCAGAGGCGGACCTTTCTCAATTCACATAAAGGGCCTGGACGAACTTCAGCTCGCGCACGACAACATCATGATGGAATCGTGCAACACAAGTTTTCAGGTACATTTTCAAACAACCCCCGCAGAGTTTGCCAACGCATACAATGTGGCCCAGGCGATTACAGCTCCAGTGCTCGCAGCTGCGGTCAACTCTCCGCTTCTGTTTGGTCATCGACTTTGGCAAGAGACGCGGGTAGCCTTGTTCCAACACTCGATCGACGCGCGGTCGCGCACGCAGTTGGCCCGCAGTCATCCTACGCGGGTGAGTTTTGGCGACAACTGGCTCAAGCATTCGGTGCTTGAACTTTTTCACGAACAGATTTCGCGCTTCCGTCCAATCATGATCTCGCAACCTGATGAAGATCCGTTCCAGGTGCTGGCTCGTGGCGAGACTCCCCTGCTCTCTGCCCTGCGGATGCATAACGGAACGGTTTGGCGTTGGAACCGTGCCTGTTATGGCGTCGCTGACGGCGTTGCGCACCTGCGGATTGAGAACCGCGCTTTGCCTTCCGGGCCAACTGTTCAGGATCAGATCGCCAATGCTGCATTCTTTATCGGACTGATGGTTGCCCTGCCACAAGAATACGGCGAGGTCTCGAAGCGGTTGGATTTCGATGAAGCCAAGGAAAACTTCTTTACCGCCGCTCGGCATGGGTTGAATGCGCAGTTGAGATGGCTCGACGGAAAAAGTTTAAGCGCTTCAGCCCTGATTCTCAGTAGTCTCTTGCCACTGGCCCGCGCCGGACTTGAAGAGTCAAACGTCGAATCAAGCGAAATCGATAAGTATTTAGGAATGGTTGAGGAACGTGTTCGCAGCGGCCAAACAGGAGCGCAATGGATGTTGAAGTCATTCGCGTCCCTCAGTAGGCATCAGCCGGTTGACATGCGCCTGCGCACTTTGACTTCGACGATTCTCGCGCGGCAAAAGGAGGATAAGCCGGTGAAGGACTGGAAACTAGCCGAGTTGGGTGAACCAATGGATTGGAGTCAAAGCTACCAAACAGTGGGACAGTTCATGGCCACCGATCTGTTTACGCTGCGACCTGATGACCTGGTTGATCTGGCGGCTAGCCTGATGGATTGGCGTCACATTCGGCACGTTCCCGTCGAAGACGAGCATGGGCATTTGGTCGGGCTCGTAACACATCGAGGCCTACTCCGCTTGTTAAGCCGGGGCTCAAGCCTAAGTGATGGTGGCGCGCTGACCGTTCGCGAAATTATGAAGGCAAATCCGACCAGCGTCTCTTCAACGACTCCCACACTCGAAGCGATTGAGATCATGCGTAGTTCCAAAATAGGGTGTCTTCCGGTGGTCGATGACGGTCAGCTGGTGGGCATAGTCACTTCTTATGACTTTCTGACCGCCACCGCCAGTCTCTTCAAGCAGCACCTCGCCAACTCGGCGACCAGCGATGACCAGCCCGAAGCGCAGGCCGCATCGGCATAAGAAATCCGCAGATTACACCTGATAACGTGAGAACGTTCGACGTAGAGCAAACTGCTGGTTTGCGCGAGCGTTGAATGCCGTTCACCATCACAAACTGACAGTTTGCTTTACAGATTGCTCACCACCGACATTGCGCAAGCTTGCTCAATAGTGCGTGAAAGCTCGCAGCCTTCCGTCAGCGTCATCCCGTTTAGTCTCGCCACGCCCACGAATTCCATTTGGCACATTCATTGCGCTCAACGATCGTTTAGAGGTGGGCACCGCCCGCCTCCAAACGAAACTACGAGTGCCGGCAACAGCATGGAACATGAACACACAGTTGAGGCGATCCATGAAAGGCTTTCTGCCGGGCCGCGTCAGAATTACCTGCGCGATTGGATCTACGGCGGCATCGACGGCGCCGTAACCACCTTCGCCGTGGTGAGTGGCGTCGTCGGCGCACGCCTCTCGGCCTGGATAATTCTGGTGATGGGATTTGCCAATCTGCTGGCCGATGGCTTCTCAATGGCAGCCAGCAATTTTCTGGGCACCAGGGCGGAACACGACGACCTCAAGCGACTTGAAGCGGTTGAGCATCGCCACGTCGATCTGGATCCGGAAGGCGAGCGCGAAGAGGTACGGCAGATATTCCACAGCAAAGGCTTTGCGGGAGACGATCTGACACGACTGGTCAACCTGATCACGTCTGATCGTGTTCGCTGGGTGAGAACGATGTTGACGGAAGAATACGGTTTGCCGCAGCAAGTCCGCTCACCGTGGCTGGCCGCTGTCTGCACCTTCAGCGCGTTTCTGGCTTGCGGCGTGGTACCACTGCTTCCCTATTTGTTTGGTTTGCAGAATACCCTGGTGGTTTCGACCGTGCTGACTGGAATAGTTTTCTTCGCAATCGGGTCAGTTAAGAGCCGCTGGTCCACTGCGGTGTGGTGGCGCTCAGGGCTGTCAACCCTGGCGCTCGGCGCCACCGCCGCCGGCCTGGCCTATGGCGTTGGGCTCTGGCTGAACCACCTGGCGCGTTGATGGCCTGCGACCGAATTTGAAAATCTTTGGCGTCGCGAATTGTTTTAATTCTTTGAGGTGATCATCATGAATACCGATCTAAAAACTCAATCTTTTAACCGCGTCTCGCAAAGCGAGGGCGGAGTTTGGTATGAACTGCGCTCGGAGCGTGAAAAAATCTGCGAGACTTTACTACTCAAACCTCGAGCTTCGCAGGGAGGCCTTGCAGCCGCAGCGCGGGCGGATGACGAACGACTACAGGCGCGCCTGCGATTGCTGGACGAGGCGCTTGATCGGTTGATGGCAGGCACGTATGGCGACTGTGTCGTCTGCGGCAAGTGGATTGAAGATAACAAGCTTCATGCCGATCCGGCGCTGCCGTTTTGCTGTGGCTGCCAGCGAAGATTAGAAAACAAAGACGCCGCTCCAGGATTGGGAGCTAGCCAGATGGGGCGTGCTTTCCTACCTGACCAACCCAGCCATCATGTACACCGCGTCTGGGACGGTTGAAATGTCATTGGAACAAAAGATCAAAATTGAGATGCGTTATCAGAGCTGAGAGCAGTAGCGACCGGTGCAAGCATCGATTTTGGCCGATCGCTACCGCTCCCGGTTCTCATTCTTGTGCTGGGCAAAGTTGCTCACGTTTTGCGGAAAACCTCGCAAACCTTAGGAGAAACCTCTTGGAAACTCGAAACACCCCAGTGTTTTGATCGGCACGTTCATTGCACCGGGCACTGCATGGAGGCGGGGCCACGGTCCCTGGCTAAGCTTATGAAAATCGAATGCATCCTTTGTCCCACGGACCTTTCAACGGATTCTGATAAAGCTCTGCAATACGCAATAGCGCTGGCGCGTGCGTATAACGCCGAGCTCATCCTCTTGCACTGCGATCTCACGAATGCAGGACCGAGGAGTAACCACGAGGAAGCGGCGGAAGCGATCAGGGAGGCGGTCGAGTCACACTCCGGCGTGAATGGTCTCGAGGGACTCGAGTGGAAGAGCCTCGTCGTCACCAGTGATGACGCCGGCGAGACAATTGCTCGCGAGGCTGCAATCTATGGCGTTGATTTGATCGTCATGCGTTCGCGTCGCCGGCCACATCGCGCCGCCTTGTTGGGTTCAACCGCTGAGTCCGTTTCGCGCACTGCTCCTTGTCCAGTCCTCGTGATGCACACCGATGAGCGCGATTGGGTGAACGGCTTCGACACCAGGATTGAACTCAGACGCGTGCTGGTTGCTTACGATTTTTCCGACTACTCTGAGCTGGCGCTCAACTATGCTCTTTCGCTCGCGCAGGAGTACCAATCTGAGTTGCACCTGCTGCATGTGTTGCCACCCTATTCGCTTAATGAGTCAGAAATTTCCTGGTATCCAATGGGTCGGGAAGGAACCTACCACAAGGCCGCTCATCGGTTGCAAAAGGCTGTCCCGAGCGACGCCCATCTTTGGTGCGACATCAAGCACGCCGTCAGCGAAGGCCAGCCCTATCGCGAGATTCTTAACTACGCTGAAAAGAATCAGATTGACCTTATCTGCCTGGGCGCACACGGAGCCGGTTTCGGCATGCGAACACTGTTTGGTTCAAATGTGGATCGGGTCTTACGCCAGGCGCCGTGTCCCGTTCTCGTGGCGAGGCCGCTGAAACCGGCAGTGAGTTGCAGGGTTGAGTCTAAGATTCAGGTTGCCGGTGTCGCGTTTCAGTAGTTCGTATCCACAGATTACGGCCTTATCGAGGAGCGTCATGAGAATCCTTTTAGCAATAGATGGATCACCGTGCAGCGACGCAGCGGTCAAAGAAGTGTTGACACGACCCTGGCCAGCAAATACTGAGATAAGGATCGTGTCGGCGTTTGAAGTGCCGCTGTCGCCAAGTCCCGAAGCCTGGGCCATATCGTCTGAGTACTATGACCAAATGGAGCGAGTGGCCCGAGAACAGGCGCAAGCCATTGTTGACGCCGCGGCGATGACAATCGGAGCGGCGCTGGACCAAGCCGTCACTGTTACGACCGCAGTACTGATCGGCTCGCCACGGTCCGCAATACTCGAAGAAAGCGAAAACTGGAAGGCTGATTTGATAGTGGTGGGCTCGCACGGCTACGGTGCATGGCAACGATTGCTACTCGGCTCAGTTTCACAGGCCGTGGTTTCGCATGCCAGGTGTTCGGTGGAAGTCGTTCGTTGCAGTGAGGCGAACGATTCCGAGAAAGCGGCGAGAGCGGCCTGATGGTAAAGGTTTAGATCTAACTCTCTCCTTATCGCAGATTCTGTCTCCGCGTGCATCCGCGCAAATCCGCGGCTAATCTCGACACTCTTTTCTAATTAGCGACTTGCCATTTATTATCCCTCGATGAGATTTGGCCTGCGTGCAGTCCTGATTGTTGCGGCCCTCGCCGTGATGCTTGCGATATGGTTCAGCTACCGTTGTCCCGCTTCCGGCCTCGCGCTTAGCCAGGGGCGACGCGACTTCCATCGACTAAAAAATCGCCGCTTCCTTCCTCAGCTCGGAGACTTCGATAGTAACGTTACGCTGCAACAACTTTTACAGCCTGGCGCCGACCAGTCACGTTGGTCCACTTCGCGTGCGGCGCGCCTGGAAGGATACGTCGTTTCAGTTACTGCCGGTCCTTTAGAGTTGGTCAATTGCTTCTGCCGGCGGGACGCACATATTAATGTCGCGCTGCAACCGCAAGCCTCGGCCCGTGAGATTGTCGTGTTGGAAGTGACGCCGGCTCTTCGTGATCTGATATCTCGAACAGGCAACACCGAAGCACAAGATCAGTCGCTGGTGTTGAGTGACTGGTCAACCGAAACTCTGCAAAAGAGACTGACTGGACGCTGGGTGCGCTTCGAAGGCTGGCTGTTTTATGACGGGCAACACGAAAGCGAAGCGGAAAATACCGCGCCCGGTCGCGCGGCCAACTGGCGCGCCACCGCCTGGGAACTTCATCCGGTCACCCGCATTGAACTCATAGGTGAAAAGAAGTAACACACTCGATCAGCCGCGGAGCGGCGAAAGAAGGTAGTCTCGGACGTAAGCCCCGGGGTCACGATCGCAAAAAAACTTTGAGCGCGAAGCGGGCGACAGTGCACCTGTGCTACCCCTTTAGGGTCGAAAGAATTTTTCCGCTCGATCCGGGGGTGTCGCTTCGCTCACCTTCGAATTTTCTTTGACGCCTTCGCCGTCCCGCGAAATGCCTGGATATATTGCAACGATGGCTTTAGAGTGAGTGACTCGATTTCCAGGTTCAACAGGAGCACTTATGAGAACGAACCTTATCAACGCGATGTTAGCGTTGGCGGCTGTCGCGATTATGTCTGCGACAACAAGCTCACAACCGTTCGCAAACGCGCAGAATTCGAACGCGCTTGCCGGCACATCCTGGAAGCTGGTCAAGTTTCAGACAGGCGACGATGCGACGCTCGTGCCGGATGATGGATCGAAGTACACCATCACGTTTGGCAGCAACGGCCGCGTCACCTCGCGAGTCGATTGCAATCGTGGCAGCAGCACCTGGAGATCGCCCCGCGCGAATGAACTGCAGTTTGGGTCATGGTCGATGACACGTGCTAAGTGTTCTCCCGGTTCCCTTCACGACAAAATCGTCACCGAGGGCGCAAATGTGCGCTCTTACTACATCAAGGACGGCCATCTTTTCTTATCGGGAATGTCGGCGGGTGGTTACTACGAATTGGAGCCGCTGACGACTCAAAGCCGTCGCCCTTCAGGAAGAGGGAGAAACTAATCCGATTAGTCGCTCTTACGCGGTGCCAGGTAACGAGCCGCAGCGCAGGGATGCAAAGCAGCCGCGGAGCAACGATGCCAACCAGCCGCGGAGCGGCGGCAGATGGTAGCCCCGGGCGTAAGCCCGGGGATCAAGACCCCAAAATATTTTGAGCCCGCAAAGCGGGCGACAGAAAACAGCACGCGCTGACTACAATCCAACCCAGGCCCTTAAGCCGTCTGCGACCCCTTCAGGGTCGGAATATTGTGTGGCTCGATCCGGGGGTGTCGCTTCGCCCACCCCCCGGCTATTTTCTTTGACGCCTTCAGCGTCACGCTCGCTTCCGGAACGAACTTACTGATACGCGTTATCACGGCTTCGACTTCATAACATGATCAGTAATCTGTGCACACGCTACTCCAGGGCTAATCAATGATTGAACTCAAGCAAATCTTTGAACGCCGGAATCGTGGCCTGCTGCTCGACCTCACCGTTTTTCTATTTCAATTGATTTTAATACGACTACTGACAAGCCTCTCGCTTCGCTTTGTCAGCCAGGCCGAAGAGGATGCATTCGCTAAGTCCGCCATCGCTCTCTTCCTGATCGGACTATTTATTCTGCAACCACTTGGACCAATCTTGAAGCGCTGGTCATTTCACCGGCACTTCAAATCGTTTGCGACCGATGCCGGCGCCCTTACTAGTCTTCTGCTTTCCGTTTACAAATTCTTTTACATCGCCGCGATGTGGATCATGATCTACCTGGCTTACTTATATTTCTCAGATGCGTTTCCGAGCTTTGATTCGGATCGGGTTGAAAAAATAGTGGTGGCGGCAGCCTTCGTGTTGCCGTTGGTTAGCGGCTTCGTGATCTTTAAGTATTTCCGACGACCCGGAAACCCGCCGCGTTTGAAATTCCTGATGACGCCCCAAGCGGAAGCGCTTGGCGATCTCTGCATGATTCTAAACGTAATTTGTTTTCAACTGCTGTTTGCTGTTTACGTTTCCTCTCCACACTTCTGGAACGCCTTACACAAGATTACCCGTCAGGCGTCAGGCGGTTTTTTCGACGGCCTTTCCGGCCGAGTCTATGTCGCGGGTATCGCCGCTTTGCTCGCCTACTTTCCGCCGCGCATCTTCTACCTCGTCATAGACCAGCATCGCAAAATCACCTGGCTCCTGATGCTGCTGGCCAACCTGCCTCTGATCCTCGCAATCGTCTTCTATTCACCCTCATCTGTATCGCGGTCACCTAAGCTGTTGCGCAAGCCTGCGTTCACCGTCACCGCCGCCGAACTTCACAACGAATACGAAACGAGCCATGAGGCAGGCATGAGGAAGTTTCTGGGACAATATGTAAACGTCACCGGACGCGTGCAGACGCGATTCTTCCCACGCAGCCTTGAGCTCGACGACGAAATCGGACTCGACGGACAGGACGGTTATCCTTGGGTCTATTGCGCGTTCGATGAAGATCAAGTCGAGACAGCAGAAGCGCTCGAGATAGGAGAGACAGTTATCTTCCAGTGCGTGGGCGCAGATAACTGGACCAGCGGACCGAGACTAAAGCATTGCGTTATCGTCAGCGCCCGGTGAGAAGTGTGTCGATTGAGTGAGCTGGCAGGACGAACATTCCTGACTATTGGTGAGTCGGCCTCCAAGCAAAGCCGTCATCGACCAAGGACGGTCTTATGTTGACTGTGAGAAGATCCTTGCATGACCAACCATGGCGAACCGGTTCACCTAAGAGTTGCAATGTCAGCTTAAGTTAGTGGTCATTGTGCTGAGTTCAGTACCATCTCGTGTGGCAGGTGAGTCCCTCCTACCGCGAAGCATCTTCATGATACATAACTATTGGTTCAATGCCTTCCGGGCTAATTTCACCAAATCTCGAGGCGAACCTCCTTTGAAGATCTTTTCCACGAGCGAAGGCGTCTTGAAATAATTGTTATAGGTGAGTTCCTCACCATCCTTCCGCCGCGAAGTGCGCGCCGCTGACTTGTAACTGCGAAAGATATGCTTGATGCAACCTTTGGTGAGCCGTTTCCAATGGTCCTTGACTTGACCCCATCGCCCATAGTGGTCCTCTAACAAACAGGTAAACTCTGATTCATCCCACGCGGCGCCCGCAGAAGACAAGACTTTCACCGTGAGAGCGAATAGCGCCTGTTTGCTGTGTCCTCTAAGCGATTCTATATACCTTTCGCCATTTAAAAGACGTTTGTGACAATCGTCGACGATCGTTTGCACCAACCATATTTGATACGCAAGTTCGGGAGGCGTAGCGCGGATGCGGTCGTAGGAACTTCCCTCAAAGAGTTCACCCACACCCTTCTTTGATACAGCAGGTCCCAATCTCTTTTCATTCCAACGGTAGCTCGCAATCAGTTGAGCTAAAGCTTTTATAGTTGGTCCACGGCTGATACCAACGCTCCTGAGTTGGCGACTCCGGAGATCCCACTCGTTCTGTCTGCGTTCGTAGAATAGGTTTTTTCGTCTAAAATATCTGTAAAGGCCAAGTTGAAAATCGTCATTGGCTACTAGATTCCACCTCTGAATCGGATTCTGTTGATTGCTCCGGATGGAAATTTTACTGATAACGTCCTTTTTCTTGGCCACCTGCTCTGACAAGTCATCGCCTCGTAGCGGAGGAATCTCAATGATTCGAACCATGACCCGGGCGTTAACAGATGGGTTCTTAACGTCGCGCACACTATGCAACGTCTGTGACCCGTTCACGACGCGTGGATTTTCGAGCGTCAGTTCCTTTGAGCCAGGGTCATGGGTATGCTTTTCACAAATCATTGTGATGCCGTTATTACTAAAGGCAAACTCTTTTGGATTATCCCTAAAAGTCTCTCTAATGGCTTTATTGGCCGGCTTGCTCCTTCCTAAATCGAGACGCACATTCCGCGCGAAAAGGAGGTCGTATTGGTCATCCCGCATGTATTTAATGAAGTCGATCACTCGTGCAAAAACAATCGACGTTGAGACTTCCGTATCCTTCTTCTCTGGCGAGAGCACAGCATTAATGCCGGTGAAATTCATCGAATGCGTGCGAGGCATGCAGATATCGATATCGTCTACCATGTGCTGAATCAAATCATCCAAATAAAATATCCGAACGGGAAGATTCTCGACTTGGTCACTTTGATTTTCGTTTCGTTTGCAATTTGTTAAGAACAACAGGCTGGCTGATCCCGCATCGTATCGGTCGAATAGTTTGTTATAGTGCGGGCGAAGTTCCGCCTTAACCGCTTTCTCCAGGTATCCACTCCGCGCGTCTTTATCATCAAATGCTCTCCAAAAAGCAATGATCTCATCGTAGAAACTGCGTGGCGCTAGCTTGTTATATTCTTTCGTGAATTTCGAATTCAGAACATGGTGGTGAACTGCGATACCGTCATCTGTAGTGAAGAAGGTATCAACCTTGCCATCCTTCGATCCGCCTGATACAAAAACGTCGCGGGGTGACAGGTAGTACATATCAATGAACCACTTCCCGAACGCCTCCGGCTCATTAAGACCTCTCATTTGGCTTGTTTCTTTCACGCGCTGCAACATGAATTCAAAGAGCGGCTTCTTTTCAAAAACTTGTATGCTCATGTGCGTTCCTTTTCATGGGTGAGTTTCAACACAAACTTACGTGGGATCTGGGATATTCAGTAGTCACTCGGAACTGAAATTAGTCAGCCGAGTAGCATTCGTCACGTCCCAAAATGGACCAACATTGGTGTCCGTTGGGGTTCCCAATAAGCAAATGAAAAATGGACTAACTGCAGACGAACAGGCATGGCGGAGTATTGAGCTGCAGTAAGGTGCGCGAATATAGCACGCGGTTGTGTAATGTGCCATATGATCTGAAGCGAAAGAACCAAGCCGAGCCGCGGTCAATAGAACACTTTGTTTCATGGCGATAGCGATGTTGACTGGCGAGGCTGATGGAAAGTGTGGCATATCAATCGGCACTTTGTGCAACGTAGCGCGAAGTCCGCGTTAGCGGACGATCGAGAATAGTCCAGCAGTTCATTCCTGGGATCGAGAAGCGAAATGTCCGTGGAGCGAACGGCTGAACTCAGTCGCCGCTTTTGCGGACTCTGATTAAAAGAGGAGCTAATTGATCCCAGCGATGAATCGCTGGGCTAGTTTCATTCGTCCGCTTCCGCGGACTAACCGCTTGGGCTCTAGCGACGTCCGGGTGGCAGGCCCTGAAAACTCCCGCGGAGCGTGAGCGGTGATGACGGCCACGCCTGGCCCGGATCGCCGCCGGCTTCCGTGTCGAGGATCTTCCCCGATCTCGGCGTTCTCGCATTTGGCAAGCTCGACAAGGAAACGGCCGTCAAGCACGTCGGAGCCTGGCCGCGTGGTAGCGTGGAGATAGCCATTGGCAGGATCTGCGGGTCGGCAGCGCAGCGAATACTTTCTCTCGGCGATCTCGATCGGGAATACGAGGCGCGTCGAGGGTGTGACCTTTCCTTCGGTGTCAGTTTCGACGAGGAGGTCCCAACCATCGGCGCTAAGCTCGAGGTGGTCCGGTGTGACGCTGCCAATCCTGGCGCCATGGCTCGCGTAATCGAATCTCAGCTCGCCAAGTAGCTTAGCCTCGAGCATCGTCGGCAGAATTCCGAAGAAGGGGCGATCGCTGCGAGGCCGCTGAACGTTTACCGCAAAGACCGGCACTCGTGACGTGCCGGAGACGCTCACCCCAACCGAGTCATCCGGTTGTGAGACGAGCCAGACGCGGTAGACGACGCAAACGGCCAGGGCGAACAACGCCAGCGCGACAAGGATCAGCGACGTCTTGGCGGGTCTCTTCATGACACTCAAGATCACCGCAGATTGTGGCAGGGGTCAAGCGCATCCAAAGACTAATCCGCAGATTACACAGATTACACGGATTGGAACTTAGAGCCTTGTTCTTTGTATTTGGTACTTGTCGTCGCCCTTACTACTCAGTTCGGGCCAACTAAGGACGAAGCACAAAGTACAAAGCTCTAAGTTCCAAATCCGTGTAATCGCGTAATCTGCGGATATTTTTTTTACCAGTTCCAGCGATGATCAGGTTGCGCCGACTGCGTCTTTTGGCAGGCTCGGCTTCCGCGGAACCGCTGATTTAACCGGCGCGGTTCTGAATGCCGAGCGAATTTCTCTCCAATGGATGGAAACGTCGGCAAGCACCACTGAGAGCGCGAGGCAGGACCAGATGATTGCCTGCACAATTTCTACGCCCAGAGTTTCCCAACCCGTCACTCCCATCACAAAACGCCCGCCGATGAAAACTAATGAGATGGCGTAGCTGCGAGTGGCCCACTGGCGGTGCAGCGCGATCTTGCGTTTGTAGGCAAAGAGACCGGCGAGGGCCGTGGCAACGATGAGCATAAGCGCGTCCACTATTCCGAGAACTGTGAACGAACGCGGCGCGCCAAACCGTTCCTGGAAATACTGTATGTAGGCGCCGAGCGGCGCGAGCCCGAAGGCCCCGAGCACATACATTCGTCCCATTACGCGGTGCGCCTTGGTAAATCGCTGTCGCAGCCGATCGGAAAACTGGAACGGCGCGAACAGCAGCACGATGGCTCCGAAGATTCCGTGCGGGAGCAGCCACCACTTAAAGGGCCCGTAATGTTGCCAGGCTGGATGGTTAGAGTCGACCAGAAAGCGTTCGTTGTGATAGAGCACATAGGTGCTCGCCACGGCAATCAGTGAAAATGTCACGTACTTCGCGTTGAGCTTCATCGGGTAACCTCCCTCTCTATTCCTTAACGCGGATTTCGGACAGGGAAAGGGCCACCGGGGACGTAACCACTAAGCAGTAGGCAGGAGGCAGTAACTCGCTGCGGGTGGCGGCGAGAGTCCCGCGAGTAGGGCACGACATGCCGTGCCCCTACCTTTGCACCTCCAAACATTGTCGGCCTCACTCGAGTCAGTTATTATTTCGACATGCCCGAGACATCCATACCTACGCCGCCAGGTTTTGCTGAACTTCCGAAGGCTGAACAGCCGCGTTATCTGAAGGCACTTTGGGATCAAATTTCCGAACACCCTGACGAAATCCCGGTGCCTGAAAGTCACCTCAAACTTTCTGAAAATCGCTTACGGCGTTATCGCGAAAACCCTTCTTCCGCAAGACCCGCTTTCGAAGTTATCGACCGACTCTCAACTCCAAAGTGAAGCGCTATAGATTCGAAGCAGAAGCTGGCGTCGAACACGACGTAGAGTGCCTTCGACTGGTATGAAAGTGAAGAGGCCGGCCTCGGGTTGGAGTTTCTGGAGCAACTTCGCGCCACTTATCAAAGAATTATCGAGAATCCGCTCGGATATCAGCAGCAGCGGGCCGGAATTCGTCGCACTCTGACGAGACAATTTCCATATGCTGTCTATTTTTCGCTGGAAGGCGATTCAATAGTTGTCCTTGCAGTTCTTCACAGCTCGCGGGATCCGGCAGAATGGCAGCAGCGGCTTTAGGCCCCCGCCAGCTGGATTGTTCCGGGAGCGAGGACTAACGACATCTCCGAGGTGCGTCCAAGATCTTGAGGGGCTCGCTTTGATGTTGACCGCGTTTCGGACCAAGGGGTATCGTAGCGTCGTAAACATTTATGGACTAACCCGCAGGCAAATTCTCAATTCCCCCACCCGACTGCCGTCCCCCCAACGACATCACACGTGACGAAATATTTCGCTCCTAACCGAGCGAAGGCTTTTAATTAAACATGTCGCTCTCCCTGGAGCGAAAGAATTCCAAATGAAAACGTCAAAACAAAGCGCGATACTGATGTTGAGTCTGCTGCTACTCGCAACCAATTCATTCGCGCTCACAAAGACGAACCAACGCAAGGGCCGGACGAATGCCCGTGCGGTTGTTCGCGCGTCAAGTCGACAGTTAACTCGCTCGGAGATGAGAGCGGCGGAAGGACGCCTGGCAGAGATGGGCTACGGAACCGGCCCTGTTGACGGTGTGATCGACACCGTCACGCAAAACGCGCTAGTCGCCTTTCAGAAGTGGGAAGGTAAGAACGTTACCGGTCGCCTTAGCCGCGATGACTTCGAGTCGATCATGAACGCAAACGCGCCCAGGCCGAGGGACGCCGGTTATAAGCACGTGGAAGTTGATCTCGATCGGCAGGTGCTCATGTTGACCAACGACAGCGGCGCGGTGGAGCGCGTCCTGCCTGTTTCTTCTGGGAGCAACAAACAGTATCGCGAGAAAGGCGCGAGCGGTTTGGCTTACACGCCCAGGGGCCGGTTCAGAATAACTGCGAAGATTGCGGGTTGGCGGAAGTCGCCGCTCGGACTGCTCTACTACCCGAATTACTTCAGTGGCGGCGTCGCCATTCATGGAAATCCTTCGGTGCCTAACGAGCCCGAAAGTCATGGCTGCGTTCGGATTCCGATGTCAGCGGCGGTCGAGATATATAACCGGTTGCCGCTGGGAACTATTGTGCTCCTCTACGACCAGCGATCATTTGTCTCCGCGCAGGATTGGGCGAAAGCAGACAGGCGAGACAGGGAGGCGAACACTCAATAGTGGTCAGTGGTCAGTGGTCAGTGGTCAGTGGTTAGTGGGAAAGCAAAGAAAGAACCGCCTCAGCACTGACCACTGACCGCTGACCACCGACCACTGCTCACTGCTCAC
>Ga0070669_100001311_pt1 | contig 17956 bp, 18 predicted proteins | sample KBSS53metaG_FD_64680 | JGI IMG/M metagenome (GOLD analysis project Ga0070669, IMG submission 64680) | Switchgrass rhizosphere microbial communities from Kellogg Biological Station, Michigan, USA - KBS S5-3 metaG | ecosystem: Host-associated > Plants > Roots > Rhizosphere > Soil ... | reverse complement strand
GAAGGCCGATCGCTCGCCCAGATATCGCACACGAGCGTCGTCTCGGTGCTCAATTTCTTCCGCGAGAACGAAACCGTCTACATGGTGATGAATTACCTGCAGGGCGATACCCTGCAGGATTTCATCGTCACCGCGCGCGACCTCAAACGTGACAAAGTATTTCGGGAATCGACGATTCGTTCGTTGTTCGACGAGATATTGCGCGGCCTGCGCATCGTTCACCAGCACAAGATGCTGCACCTGGACATCAAGCCGGCGAACATCTTCATCACCAACGAGAACAAGGCGGTCCTGCTCGACTTCGGTGCGGCACGCGAAGTGCTGAGCAAGGAAGGCAACTTCATCCGCCCCATGTACACCCCCGGATTCGCCGCGCCCGAGATGTATCGCCGCGACGGCACGCTCGGGCCCTGGACCGACATCTACGCGATCGGCGCCTGCATCTACGCCTGCATGCAGGGCTATCCGCCGAACGACGCGCCGCAGCGGATCGAGAAGGACCGCCTGGCGCTGTCGCTCTCGCGCCTGAGGAATGTCTACAGCGACAACCTGATCGAAGTCACCGAGTGGTGCATGTCGCTCGACCCGCTGTCCCGCCCGCAGAGCGTGTTCGCGCTGCAGAAGGAGCTGTCGCGCGAAACCGAGCGGCAATACACCAAGCTCAGCTTCAGCGAGCGGCTGAAGCTGCAGCTCGAGAACCTGACGGCGAGCGCGAAGGCGTGAGGCCCGTCCGGGCCCCTCACCCCACCCTCGCGCGCCGCCCGTAACACCCGTCATGCGCTTCTCCGTCTACCAGGTCAGCCGCAAGGGGGGCCGCGAGAAGAACGAAGACCGCATGGGCTACTGCTACACGCGCGACGCGGGGCTGTTCGCCCTCGCCGACGGCATGGGCGGTCATCCGGAAGGCGAGGTCGCCTCGCAGCTCGCGCTGCAGACGCTGGCGGCGATGTTCCAGCGCGACTGCAAGCCGACGCTCCCCGATCCGCTCCGGTTCCTGCACGAGGCGATCGTCGCCGGCCACCACCAGCTGCTGCGCTACGCGACCCAGAAGGCGCTGATCGACACGCCGCGCACGACGATCGTCGCCTGCTTGATGCAGGGCAACGCCGCCTACTGGGCGCACTGCGGCGACTCGCGCCTGTACATGGTCCGCGGCGACAAGCTGATCGCGCGCACGCGCGACCACTCGTATTCCGAGCTCCAGCAGACGATGAGCCAGGTCGTGCCGATGGGCGACCGCTTCAATCGCAACGTCCTCTTCACCTGCCTGGGCAGTCCCGGCAAGCCCGTCGTCGACACCGTCGGCCCGTTGCTGATGCAGGCCGGCGACCGGCTCCTGCTCTGCTCCGACGGGCTCTGGGGAACGGTGAGCGACAGCGAGATCACCGACCAGCTGTCGGCGCTGCCGCTCTCCGACTCGGTGCCCGAGCTCGTCGAGCAGGCGCTTCGCAACGGCGGCCCGAAGTGCGACAACGTCTCGGTCCTGGCGATGGAGTGGGAAGGCGTCGAGAACGACAGCACGATGGGCATCCAGACGACGTCGCTCGGCGAGGCGGTGTTCGCATCGACGATCCAGGCGAGCGTGCTCGGGACGGACGTGTCGCCAGACGAACTCGACGACGCCGAGATCGAGAGATCGATCAAAGAGATCAACGAAGCGATAAAGAGGTCGTCCCAGCACAAGAAGGGCTGAAGCCCTTCTCGCGCGGGGACTCGCTCTTTACCGCTTCGCTTCGCCTGAAAGGCGAAGCCGCTGACAGGGCTGCTCCCTCCCTGCTCGCTTCCCTCCCTCCGCGAGGGAGGGAAGGGCGCCGCTGGCGCCCCTTTTCGAGCGGCGACAATGCGGGATGACTTTCAAACGTTCTCTGGGTCGCGCTCATGACGCGTTGCGGCCCGTCTCCATCGTTCGCGGCTTCACTCGGCATGCCGAGGGCTCGGTGCTCGTCTCGTTCGGCGATACGCGGGTGCTGTGCACCGCGTCGGTCGAGGAGAAGGTGCCGCCGCACAAGCGGGGGAGCGGCGAGGGGTGGCTCACGGCCGAGTACGGGATGCTGCCGCGCTCGACGCACACCCGATCCGATCGCGAGGCGGCGCGCGGCAAGCAGAGCGGGAGGACGCAGGAGATCCAGCGCCTGATCGGCCGGTCGCTGCGCTGCGTGTTCGACCTCGCTGCGCTCGGCGAGAGGACGATCTCGCTCGACTGCGATGTTCTCCAGGCCGACGGCGGCACGCGTACGGCGGCGATCACCGGCGCGTTCGTCGCCGCGCACGACGCCGTCTCGTGGCTCGTGGCCCAGGGCAAGCTCGTGCGCTCGCCGATCCGCGATTTCGTCGCCGCGGTTTCGGTCGGCATCGTCGATGGCACCCCGCTCCTCGACCTCGAATACGTCGAGGACGCGGCCTGCGACACCGACATGAACGTCGTCATGACAGCGACCGGCGGCTTCGTCGAGCTGCAGGGCACTGCCGAGGGCGCGACGTTCTCGCGCGCCGAGATGGACGCGCTGCTCGGGCTCGCCGGCAAGGGCATCGCGGAGCTCGTCGCCGCGCAGCGGCGCGCGCTGGCGGCATCGCTGCCGGTGGCGGCGTGAGGCTGGTCCTCGCCTCCAACAACCCCGGCAAGCTCGCCGAGCTGGCCGACCTGTTCGCGCCGCTCGGCGTCGAGCTCGCCGCCCAGGGTGCGCTCGCCATCGAGGAAGCCGCCGAGCCGCACGTCACCTTCATCGAGAACGCGCTCGCCAAGGCGCGCCACGCCGCACGCGCCGCCGGCGGCGCGGCGATCGCCGACGACTCCGGCCTTTGCGTCGATGTGCTCGGCGGCGCGCCCGGAGTCGCGTCGGCGCACTTCGCGCCGATCGAGCGCGAGGCGGGCGAGGACCGCGAGGCGTTCCGCCGGCGCCAGGATCTCGCCAACAACCGGCGCCTGCTCGAGCTTCTGCGCGGCGAGCGGCGTCGCGGGGCGCACTTTGTCGCCACGCTCGTCGCGCTCCGCCGCGCCGACGACCCGGAGCCGATCGTCGCCATCGGTCGCTGGGCGGGGGAACTGCTCGAGGCGCCGCGCGGGACGGGCGGGTTCGGCTACGACCCGCTGCTCTGGCTGCCCTCGTTCGACCGCACCGTCGCCGAACTCGACCCGGGCACCAAGAACCGGCTCAGCCATCGCGCTCAGGCCGCCGACCGCATGCTCGCCGCGCTGCGTCAGTCGTGGGGACTGCGCGCGCTCGACGAGGCGAGCGCGAACGGACGCTAGCCATGGTCGCGCCCGTCGTTCGACGATGGCCGTGATGCCGATCGTCGCCGCGCCGGCGGCGCCGCCGCTCGGCGCTGTCGCCGAACGCGTCGCGCGACTGATGCGTCCCGGCGCGCTGACGCTGGCCGCGTTGCCGCCGCTCTCGCTCTACGTGCACCTGCCGTGGTGCCTGAAGAAGTGCCCCTACTGCGACTTCAATTCGCACGCCTGGCGCGATGACGCGACCGCGCTGCCCGAGTCGCGCTACGTCGACGCGCTGGTGCTCGACCTGGAGGCATCGCTGCCGTTCGTCTGGGGCCGGCGCGTCCACACGGTCTTCATCGGCGGCGGCACGCCGAGCCTGTTCTCGCCGGCATCGATCGAGCGACTCGTCGCCGCGATCCGCGCCCGCCTGCCGCTCGATCCGGGCTGCGAGATCACGCTCGAGGCCAATCCCGGCACGTTCGAGCGCGAGCGCTTCCACGCCTATGCCGAGGCCGGCATCACGCGCCTCTCGATCGGCGTGCAGAGCTTCGACGACGCCAAGCTGCACGCCCTCGGCCGCGTTCACGATGCCGCGCAGGCGCGCGCCGCCGTCGAGGAAGCGAAGGCCGCGTTCGCGACCTTCAATGTCGACCTCATGTACGCGCTGCCCGGCCAGACGCTCGCCGAGTGCGCCGCCGACGTCGACGCCGCCCTGTCGTTCGCGCCGCCGCACCTGTCGCTCTATCACCTCACGATCGAGCCGAACACCTTCTTCGCCGTCCACCCGCCGGCGCTTCCCGACGACGATCTCGCCGCGGCGATGCTCGACCACATCGTCGCCCGCGCGCAGAGTGCCGGCCTCGAGCGCTACGAAGTCTCGGCGTTCGCGCGCACCGGCCATCGGGCCCGCCACAACCTCAACTACTGGGAGTTCGGCGACTACCTCGGCATCGGCGCCGGCGCGCACGGCAAGATCAGCTTTCCGCACCGGATCGCGCGCCAGGTGCGCCTGCGCGACCCGGCCGCGTACCTGGCCGGCGCCGAGGCCGGCGCGGCGGTCGCGTCCGAGGTCGAGATCGCGCGCGCCGACCTGCCGTTCGAATTCATGCTCAACGCGCTGCGGCTGAAGGAAGGCTTCGAGATCGCACGTTTCGGCGAGCGCACCGGGCTGCCGCTCTCGGCGATCGAGCGCCCGCTCGCCGACGCCGAGCGGCGCGGCCTGATCGAGCGCGACCTGAAGCACGTCCGGCCGACGCCGCTCGGCTTTGATTTCCTGAACGACCTCCAGCAGCTTTTCCTCGTCGAGCCGCGCTGAAGCCGGCGCGATCGCCCGCGTGTTGCGGCGACGCGCCGCCCTCGCGTGCATTCGCCGCACTCGCGGCTCGCCGGGCCGCCGCGCCGGCTCGGCGGGAGACCCCACTGCTAGACTGCCCGAAGCTCACGCCCACTTCGTGCCGTCCAAGATCGACTCTCCGCTCAGCGATCGAGGCACGCTCAGCCTCGACGGCGCGCTGCAGTTGCTGCAGCAGTCCGGCCATGTCCTCCCGGAGCGACGCAGCGCCGGCGACGCGGCCTGGCTGCAGGCGGTGGTCGACGGCCTGTGCCAGCTTTCGAGCCGAGATCCCCTCACCGGCCTGGCCAATCGGCGCCACTTCGAGATGACGCTGGCGAGCGAGGTCGACCGGGTCGCGCGCGCCGGCGAGCCGGCGCTCGTCCTCATGATCGACATCGACCACTTCAAGCGGGTCAACGACGCGCACGGCCACCAGGCCGGCGACATCGTCCTGAGGGACGTCGCGGTCGCGCTCGGCCAGTGCATCCGGCCGATGGACACGGTCGCGCGCTTCGGCGGCGAGGAGTTCGCGATGATCCTGCCGAACTGCGCGTCGTTCTTCGCCCAGCACGTCGCCGAGCGGATTCGCGCGCACGTGGGCTCGCGTCGCATCGACATCGGCCCCGGCGAGCAGGTCTCGGTGACGGTCTCGATCGGCGGCGCCTTCGCGCCGCAATGGGTGCGCTCGTCGCCGCTGCTCTGGGTCGAGCGCGCCGACCAGCAGCTCTACCGCGCCAAGTCGGAAGGGCGCAACCGCGCCTGCCTCGAGCAGCCGATCGTCTCGCAGGTGAGCGCCGAGGAGAAAGGTCTTCTCTTCGGCACGTCGCAGTTCTCGGAGCTTTGATGGACACCTCGACGACCCCGCGAGCGCGCATCCTCGCCGTGACGAGCGGCAAGGGCGGTGTGGGCAAGACCTTCTTCTCTGCGAACCTGGCCGCGGCGCTGGCAAGGCGCGGCGAGCGCGTCCTGGTCATCGACGCCGACCTCGGCCTCGCCAACCTCGACGTCGTCCTCAACCTGCATCCGAAGATCACCCTGCACGACGTCTTCACCGGCAAGGCGAGCCTCGAAGACGCGATCCTGCCGGCGCCGGGCGGCTTCTCGGTGCTGCTTGCCGGCTCGGGCCTGGTCGAGTACTCGCGCCTCACGCCGCAGGTGCGCGAGCAGCTCGTCGACATCATCGAGCGCGTCGCGCCGCGCTTCGACCGCGTCCTGCTCGACACCGGCGCCGGCATCTCCGACGTCGTCCTGCACGCGATCTCGCTCGCCGACGACGTGCTCGTCATCGCCACCCCCGAGCCGACGTCGATGACCGATGCCTACGCGACGATCAAGCTGCTCGCCGTCCAGCAGGGTCGGCGCGAAATCCGCGTCGTCGTCAACCAGGTCAGCGTCAACGGCGAGGGCCGGACGATCAGGAAGCAGCTCCAGCTCGTCGTCGACCGCTTCGTCTGCCCCTCGCTCGACGAGGGCCGCGGCGCCGCCGTGCCGCTCGAGCTTCTCGGCGAGATCCCGACCGACTTCTCGGTGCGAGAGGCCGTGCAGAAGCGCCAGTTGCTGCTCGAGAGCATGCCGGGCGCGCCGGCGGCGATCGCCGTGGCGGCGATCGCCGGCCGGATGGTGGCGTAGCGGCCGCCGGCTCAGCGCGCCGCGGCGCGCCCGGGCGTCGGCTTGAGCAGGACGATCAAGGCGCCGTGCCCGCCGTCGGCGGGTCGTGCGTGCGCGAAGGCGAGCACTTCGCTGCGCTGGACGAGCCACGACTTCACCTTCGCCTTGAGCACCGGCTCACGGCCAGGCGAGCCGAGGCCCTTGCCGTGGACGACGCGGATGCAGCGCAGGCCGGCGCGCGCCGAGTCGCGAACGAAGTCGGCGACGCGCTCGCGCGCAGCGTCGCTGCGCAGGCCGTGCAGGTCGATCTCGTCCTGGAGCACCCAGACACCGCGGCGAAGCTTGCGAACGACGTCGATGCCGATGCCGCGGCGGCGAAACGAGAGGGCGTCGTCGGTCTCGAGCAGCGATTCGAAGTCGAAGGCATCGGAGATCGATTCGGCCAGTGCCGCGGCCTCGTCGCGCTGGCGCTGGCGCGCGAGCGCCGGCGGGCGTGCCTGCGCCAGCGCCGGCGTCGCGCTCTTCTTCAGCGGCACGACCGCGCCGACGGCGGTCGCGAACAGGCTCTGCTCGCGCCGCTCGGCGACGACGCGCTGGCGCTCGACCGCAGCGAGCGACTCGGCCTGACGCCGCTGCTCGAGCAGGGCGGCGCGAATCTCCGCCAGATCGGCGAGGTGGCTGCCCTTGATCGGCGCCTTCACAGCAAGCCCCGCTCGGCGAACGACACCGCCTGCCCCTGGCCGACGACGAGGTGATCGAGGACACCGACATCGACGAGCGCGAGCGCGCTCTTCAGCGTCTGGGTCAGGAACTCGTCGGCGCGCGACGGCTCGGCGGCGCCCGAAGGATGGTTGTGGGCGAGGATCACCGCGGCGGCGCCGAGCTCGAGCGCGCGCTTGACGACCTCGCGCGGATAGACGCTCGTCTGCGTCAGCGTGCCGCGGAACATTTCCTCGAGACGAAGGAGTCGGCTCTGCGCGTCGACGAAGAGGACCGCAAACACCTCGTGCTCGCGGCCGCCGAGCTGAAGCTGGAGGTACTCCTTGACCTTGCCCGGCGAATCGAACAGCGGCCGCGTGCCGAGCTCGGCGGCGATCGAGCGGCGCGCGAGCTCGAGCACCGCCGCGACCTCGGCGCGCTTGGCCGGGCCGAGCCCTTTGATCCGCTTCAGCTGCTCGGGCGGGGCGCGCAGCAGGCCGGCGAGGCCGCCGAAGGTGCCGAGCAGCTGCTCGGCGAGCTGAAGGACACCCGTTCCGGCCACGCCGGTGCGCAGCAGCAGCGCGATCAGCTCGGCGTCCGCGAGCGCCGCCGGGCCCAGGGCGAGCAGCTTTTCGCGCGGCCGGGCCGAAGCGGGAATGTCCTTGAGCATGGCGGGTCGAACCGGCGCAGGACCCCGGCTCGTAAAATGCGATCCAGTCTATCTCCCGAAAGGCGCACGCCTTGAAGCGCGTCGAGCCCGGCTCCTTCCTCACCTTGCACTACCGGCTTCGCGACGGCGATGGCGTCGCCTTCGTCGATACCTTCGCCACGCCGCCGGCGACGCTGTCGCTCGGCACCGGAGAGCTCGCGCCGGCGATGGAAGCGCGCCTGATCGGCCTGGCCGCGGGCAGCGAGGAATCGTTCGCGCTCGCCGCCGGCGAAGCGTTCGGCGAGCGCGATCCTGCGCTCGTCCATCGCGTCAGCCGTGCCATGCTCGATGCCAAAGGCGATGCCGACGGCGACTATCGCGTCGGCGACGTCGTCCGCTTTCCCGCGCCCGACGGCCAGTCGATCGCCGGCGTCGTGCGCGGCATCGAGGGCGACGCGCTCGTCTTCGACTTCAACCACCCGCTCGCCGGCCGCGCCGTCACGTTCGACGTGAAGCTGATCGGCGTTCTGTAGTGCTGCAAGAAGTCGTCCTCGCCGAGCCGCGCGGCTTCTGCGCCGGCGTCGATCGCGCGATCGAGATCGTCGAGCGCGCGCTCCACAAGTTCGGCGCGCCGATCTACGTCCGCCACGAGATCGTCCACAACACCTACGTCGTCGACGACCTCAAGCGCAAAGGCGCGATCTTCGTCGAGGACCTCGGCGAGGTGCCGCCGGGCGCGACGCTTGTCTTCAGCGCCCACGGCGTGTCGCAGTCGGTGCGCAAGGAGGCGGCGGAACGAGGCTTCTCGATCTTCGATGCGACCTGCCCGCTGGTGAGCAAGGTCCACATGGAGGTGGCCAAGCTGGCGCGCGAGGGCTATCAGTTCATCATGATCGGCCACAAGGGACACCCCGAGGTCGAGGGCACCATGGGCCAGCTCGATCGCGGCATCTACCTCGTCGAAGACGTCGACGACGTCGAGCGCGTCGAGATCGCGTCGGGCCAGCCGCTCGCGGTCGTGACCCAGACGACGCTGTCGGTCGACGATGCCGCCGAGATCATGGCAGCGGTCAAGCGCCGCTTCCCCGGCGTTCGCCAGCCGAAGCAGCAGGACATCTGCTATGCGACGCAGAACCGGCAGGACGCGGTGAAGCTGCTCGCGCCCGGCGTCGACGTCCTGATCGTCGTCGGCAGCCCGAGCTCGTCGAACAGCAACCGCCTGCGCGAGCTGGCCGAGCGTCTCGGCGCCGACGCCTACATGGTCGACACCGCCGACGACCTTCGCGCCGAGTGGTTCGAGGGCAAGCGCAGCGTCGGCCTGACCGCCGGTGCGTCGGCGCCCGAAGTGCTGGTCGAGGCGGTCGTCGCCCGCCTGCGTGCGCTCGGAGCGGTCTCGGTACGCAGCGTCAGCGGCACGCCCGAGCGTGTCCACTTTCCGCTGCCCCTGGGGCTCGGCGACAAGGCGATGCGCGAGGTGCCGAAGTAGCGCTGCTGCGGGCCGCGCCGGTCAGCGCGGCAGACGGCGGTGAAAGCGGATCGGCGCGACCACCGGCGCCGCCTTCGCTCGCGCCTTGTCGGCGCCGTTGTCGCACCCGTCGCAGGCGCAACCGCCGCTCGCTGCCTGCGCATGCTTGCGCAGCGGCGCGGCCAGCCAGGTGGGCAGTCGCCGGGCGAGCAACGCGGCCGCGACCCGGCGCCGCGCTGCCGCAGGCGCGAGGATCCACGCCGCGCGCAGCGAGCAGACGACAACCAGCAAGGCGACGATGAGGACCTGGGCCATGGTCAGCCTCCCCCGAGGCCAAGCGCCACGCGATAGGTGACGAACGAGGCGATGTAGGCGAGCGCGAACAGGTACGCCGCCATGATCAGCGGATAGCGCCAGGAGTTGGTCTCGCGCCGCACGACGGCCAACGTCGACAGGCACTGCGGCGCGAACACGTACCAGGCGAGCAGCGAATAGGCGGTGGCGAGAGACCAGCCCTTGGCGATGATCGGCGACAGCGCGTCGGCCACCGCGTCGCCCGCCGCCGACATCGAATAGACGGTGCCGAGCGCGCCGACCGCGACCTCGCGCGCCGCCAGGCCCGGGACGAGTGCGATCGAGATCTGCCAGTTGAAGCCGATCGGGGCGAACACGTGCTCGAGGGCGTGGCCGATCATGCCGGCGACGCTGTACTGGATCGCCGGCCCGGTCGCCCCTGCCGGCGGCGCCGGGAAGCTCGACAGGAACCAGAGCACGACCATCAGCGTGAAGATGATGCCGCCGACCCGACGCATGAAGATCGACGCCCGCTCCCACAGGCCGAGGCCGAGGTTGCGCAGGCTCGGCATGCGATACGGCGGCAGCTCGAGCATCAGCGGCTGGTAGCGCCGCTTGCTCCAGGCGCGCTTCAGGACCCACGCCACCGCCATCGCCGAGACGACTCCGGCGACGTAGAGGGCGAACAGAGTGAGGCCGCGCAGGTTGAACGGGCCGACGCTCGTCGCCGGAACGAAGGCGCCGATCAGGAGCGCATACACCGGCAGGCGCGCCGAGCACGTCATCAGCGGCGCGACCATGATCGTCGCCAGCCGGTCCTTCCAGTTGGCGATCGTTCGAGTCGCCATGATCCCCGGGATCGCGCAGGCGAAGCTCGACAGCAGCGGGATGAAGGCGCGCCCCGACAGGCCCACCTTGCCCATCAGGTTGTCGAGCAGGAACGCGGCGCGCGGCAGGTAGCCGGAATCCTCGAGGACGAGGATGAACAGGAACAGGATCAGGATCTGGGGCAGGAAGACCAGGACGCTGCCGGCGCCGGCGACGACGCCATCGACGAGGAGGCTGCGCAGGGGCCCGTCGGCCAGGTGGGTCGCGATCCATTGGCCGACGCCGGCCATCGCCGCCTTGATCGCGTCCATCGGCACCACCGCCCACGAGAACACCGCCTGGAACATCAGGAACAGGACGACGCCGAGCAGGACCAGGCCCCAGACCGGATGCATCACGACGGCGTCGATGCGGTGCTGGAAGCGACGCACCGACGACGCGCCCGGCGCGGCGATGGCGAGGATGCGGCGCACCTCGAGCTGCAGATCGGCCGACGAGCGCGCCTCGCGCACGTTGGCCTCGCGGCCGAGGGTCGACGTCACGCCGCCGCTGCTCGTGGGCTCTGCCTCCTCGCGGCCAAGCCGCGCCTCGAGCAGGGCAAGCAGCTGGGCGTGGCCGTCGGCGCGCACCGCGACGGTCTCGACCACCGGGCAGCCCAGCTCGGCAGCGAGCTTGTCGACGTCGATCGCGAGGCCTTCGGCGCGGGCGACGTCGGCCATGTTGAGCGCGACCATCAGCGGCCGGCCGAGCTGCGCCAGTTCGAGGACCAGGCGCAGGTTCATGCGCAGGTTGGTGGCGTCGACGACGGCGACGATCGCGTCGGGCGCCGCCTCGCCGTGGCGCCGCCCCTCGATGACCTCGAGCGTGATCTGCTCGTCGGGCGTCGCCGGCGTCAGGCTGTACGCGCCCGGCAGGTCGATGATCGAGACCGTGCGGCCGTTCTTCAGCCGCGTCAGGCCGACCTTTCTCTCGACCGTCACGCCGGCGTAGTTGGCGACCTTCTGGCGCGCGCCGGTGAGGAGGTTGAAGAGGGCGGTCTTGCCGCAGTTCGGGTTGCCGACCAGCGCCACGCTCCAGCGCGGAGCCTGGTTCGCGGCGTTGAGCGCGTGCGTCACGATGCGCCCAGGTGTTCGGTGGTCGCCGGCGCGCGGGCCGGCGAGTCCGAGCGCGTGGCGGCGCCAGCCGCGGCCGGCACCGTCGCCTTGACGTCGTCGAGCCGGACCTCGATGCACTGCGCTTCGAGCAGGCGCAAAGCGAACATCGTCTCGCCGATCAGCACCGCCAGCGGCTCCCGTCCGCCCGGGCCGCGGCGCAGCAGCTGCACCGGCTCGCCTGGCAGAAAGCCCAGTTCGCCCAGGCGGCGCAGGGCGACGGCGTCGATTTCTGGCGACGCCGAGACCACGCCGGCGACGGTCGCCCGCGCGCCCTCGGCGAGCTGGTGCAGGCACAGGGTGGGAAGCGGGCTCATGGTCGCAGGTACGCCGTGCGACATTCGCACATGCGAATGAGATTGTCTCTCATTTGGAATCCCTACCACCGCCGCAGCGGCGCCCGCTGTCGCCATATTCGTCAAAGCTCCCCACTTGGTCCCGGTTTTTTGGGCGCCCCTGTTGCGAATGGGAATGATTATCAACTATAGTCAATCCCGCAGCGTCGGCCCAGGCCACCTTCTCCCATGAAAAGCGACCCGCAGGTCCTCGTCCACCTCAATGCGCAGCTCAAGAACGAGCTGACCGCGACGAACCAGTATTTCCTGCACTACCGCATGCTCAAGCACTGGGGGTTCGAGCGCCTCGCGAAGAAGGAATACGAGGAGTCGATCGGCGAGATGAAGCACGCCGACCGCCTCATGGAGCGGATCCTCGTGCTCGACGGCCTGCCCAACCTTCAGGACCTCGGCAAGCTTCTGATCGGCGAGAACGTGCCGGAGCTGCTGTCGTGCGACCTGCAGTCGGAATCGGCTGCCCAGGCGACCATCAAGAGCGCGATCGCCTACTGCGAGAGCGTCCGCGACTTCGTCTCGCGCGAGATCCTGCAGGACATCCTCGACGACACCGAGGAGCACATCGACTGGCTCGAGACCCAGATCGACCTGCTCGCCAAGGTCGGGCTCGAGAACTACCTGCAGTCGCAGATGGGCGTCGCCGACTGACGCCCGCCGCCACTTCCCGAGAGCTCTTCACCATGATCGTCTGCGTCTGCCGCCGCGTCTCTGATCACGATATCCATCGTGCCGCCAAGGAGGGCGCGGTGAGCCTCGAGTGCCTGCAGTTCGAGCTCGGTGTCGCGATGCAATGCGGCCGCTGCGCCGACTGCGCGACGCGCGTGCTATGCGACGCACGCGCCAGTCACGGCTCCGGCTCCGGCGTCGCCGCCGTCAACGCGGCCGGCGCCGAGCAGATCGCCTGAGGCGAGCGCCGCGACTCAGAACGCGGTGCTCATCGTCACGCGCACGTTGCGTGGCGCACCCGGCGAGATGTTGTTGTTGCCGTCGGCGGTCGGGTAGTAGTCGCGGTCGAACAGGTTCTCGACGTTCAACGCCAGTCTCGTCTTGCCGTCGCCGAACGTGTAGTAGAGCGCGGCGTCGGCGCGCGCGAAGCCCGGGAGCTCGACCTGGTTGTCGAGCGTCGCGAACGAGCTCGACTGGTAGACCACGCCGAGCCCGGCGGCCCAGCTCGGCCCGAAGCTCACCCGGTTCCACAGCGACAGCTGGTGCTCGGGGACGAGCTGCAGCTTGGCGCCCGCGACCGCGGTCGACGTCGTCTTGGTGATGCGGCCGTTGAGGTACGAGTAGCCGCCGTAGACGAGCCAGCGCGGCGTCACCTCGCCTTGCAAGGCGAGCTCGATGCCCTCGGTGCGCTGCTGCCCGGTCTTGACGAAGAAGCCGGGGTTAGCCGGGTCGGGCGAGCGCACGTCGTCGCGGTCGAGGCGAAAGATCGCCGCCGACAGCGCCAGCCCCGGCAGCACGTCCCAGTGCGCACCGATCTCGTAGTTCTGGGCTCTCTCGGGCGCGAGATCGGCGGTGTTCGGCGCGAGGCTGAGCTGCTCGCCGGACGGCAGGAACGAATAGCTGTAGCTGGCGTAGTACGTCGACCCCGCGGTCGGTGACCAGATCACGCCGAAGCGCGGGCTCAGCCCGTTGTCGCTGCGAGCGAGGTCGGTCGGCGCGACGGTCGTGCGGCGGTCGTCGAAGGTGGTGCGGAAATGGTCGTAGCGCAGGCCTGCGACCGCTTTCCACTCGGGCGAGAAAGTGACCTGGTCCTGCACGTAGACGCCGACGATGTCGGCGCGCACGTCGTTGTCGGCATCGCTGCCGTTCGGCTGGAAGCGCACGGCGGTCGCGAACGGCGCGCTCGCCGGCACGACGATCAGGACGTCGGAGGCGAGCGGCCCGAAGAAGCCGGTGTTGCGCTTGTTGGTGCTGTCCTGGCGGCCGACCTCGAGCCCGGCGAGGAGCGAGTGCTCGATGGCGCCGGTACTGAGCTTCCACGTCAGGTCGCTCTGATTGAACACGTTGGTGCGCTGGTTGGCGTTGTTGTAGGCCGCGAGGCGCAGGTTCCCCGCTGCGTTCACCGAGCTGGCGTTGGCGTTGTCGGGGTAGACGTTTTGATAGAACTTGTCGTAGTGCGTCGCTCGCAAGGTGTTCCTGAAGCGCATGCCGCCGCCGAATTCATGATCGAGCACGGCATAGGCGCCGTCGACGACCGACAGCGCGTGGCTCTGGTCGGCGTTGCCGAAGAACGTGCTCGGATCGGTGTCGACGGGGCGCCCGTTTTGTGCCGGGATGCCGCGGTCGGCGGTGCGATCGTCGCGCAGATGCTCGTAGCCGAACGTGATCGTGCTGCGCGGACCGAGCAGGAAGCTCACCGTCGGGTTGACCGCCCAGCGATCGAGGTCGACGCCGTCGCGAAAGCTGCCGCTCTTCTCCGCCACGGCGTTGAGCCGCCACGCGGCAGCGGCGCCGATCGTGTCGCCGACATCCAGGGTGGCGCGGCGCTGGTCCCAGCTGCCGAGCGTGAGCGAGGCTTCGCGCACCCCGCCGAATACCGGCTGCTTGGTCACCCGGTTGATCACGCCACCGGCGCCGCCGCGGCCGAAGATCATTCCGGCCGTGCCCTTCAGCACCTCTACGCGCTCGAGGTTGTAGAGATCGCGAAACACCTGCGCGTCGTCGCGCACGCCATCGACGTAGAGGTCGGCCGTCGTGCTGACGCCGCGCAGGATGAACTGGTCGCGGTTGCCTTCGCCCTGGTGCACGCTGGCGCCAGGGACATAGCGGATGACGTCGGCAAGGCTTCGCATCGCCTGGTCCTTCATCAGCTGGGCAGGAACCACGGTGATCGACGCCGGCACTTCCTTCAGCGGCGTGTCGGTCTTGGTGAAGGTCGACGAACGAGTCGGGCGGTATTCGGAGTCCGCTTCGGGCGCGGAGTGCCCGGTGACGGTCACCGGCGACAGTGTCTCCTGCGCCGCGGCCGCGCCGCTTTCAAGGGAGGCCAACGCGGCGAGCACGAGGAGGGTCGAGCGATGGGCTGGGGGCAAGGGCACGTCACGACTCCTGGATGGATGTTTTAACTATAAATGAGAATCGTTCGCATTGTCATTGAGGGCTGGACTTCTACAATCCGCCTCCTCCCGTTCGCCCCAATCGCCCATGCTCGACATCTCGCTCCTGCGCAAGGACCTGCCGCAGGTCGTCGCCCGTCTCGAGACGCGCGAGTCTCCGCAGCCCTTCCTCGACGTCGCCCGGTTCAGCGCGCTCGAGGGCGAGCGCAAGGCACTGCAGGTGCGCACCGAGGAGCTGCAGGCCAAGCGCAACGTCCTGTCGCGCGAGATCGGCAAGCTCAAGGGCCAGGGCGCCGACGCGAGCGCGGCCATGGCCGACGTCGCCGCGATCGGCAGCGAGCTCGATCGCTCGGCCGAACGCCTGGCGGCGATCCAGCTCGAGCTGAACGAGCAGCTGATGTCGCTGCCGAATCTGCCCGACGCGAGCGTTCCCGTCGGCGCCGACGAGCGCGCCAACGTCGAGGTGCGGCGCTGGGGCGTGCCGCGCGAATTCGTGTTCGCGCCGCGTGATCACGTCGACGTCGGCGCGCCGCTCGGCCTTGACCTCGAGACCGGCGCCAAGCTTTCCGGCGCGCGCTTCTCGTTCCTGCGCGGCGCGGTGGCGCGGCTGCACCGCGCACTCGCCCAATTCATGCTGGACGTGCAGACCCAGCAGCACGGCTACACCGAGTGCTATACGCCCTACATCGTCAACCGCGAGGTCCTCGAAGGCACCGGCCAGCTGCCCAAGTTCAAGAACGACATGTTCTGGGTCTTTCGCGGCGCCGAGGCCGAGGAAGACGAGGCGGCCGCGCGCGAGCAGTACCTGATCTCGACCTCGGAGATCTCGCTCACCAACAGCGTTCGCGGTGAGCTGCTTGCCGAGACGAGCCTGCCGATCCGCCTCACCGCGCACTCGCCGTGCTTTCGTTCGGAGGCGGGCAGCGCCGGCCGCGACGCCCGCGGCATGATCCGCCAGCACCAGTTCGACAAGGTCGAGATGGTGCAGATCACGCATCCTTCGCGCAGCTACGCGGCGCTCGACGAGATGGTCGGCCATGCCGAGGCGATCCTGCAGAGGCTCGGCCTGCCTTACCGCGTCGTCCTGCTCTCGACCGGCGACATGGGCTTCGGCGCCGCCAAGACGTTCGACCTCGAGGTCTGGGTGCCGGCCCAGAACACCTACCGCGAGATCAGCTCGGTCTCGAATTGCGAGGCGTTCCAGGCGCGGCGCATGCAGACGCGATTCAAGAGCGCGCAAGGCAGGAACGAGTTCGTGCATACGCTGAACGGGTCGGGACTGGCGGTCGGCCGGACGCTCGTCGCCGTGCTCGAGAACTATCAGAACGAGGACGGCTCGGTGAGCGTCCCCGAAGCGCTGCGGCCCTACCTCGGCGGCCTCGCGGAGTTGCGCTCTTGAGCGACCCGCTCGCTCCGAGCGCAACACGCGCAGCACGCGCCCGGCAGCTGCTGGTCGCTCTCGACGCGGCGACGACGCTGCCCACCTTCACCGGCGCCGATCCCTCGTTCGATCTCGCGCAGGCGTTCGCCGTCGCCGACGAGATCCGGCGCCTGCGCCTGGCCCGCGGCGAAGTCCCGCTCGGCTACAAGATCGGCTTCACCAACCGCGGCATCTGGGCTCGCTACGGCGTTTTCGCGCCGATCTGGGGACCGGTCTGGAACACGACGGTCGAGCGCGTCGACAGCGCCGAGACGAGCGTCTCGCTGGCGCCCTTCGTCGCGCCGCGGCTCGAGCCCGAGATCATGTTCGGCTTCAGGCACGCCCCGGCCGCAGGAATGAGCCTCGCGGAGCTCGCCGGTTGCGTCGATTGGGTCGCGCACGGCTTCGAGATCGTCCACACGCGCTTTTCAGGCTGGCGCTTCGCCGCCGCCGACACCATCGCCGACTTCGCCCTGCACGGCCGCCTCTTCGTCGGCCCGCGCGTGCCGATCGATCGCTTCGTCGGCACGGGCCGCGGCGAACTCGCCGCGCAGCTCGCCTCGCTGCGCCTGACGCTCTCATGCGACGGCCGCGATGTCGAGGAGGGCAGCGCCGAAATCGTCCTCGACGGCCCGCTCCATGCGCTCAGGCTCTGGATCGACGCGATGGCGGCACGGCCCGAGCGCTGGCCGATCGTCACCGGCGACATCGTTACGACCGGAACGATCACCGACGCCGCGCCGCTCGCCCCCGGCCAGCGCTGGCAGACGCGCCTGAGCGATCCGCGCTTCGCCGGCATGACGCTGAACACGACCGCATGACCGGGTCGGGTCGACGCAGGCCCTAGAATCCCGCCCTCGGCAGCGACCCGCCGAAGCACCCGAACGGAGAGGTGGCAGAGTGGTCGAATGCGCCAGACTCGAAATCTGGTTTACGGTTTCACCGTAACGTGGGTTCGAATCCCACCCTCTCCACCAAAACGGCGTCCAACGCAGTCCAAGGACGTCTCCAAAGCCCTCGTTTTCATAGGCAAAGCCGCCGCGACGTTGTCCGCGGCGGTCTTCTGCCGTACGCGGCAATCTGGATTTTCATGAGGGGCACGGTGGTGGGCATGAAGTCTCCGCTTTGAGCGGGTGGGGGACCGGACTCGAAGTTCAGAACCACCGTTGCTATGCGCTCCCTCGTGACGGTGCTCAGGCTCACCGTCAAGCCGGCGTCGGAAGGCCGCGAAGAGGTTCTCGACCTCTGCCGGAGCACGGTCAATCCGGTGCCACCGCGGAGGCGATGGATCGCACGACGCAGCGGAAGCCGATGTGGCAGGTCGACGTGTCGATCGGCTGCGCCATGCGCGCCGCCGGGCGGTAGCGCTGGCAGTAGTTGGGCGCGCACAGATAGGAGCCGCCCTTCATGACGCGCCGCGGGATGCGTACGTCAGGCGTGCGCGGGTCGAGGCTTTCTTCCGGCTCGCCGCCGCGCGGATTGTCCAGCGTGCAGCAGGCGTGCTGGATCTTGCCGTGCGCCTGGTACCAGTCGGTGGTCCATTCCCAGACGTTGCCCGCCATCTCGTGGAGGCCGTAACCGTTGGGCGGAAACGAGCTGACCGGCGCGGTCCATTCGAAGCCGTCCTCGAGCAGGTTCTGGTGCGGGAACTCGCCCTGCCAAGTGTTGGCCATCGGCTTGCCGCCGGGCATGTACTCCTCGCCCCAGACGTAGGGCGCGCCTTCCAGTCCACCCCGGGCCGCGAACTCCCACTCGGCTTCGGTCGGCAGCTCTTTGCCGGCCCACTTCGCGTACGCCTCCGCGTCCTCGAACGCCACGTGCACCACCGGGTGTTGCCACAGGCCCTGCAAGGAACTGCCCGGCCCGCGCGGATGGCGCCA